>Ga0306923_10000698_pt1 | contig 27241 bp, 20 predicted proteins | sample sta12Can44000108_FD_203841 | JGI IMG/M metagenome (GOLD analysis project Ga0306923, IMG submission 203841) | Lab enrichment of tropical soil microbial communities from Luquillo Experimental Forest, Puerto Rico - statanox.12C.anox.44.000.108 (v2)... | ecosystem: Environmental > Terrestrial >... | reverse complement strand
GGCAGGCCGAAGGTCGACTCGAGCACGAGCACGTCGCACTCGACCACCTCCGCGGGCTCGGCGGTGAGCGTCGGCTGCAGGCAGAGGTCGCCCGAGTAGCCGAGCGTGACGCCGTTCCGCGTCACCCGCAGCTGGGCCGAGCCGAGCACGTGCCCCGCGGGGAAGAGCTCGAGGGTGAGGTCGCCGAGCCCGAACGGCTGCCGGTAGGCGACCGGCAGCGCCTCGCCCTTCACCTTCGCCCCGAGCCGGTGGCGCATGAGGGCGACCGTGGGGGCCGTGGCGATGGTCCGCTCGTGCCGGGCGATGTGGTCCCCGTGCGCGTGCGAGACGAACGCGCAGGCCGCCTTGCGGTGGGCGTCGAGGTAGAGCCCGCTCTCGGCCACCCGGAGCTGGCCCTGCGACAGCTCGATGGGCAGGCGCCTCATGCGCGCCTTGTACCTCGCCGCACCGACAGCGATCACGATCCCGGGACGGGGAGTGGCGGCTGCGCGCCGCGGGCGCGCGCCTCGAGCGCGCCGCCCACCTCCCCCACCACGACGCCGAGCACGATGAGGGCGCCGCCCGCCCAGTCGAGCGCGGCGAGCGGCTCCCCGCCCACGAGGTGGGAGAAGAGCGCGGCGCCCACCGGCTCGAGCGAGAAGATGAGCGCCGCCCGCACCGCCGTCGTGTGGCGCTGCGCCCAGTTCATGACGAAGAACGCGCCGGCGGTCATGGCGAGCCCGGTGAAGGCGACCGTGCCCCACAGCGCCGGAGTGGGCGCGAGCCGCACCGGCTCGAGCGCGAAGAGCAGCGGCGCCAGCGCCGTCGTCGTCCCCACCTGCAGGAGCGTGAAGAGCGCCAGCGGATGACGCGACGACCATTCCGAGATGAAGGTGATCTGGAACGCGTAGGCGAGCGCGCAGCCGGCGGTGAGGAGATCGCCGAGGCGCACCTCGGCCGACACGTCGCCGGCGAAGGGCCGCGTGAGGAGGAGCAGCCCGACCACCGCGAGCACCACGCCCGCCCAGGCCGCCGCCTGGACCCGGCGCCGGAGGAGGAAGCGGGCCAGGAAGGGCACGATGAGGACCGACAGCCCCGTGAGGAAGCCGGAGCGCGCCGGCGTGGTGGAGCGGAGCCCCAGCGTCTGCAGCGCGAAGCCGGCGAACATGGTGAACCCGAGGAGCACGCCCTGGCGGACGAGCCCGGGCGTGGGGGGATCGCGCCGGACGGCCGCGACGAGCGCGACCGCCCCGGAGGCCACCGCGAAGCGCAGCAGCAGGAACACGCCGACCGATGCCTGCGCGAGCGCATTCTTGACGAGGAGGAAGGTCGTCCCCCACAGCGCGGTGAGGACGAGCAATGCGAGGTCGGCCACGGCGCTTCATACCGCGCGGACCGGGCGCATGTCGCCGGGCGCGTTCCGCCGGCAGCTCGGGGTCACAGCGGAGCTCACTTGGCCTGAGCGCGTCGCGAGGCACACGATGCCGTCGGCGAACCGGGCACACGACGACGGAGCAGCGCAGGCGTGCCTGGAAGGCACGTCGAGCAGCGCACGGAGGAGTCTGCCCGGCGCAGCCAGGCAGCGTGCGCCGCAGCAGCGATCAGGCCAAGTGGGTTCCGCCATCAGGCCGCGAGCCGGAACCGGTACACGCCGCCGTCCTCCTCGCGGCTCACCGCGCCGTGCTCCTCCAGCACCTCGAGGTTCGCGATCGACTCCGAGACCACGAGGAAGAGGTCGCCCGGACCCGCCCACGGGAAGAGCGCCTGCGTCACCTCGTACCCGGTGAGCGGCCCCTTCTCGAGCGCGGCCAGGATCTTCCGCTGTCGCTTCTCGTAGAAGGCGAGCAGCCGGTCGATGACGCGCCGGTGCTCGCGGAAGGGCGGGCCATGCCCCGGGAGCACCAGCTCCACCTCGAGTGCGTGCAGCCGCCGGATCGACGCGAGGTAGGCGACGAGGGGCTTGAACCGGCCCTCCTCGCCGTGCGGCCCGAGCTCGATGAGGGGGTTCGGCGAGACCTTCTCGAGGAGGTGGTCGGCCGCGAAGAAGAGGCCGCGGCGCCGATCGTAGAGGCAGCACAGGCCTGGCGTGTGGCCGGGCATGTGCAGCACCTCCAGCGTCACGTACTTCCCGTGGACGATCTCCCCCGGCTCGAGCGGCAGCACGGCCTCGACGCGGCGGGCCAGCTGGAAGCCGCTCCCCAGCTCCTTGCCGACGGCCGCCAAGGCGTCGGCGGGAACGCCCAGCTTCGCGAGGTAGGCGCCGTAGAGGGGCATGAGCTCCTTCCAGCGCGGGCCCGCGGCCGCCACCTTGCCGAGGTCGGCCGGGTGCGCGTGGACGGGGATGGGCCCCCCGGCGCGCTCGATGAGCGTCTGCGCGGCGCCGTAGTGATCGACGTGGCCGTGCGAGAGGACGATCCGCGTGACCTCGTCGAAGCGGTGCCCCAGCTTCGCGAATCCCTGCTCGACCGCGGCGAGCCCTTCCGGTGAGCCGAGCCCTGCGTCGAACATGAGCAGCCCGCCGCCGTCCTCCTCGACGAGGTAGACGTTGACCGGCCCGCCCGCTTGCGGGAACGGGACCGGCACGGCGATCCGGTGGACGCCGAGCGAGGCGAGCGGGGCGTCGGTCACGCTACTTCGCCGCCTTCACCTTGGCCCGCAGCTCCGGCAGCGCCTTGAAGAGATCCGCCACGAGCCCGTAGTCGGCGAGCTGGAAGATGGGCGCCTCGGGGTCCTTGTTGACGGCCACGATCACCTTGGAGCCCTTCATGCCCGCGAGGTGCTGGATGGCGCCGGAGATGCCCGCCGCGACGTACAGCTCGGGCGCGACCACCTTCCCCGTCTGCCCCACCTGCCAGTCGTTCGGGACCCAGCCCGCGTCGACCGCGGCCCGGCTCGCGCCGACCGCCGCGCCCAGCTCGTCCGCCAGCGCCTCGACCTCCTTGAAGTCGCCCTTCGTGCCGCGGCCGCCCGAGACCACCACGCGCGCCTCGGTCAGCTCGGGGCGCGCGCTCTTCACCTCCCTGAACTCGACGAAGCGCGTCTTCCCGGTCTCGGCGCCGGCGCCGATCGCGGTGACGCTCCCGGCCGCGGCCGCCTTCGGCGCGGGGGGGAACTCGGTGGCGCGGACGGTGAAGGCCTTCACGGGCGTCGCCAGCTCCACCTCGGCCATCACGTTGCCCGCCCACATCGGACGGCGGAAGGTGACCCGCGGGCCGTCGCCGCCGAAGCCGAGGACCTCGGTCGCCATCGCGGCGCCGAGCCGCGCCGCCGCGCGCGGCAGGACGTCCTTGCCGAAGGCGGTCGCCGCCGCGCCGACCCAGCTCGCCTGCACCTGCCTCGCCGCGTCCGCGATGACCGGCGCGCACGCGTCGGCGAGGCCGTGCTCGAGCGCCGGGCCGTCGGCGACGAGCACGTCGCAGTAGGCGGCGAGCTCGGCCGCGGCGCCGGCGACGCCCCGGCCCAGGACGAGCGCGGTGACCTTGCCGCCGGTCCGGCGCGCCACCTCCTGGCCCGCGCTCAGCGCGGCGTAGGTCGCCTTCTTGAGGGTGCCGCCGCGCTGCTCCGCCACGATGAGGACGTTGGCCATGTCGTGATCTCCTTCTTCCGCCGAGCGTGCTTGCGGCCCTGGCTAGAGGACCTTCGCCTCGTCGTGCAGCTTCGCCCACAGCTCGTTCACGTCCGCGACCTTCACGCCGCCCTTGCGCTTCGGGGGCTCGCTGAGCTTCCGGACCACGACCTTCGGCGCGAGGTCGACCCCCAGCTCGGCGGACGGGATCTCCTTCACCTCCTTCTTCTTCGCCTTCATGATGCCGGGGAGCGAGGCGAACCGCGGCTTGTTGAGGCGCAGGTCGGTCGTCACCACCGCGGGCAACGTGAGCTCGAGCGTCTCGACCCCGCCGTCCACCTCGCGGATGACCGTGAGCTGGCGGCCGTCGGCCGAGACGACGACGCCGGGCTGCTTCTTCTGCTCCGCCTCGCTCTCCAGGCTCTCGTGCTTGGAGGCGAAGGTGGCCTGCGGCCAGCCCAGCTTCTCGGCCAGGTACTGGCCGGTCTGGTTCTGGTCGTCGTCGATCGACTGCTTGCCCAGGATGACGACGTCGGGCTTCTCGCGCTCGACGAGCTTGGCGAGGAGGTCGGAGACGATCACCGGGTCGAGCGGACCGTCGTGGCGGACCAGCAGCCCGCGCTCGGCCCCCATCGCCAGCGCGGCCCGGATCTCGGTCATCGACCTGTCGCCGCCGATCGAGGCCACCACCACCTCGCCGCCGTACTTCTCCTTGAGCCGCAGCGCCTCCTCGACCGCGATCTCGTCGAAGGGGTTCACCTTGTAGTTCACCCCCTCGGTCACGATCCCGGAGCCGTCGGGCTTCACGCCGATCTTCGATTCCGGGTCCTCGACCCGCTTCACCGTCGCCAGAATCTTGAGTGCCATCCCCACCCTCCGATGCAACCAGCAGACCATGGATTCATGGGCTCGACCGGCGCTCGAGGAAGCGGATTTGCGCCAAAAATCCGGCTCCGGCGGCGCGCGGCCGCGGGGCGTCCGGCGCCGGTGTCCCGCCGCAAGACAGCTGTCCCGGACTGGGACACGTGTGCTATCAGCGCAGGACAGGAGAAGACGGGATGAGCCACGCGTCCGCGACACGCCCGGTGGTCTGGGCCTTCAGCACGAGCCGGCTCCGGAGGGTGTTCGAGAGCGTCGCGCCGCTCATGGCGGAGGTCGCCGAGGTCCGGGTCTTCGACAAGGGCCACGAGGAGGCGCTGCAGACGGTGCGGGAGCTCCGCGGCGCCGGGGAGGCCGTCGACGTGCTGGTGGCCGCAGGGTCGAACGGCTCGTACCTGCGCGACCACGCCGACCTGCCGGTCGTCATCGTGGACGCCTCGACGGTGGACGCGCTCGCGGCGATCGTCCAGGCCCGCAGGGTGTCGGCGCGCATCGGCGTGGTGAACTTCATGCGCGCGATACCCGGACTCGAGCAGGCGCGCGACCTCTTCGACTTCGGGGAGATCGCGCAGCTCCCGTACGTCTCGCCCGAGGAGGCCCGCGCGCAGGTCAGCGACCTCGCGGGGCGCGGCTTCGAGGTGATCGTCGGGTCTGGCCCCGTCTGCGAGCTCGCCGAGCAGGCGGGCCTCAAGGCCGTGCTGCTCTACGGCGCGGACTCGCTCTCCATCGCGGTGCGACAGGCCGCCGACATCGCGCGGATCGCGCGCGCGGAGGCGGCGCGGCGGCAGCACCTGCAGCGGGTGGTCGATCAGATGGAGGTCGCGATCGCGGCGGTGGACGCGGACGAGCGCGTCGTCTCCGTGAACTCGATGATGCAGCGGATCCTCGGCATCTCCGAGGCGGACGCCCTCGGGCGTCCGCTGTCGTCGCTCGTCCCGCAGCTCGGGCTCGATCGATTGCTCGAGACCGGCGCGGCCGAGCACGACAGCGTGGAGCGGATCGGCGGCCACACGGTGGTGGCGAGCCGGATCCCGTTGCGGGAGCGGGGCGTGACCCAGGGCGCCGTGCTGGCCTGCCACGACGCGACGCTCGTGGAGCGGCTCGACCAGCGGCTCCGGTCCCGGCATCGCCCGCGCCGCCTAGAGGCGCGCTACTCGCTCGACGGCATCCTCGGCGATTCGCCCGCCATCCGGGACGTGCGGGAGCTGGCGGAGCGGTACGCCAGCACCGACGCGACCGTCCTCGTCACCGGCGAGAGCGGTACGGGGAAGGAGCTGGTCGCGCAGGGTATCCACGCCGCGAGCCGCCGCGCCAAGCACCCCTTCGTCGCGATCAACTGCGCCGCCTTCCCCGAGACGCTCCTCGAGTCGGAGCTCTTCGGGTACGAGGAGGGTGCCTTCACGGGCTCGCGACGCGGCGGGCGCCCCGGCCTCTTCGAGGCGGCGCACCTCGGGACGATCTTCCTCGACGAGATCGGCGATCTGCCGGTGACGCTCCAGACGCGGCTGCTCCGGGTCCTGCAGGAACGGCAGGTGCTTCGGCTCGGCAGCAACGACCCGACCCCGGTGGACGTCCGCGTCGTGGCGGCGACTCACCGGGACCTGCGGCAGGCGATGGCCGCCGGCCAGTTCCGCAGCGACCTGTACTTCAGGCTCCACATCCTGCCGCTCCACATCCCGGCGCTCCGCGAGCGCCCGGGAGACACCGTCGTGCTCGCGTCGGAGCTGCTCAAGCGAGCGCTGGCGCGCCACGGGGTCCCCGGTGCGCACGCGCGCGCGCTGGCGCTGGTCCGGCCTCTCCTCGAGGGCTACTCCTGGCCCGGGAACGTCCGTGAGCTCGAGAACGTCCTCGAACGGCTCGCGCTGCTCTTCTCGACCGGCGCGCCGCAGGCGGAGGGGCTCGAGGCGAGGCTGCGCCTCGTGCTCCCGGAGCTGCACGAGGTGCCCCCGGTGCCCCCGGCCGCGTCGCCGCATGCCACGCTGCGCGAGAGGCGCGAGAAGCAGGAGCTGGCCGACCTGCGGCGCGTCGTGGCGGAGTGCGGCGGCAACGTCTCCGAGGCCGCTCGCCGGCTCGGGATCGGGCGCTCCACCATCTACCGGAAGCTGGGGGGACAGCCGGGGTGAGCCTCGCGGTCCCGCCCGCGCGCTACGCCGGCACCTCGCCGCGCAGCCGCTTCTTGTCGAGCTTCCCGACGCTCGTCTTCGGGATCGCGTCCACGATGGTGATCCGCTCGGGGATCGCCCAGCGCTCCACGCGCCCGGCGTCCACGAACCGCTGGAGGAACTGACGAAGCGCCTCGGGCGTGAGCTTCCCCTTGAAGGGCTCGCGCTCCACCACGACGGCGGCGGGACGCTCGCCCCACCTGGTGTCGGGGACCGCGAAGACCGCGACCTCGGCCACCGCCTCGTGCTGGCTGATGAGGCTCTCGAGGTCGAGGGACGAGATCCACTCGCCGCCCGACTTGATCACGTCCTTCAGCCGGTCGGTGATGACGATGTAGCCCTCCTCGTCCTGGTAGGCGATGTCGCCGGTGTGAAGCCAGCCGCCCCGCCAGAGCTCGCGCGATCGGTCCGGGAGCTTCGCGTAACCGCCGGTCAGCCACGGCGCGCGCACGACCACCTCGCCGACGTTCTTCCGCCCCGGCGGTAGCTCGACGCCGTTCAGGTCGACGATCCGGAGCTCGACGAGGGGGAGGGGGATGCCGGTCCGGACGGTCACCTCGGCGCGCTGCCCCTCGGGCCACTCCTTCATGTGATCCTTCAGGTGGGCGATCGTCAGGATCGGGCACGTCTCGGACATGCCGTAGCCGGTGGTCACCCTGATCCCGCGCGCGCGGGCCGCCTGCGCGAGCCCGCTGGGCAGGGCGGAGCCGCCGATGAGGACCTTCCAGCGCGAGAGGTCCTTCCCCTCCGAGCCGGGGGCGCCGAGGAGCATCTGCAGGATCGTCGGGACGCAGTGCGAGAAGGAGACGCGGTGCTTCACCAGCAGGTCGAGGAGCACCGCCGGCTCGTAGCGCCCGGGGTAGACCTGCTTCGTGCCGAGCACCGTCGCCATGTACGGGACGCCCCAGGCGTGCACGTGGAACATCGGCGTGATCGGCATGTAGACGTCGTCGCTGCGGAAGCTGATCGGGTCGCCGAACCCGGCGAGCGTGGCGATGCCGCTCATCGTGTGCAGCACGATCTGCCGGTGCGTGAAGAAGACGCCCTTGGGATCGCCGGTCGTCCCGGTCGTGTAGAACGTGGTCGCGACCGTGTCCTCGTCGAGCTCGGGGAACTCGAAGCGCTCGGCGGCGGCCTCGAGGAGCCGCTCGTACTCGCCCTCGGCCCACGCCGGGATCACGTCTCCGGCGGCGCCGTCCGAGATCACGACGATCTTGCGGACGGTCTCGAGGCTCCCGCGGATGCGCTCCAGGACGGGCAGGAAGTCGCGGTGCACGACGAGGACCCGGTCCTCCGCGTGGTTCACGGTGAACAGGATCTGCTGGGGAGAGAGCCGGAGGTTCACGGTGTGGAGGACCGCGCCCATCATCGGGACGGCGAAGTACGCCTCCAGGTACCGATGGCTGTCCCAGTCCATGAACCCGACGGCGTCGCCGGGCTTCACGCCCAGGCCCGCGAGCAGGTTGGCGAGCCGCCGGACGCGCCGCGCCATGTCCGCGTAGGTGTACTCGAGGTCGCGGTAGACGATCGTCTGCCGCGGGTTCCACCGGAGCGGCCGATCGAGGAGCCGGCCGATGGTGAGCTGGTCGTCGTGCCCGACGTTCGGGAAGGCGGTCATGGGATCTCCTCGCGCGCCCATCACTTCACGAGCGCGCACTTCTGCTGCGTTACCGACGTTGAGTCCTCCGGGGCGGGGATCGTCTCTACCACGCGGGCGAAGGGGGTGGCCGGGCCCGTCCGAGGCGTGCCCGCGGCGCCGATGACGCCGGAGCGGATCGCGCCCAGCGTCGCCGCGCCCATCGCGACCCAGAGGAGCAAGCCCATGAGCAGCGGCCGCGGTCCGACGGCGCGAACGCTGGCGCGCGACAGCCCCAGCCCGATGAGGAAGAGCGTGAGGACGAGCACGCGCTGGGCGACCGCCGCGACCACTTGCCCGGCCGGACGCAGCGCCGGGAGGTACGTCGTCAGCGCCGCCGCGGCGACGAACCCCAGGATGAACCACGGCGGGCGCGCGCCGGTGCGGCTCGCCCGGCCCGTCCGCCGCCGCTCGATCACCCCGAGGGCCAACGTCACCGGCACGATCCACAGGGCGCGCGCCAGCTTGACGGTCGTGGCCACCGCCAGGGCCTCGCTGCCGTACTGCAGCGCGGCGCCCACGACCGAGCTCGTGTCGTGGATGGCGAGCGCCGCCCACAGCCCGAACCCCGGCTGGTCGAGCCCCTCGTGGCGCCCGACCGGAGGGAACAGGAGCAGCGCGACGGAGTTGAGGAGGAAGACGGTCGCGAGGGAGATCGAGATCTCGCGATCCTCGGCGTCGAGGACGGGCGCCGCCGCCGCGATGGCGCTCCCGCCGCAGATGGCGGTGCCCACGGTGACGAGCATCCCCGTCCGCCGCTCGACGCGCAGCAGGCGCGCCAGCGCCCAGCCCAGCGCGGCGCAGGCGGCGATGGTCGCGACGGTGTAGCCGAACCCCTGGACGCCGGCGCGAGCGACCGCGCGCAGGTTCATGGCGCCACCGAGACCGATGACGGCGCCCGGGAGGAGCTTGCGCGCCAGCGCCCGGGTCTGCGAGGGGAACGGGTTGCCGATCGTCAGGGCGAGCGCGACTCCCGTCACGAGGGCGGCGGCCGCCGGGACGCGGGGGCTGCACGCGGCGGCGCCCAGCGCGAGCACGAGGCCGCGGGCGGCGATCCGGCCGATCCCAGCGCGAGCCGCCGGGATGGACGCTGCGGCCAAGGACGCGGGCTCTTGCGGTCGACCAGGCACGCCGTTCACCGGGCTCGCTCCGCCTCGGAGCGCGACCCCGACCTCGAGAAGGTCACCGACTGCAGCTCGCGCCGGTAGCTCCTCGCTCCCACGAGGTAGGCGGCGGTCGAGACGCAGGCCATGAGCGGCACGAAGGCCAGCGCCCCCGCGATGCCCAGGCGATCCGACAGGATGCCCGTGATCAGGCTGCCGGCCGCGAGCCCCACCACGTTCTGCACCACCGCCAGGATGGCGAGCGCGGTCGAACGCAGGCCGGGGTGCACCAGCGAGGCAATGACGGACATCATCGGCCCCTGCGTCCCGGCCAGCCCCAGCGACCCGAGCAGGATGAACCCGTACTGGAGCGGGCCCGCCGGGAGCCGGAAGGCCACGCCCAGGAGGATCGCGGTCCCGGCGGCGATCACCGCCGACCCGAAGAAGAGGGCGCGCCGGTCCCGCAGCGCCAGGCGGTCGACGAGGAACCCGCACAGCGCGGAGCCCGCGCCTGCCGCCAGGATGGCGAGCGCCGCGCGCATGCTGGCCCTCTCGAGCGAGAGGCCATGGACGCGGTGGAAGAAGGTGGGCAGCCACGCGGTCATCGTACCCGTGACGAACACCAGGACGCCGTTCGCGACGTACGCCGCGAGGATGCTCCGCGACCGGAACATCTCGCCCACGCCCTGGCGGAAGCCGACGCGCCTCGCCCCGCCACGCGTCGTCGGCACCGACGCGGCGACCCCCGGCTCGCGCAGGAAGAAGAAGAGCGCGGCCAGGACCAGGCCGGGGAGCCCGACCAGCCACAGACCGGACTGCCACCCGAATCGAGATCCCATCGCGCCGCCCACGACCACGCCGAGCACCGAGCCGAAGAGCGCGGCCGACATGAACGAGCCGATCGCGGCGCCGTGATGCCTCCCAGGGAAGACGCTGGCCAGCAGCGACGCCGCGGCGGCGCCATACGCCGCCTCGCCGGCGCCCACGAAGAACCGCGTGACCAGCAGTTGCTCGTAGCTGCGCGCGAGGGCGCCCGCGGCGGTCGCGGCGCTCCAGACGATCGCCATGATCGCGATGGCCTTGACGCGGCTGTGGCGGTCGGCCACCACCGCGAGCGGGACGCTGAGCACGCCGACCGCCAGCGAGACCACCGAGACGAGGGCGCCCAGCCGCGCGTCGCTCAACCGCCACAGGTCTTTCAGCACCGGGAACATGGCGGCCACCACCTGGCGCGCCATGTAGTCGAGCAGCATCAGCGTGAAGCAGAGGAAGAAGACGTAGAAGGCGTAGGCCCTCGGGACGGAGCCGCTCGTCTCCTGCGCCGGAGCCGCGGCGTCGCGCTGCGTCTCGGTCCCTCGCGCCCGGTCGAGGCCGACCATGGATGGCGTGCTCATCTCACCCCCTCCGCCACCGGGTAGGCCCTCGGTGCGGGCACTCCAGCCAGCAGGAATCGGGATAGGGCGGGCATGAGCACGAGTGCGCCACCCATGTTCCACAGGAACATGAAGGTGAGCAAGATGCCCATGTCCGCCTGGAACTTGATCGGAGAGAAGGCCCAGGTGACGACGCCGGCGGCCAGCGTCACGCCCACGAGGGCCACCACCTTCCCGGTGAAGCGCAGCGAGACGCGGTGGGCCTCGCCGAGCGGGCGGCCGGCGCGCTGGAGCGCCAGCTGGACCGAGAGCAGGTAGAGCGCGTAGTCCACCCCGATGCCGACGCCGAGCGCGATGACGGGCAGCGTCGCCACCTTGACGCCGATCCCGAGGATCACCATCAGCGCCTCGCACAGGATGGAGGTGATGGCGAGCGGCACGATCGTCACCACCGTGGCGCGCCAGCTGCGGAAGGTGATGAGGCACAGCGCCGCCACGGCGGCGTAGACCCACAGCATCATCGTCCGGCTGGCGTCGCGGACCACGCGGTTGGTGGCGGCGTCGATGCCCGCATTGCCGGCGGCGAGGAGGAACTGCCGCTCGTCGTCGCCGTGCCGGGCGGAGAACTCCTCGGCGACGCGGACGACGCGCTCGAGCGTGTCGGCCTTGTGGTCGGAGAGGAAGGCGAGGACCGGCATCACCGAGCAGTCGGCGTTGAACAGGTCGGGGTTGCGCGTGGTCGCCTGCTGAGCGGCGTAGTTGAGCACGTCCTGGTTGCGCGCCAGCGTCAGCCACTTGGGGTTGCCCTCGAAGCTGCCGGCGGTGATGACGCGCACGGCGTCGGCGAGGGAGCTGGTCGCCTGGACCCCGGGGATCTGCTGCAGCGCCCAGCCGAGTCGATCCGCCTCCACGAGCGTGGGGTGCTTGAGGCAGCCTTCCCGGCCGGTCTTGACGATGACGGCGAACACGTCGTTCGACAGGCCGTAGTTCGCGGTGACGAAGGCGTTGTCCCGGTTGTACCGCGAGGTGCTGCGCAGCTCCGGCGCGCCCGGCTCCAGATCCCCGATCTGCAGGCGGAGGCTGGTCTTCCAGCCCCAGAGCGCCATCGCGGCGGAGAGCGCGATCGCGGCCGCGGCCCAGCGCGGCTCGGTGAAGCGTCCCAGGAGCCGCAGCGCCCACGAGGTCCGCGGATCGCCCTCCTTCCTGAGCGCACGCTCCGCCGCGGTCCTCCCCACCCCCGTGTACGAGAGCAGGATCGGGAGCAGGATCAGGTTGCTGAGGATGAGCGCTCCCACCCCGATGCTGGCGCTGATGGCCAGCTGCTGGATCACCGGGATGTCGATGGTCATCAGCACGGCGAAACCGACCGCGTCGGCGAGCAGCGCGGTCAGGCCGGGGAGGAAGAGGCGCCGGAAGGTGTACCGGGCGGCGACGAGGCGGTGCGTGCCCCTCGCGACGTCCTGGAGGATCCCGTTCATCTTCTGCGTGCCGTGAGAGACCCCGATGGCGAACACCAGGAACGGCACCAGCACCGAGTACGGGTCGAGCTCGTACCCGAGCGCGGAGACCAGACCGACCTGCCAGATCACGGCGACGGTCGAGCAGCCGACGACGAGCAGCGTGCTGCGCCAGCACCGGGTGTAGCCGAACAGGATGGCGATGGCGATGCCGGCTGCGACGGCGAAGTAGCCGGCGACCTGCAGCACGCCCTCGAGGAGATCGCCGACGAGCTTGCCGAAGCCGATGATGTGCACCCGGACGCCGCTGTCCTTGCCCTCGAACCGGGCGCGCAGCTGCTCGAGCGATCGCGAGAGCCGGCGGTAGTCGAGGCGCTCGCCGGTCCCGGACGCGCGGTCGAGCAGCGGCACGAACACGTCGCTCGAGCGGAGGTCGCGCGCCACCAGGCTGCCCATGATCCCCGCGCGCTGCACGTTGCGCCGGAGGGCCTCGATGCTCGCAGGCGATCCGTCGTAGCTGTCCGGCATCACCGGGCCACCGCGGAAGCCTTCCTCCGTCACCTCGTTCCAGCGCACGCCCGGGGTCCAGAGCGACTTCACCCACGGGCGATCCACGCCCGGCATGAGGAATAGCTCCTCGCTGATCTGCCTGAGGGACTCGAGGTAGCGCGGGTCGTAGATGTCGCCGCGGAGGTTCTCGACCACGACGTGGAGCGAGTTGCCGAGGCCGCGCAGCTCGCTCTTGTTCTCGAGGTAGTTGCGGATGTAGGGCTGGTGCGTCGGGATCATGCGCTCGAAGTCGGCGTTCATGACGCCCTTCGAGACGGCGCAGAAGGCCAGCGCCATGGTCGCGGCCAGGAGGGTCCCGATCACCAGCCGGCGACGGTTGAAGATGAGCCGCTCGAACCGCATCCCCGACTGGGGATCGAACTCGGCGAGGCTGCGGACCACCGGCATGGCATCGAGATCGGGCCTGGGGGCCATGGTCGGAGTCCTCTCAGGGAATCGGGTCGACGCGCGCGCCGAAGGGGCCCACGAGCGCCACGCCGCGGCCGCCCACTGCGACGGCGGAGATGGGGAGCGGCCGCGCCGTCGCGACGGCCGCGAAGCTCTGGCCGTCGTCACGGCTCACCAGCACCTGCCCGGCAGACGAGACCAGCGTCACGGCGGCTTCGCCGGCCCTGGCGCCGCCGGTGATCGCCGCCTCGAGGCTGGTCCCGACCGGCTGCCAGCTGGCGCCGCCGTCGGCGCTGCGCAGCACGTGGCCGCGCAGCCCGAACACCAGCACGGCGCGATCGGTCCCCGTCAGCCCGAAGAAGCTCCCGTCGTAGGGCGTGGGACACCGCCGGAACCGCTCGGCGCCGGGATCGAGCTTCAGCACCAGCCCCTGCTCGCCCGCGATCCAGAGCGCGCCGGCGGCGCGCCGGACCGCGTGGAGGTGCAGCGCCTTCGGGTTCTCGGTCCGGTCGAGCCAGGGCGTCCAGGTGGCTCCCCCGTCGCGGGTGCGCAGGATGAGGCCGAACGCGCCGACCACGGTCCCGCTCCGCTCGTCGTCGAACCACACGTCCAGCAGGGGGAGGTCCGCCCCCTGCTTCACCAGGAACGAGAGCTGCTCACGCGCTTCCGCGGCGATGCCGTCGGCCGCGGCGGCCGCCGCGAGGAGGGCGGAGACGCGGCGCCCGTCGAGCTGCCGCTGCCAGCTCCGCCCACCATCCGCCGAGGCGAGCACCACGCCGTCGTGGCCGACGGCCCAGCCGCGCTCGGCCGACGGGAAGGACAGGCCGGTGAGATCGGTGCTCACCGGCACCTCGGCCTGGCTCCAGCTCTGGCCGCCGTCGTCCGAGTACAGCACGTGCCCCCGCTGGCCTGCCGCGACGACGCGCGGTCCAGCGAGCGCGACGGCGCTGAGCAGCCGCCGGGCGGCGAGCGGGCTCCTCGCCGCCGGGACGTCGAGCGGATCGAGGAACGCGTCGCGTTCCCGGGCCGCGGCGGCCGACGAGGCCAGGGCGATGGAGCAGAGCGCGACTCGAGCGGCCCGGTGCATCGTGGCTCCTGTCAGCGGACGCTGGCCGCGGCGAGAGCTTCCGGTGCCCAGGAGTTCTCGCTCTTGCAGGCGGCGACCCGGACCCAGCCCTTGGCGCCGGGCCAGACGTTGATGCCGTACGCCCCGGAGCTGAGATCGTAGACGACGTGCGTGTCGGCGGCGGGCGACGGTGCGTCGTAGAGCGGCGCCATGAGGGCGGTGCCCGTCCGGTAGAGCTGGCCACGGGCGTCGTACTCGTCGCTCAGCAGGACGTACCAGCTGTCCTCGTCCAGGTAGAAGGTCCTGCGGCTGTAGATGTGCCGCTTCCCGGGCTTGAGCTTCGCCTCCACCACCCAGACCCGGTGCAGCTCCCACCGGACCTGGTCGGGCGAGAGGAAGTTGGCCTTCAGCAGCTGGTCGGGCGTGGACTGGTAGACCGCGCGCCAGGCGTTGTACGGAACGTAGAGCTCCTTCTTGCCCACGAGCGTGAAGTCGAACCGGTCCAGCGCGCCGTTGAACAGGTAGACCTCGTCGTAGGTCGAGGAGCCGGCCGTCGCGGGGTTCGGGGTGTCGTAGGCCAGGTCGGGCGCGAGCTTCACGCGGCGCTGGCCAGGGAGGTACTGATAGGCGCGACGGCCTCGCTCGGCGTAGTCCACCGGGTCGACGAACATGAGCGCCTCGCCGGCCCGGCGGGGCGGCCCGTCATAGGCGAGCCGCAGCCGGAAGTAGACGTTCGAGTCGGCGCTGGAGTTCGGCTGCCAGTACGGCGACTGGATCCAGCCCTCCGCCGAGCTGGAGAGCGTGTTCCGGCCGCCCGGCTCGACGAACCACGCCGAGTACTTCACCTCCGTGCACGCCGGCTGGTACCGGACCAGGTGATTCCAGATCGCCTCGGCGCCATTCTGCGGGATCGGGAAGGGGACCGCCGCGTGCGCGCCGACCAGCGATTGGCCGTTGTTGGTGGTGTGCGCCGCGGGGGCGGTGGTGGCGGTGCGATCGAGGGCGTTCTTCGGGAGCGCCACGGTCCGGTGCGTCCGATACACGTCGAGGCGGTACCCCGGGTACTTGCGCAGCATGGCCTTGACGCCCTCGGACAGCTTCGCCTCGTGAGCGCCGAGGTTCTTGCCGTCGACGGCGAACAGCGGCTTCTCGTCCGCGAACGGATCGACGCGCGATCCGCTGCCCGTCTTGTAGCCCGGCGGCGGCGTCGTGAGCCCGCCGGCATACTCCGGGATCGAGCCGTCGCCGTTGCCGGCCTTCTCCGCGCCGACCCCCGTGAGCGCGTCACCCAGCCGCTTGACGTCCTCCGCGCCGACCGTGGCGCTCGCGCGCGAAGCGAGGAGCAGCAGGCACGCACCACCGACGATGATTCGCTTCATGACATGGTCTCCCTTCAGGCTCACAGGGTCACCTTGGCCGTGAGCACGACGCTCTCGCGGTTCTTGAGGAGCGACAGCAGGCCGTTGCTGTTCGTGATCACGGTGCCGTTGTCGTGGGTCTGGCCGAAGAAGCCCACGTACTTCAGATCGATCCGCACGGTCGTGTAGATGTCGGCCGCCAGCCCGCCGGCGTACGTCCCGCTCCCCACGTTTCCACCGAGGGTCACGGGTGAGTTGCCCCACACCGTCGCCGAGCCGGTCAGCGGCATGAGCAGGTCGACGCCGGAGAAGACCTGGTACCAGGTCGGCGTGAACGTGGCCCCGACGCTGGCGGAGTTGCGGGTGGCGCAGCCGTCGGCCGTGGTCTTGGCGAGGCCCGCCGCGGACAGCCTCGCGTCGGTGCGGCACACGCCGTACCCCTCGCCGAAGAACATGTCCTGGTTGGTGCTGTCGACCGAGAGCCAGCGGCTGTAGGTCCCCTCCAGGTTCCAAGCCGCGATCGACCACAGTGGCGTGTTCGGGATGGTGCCGATCGCGTTCCCGACCACGTGCACCGTGTCGCCGCGCGCCTGGTAGGTGTTCCCCATGAGCTTGGGGGCCCCGTGCGGGAACAGCACCGGGGCGAGCGCCGCGGAGGGCGCCACGGTGAGCCCCAGTGGCTGCGCGGCCAGCGGCATGTTGTGGCGGTACGAGCCCTCGATCGCGGTGCTGACGCCCAGGATCTGCTTGGCGAAGCTGACGCCGACGAGATCGATGCCCTCGCCGTAGTACTGCTGGTACTGCAGCGGCGAGTTGAGCGTCGGGCTCAGCGGACCCTGGCCGCCCGGGTTCGGGCCGAGGAGCACGGCCGCGAGCTTGTCCGCGAAGTGGCGGTAGTAGACGCCCACGATCCCGCCGCCGAGGAACTCCGGGTTGTAACGCAGGGCGGTGCCCCAGTCGTGCGTGTGCGCGTCTCTCGAGCCGTCGTTCTTGAAGAAGACGGGCCGGCCGCCCACCATCGCGAACTGGCCCAGCGGTCCGTTGAAGGCGAAGTCCGCCGGCCCGAGGAAGGTGGCGCCCTCCGGATACAGGTACGATTGCCATTCGAAGAAGTACTGGCCGGCGAGCGAGAGCGCCGGGGTCAGCTGGACGTTGGCGGAGACTTGCGCCAGGGGGCGGTACAGCTCCTTCGCCTCCGTCCCCGGGTTGGCGAACGCCTTCATGAGGTCGAGCGGTTCCTGCGCGTACGAGACGCCGTGGATGGCGCCGCTCAGCAGGAGCGACTCGCCCCAGTAGATCGTGTGGCGACCGCCCCGGATGGTGACGGGGACGTCCCCGAGATCGAGCCGCGTCCACAGGAACGCGTCGAGGAACTCGCCGTAGGGCCCCAGGTACCGGTTGTTGGTGTACGTGGTGAAGGGGCTCCCGGCAGGACCGTAGCTCGTCGGCACGTGCTGCGCCTCGAGCGACGGGGCGATGTGGACGGCGTGGTTCCGGTACGCCCCGTCGAACCAGCTCGCGAACGACGCGCGCCCGCCGAACTGCGATCGGTAGGACAGATCGAGCTCGGTGAGCAGGTCGAGCCGTCCCGTGTCGATGTGGCCCTGGCCGAAGCTGTACTCGCCAGCGCTGAACGCCGGGTTGGCACCGATGATCGGGTCCGGGGACGTGACGCGCACGCCCAGGTTTCCTCGGAGCGTGTTGTCGAAGCGGAGCTTGAAGTCGCTGCCGCCGAAATCGGTGCCGAACCCGGCGGCGGGGCGAGGCGCGAAGAGCAGGGCCAGGAAGACGGCGGAGAAACGGACGGCGGTCTGAGTCAGGGCGGGTGCGGGCGGACGGGACAAGGACGCTCCTTGGCGCGATCGAGGTGCACGCGTCGAGGCACCACAGAGCAAGGTCCGTTCCAGAGGGCGGACCCACCGTTGCACCGAGGAACGCCGTCGAATTCCCCGCCGGCGCATGCCGCGCGTGTTGCGTCCGCGCGACACGAGAACTCTAGAAGTCGCTTGTTTCAGGGCGCGGAGCGCGGTTCCGCGTTTTTGCAGCGTGTTGCAACGATGCAACACGCCCCGACGGCGCCTGCCTCAGCGCGTCAGACCGCTGCGACCGCCGTTCCGGTAGAAGGTCGAGGGGTTCACGCCGGCGAGGCGCGCCGCCCGCCGCAGGTCGCCCTGCGTGTGCTCGAGCATCTGCGCGGCGTACTGCTGGCGGAAGAGCTTGAGCGCCGCCTTGTACGAGCGCGGCTGGAACGAGTCCTCGTTGCCGGGGAGGCGCGACGCGCGGATACGGCTCGGCAGGTGGTCGAGCCCGATGGCCGAGTCGGGCGTCGTCACGTACGCCGACTCGAGCGTGTTGGCCAGCTCGCGGACGTTTCCGGGCCAGCGGTATCCCATCATCGCGTCCAGGGCCGACTGGGTCAGGTGCTTGCGGCCGAGCCGGTGCTTCGCGTTGAACTCCTCGAGGCAGCGCTGCACGAGCAGCGGGATGTCGTCGGCGCGCTCGCGCAGAGGGGGAAGCTCGATGCGGAGCACGTTGATCCGGAAGAAGAGGTCCTGGCGGAAGCGGCCGGCCTCGACCTCCTTCTCCAGGTCGCGGTTCGTGGCGCAGATCACCCGGGTGTTGGTCCGGACAGGGTCCGTCCCGCCCAGCCGAGTCACCTTCGCCTCCTCCAGCACGCGCAGGAGCTTCACCTGGAACTCGAGCGACGTGTCGCCGATCTCGTCCAGCAGGAGGACGCCCCCCTCCGCTGCCTCGAAGTAGCCCTTGGTGCGCCGGTCCGCGCCGGTGAAGGCGCCGCGCTCGTTGCCGAAGAGCGTGGACTCGAGCAGCGGTCCCGGCAACGCAGCGCAGTTGAGGGCGAGGAAAGGCTTGTGCGCGCGGTCGCTGCGGGCGTGGATGGACCGCGAAACGAGCTCCTTGCCGGTGCCCGACTCCCCCATCACCAGCACGGAGGCGTTGACGCGCGCCGCGCGGTCGATGAACGTGAAGACCGCATCCATGCGCGGCGACGAGCCCACCATGAGCGGCTCGACGCGCTGCAGCGTGCTCTCGCCGTCCGTCATGATGGCGAACAGGTCTGGGCGGAGCTGGAGACCGACCCAGTGCGTGTTCCACTCGCCGCGCAGGAACGTGTGCTGGAAGCGCTCGACGCGGATGTCGAATGAACGCCCCTCCGTCACCAGGCGGTGCAGCGTCCCGGCGAGGTCGTGACGCTCGATCACCGAGGCGAACAGCTGGTCGAGGCGCTGGTCGATGAACCGATCGCGCTCGATCCCGGAGTTCGCCTCCTGCTGCCGGTTGACCGCGAGAATCTGCATCGAGCGGTCGAACAGGATGACGCCGAACGGGCACCGCTCCAGGAACGAGAGCGCGGCTTGTTGCACCAGCGCATCTCTCTTGCTTTCCTGCATCGCGCGTAACCCCTTGATAAAAAGGACTCGTCTACCCGTGCTTTTGCGCGGATGCAACACGCGTCGCGTCAACCGCACGCAGGAGTCTACCACCGTCGCATGGAACGAGGCTTGCTATGGAAGGCGAACGCAGCGGCACACGACCCGGAGGTGAGGTGATGCAGGGCTCAGCGCAGGCGCCGGCCATCGTCCGGCCCGGTGTCCTTCACAGCTCGTTGAAGTACGAGCCGATGACCGCCAGCATCGGCGCGGAGCTCCTCGGCGTGAACCTCGGGGACGCCTCGCGCGACAAGGATCTGGCCAACGAGATCCACGCGCTGCTCCTCGAGTACAAGGTGCTGTTCCTGCGCGACCAGGAGATCACGCGCCAGGAGCACGTCGCCTTCGCCCAGCGGTTCGGCAAGCTCGAGGACCACCCGATGGCGCCGAGCCATCCGGACGCCCCCGGGCTGGTGCAGATCTACAAGACGCCGGACAAGCCGCTCGACCGGTACGAGAACTCCTGGCACTGCGACGGCACGTGGCGCGAGACGCCGGCCATGGGGTGCGTGCTCCGGTGCGTGGAGTGCCCGCCCGTCGGCGGCGACACGCTGTGGGCGAACATGGTGCTCGCCTACGAGAGGCTGCCGGATCACATCAAGTCGCTCATCGCCGGCCTGCGCGCCAGCCACAGCTTCAACGCCTCGTTCGGCGCGGCCATGCCGCTCGAGAAGAGGCTGGCGCTGAAGGCGAAGTACCCCGACGCGGAGCACCCGGTCGTGCGCACGCACCCCGAGACGGGCGAGAAGGTGCTGTTCGTGAACGCCTTCACGACCCACTTCGTCAACTTCCACGACCAGGGTCGCGTCCGGTACGGCCAGGACTACAGCCAGACCGGCGGCGATCTCCTGCAGTACCTCATCAGCCAGGCCTACGTCCCGGAGTACCAGGTGCGCTGGCGGTGGAAGCCGAACAGCGTCGCCATCTGGGACAACCGCTCGACGCAGCACTACGCCGTCATGGATTACGGGCCCTGTCATCGCAAGATGGAGCGCGCCGGCATCGTGGGCGACAGGCCTTTCTGAGCGGAGCGGCATCGGAGCAGGCGCGACCACCGACGAAGAGACCACCACCGAAGACCGGTAACGAAGGAGCAGAGCGATGAACTTCACGGACGGATCCCTCTGGCCGGAGAATCAGCAGAAGCTCGTCATCACGGCCGCCCCGTATGGCCCCGAATGGATCCCGAGCGACTTCCCCGAGGACATCCCGGTCTCGATGGAGGCGCAGATCCAGAAGGCGGTCGATTGCTACAACGCCGGCGCCACCGTGCTGCACGTGCACGTCCGCGAGGACGACGGGAAGGGCTCGAAGCGCCTGTCCAGGTTCAACGAGCTGCTCGCCGGGATCCGCGCCCGCGTGCCCGATCTGATCCTGCAGGTCGGGGGCTCGATCTCCTTCGCGCCGGAGAAGGAGGGCGACGTCGCCAAGTGGCTGTCGGACGACACGCGGCACAAGCTCGCCGAGCTGGAGCCGACGCCGGATCAGGTCACGATCGCGATCAACACCAACCAGATGAACGTGGTCGAGCAGATGTGCGAGGCCGACATCCGCGGCACCAGCCTCGCCACGCCCGAGGGCTATCGCGCCTACCGGGAGATGACCATCCCCGCGGGCCCGGAGTGGGTCGAGGAGCACATCAGGCGCCTCACGGCCAAGCGCATCCAGACCCACTTCCAGCTGGCGGGCATCAGCCAGCTGGAGACGGTCGAGCGCATGATGCGCCTGGGCACCTGCAACGTGCCGCTGATCCTGACCTGGGTCGCCATCGGCGGCGGGTTCGAGGCGCCGAACATCTACAACCTGGCCAACTTCGTCCGCGGGTGTCCGGAAGGCTCGGTGCTGACGCTGGAGACCTCGATGCTGAACGTGCTGCCGATCAACACGTTCGCCATCGCGATGGGCCTGCACGTGCGGTGCGGCATCGAGGACAACCTCTGGACGCAGCGCCGCGATCGCAAGATGACGACGGTCCAGCAGATCGAGCAGCTGGTGCGCATCTCCCAGGAGCTCGGCCGCGACGTCGCGAGCGCCAGCGAGGCGCGCGTCATCTACAAGATCGGCACCTTCTACAAGGACGCCGACGAGACGCTGGCTCAGAACGGCTTCGCTCCGAATCGCCGGCCGGGGCCGGCCGGGACGACGCGGCGGGCGGCCTGAGCGCTGCTCCTCGTCGGGTGCGGCCGCGAGGGCGGCCGCACCGCGGCGAGGTGGCGCCGAGGCCGGTCCGACCGGGCCGCACCGAGAAAGGATGGCCGTGCACCGACACTTCCTGGTTCCCGTCGACGAGACCGAGCTGTCGACGGCGACCGTCGACGGGGCCGTGGAGCTCGCCAGCGCGCTGGGCGCGCGGATCACCTTCCTCCACGCGCAGGCCGACTACTCGGCGTCCCTCTCCGGCGAGCCGGAGGTGGTCCGGCTGACCGCGCCCGATCACTTCGCGTACTCCTTCGAAGGGCGCCCGCAGGAGCTCCTGAGCAAGGCCGAGTCGGCGGCTCGCGCGCGCGGCGTTCCCAGCGACGCGGTCACCGTGGTGGGCCACTCACCTCACCGCGCGATCGTCGCCGCGGCGCGCGAGCGCGGTTGCGATCTGATCTACATGGCCTCGCACGGGCGGCGGACCCGCCTCGGCATGATGCTGGGCTCCCAGACCTTGAAGGTGCTCACGAGCTCCGAGATCCCGGTGCTGGTCGCGGCGACGAGGGATCCGCCCGTGCCGGTCCGGACGCTCGGGATCGTCCGCGACGAGCACCGCTCGCTCGCCGCGGTGCTGCACGCGTGGCTGCAGCTGCTCGAGCGCTGCCGGCGCAGCGGCTCGAGTCCCGCTCCCGAGCTGCTGCGGGCCATCGTCCACTACATCAGGAGCTTCCCCGTGGCGCTGCACCATCCGAAGGAAGAGGAATACCTCTTCCGGAGACTGCGCCAGCGCACCTCCGCGCTCGACGGGGAGCTCGATGCGCTCAAGGAACAGCACGAGCGCGACCAGGTCCTGGTGGACGAGCTCACGGAGGCGGTCGAGCGCCAGTGCCGGGGCGCGATCTCCGTGGACGAGCTGGAGCGCCTCGTCAGCGGCTACGCGCAGTTCATCTGGGAGCACATGGGCCGGGAGGAGGCCGTGGTCCTGCCCGCGGCGCAGCGGCATCTCACGCCGGCCGACTGGCAGGAGATCCACGCGGCGTTCTCGCAGAACCGCGACCCGCGCTTCGACCGCGAGGTGGACGCAGAGTACCGCCGGCTGTTCTCTCGAATCGTGAATCTCGCTACGAAGGCGGCACCGGCCTCGGATCGCGCGTCGGGGTCGACCCCCGCGCCCCAGGTTTCCCGGCGCGCCGATGACAGGAGGTGACGGGTGGCCAAGGCGGTGCGTTTCCACGAGACGGGCGGTCCCGAGGTCCTGCGCCTCGAGGAGGTCGAGGTCGGGGCGCCGGGCCCAGGTCAGGTGCGGCTCCGGCACGCGGCGGTCGGCCTGAACTTCGCCGACACCTACTTCCGGAACGGCACCTACCCCGTCCCGCTGCCGGCCGGCATCGGCGTCGAAGGGGCGGGGACCGTCGAGGCCGTCGGTCCGGGGGTAACCGGCGTCGCGGTCGGCGACCCCGTCACCTACACGGGTTTCATCAACACGCTCGGAGCCTACAGCACGGAGCGCCTCGTCCCGGCCGCGGCGCTCATCAAGCTCCCGAAGGGCTTCAGCTGCGAGACCGCCGCCGCCATGACGATGCGCGGCTTGACCGCCGCCTACCTGCTGCGGCGCATCCATCCCTTCGCGCCGGGCGACACCATCCTGCTTCACGCCGCCGCGGGCGGCCTCGGGCTCATCGTCAGCCAGTGGGCGAGGCTGCTGGGCCTGAACGTGATCGGGACCGTCTCGACCGGCGAGAAGGCCTCGATCGCCCGCGCCCACGGTTGCGCCCACGTCATCGACTACACCCGTGAGGACGTGGCCGCGCGGGTCCGCGAGCTCACCGGCGGCGCAGGCGTCTCGGTCGTCTTCGACGGCGTCGGCAGGAAGACCTTCGCGTCGTCGCTCGACTCGCTGCGCCGGCGGGGCTTGATGGTCTGCGTCGGCACCGCGTCCGGCACGATCCCGCCCTTCGACCCGCAGCTGCTCGCCATGAAGGGCTCGCTGTTCCTGACGCGCCCGGCGCTCGCCGACTACATCGCGGACCCCGCCGAGAAGGCTGCGCTCGCCGCCGAGGTCTTCGGTCACGTCTCTGCGGGCCGCATCAAGATCGAGATCAACCAGCGCTACAGCCTGCTCGATGCGGTGCAGGCCCACCGCGACCTGGAGTCGCGGAAGACGACCGGATCCTCGGTGTTCGTCGTCTGATCCACGGAACGGCGCATGACCGCAGCGCGCTGGGAGGACAGCGAGCGATGAAGTCCGAACCCACGGTGCTGTTCGTCCCCGGACTGCGCGATCACGTCGAGGACCACTGGCAGACGATCCTGGCGAAGAAGATCCCTGGGTCGCGCACGGTCCCGCCGCTCGAGCAGGACAAGCTGTCGTGCCCGGCGCGCGTCGCGGCGCTGGAGGCCGCGGTTCGCGCCATCGACGGGCCGGTGGTGCTGGTTGCGCACAGCGCCGGCGCGATGATCACGGTCCACTGGGCCCAGGGACGCACCCGCCCGGTGCTGGGCGCCCTGCTCGCCACGCCGGTGGACCTCGAGACCCCGCTGCCGCCAGGGTATCCGACGCCCGAGTCCATCCGCGCCGGCGGCTGGCTGCCGATCCCGCGCCGCGAGCTCCCGTTCCCGACGATCGTCGCGGCCAGCACGAACGATCCGCTCGCGCGATTCGAGCGCGTCGAAGAATTCGCCCGCGCCTGGGGCGGACGCTTCGTGAACCTCGGCGGGGTCGGGCACCTCAACCCCGCCGCAGGCTTCGGAGCGTGGCGAGAAGGCGAGGCGCTGGTGCAGGAGCTCTGTCGGCCGGCATCGGCTCGATGCGCTGACAGATGACGACGAGCCTCCCCACGCTGTTGCTCGCTGCCGCCAGGGCGGACCCGGCGCGGCCGTTCCTCGTGTTCGAGGGGAGGACCCTCTCTCGCGCGGAGGTCGCTGACGCCGCGCTGCGAGTCGCCGGCTGGTTCGAGCGGGCGGGCCTGGCCGCGGGCGATCGGGTCGCGCTCATGCTCGACAATCAGCCCGAGTTCCTGGTGGCGTGGTTCGGCGCCAGCCTCGCGGGGGCGGTGCTCGTCCCGCTCGATCCCGAGCTCCGCGGGGAGGACCTGGCGGCGCGACTCGGTGAGACGCTCCCGCGCGCGGCGATCGCCCCGCCCTCGGCGCTGCCGGCGCTGCTGGCGCTGCAGCGACGCGTCCCGTCGCTCCGGCACCTGGTCGTCGCCGGTCCCGCGCCGACGGGCACCACGGCGTGGTCGGCGCTCCTCGACGGTGCGGCGGGGGAGCCCGCCGTCGCTCCGCCCGAAGCGCCGCTGGAGATCGTCTACACGTCCGGGGCGACCGCGCGTGGCCGCGGCGTGCTGTGGCGGCATGGCGGACTGCCCGCGGTCGGCGGAGCACTGGCGCGGTTGCTCGGCGTCGACGCCTGCGACCGCCTGATGATCGTGCTGCCGCTCTTCGCTGCGAACGCGCAGGTCTCACTGGCGATGGCCGTGACATCCGGTGCGTCCATCCTGCTCGAGCGTCGCTTCTCCGCGGACGCCTTCTGGAACGTCGCGCGGAAGGGCGGCGCCACCCAGGTCAACCTCTCGGGCCCACTACTCTCCCAGCTCTACGCCGCGCGTCCCCGCAAGAGCGACAGGGGACACTCGATCCGCCTCGTGCTCAGCGTCGCCATGCCGCAGCACCTGCACGAGGCGTTCGAGAACCGCTTCGGCCTCTGTTTGGTCGAGGGGTTCGGCCTCACGGAGGCCACCGGGTACGTGACCCTCAACCCCGTCGAGCGGGGCAGGCGCAAGCTGGGGACGGTCGGACTGGCGGTGCCGTGGGCGGAGGTGGCGGTGCTCGACGAACGGCTGCGCGGCGTCCCCTCGGGCGTGACCGGGGAGATCTGTGTCCGTTCGCGCGGCAGGGCGATCGGTGCCTGGATCGGGGAGCCCCTGAGGAACGGCTCGGCCGACGTGCACGTCGGGCGCGGTGGGTGGCTACGCTCGGGCGACCTGGGAGTCTTCGACGACGAAGGATTCCTCACGTTCGTGGACCGGAGCGAGGACCACCCCCAGCGTGACGGCGAGCTGTACTCCACCCAGCGGATCGAGAACACGCTCCTGCGGCATCCCGCCGTGGCCGACGCCGCCGTGCTCGCCCTTCCCGGAGAACGGGGCGACGGCAGCGTGGCGGTCCTGGTGCTGAGGGCGCCGGTGGCGCTCGAAGAGCTGGCGAGGTTCTGCAGGGAGTGGCTCGAGGGCCACCCGGTCCCGTCCTGCTACAAAGTCGTGGAGCGGATCCCCAAGACGACCAGCGGGCGCGCCCGGAAGGCGGAGCTGCGCAGCCAGCCGGGCATCTTCGACGACCTGTACCGCGTCACCTGAAGTGGAAATGCGCTCGGGGGCCGCGAGGAACCCAGCCCTAGCGCTGGCCTGCCGGACGTCTACTGTTCCGAGATCGCCGGGGGGTCGATTCCCGATGCGGTGTCCAGCCGGAGTCGCCCGCCTCCCCAAGCCCCGCCGCCCAGCTCCCACACGAGCTCGTCCGGCGCGCGCTCCCACACCTGGATGTACCCGCCGTGAATGCCATGCAGGTGATGGCAGGAGCAGATCGCGACCAGGTTCTCCGCCGTGTCTGCGCCCCCGCGCGAGCGGAAATCCACGTGATGGGCGTGCGCCGCCCTCCGGCTGCACCCGGGTACCTGGCATCGACCGAGGTCGCGATCGCGGACCCTCTGCGAGAGGGTCCGAGCCCTCTTCGCGAACGGTTTCCACGTCTCGAGGAAGTGCCACGCCACCCGGACGAGGCACCTCCCGTCGTCGAGGAGCCGCCCTTCGGAGGCCCGCACCGCGCGGAAGGCGGCCTGGAGCGCCAGCGCGATCCGGACGGGAACCCTGGCGCGCAGCTCGCTCGCCGCACGCATCTGCGCCTCGTCGTGCTCCTCCAGCTCCGCCTCGAGCGCGACGCAGGTCAGCTCTCGCGCCCGCGGGATCCACGCCTCGATCTCGCGGTCCGGGAGCCGCGAGAGGTGGCGGATCTTCTCGTAGGAGAGCCCGCCGTCGCGGGCGGCCCGCAGCGCCGGCACCTGCCAGATCCGCTTCTCGACCGCGGCGCGCTGCTCCACCGCGCGAGGCGAGAGCCCGAGCCGCTCCGAGCAGTAGTGCTCGAACGACGCGAACCCGGCGACGTGCCAGAGACCACTGCGCCGGACCACGTGCGCGGCGTAGCCCAGCAGGCGATCCCAGGCGCTGCGCTGCGCCGCGAGCTCCCGCAGCGCGCGGTCGATCTCGAGGGCCGACGTCATCTCGTCGAAGCCGACGGAGCCCGTGCCGGGCACCGGGACGGTCGGCGCGCGCGGGAGGAACGACCAGCGATCGGTCTCCAGCTCGAGCTCGGCCTTCCGCCGCTCGAGCCGATCGCTCTCCAGGCGAAAGGCGCCGCCGGCCCCGCCACCGCCGTCGTCCCCGGCCTCGAGGGCGTGCTCCGCCAGGTACTCCTGCGCCATGGCCTCGAGCCGCTGCGGCCGCTTCGAGCCGGGCATGAGCTTGCCGGCGATGGCGAGCGCCCCGTCGACCGTCGCGCGGGCCTCCGGCAGAGCAGGACGCGGAAGCGCGTCCACGCCTCGTCGTCCTCGTCGCCGGACCGCGCCGCGCGCACCGCCTTCTCGAGCGCGCGGACCGTCTCGGCGCGAGCCCGCTCCACCCACTCCGCCTCGGCGTCGCCGATCGCGACCGGCAACACCGTCTGGGCGTTGCGGGGGCGGACCGCGCCCGCCCGGACCGCCGCCCGGAGGACTGGACGCGAGCGCAGTTCGCGCGAGAGTCGAGCCATCGCCTGCGCCGTCCGCTCCTCGACGTCCAGGATCTCCCGCGCGTAGTCGCGCAGGCACGAGAAGCCGAGGCTGATGAGCCGGTCTCCGACGCAGAGGGCTGCCAGGCCGTCCCCGATCGCGACCTCGAGCGCTCCCTGGATGCGCGCCACCTGGGCGAGCAGCGTCTCGCAGGCGTCGGAGTCGGTCAGGCCGCCGTGGACCAGCGCCCGGAGCTCCGCCGGAGCGCACGGTTCCGGCGGTTCCGGAGGGACCGCGCCGAGGCACGCGCTGGCACGCGCGAACGTGCCTGCGACCTGTGACGATCCGGCGTCCATC
>Ga0306923_10000697_pt1 | contig 27251 bp, 4 predicted proteins | sample sta12Can44000108_FD_203841 | JGI IMG/M metagenome (GOLD analysis project Ga0306923, IMG submission 203841) | Lab enrichment of tropical soil microbial communities from Luquillo Experimental Forest, Puerto Rico - statanox.12C.anox.44.000.108 (v2)... | ecosystem: Environmental > Terrestrial > Soil... | reverse complement strand
TTGCGGTTGCCTTGCAGACTGTAACCCGCCTCATTGAGCAAGTGGCCGACCAGGGTGCGGCTGAGTTCGTGACCCTGCGCTTGCAGCGCCTGCGCCAGGCGGCGCACGCTCTTGCAGGTCCACCGCAGCGGCGATTCCGGATCCCCGCGGCTCGTCGGCTCGACCACGGCTTCGAGATCGGCGAGCAGCGTCGGGTCCTTGGAAATCGTCGGCTTGCGCCCCGCTCCCGGCCGCCGAACCCGTTCCGACGGCTCATCCTGGGCCAATTCCTTCAGGCCCCGGCCGATCGTGCTCGGCGCAACCCCAGTCGCCATCGCGACCGCTGCGATCCCACCATAACCCGCGGCGAATGCCTCCGCCGCCGCGACCAGACGACGGTCCCGTTCATCGAGAAAAGGGGCCACCGCCGAAAACCGCTCTCTGATGGGATCGATATCGATCACCCCACAATATGGCATTCAAGCTTGGTGTAAACCCATATATAACTCCATCAAAAGTCGATTCGATAATAGATGAACGGGCCCTAAGCACCAAACCCGGCAATTAGCGGACATTCCAGGATTCCCGGCGATTGCGAGGCAGGATCGCCCCTTCGAGCATCTCAGGCAAGGTAAAATAGGCCTCCGCGTTACCCGCAATTCTCTTGTCACCTCGCTGGCGAACCGGTATTGCGGCGGACGGCCTGCGAACGTGCGCGTTTCGAGGAGGGGGGCTGCCGCATGAACTTCATCCACCTCTTCCGCGCTCAGTTGGTCAATGTCTGGAAGCGCTTCCTTTTCCTTGCGCTGCTGTCCGGTGTGTCCAACGCCGCCGTTCTGGCAACCATCAACAACGCCGCCGCCGAGGAGGACGGGCAGGCGCGCGCCCTTGTCATCCTCGTGCTCGCAATCGCTATCTACACCATCACCCAGAAGGCGCTGATGGTGGAGGCGGCGCAACTGACGGAGACCACCGTCAAGGGATTGCGCAAGAGTTTCATTGAACACCTGCAATCGGCCGGCCTCAGCGATGTCGAAAAACTCGACCGCAACGTCCTCTACGCCTCCGTCGGCAGCGAGATGCAGATCCTCTCGGACGGCGCGCTCACCCTCATCATCGTCGCCCAAGCGCTCGTTCTGCTGGCCGTGACGATGCTTTACCTCGTCTTTCTGTCCGTTCCCGCGCTCATCCTCGCCGGGCTGTTCACCGGCATCGTCGCCTCCATCCACCTCGCGCGCAACCGCCAGATCCGCGAGCGCCACGCCACCGCCTTCCAGCTCGAAACGCGCATGCTCGACGGCTTCACCGACTTCGTCGAAGGCTTCAAGGAAGTGAAGCTGAATGCCATGCGTTCGACGGACCTCGCCCGTAACGTGCGCGGCCTGTCCACCAAGGTCGCCGAGACACGCCTGGAGACGCGCAGCCTGTTTGCCACGGATTTCGTCGCCTCCCAGGTCGCCTTCTTCCTGCTCACCGGGATCATGGTCTTTGCCGTGCCGCTGGTCAGCAGCGCCGACCACGCCACCATCGTCAAGATCACCACTACCTCGCTGTTCCTGATCGGCCCCATCACTACCGTCTTCGGCACCCTCCCCGTGCTGCAGCGTGTGGAGTCGGCGGCAGAGAACATCCTTGCCATGCGGCAGCGGCTCAGCGAACTTGGGCAGGACGAAACCGGTCCAGCCATTCCGCCCGCGACCTTCGAGACTATTGGCCTGCGACTGGCAACCTTCGCCTATGACGACGAGGAGAGTAACGGTTTCAAGGTCGGCCCGATCGATCTTACCATAAACCGCGGCCAGGTGGTCTTGATCACTGGCGGCAACGGCTCTGGCAAATCCACCCTGCTGAAGCTGCTCACCGGCCTCTATTTGCCGACATCGGGTGAGATCCTGCTGGACGACAAGCCAGTACGGGGCCCGGAAATTCTCGGCTACCGCGAGCTGTTCTCCGCCATCTTCTCCGACAACCACCTGTTTCGGCAGCTTTATGGCATCCCGGAGATCGACTCGTCGGAGGCTGATCGGCTGTTCGAGCTGATGGAACTCACGCATAAGACGCGCATCGTCGGCCACGCCTTCGAAACCGTCGCACTCTCGAGCGGGCAGCGCAAGCGCCTGGCAATGATCGCCCTGCTGCTGGAACACCGGCCGATCTGCATCTTCGACGAATGGGCCGCCGATCAGGACCCCCATTTCCGCCAGAAGTTCTACCGCACCATCATCCCCGAGCTGGTCGCACAAGGCAAGACCATCATCGCGGTCACCCATGACGAGCGCTACTGGGATGTGGCCGACTGGCGTATCCACCTCGACGAAGGTCGGTTGCAGCCCATCGCGCCCCCACCCGTAAGCGCCGGCTGCTAACCATCAAAAGGGAGAACCGCGATGTCCGAGATCGTCACATTCTTTGAAGACACATTGCGCAGCAGCTGGCGCGGCCTCTCGCGCCGCTACATGCGCTACCGCATCGCAATTAGGCTTTCGCCGATCCTGGCCCTGTTCCTGCTCATCGTGTTGTGGCCGCACATAGTTGTCACCGTCCCGTCTGGCCATGCCGCCGTTCGCTGGTGGCGCCTGTTCGGCGGCACCGACATCTCGCATGTCTACGGTGAAGGCTCCCACTTCAATTTCCCGTGGGACGAAATGCCCGTTTACGACGTGCGCATCCAGCAGATAGACAAGGACATCGATATTCTCACCTCCGACGGGATGGTCATGACCGTAAACGTTGCCATTCGCTTCCGCGCGAACCGCGATACTATCGGCCTGCTCCATTGCGATGTTGGCCCCGATTACGTCGACACGCTCGTGTTGCCCTCCCTCGGCACCTACGCGCGCCAGGTCTTCTCCCAGTACGCGGCAGAAGACGCCTACGCCAAGCGCCTGCCGATCCAGGAACAAATCGAGCAGGCGGTCATCCGCGACGTGGCGCCGCACATCGCGCCATGGCAGGGAAATGTGGCGCCATGGATTGAGGTGGAGGACGTGCTGATCCGCAGCATGCGTTTCCCGCCGGCGGTCGAGGCTGCTATCAACCGTAAGATGGAGCAGTCCGAGGTTCAGAAGGAGTACGCCTATCGCCTCGAACGCGAGCGCCTTGAGAGCGAACGCAAGCGCGTCGAGGCCGAGGGTATCGGCCAGTTCCAGCGCATCGTCGGCGCCGGCATCTCACCGAACTATCTGCGCTGGAAGGGCATCGACGCGACGCTCGCTCTCGCACAGTCGCCCAACACAAAAATTGTGGTCATTGGCGCGCCGAAGGACGGCATGCCGCTGATTTTGGGCGGCGGCGAAACGGCGCCGATCGCGCCCGACCAGACCGCGCCACAACCAGAGCGACAGTGAACCCCGCACGCCCAATGAGACTTCAAATGATCTGGTCGAACTTGAATCGTGGAACTGCGCGACGTTGCACCGGGTGGTCCTGTTGATCGAGTTCTGCCGCTAGGCAGGCAACTCGCCAGACTGACAGCATCGCGCGAAGCGTTGTCCGCTCCGCAGTGAGAGTTGCGCTTTGGGTTGAATGGCATGTACCCCAGCCCACCCGAAACCGCCGGGCCTTGCCCGTTTAAAATAGCAAACGCCCAAGCGGCCCATCAAGCAACCACGGCGTGACGGGGGCGCCGGTTCTCCAGTGCTAGGCCCCTGTTCCTGCGCGAGCATTAGCTGAGTCAACCGCATCGCGAGCGCGGTGCTGATAACGGCCATGATGATCAACGCCGAAAACACGTAAGCGGAGATGATGCCGGCGTCGCGCAAAATCGTAAGGACGATCACTTCCACCAGACCTTTGGTTTGCAGCAGGGCACCGAGGCCTAGCGCTGTTGGTCAGGGCTCGCCAACGAGGCGAGCGGCGAGCGCGGTGCCCCGAGTTTACCGAGGACAGCGACTACGGTCGACACGATCAAGATCTCTGCAAAGACGGGGGAGCCAAAATCAACTAGTGTGCGCATCCCAGTAAGCATAAAAAGAATGCGGTGTCACATTGTGTTGCTTCCGGGTTGATGTCAGGCGGAGAACACTTGGCTCAGGAATGGGTTCGAGAAAAGGTTCGCCGAGTCGTACATCGCCAGAGTATTGATTTCCCACGACCAGGTGTCGTCTGCCGGTCTGCCCGTGGTGAATGTATCGCGGATCGCTTGGATGACAGCGGTGTTCACCCATGCTCCCTCGCCGCTGGTATAAGCCCACCCTTTCGACCATTCCGGGCAAACTCGGAATCCGTTGCCGAAGTGCGAGTAGAACCACGATTCGAGCTGCGCATAGAACTCATATGCATGCTGCGGATCGCCATCGGGAATGACTGTGAGCACGTCAAACCAGCAAGCCACATCCCATCCATTCTCCTGGACGACCGGATCGACGCTCAGCGATGAGATCACCGGGCTCATTGCCGTCCGCCCCGAGGGCGCAACGATCTTCGACGGCTCGTCGAGCGCCGTCACGCGGATCTCCAGGGGCGAGTTGATCGGCCACAGGGTGTTGTTCTGGAAATCCGCGAGCATCTTCGAGAACTGGGTGGTGAAGTCGGCCACCGCCTGCTGGACCTGCGCCTTCTTCATGAGCACGGCATAACCGTTCGCGGTCACGCGCAGAGTCGTGTCCTTCACGTAAAGCAACGTGTTCTTCGACGCCCCCCAAAGGTCTGTTGCGTTCGGTGAGCCCAGATCTCCGTTCAGCCCGGCGGAGGTGATGGAAGCGAACGTCCAACTGAATACCGGCGTCAGCCCGGGCGCCCCGTTCACGATCGCCTTCAGGATATCAGTGACCGCGGCCGGCAGATTGTCCGAAAACGGATAATTATAGGGCTCGGCCACCAGCCTTGACGCCGCCGGTTTGTCCGGTGCCACCGTCCAGACCTTCAGCCACGGATAGCTGGGCGGAAGGATGCCCGGAAAAACCGGAAACCAAATGACCTCGACGCGCCCCGCCTCATTGAGGTACTCCCCTACACTGTTCGGGGGCGGCGTACTGCCCGTCGGCTGCGCGAAGAGCGTCGTGCTCGCGATGTTCATGAAGCTCTGGCAGCGGAGGTTGTAGTTTTCCGTGATCTGAAGCGTGACATTGAGCAGGAGTGCGCGCCCACAGTGGGTCAGGAAGGCTTTGTCATCTCCCTGGCCGCGCGTGAATGTCTGCGCCACATAGGTCTTCGAACCTGGCGGCGTTACCACAGCGGTGAATGCCAGAACCTGGTTGCTCAACGACCCGTACGGGACGTTGAAGTCGTCGTTTGGCGGAGTCGGGACGGCGGTTCCGTGCGCGTTGATGGCCAGCGCGCCGCCAACCGTCAGGTTACCGGGCGCAGGGATATGGGCGAAGCTGAAGCCATTTGCGCCTCCAGGCGCCTTCTCAAGTGCGGTCATCAGGGCGTCCATGGTGGCGCCGGTCTGCACCACCACTTGCGCAGGCTGGCCGCCGCTCGCGGGGCTGATTTCGATAATTGTGTTAATCTTTTGTGTCAGGTCGACTAGCATCAGATTTGCCGTCGACTCTCCTTCCGTCACGGTCAGAGGAGACCACGTATGCATCATGCCGCGCGCGCGGACACTAAATCCCGCCCCGACGGCCCAGTTACACACCCGGACGACGTCGTCCTCTGTTTGCGGAACGCAGGTCCACGCATTGGACACCTCGATCATCTGCGCCCAGTTTTCGAAGGTCTCGGGTGAAACAGGGATGCCGGCCGGGAATCCGCGCGGAGCGGAACCATTGCTCATCGTGTCCTCCGTTCTTCGTGGCGATCATATCGCCGTCCGCGATGCTGGGCAATGTCGCTGCTGGCGAAGGTGACGCACGCTCCCTAAATCGTCCGGGGAGCACGATTCTGGCCGCCCTCGAGCGTCGGTCCTGTTGCGATCGTTCCGTGGCAGGCGGGTCGAGCCCGCGAAGTCGGATCAGCCGATGTCAAAAAATGAACGAACTGCCCCAATTCGTTTGTCCTGAGCCTAGTCGCTTGCAAAGCGCTCTTCCTGCGTTCATATTTCGGGCGAGTTATTCCGTTCCACACTTTGCGCCTAACTGTGCGCTGACCACAACATGTAAGCACAACTGACTGAAATTTCTCGGCTCTTTTGGTCCGACACTCACGGTTCGCCGTCTCGTACCAGAGGGAACGCGCTCATGAAGGCAGTGGCCGATCGCCTGGCGTCTCTGTCGCCCGCAAAACGGGCGCTGTTGAAAAAAGTCCAAACAGCCAGCGGCCACGTCTCGCAAGAGCAGCGGATTCCGCCCCGCCCCGCGGGAGAGGCGCCGCCCCTGTCCTTTGCCCAGCAGCGTCTGTGGTTCCTGGACCAGTTGGAAGGGCCAAGCGCCGTTTACAACATGCCCAATGCCGTTCGCTTGGACGGCCCCCTCGACCTGTCGGCTTTCAAAGCCGCGTTCCAGGAAATCGTCAATCGCCACGAAGCATTGCGTACGAATTTTAGGCAAGAAAACGGCCGCCCCCTGCAGGTCATCCACGCCCAAGTTGCGTGTGATCTCCCCTTTATCGATTTGTACACGTTGCCCGAACCGCAGCGGGAGGCCACGCTCCGCCAATTTGCTGCACGGGAGGCCCGCCATGCCTTCGATCTCGCCAATGACCGTTTGTTGCGCCTGAGACTTGTTCGCGTTGCTCCTGATCGGCACGTATTACTCATCAATATTCATCATATTGTCTCTGATGGCTGGTCGATCGGCAATGTCTTGCTACGTGAGGTCAGGGTCCTCTATGAGGCGTTCTCGCAGGGAAAACCGTCGCCATTACCTCCCCTGCCGGTGCAATACGCCGACTTCGCCTGCTGGCAGCGCGAGTGGTTGAGTGACGCGCGCCTGATCAGCCAGCTGGCCTATTGGCAGGACCAATTGGCCGGCCTTCCAGCGCTTCTGGAGCTTCCGACTGATGACCCCCGGCCGGCGGTACAGACCTTTGCCGGCAAGACACACTATTTCACCATTCCTTCTGCCTTGGTCGATGACCTCAAGATCATTGGCCAGGCCTGCGGTGCAACGCTGTTCATGACGCTTTTGGCAGGCTTTGCCGCGCTGATTGCCCGCTATAGCAGCCAGGATACCGTGGTCGTGGGCTCGCCCATTGCCAACCGTCGCAGGAAAGAGCTAGAGCTCCTGATCGGCTTTTTTGTCAATACGCTAGTGCTACGCATCGACTTAGCGGAGGACCCTAGCGGGCGTGAACTCCTGGCTCAGGTTCGCCGCACCTGTCTGGAAGCCTACCGCCATCAAGATGTGCCGTTTGAACGCCTGGTCGAGTCCATCCAGCCCGAACGCAACCTAAGCTTCTCCCCTCTCTTCCAGAACATGTTCATCCTCCAGAACCAGAATGAGCGCATCGCAGGTCTGCAAATAGGTGACCTTCGGATAACTACAATTCCCCTAGAAACCGGAGCGTCGATGTTTGATCTGACCCTCAAATTGGAGGAGACGGATCAAGGGCTATTGGGAGAGATCGAGTATAATACCGGCCTGTTCGACGGCGCGACAATCGAGCGCTTCGCGGCTCGGTATCGTTCTCTGTTATCCGGCCTGGTCGCGACACCTGAATGTCCGGTGCGGCGGCTTTCTCTGCTCGATGAAACGGAACGCCGGCAATTGCTCGTAGAGTGGAATGCGACCCGTCGGACGTACCCCTGTGAGCAAACTGTCCACGATCTTGTTGAACGGCACGCGGAGCGCCATCCAGACAGGATCGCCTTGGTGTACGGAGACGCATCCATCACTTACAGGGAGTTAGATAAGCGCGCAGAGCAACTTGCGCGATATCTGTCTGGCCTGGGAATCGGGCCGGAGATGTTGATCGGTCTGTGTGTCAGCCGCTCGGTGGAAATGGTCGTGAGCCTGTTGGGAATTCTGAAGGCGGGGGCGGCCTATGTCCCGCTCGACCCGGCCTATCCGAGGGAACGCTTGGCCATGATGATCGCGCATTCCCACCTTGCTCTGTTGATTACACAGGAAGCCACAGCCGAGGCACTGCCGGAGGCACCGGTCCGACGTCTCTTTCTGGACCGTGATTGGGCCGCGATCGCCGCTGCCGCGACTTCTCCGCGCACAGCTGTCAGCGTGCATCCTGACAATCTGGTCTACGTGACCTATACCTCTGGTTCCACCGGGATGCCCAAGGGCGTCCAGATTTCCCATGCAGCGCTGCTTAATTTCCTGCTCGCCATGCGCGAGCAGCCTGGGCTCGGCGCCGATGACACGCTATTAGCCGTCACCACAATCTCGTTCGACATTGCGGGGTTGGAGCTGTACCTGCCGCTGATCACGGGAGCCCGGATCGTGCTGATCTCAGGAGAGGCGGCGGCCGATGGGTTCCAGTTGTCGGAAGTCCTGCACCAGATGTTGCCAACGGTTATGCAAGCCACTCCGGCGACGTGGCGGCTGTTATTAGCCGCGGGCTGGCAGGGACCACCGCCGCGGCGCATTTTTAGTGGCGGAGAGGCCCTGTCCGGAGACCTCGCCGCCCAGCTCTTGGAGGCCGGCGCCGAGGTCTGGAATTTATATGGGCCGACCGAGACCACGATCTGGTCGACCGCGACGCAAGTTTCCCGGCAGATTGACATCCTCGCGAGAACGAATGTCAATGTGTCGATCGGCCGGCCTATTGGCAACACCCAGGCCTACATTCTAGACCAATACTTCCAGCCGGTCCCGGTCGGGATTCATGGCGAATTGTACATTGGCGGGGCAGGGTTGAGCCGGGGCTATCGGGGCCAGCCGGCGAAGACTGCCGAGCGTTTTCTGCCCGATCCCTTCGCGACCGCACCCGGTGCCCGGATCTATAAAACCGGCGACGTCACTCGCTTCTTGGCCGACGGCCAGATCCGTTTTCTGGGGCGGGTCGATCACCAAGTCAAGATCCGTGGCTTTCGGATCGAGCTGGGAGAAATCGAAGCGATCTTGAACCGTCATCCCGCGGTCCGCAACGCCGTGGTGGAACGGCGAGAAGATCAGCCGGACCACCAACAGTTGGTGGCCTATCTCGAAGTCGATTCCAGTCGGGAGGAGAACCAGGAAAGCTCGACGACCGTGGACGCGGTTCAGGTCGAGAAATGGCAGACTGTCTGGGACCAATCCTATCGCACGGCTGAACCGGCGGCGATGATCTCCTTCGATACCAGTGGCTGGCAAAGCAGTTACACGGGAAAACCGATTCCCGACGCGGAAATGCGCGCCTGGGTGGATCATACCGTTACCCAGATCCTGGCGCTCCGGCCAGCCCGCGTCCTGGAAATCGGTTGTGGAACCGGTTTACTGCTGTCCCGCATTGCTCCGCATGTCGATCACTATGTCGGCACCGACTTCTCCGCGTCCGTCTTGGACCGTTTGCGGGCACGGATTCAGGAGTGGGGTTTGCCAGGGGTTCAACTTCTCCTTCGGGAGGCGATTGAATTCGATGCAGCTTATGAGCAAGCCTTCGATACACTTATCTTGAATTCGGTCGTTCAATATTTTCCCGGGGTAGATTACCTCTTGGCCGTGCTGGCCGGAGCGGTTGATGCAGTGGCCGATGGCGGAAGCATCTTCTTAGGGGATCTGCGGGCGCTGCACCTGCTTGAACTCGAGCATGCGTCGGTTCAGCTCTATCGGGCCGCGGACACGTGTTCCCGGGAAGACCTGAGTCGCCGCGTGGCCAACCAAGCGGATCACGAAGAAGAACTCTTGCTCGACCCGCGGTTCTTTTCAACGCTGCAGACCCGCTTTCCCCGCATCAGACAGATCGCGCTGCTTCTGAAGCGGGGGCAGTTCGCCAATGAAATGACGAAGTTCCGCTATGATGTGGTGCTGCGGATCGGTTCCTCAGACGAGCTTCAGCCGGTTTTGAAGGACCCCCCCTGTATCCACGAGACTACGGGACGGAGCTTCCAAGAACTACGCGACGACTTGACTCAAAGGCTCGCAGGGCGCCCCGACCTGCTCGTCATCCGCAATCTGCTCAATCGGCGACTGGCAGACGATATTCGCGTGCTGGAGTGGTTAGGCAGCCGCTCGGGACCCCGCACCGTGGGAGAGATGCGCGCACTCCTGCGGGAGAAGCCGGGTGCAGGAATTGATCCCGAGACGCTGTGGGCCCTTGGCGAATCCTTCGGCTACTCAGTCGGTTGCGGTTGGGCTGCGGCCGATCCCCGTCGCCGGTTCGACGCAGTTTTCTATCGCGCCGATCGGTTGCCCGGCGGCGGAGGTCCCGTCTGGCCTGCGATCTCAGCAGCTGGACCACTTGCCGCAGCGGGCGAAACGTATGCTAACGACCCAATGCAGGGAGTCCGCAGACGCGTACTGGTGCAGGAACTTAGCCGGCAGATGGAAGCTCGATTGCCGGCCTATATGCTCCCCTCGGCTATTATTTGCCTGCAGCAATTTCCGCTGACCCCGAATGGCAAAGTCGATCGCCGCGCCTTGCCCGCACCGGCGATGGTCGGCCTCGACGGGAAGTATGAGGCGCCCCGCAATGCCGATGAGGAACGGCTGGCTAAGGTTTGGGCAGAAGTCCTCGGGGTAGAACGCGTTGGCATCGATGATAACTTCTTCGGTTTGGGTGCCCATTCCTTACTCGCCATCCAGGTCATCTCGAGGATTCGGGATGCGTTCGGCGTAGAACCGCCTATTAAGGTCCTGTTTGACGCGCCAACCATTCGCCTGCTGGCCGAATACTTAGCCGCGCGCTCTGATGACACGCGGCCGGCACCGCCATCCATCCCCGTGCTATCGCCGGAAGAACGGCAGGCCGCGCCCTTGTCCTTTGCCCAACAGCGGCTGTGGTTCCTCGATCAACTCGAGGAGAGCAGTGTCACCTATCATATCTCCGGTGCAGTGCGCATTACCGGCCCTCTGGACGTCTCAGTCCTTGAGCGCGTCTTTGGCGAGATCGTGCGGCGCCACGACATCCTGCGGACCACGTTTCCCGAACATCAGGGCAAGCCTCGCCAAATCATCGCGCCGCCAACTCCCTTTCCGCTTCAGGTAGTGCCCCTCGACACCTTGCCTGTCCACGTCCAGGAATTCGAACTGCGGCATTGGTTGAGATCGGAAAACGAACGCTCGTTTCGCCTTGCCCGTGACCCCTTGTTCCGCGCCGCCCTACTGCGCCTGGTATCGAACGCTCATCTCCTGATCGTGACCCTGCATCATATCATCTCTGACGAGTGGTCCATTGCTCTGCTCTTTCAGGAAGTGGCGGCTTTATACCGCGCCTTCAGCAATGATCAGCCCTCGCCTTTGCTCGAACTCCCGATCCAATACGCTGATTATGCCCAGTGGGAGCGACAATGGCTATCCGGAGCGGCGCTGAACACGGAATTGCGGTACTGGACCGACCAGTTAGCGGGTGCGCCAGCAGTTTTGGAGCTGCCGCTCGACCGGCCCCGGCCCCAGACGCAACGCTTCCGCGGCCGCACCCAGCCTTTTTTGCTGGAGGCCGCGCTGACCGGTCAGGTCAAGCAGCTCGGGCGGGACTCGGGGGCCACCCTGTTCATGACCTTGCTGGCCGGCTTTGGGGTCTTGCTGGCTCGTTTGAGTGGAACTACCGACCTGGTTATTGGCTCGCCGATCGCCAATCGTAACCAGACTGCGCTCGAAGGGCTGATCGGTTTCTTTGTCAATACGCTGCCCTTGCGGCTGGATCTGTCGGGCCATCCCACCGTGCGCGAGCTTCTGGGCCGGGTTCGGCAAACGGCGCTGGCTGCCTATGATCGTCAGGATGTGCCGTTCGAACAGATCGTGGAAGAACTCCAACCGGAGCGCAGCCTGAGCTATGCGCCGATCTTCCAGGTTATGTTCGTCCTGCAGAACGCTCCTATGCCCGACGCGGAGCTGGGAGACCTGACGCTTGAGATTGTTGCCCTTGAGTCGGTAACAGCCAAGTTCGATCTCACTCTCTCGATTGAAGAAAGGAACGCAGAGCTACACGGGGTGATCGAATACAATACGGATCTGTTTGATGAGGCGACGATCAGACGCTTGACCGAGCAGTACCGTCGGCTGCTGGCGGGCATGACGGCAGCACCCGAGGACGATGTCATGGAGCTGCCCCTGCTGAGTGAGAAGGAAAGGGAGCAGATCCTGACCGCCTGGAACGCGACGACAAGCCTGGTTCCGGGCCCGCGGGCGATTCACGAACTCTTTGAGCTGCAGGTGATCGAGGCGCCTGATCGACCCGCGCTCGTCCATGATGGAGAGACCCTCACCTATGCGGCGTTGAACCGCCAGGCCAACCGAATCGCACACCAGCTGCGCAGCCTGGGCGTCGGCCCGGATGTCTTGGTCGGGCTCTATGTTGAGCCCTCTTTCGACATGCTGATTGGGCTTCTCGCGATTCTCAAGGCCGGCGGCGCCTATGTCCCGCTTATGCCGCGAACACCACCCGATCGCCTGGCGTTTATGCTGGAGGAGACCAGGGCGTCCATGGTGTTGACGCAGGCCGCGCTTGTGAACGGCTTGCCGGCCATGCGAGCACAAGTCCTCTGCCTTGAGACGCTACGGCTCGAAACCGCGCCGGACACGAATCTGGAGCAGCCGACGCATCCCGGAAATCTCGCCTACATCATCTACACCTCTGGTTCAACGGGCCAACCTAAGGGCGTACAGGTGACGCATGACAACCTGGCTCATTCCGTCCATGCCCGGCTGATCCACTACACCGCTCCGTTCTCGGGCTTGCTCTTGTTGCAACCCCTTGGCTTTGATGTAGCCACAGGCGGCATCTTTTGGACCCTGTGCCAGGGTGCCTGTCTTTACCTGGAACCGCACGCCCTCGCCCAGGACCCCCGGCAGGCGCTGGCCCGTATCGTCCACACCCAAGTCTCTCACCTGATGATTGTGCCCTTCTTGTATCGGCCCTTGCTGGAGCTGGCGGCCGCGAACCAACTGGTGTCCTTACGGGTGGTCATCACTGGCGGGGAACAGATGCCAATGGAATTGGCGACGAAACACCGGGCCACGGTCTCCCACGCCACCTTTTTCAACGAGTATGGACCAACCGAAGCGACCATCTGGAGCAGCGTGTTCGAGGTTGGGACCGAGGGGCAGCAGACTGCCATTCCCATTGGCAAACCCGCGCCCCACAGCCGGCTCTATTCCCTCGACGAGCAGCTCAATCCGGTTCCGGTGGGAGTGGCCGGTGAGCTGTATATTGGCGGACCGCAAGTCACGCGAGGGTATCTGTCCCATCCCGGCCTGACCGGTGAGAAATTCATTCCGGATCCCTTTGCCCTTGAGCCCGGTGCGCGTCTGTACCGAACGGGTGATCTCGCGCGTTACCGGCGTGATGGGAATCTCGAATTTCTCGGCCGCAGCGACCAACAGGTCAAGCTCCGCGGATACCGAATTGAGCTCGGGGAGATCGCGGCGGTTCTCAGCGGGCATCCAGCAGTCGATGAGGCGGTGGTTGTGGTGAACGATCCGCCTGATCGTGCCGCGGGCGGCAAGCGCCTGGTCGCCTACGTCATCGGCGCCGCGGCTGCTGTGCCTGAAAGCCGGGAATTGCGCAGCTACCTCAAAGCTCGGCTTCCCGACTATTTGGTTCCTTCCGCCTTCGTCCTGTTAGTCAAATTCCCGCTCACCCGGAATGGCAAATTGGATGTGCGCGCCTTGCCCGCCCCGGACCGCGAGAACCGAGAATCGCCATACGTGGCGCCGCGGACGCCTACGGAAACCCTGCTGGCCGCCATTTGGGAGGAAGCGCTAGGCCTCGATCGGGTTGGCATTCATGACAATTTCTTTGCCTTGGGTGGCGATTCGATCTTGAGCATTCAAATTGTCAGCCGGGCGAGCCGGGCCGGGTTCCATCTGACTGTCAAGCAGCTCTTCCAGCACCAGACCGTCTCAAAACTTGCTCGTGTTGCCCCCCCGCGGCAGATCTTCCACGCCGAGCAGGGGATGCTGAGCGGGCCGGTCGCGATAACCCCGATTCAATCCTGGTTCTTTGACGACCTCCCATCCGAGCCTTCTTATTTCAATCAGTCGGTCTTGCTGAAGATTGCGGCTGGTCTCGATCCGGCTCATCTCGAGAGCGCGGTGCATCATTTGATTGTACACCATGACATGCTACGTGCTCGATTTCACTGGGACAATAGCAACGGAGGACAGGACCGGCGGCCGCTCATTGAAATTGCCAGCAGCAACGAGACGATCCCGTTCTCCATCCGTGACTACTCCGCCCTCTCGGCCGAGGATAGAGCGGCGGCGCTTCTGGCCGACGCCAGACAACAGCAGGCAAGTCTGAGCCTATCGGACGGGCCACTCCTGCGAGTGGTTTTATTCCGCATGGGCGATGGCCAGCGCGATCGCCTGTTGCTGATCATTCATCATTTGGTAGTGGATGGCGTGTCCTGGCGGATCTTGCTGAGCGACCTCGCCACGGCCTTGACTCAATTGCTCCAAGCAGCACCCGTGGCGCTGCTCCCGAAAACGACATCCTTTCCGTATTGGGCCGAGCGGCTTCAAGCGTATGCCTGTTCTCAGGAGGCCGCCAGCGAATTCGACTATTGGCGGGAACAGGCAACAACTCCAACGGCGCCACTCCCTGTAGACACTTCGTTCGGCGCCGACGCGAATACTCTGGTCTCCGCCGATCAGATCACCGTGGTGCTGACCGCCGAGCTCACCCGATCTCTGGTTCAGGAGACACCACAAGCGTATCGCACGCAAATCAACGACGTCTTGCTGACCGCCCTGGTCCGGGCTGTCTGCCGCTGGACGGGCGACCACAGCCTGCGCATCCTCCTGGAAGGGCACGGACGCGAGGAGTTATTCGCAGAGGTTGATCTGTCCCGAACCGTGGGCTGGTTCACCACTGCGTTTCCAGTTGTCTTGAGATGTCACGATGGAGAGAGACCCGGCACCTCGCTCAAACGCATCAAGGAAATCCTGCGAGGAATCCCGAAGCGGGGAATTGGTTATGGACTATTGCGTTACCTCAGTCCACAGGTCGCTGTTCGCGCAGCCCTGAATGCGGCTCCCGAGGCCGAAGTCACCTTCAACTATCTCGGCCGCTTAGAGCCGGAGTCCCAGGGCTCGATCTTTTTAAGCGAAGCTGAGGAGGACACCGGTTCAGACCAGAGCCAAGCTGGCAGACGACGCTTTGTACTTGAGATAAACAGCCTGCTGCGCGGCGGACAACTAGAGTTGACCTGGGTTTACAGTACCAACCTGCATAGCCGGCAGACCATAGAGCGGTTGGTTCACGAATTCCTTGCCGAGCTGGAATTGATCATTCAGTACTGCTGTTCGGAGAAGGCCGGCGGATATACGGCTTCCGATTTTCCCTTGGCCGCGATGACTGACGCCGGATTGGCGTCCCTGTATCAACGCTGGGGGAAGACGGTTGAGGATGTCTACCCGCTGTCGCACATGCAGCAAGGCATCATGTTCCATAGCATGTACGACAATCGATCTGGCACATATGTGATCCAGATGACCTGCAAGATTGAGGGCGCGTTCCAACCCGACGCGTTTTGCCGCGCCTGGCAACGGGTCCTGGACCGTCATCCCGCCCTGCGTACGGTTTTTCTATTTGACATCGGAACGGATGCACTCCAGGTCGTGCTCAACCAGGTCTCCCTGCCCTGGCACGAAATGGATTGGCGCGGCCAGGCATCGTTCGACGAGAGCCTGGCGGCTTTCTTGCGGGCGGACCGCATTCAGGGGTTTCCGCTGGATGAGCCCCCGCTTATGCGCTGCAGCTTGATTAGGTTGGAAGAGTCGGCTTGGCAGTTTGTGTGGAGTCATCATCACCTCCTGACCGATGGCTGGTGTCTGCCCATCCTGATGCGGGAAGTCCTGCATTGGTATACTTGCTTTATCAATCATCAAGATACGGACCTGCCCGGCCCACCCCCATACAGGGACTACATTGCCTGGTTGGCGCGGCAGGATTTGGCCCAGGCCGAGGCCTTTTGGCGGGAGACGCTGCGCGGCTTCCGTGCGTCCACTGCCTTTGGAGTGGACCATCCTGCCACTCGCCAGGGTGCTGAGCCAGTCGGACAGATTGAGCATGCCGAACAAGCTTTCGTCTATGATGAGGTCACGCTTTCACTTGACCTGAGCATCAGCCAGGCAATGCGCCGCCTGGCGCAAACCCGGCGACTGACGCTCAGCGTGCTCATTCAGGGAGCCTGGGCCGTCCTCCTGAGCCGGTACAGTGGCGAGACCGACGTCCTGTTCGGGGCTACCATCTCCGGCCGCCCGCCGGAAATCGCCGAAGTGGACTCGATGATCGGCTTGTTTATCAACACCCTGCCAGTCCGAGTGAATCTTGACGACAATCAGTTCCTGGTTGCCTTTCTAACGGATTTACAACAGGCGCAAGTGGCGCGCGATAGCTATGCCTATACTCCTTTGGTGGCGACTCATGTCTGGAGCGATGTGCCGCCGCGCGAACCCCTGTTTGAAAGTCTGTTCGTATTTGAAAACTACCCAATGGATCAATCCCTGGAGGAAGAGACCTCGGCAATCACCATACGAGACTTGCAACTCCTCGAACAGACTAATTTCCCGCTCACTTTGACCGCGGCCACCGCCGGACGCATCCCGCTCAAGATCGCCTATGACACCGCCCGTTTTGATAGAGACGCGATCGTTCGCATGCTTGGCCAACTCCAAAATCTGCTCATCAGCCTAGTGGCAGGGCCAGAGCAGACCGTTGGCGCCTGGGCGAGATCCTGCATCGGCGAGCCGGAGCGGATACATCTGCTGGTGACCTTGAACCAGACCGAGGTTCGATTTTCCGAACTCGACATGACTGTGCCGGAGCTGTTTGAAGCACAGGTGCGGAGGACGCCGTCCCGGATCGCAATTGTCTACGCGGACCTGCAGCTCAGCTATGAGTGGCTCAACCAACGGGCAAATCAGGTTGCTCACTACCTTCGTTCTCTGGGGGTCGGCCCCGGGGTCCTGGTCGCGCTCTGCATGGACCGCGGTTTGGAAATGGTCGTCGGACTGCTGGGTATTCAAAAAGCCGGAGCTGCATATGTGCCGCTGGATCCCGCCTACCCTACCGAACGGCTCGCCTTTATGCTCGTTGATTCCAAGATCTCGGTTCTCCTGACCAAATCTCATCTGCGAAATGCTTTGTCGAAGACCCGGGCACATGTGCTGTGCCTGAATAGCGACGAGGATGAGACGGCGCCCTTCCGCACAGCGGATCCTGTCCACGTCTCAGGTCCCGAGGACCTTGCTTATGTCATCTATACGTCCGGCTCCACCGGGAAGCCCAAAGGGGTCCAGATTACGCAGCGCGCACTAGTCAACTTTCTGGTCTCAATGGCGAACACTCCGGGATTGAGCGAGGCGGATGTTCTGTTTGGGGTGAGCACCATATCCTTCGATATCGCCGCTTTGGAGCTGCATCTTCCCCTGTTGGTCGGGGCCAGGCTGGTGCTGGCCAGCCGTGAAGTGGCCTCCGATGGTTTTCGGCTGCTGTCCGAACTGGAGCAGGCCAGAGCTTCCGTTATGCAGGCAACTCCGGCCACCTGGCGACTGCTGCTGGAGGCAGGTTGGATAGGTGCGCTGCCACGACGGGCCTTCTGCGGCGGCGAAGGCTTGCCCTGGGATCTCGCTACGGCGATGGCGGCCACGCAAGCCGAGGTCTGGAACCTATACGGTCCGACGGAAACCACCGTGTGGTCGTCGATCCATCCCGTCCGCCACCCGGTCGATCACGAGCCGTATGAACCGATTGGTCGCCCGATAGCCAACACTCGTGTGTATGTGGTGGACCGCCATCAACATCCGCTACCGATGGGCGTGCCCGGTGAGTTGCTGATTAGCGGGGCCGGGTTGAGCATCGGCTACCTGGGACGTCCCGATCTGACAGCGGAGAAATTCATTCCAGACCCATTTGCGGCCGAGCCGGGAGGCCGAGTGTACCGCACTGGGGATTTGGTGCGCTACCGCGAGGATGGCAGCCTGGTTTTCCTCGGTCGACTCGATGAGCAGGTTAAGATACGCGGCTTTCGCATTGAGCTGGGTGAAATAGAGGCAGTGCTCAACAAGCGGCCCGAGATTTGGCAGGCTGTGGTCACCGTTTGGGAGACCAGTCCCCATGATAAACGCCTGGCCGCCTATTTGCTCACGGAGATGGGTAAAACGGTCGATAAGAAGACCGTCCGGAGCTGGCTGCAGGAAACATTGCCTCCCTATATGATCCCCTCGGATCTGGTGTTCGTCGACCGCCTTCCCCTTACACCCAATGGCAAGCTCGACCGTCAGGCGTTGCCCGTGCCTGATCGCCGACCACAGACGACCTTTGTGGCCCCGCGTACGCAGACCGAGGAGCACCTGGCGGCCATAATGGCCCAGGTTCTGTCCGTGGAACGGGTCGGGATCAACGATGATTTCTTCGCGCTGGGCGGTCACTCATTGCTGGCGACGAAATTTATTGCGCGTGTCAAGCAGGTGCTGCAGCTCGCGGTGCCGCTGCCTTTGCTTTTCAGGGAACCTACGATAAAGCAACTTGCGAACTATATCGACATTTCTCTCTGGGCCGCTCGGCAGCAGCGCATGACTCCTGTGCCCGTATCGCAGGAGGAGGAAGAGGAAATTACGCTTTGAGATCGATTGACGCACTGATCTCCGAATTGCGGGAGCTCAATGTCACGCTCTCCGTCCGCGGCGAGGAATTGAGCTGTCGGGCCCCGAAGGGGACGCTAACGCCGCAACTGACCCGGGAATTATCGGCTCGCAAGGGCGATATCCTGCAGTTTCTGAAACAGGCTGACGCGCTGACTGCGGGCGATGACGATGCCATCAGGCCGGTGCCCCGAGATCAACCGCTCCGCCTCTCCTTTGGTCAACAACGCTTATGGTTTCTAGATCGTCTCGAAGGCCCTTCCGCAACCTACACCATGCCGCTGGCGGTGCGGTTGGAGGGCGCCTTGGATGTCCGGGCGCTGGAAAAGGCCTTGGTTGAGATCACCCGACGCCATGAGGTGCTGCGGACAAACTTTATCGTACGGGACCAACAGCCTGTTCCCCACATTCACCAGACAGCGGATAGTTATCTGACAATCCGCTCATTGGACAAGCCGTTGCCGAACACGCCAACCGAGCAAAAGGCGACGGTCCGGCGGTTGGCAGAAGCAGAGGCCCACCGCAGCTTTGACCTCGCCTCGGATCGGCTCCTGCGCGCAACCCTGGTCCGGTTGAGCGAGACTGCGCATCTGTTTCTCGTCACCATGCACCACATCATCTCCGATGGCTGGTCCCTGGAAGTGTTTATTCGGGAATTGGTCAGCCTGTACACGTCGGTCAGCCAAGGCTTGCCTGCGTCCTTGCCAGAGCTGCCGATCCAGTATACTGATTATGCACATTGGCAACGCCAGCGCTTACAGGGAAAACTTCTCGCCAATCAACTTCCCTATTGGCGTAACCAACTGGCCGGCGCGCCCGAGATCCTCGCCCTCCCGACCGATCGCCCTAGGCCGCCGATCCAAACTTATCGCGGCGAGAGCGTAACCAGCGTGCTCGACGCTGCGTTGACCAGACGTCTGTACGGCCTCAGGCAAAGCTCGGGAACGACGCTGTTCATGACACTCCTTTCCGGGTTCGCGGTCCTGCTTGCGCGGTACAGCGGCCAGCAAGACATTGTCATTGGCACAGTTATCGCCAATCGGAATCATCCCAACCTTGAAGCCTTGATGGGGCTATTTATCAACACCCTGGTTCTGCGGTTCGACCTCTCCGGCAATCCGTCTAGCCGGAACTTCCTGGAACAGGTCAGGCGTACCTGCCTGCAGGCCTATGACAATCAGGACTTGCCCTTTGAGCTGCTGGTCGAGGAGTTGCAACCAGCCCGGGCCCTGAGTTATTCGCCTCTGGTGCAGGTTGCGTTTGATCTGAGCACGCCAATGGATAAGATTGAGATGCCCGGCCTAATCATGCTGCCAGTTGAGCAGCAGGCCATTGCCGCGAAATTCGATCTCAGCCTGTCCGTAGAAGAAACCGGTACGGAATTGCACGCCCTGTGGAACTACAATCCCGACCTGTTCGACGAGGCTACCATCATCCGCATGATGAATCATTATCGGAACCTCCTGGCAGGCATGGCGGTCGATCCTGATAAGCCCGTGTTTCAGCTGCCGCTACTGGAGGAACGAGAGCGGCAGCAAATTATCCGTGCGTACAACGAAACGGCCGCGACTTATCCGCGCGAACATACTGTGCCGAGTCTATTTGAGGTATGGGCAGACCGGGTCCCGGACCGTCTGGCGGCGAGCTTCGCTGATCAGGCGCTGACCTACTCTCAGTTAAAACAACGGGCGTACCAATTGGCTGCCTATTTGCAGAGCTTGGGTGTGGGTCCGGAGGTGCTCGTTGCTCTTTGTGTGGAACGTTCGTTGGAGATGGTCATAGGGCTGTTGGGCATTCTGAAAGCGGGGGGTGCCTATATTCCGCTCGACCCTGCTTATCCGCACGAACGTCTCGCGCGCGTAGTCGACGATGCAGGCGCCGCGGTTGTGCTCACCCAGGAACATCTGCAAGCCGCTTTGTCCGGAATAACGGCCCGAGTGATTTGCCTGGATCGTGATTGGAGTGCCATTGCCGCAACGAGCCGAGGCAGGCTGAGTTGCCAGGTAGCACCGGAGAACATAGCCTATGTAATCTATACATCGGGTTCGACTGGGCGACCCAAAGGCGTCCAGGTCAGCCATCGAGCGCTGCTGAACCTGCTCATTTCGATGCAACAGGAACCAGGCTTGACAGAACGGGATGTCTTCCTGGCGGTTACCACTATAGCTTTTGATATCGCGGCGCTGGAAATATATCTGCCGCTGATCGCGGGGAGCCATTTCGTCCTGGCCGAGCGCGAGACCACCCTGGACGGCCGGCGTTTGCGAGCTGTTCTGCAGACCCGTGCGGTGACCCATATGCAAGCCACTCCGGCCACGTGGCGGATGCTCGCTGACACGGGTTGGGACCCTCCGCTATCCTTCACCGCTTTGTGCGGCGGGGAAGCTTTGCCTGTGGCATTGGCCCGCCAAATCGTGCAGAAGGACGCACGGCTGTGGAACCTCTACGGCCCCACCGAGACGACGATCTGGTCGGCCGTCCGTCGGGTCAAACCAACCAAGCGAGGAGAGGTCCCACGCCGCAACACGGAGGGCGTCGAACCGATCGGCCGTCCCATCAGCAACACCCAAATATATATTTTGGACCTACACGGCCAACCCCTGCCGGTTGGTGTCCCCGGTGAGCTGTATATCGGCGGGGACGGCCTTGCCCGCGGCTACCTGAACCAGCCCTGGCTGACAGCCAACAGCTATCTTCCCGACCCTTTCTCCGCGGCCGACGGTGCGCGCCTGTATCGAACCGGCGATCTGGTCCGTCGCTTGCCAAATGGGGACATCGATTTCCTGGGTCGCATCGATCATCAGGTCAAGATTCGCGGGTTTCGCATTGAGTTGGGAGAAATCGAGGCCTCATTATATCAGTATCCGGGCATCAGAGAAGTCGTTGTCCTTACCCGAGAAGACACGCCTGGAGACAAACGTCTGGTGGCCTATCTTATGGCCGCGCACGACCCGCCACCGGAGATAGACCTGCTCCGCGCTCGCCTGAAGGACACCCTGCCCGAGTATATGCTTCCCGCCGCCTTTATCTTCCTGGCCGCGATGCCGCTTACACCCAGCGGCAAGGTCAACCGGCAGGCGCTGCCTGCCCCAGACCAGAGCAGGCCAGAGCTGAGCGCTAGCTTTCTCACACCTCGTACCGAGCTGGAAAGGACGATCGCAGAGGTCTGGCGGCAGGCGCTTCGGGTTGATGAGGTAGGGGTCGACGATAACTTCTTCGCTTTGGGCGGCCACTCCCTGCTGATAACCCAAGTGCATGAGGGATTGCGCGAGCGGCTCGCACGGTCGTTTCCATTGGTCACGCTGTTTCAATATCCCACGATCCGCACCCTTGCCACCTGGCTTTCCCAAGAGGAAGTGCCGGCCGCAATCTCTATCCGTCCACGTGCGCCACACGCAGCCGAAGCCACCGAGGACATCGCCATCATTGGCCTCGCCGGTCGGTTTCCCGAGGCGGACGATCTACAGACTTTCTGGGCCAACCTGCGCGGTGGCCGGGAGTCCATTCGTTTCTTCTCAGAACAAGAGCTGCTCGCAGCCGGAATGGAACCCGAATTGATCGCCCAGTCGAATTACGTCCGCGCCAACGGCAGTCTGTCGGATATCACCAGTTTCGACGCCGCTTTCTTTGGCATTACGCCGGCCGAAGCGGAGGTTATGGACCCCCAGCACAGGCTTTTTCTCGAGACTGCCTGGCATACTATGGAACACGCCGGCTATGGGGCCGGCAGGAGCAGGGCGGCGATCGGCGTCTTTGCCGGCTGCAGCCATAACGGTTATCTGGTGCATAATCTGCTGCCCAATATCATGGACTCGGCGACTTCGCACGCCATCCACCAGCTCATCCTGGGGAATGAAAAAGACTACTTGCCCACTCGTGTTTCCTACGCCCTCGACCTGAAGGGCCCAAGTGTCAATGTCCAGACCGCCTGCTCGACCTCGCTGGTCGCCGTCCACCTGGCGTGCAAAAGCCTGCTGGACGGGGAGTGCGAGATGGCGTTGGCAGGTGGCGTGGGGTTAAAGATTCCGCAAACATCGGGCTATCTGTATCAGGAGGGTATGATCCACTCGCCCGATGGGCATTGTCGCGCTTTCGACGCGAAAGCCCAGGGGACGTCCTGGGGGAGCGGCGTCGGGGTTGTGCTGTTGAAACGGCTCGACGCAGCCCGTGCCGATCGCGACACTATACATGCCGTCATCAAGGGTTCTGCCATCAATAACGACGGCTCCCTTAAAGTCTCCTTTACCGCTCCTGGGGTGGAAGGCCAGGCGGAAGTTATTGCCAATGCTCAGGCGCGGGCTGGGGTTGCGCCCGACAGTGTTTCGTACATCGAAGCTCACGGCACAGGCACGCTTCTGGGAGACCCGGTCGAAGTGGCCGCGCTGACTCGGGCTTTTCGGGCGGGAACCGACAAGCAACAGTTTTGCGCCCTGGGGTCGGTCAAAACGAATATCGGCCACCTCGACACCGCGGCTGGGATTGCCGGGCTGTTTAAAACCGTCCTGGCGCTCCAGCACAGACAAATTCCACCAACCCTCCATTTTCACGACGCCAATCCCGAAATCGATTTCTCGCACAGCCCCTTTTACGTCAACGACCGGCTGCGCGACTGGCCGGCAAATGGAACACCTCGGCGCGCTGGCGTGAGTTCGTTGGGGATAGGTGGCACGAATGCCCATGTGATCGTAGAGGAAGCGCCCACACCGGGACCTTCCGTCTCGCCCCGGCCGTGGCAGCTCCTGATCCTCTCGGCCCGCAGTCAGAAAGCGGCCGACAACCTGCGTATCAATCTGTCCGCTCACCTTCGGGATCACTGCGACGTTGCCCTTGCCGACGTTGCGCACACGCTGGGAGTGGGGCGACGACAGTTCGCACACAGGATCGCGGTGGTGTGTCGCGATACGGCGGATGCCGCCGCTGCCCTCCAGTCCGTCGAGCGCCTGCGGGCTGGTCACATACGAAAGGTGCAACCGGACCAGGCTGTCGCCTTTATGTTTCCCGGCCAAGGCGCGCAGTACGCCACCATGGGGGCGGAGCTTTATCGAACGGAGGCGGTCTTCCGGGAGCAGATCGATCGCTGCGCGGAACTGCTCCGACAGGAGCTGGGTCTGGACCTCCGACGGGCCATGTATCCGCAGCCAGAAGAAATCGACGCAGCCAACGCTCAATTGTCGCAGACCTGGCTGACCCAGCCGGCCCTCTTTGTCACGGAGTTTGCCCTGGCTCGACTGTGGCTGTCGTGGGGGGTGGTTCCCCGCGCCATGATTGGCCACAGTCTGGGAGAATATGTCGCCGCCTGCCTGGCTGGGGTGTACGATGTTGAAACTGCCCTGCGTCTTGTCGCCCGCAGAGGGCGGCTCATTTGGGACCGGCCGCTTGGGGCGATGCTCGCTGTCTCCCTATCCGCGAGGGACCTTTATCCCTTGCTCAGCGACAGTCTATCGGTTGCTGCCGTCAACACCCTTGAGGATTGCGTGGTCTCCGGTCCGTCACCGGCGCTCAAGATGCTGGCGGCACAGCTCGAAAACGATGCGATTCCCTGCCGCTGGCTGCGGACTTCGCACGCCTTTCACTCGGCGATGATGGAACCGCTGGTCGCCGCTTTCACCGAGCTCTTGAAGAATGTTCGACTGAATCCGCCCGAATTGCCTTTTGTGTCCAACCTGACGGGCGCCTGGATCCGACCCGAAGAGGCAGTTGATCCAAACTATTGGGCTGAGCACCTTCGCCAGACGGTTAACTTCGAGCGGGGGGTCGGAACGTTATTAGGAGACCCGGATGTGACCTTGCTGGAAGTTGGTCCGGGCACGACCTTGAGCGCCTTTGCCCGGCGTCATCCGCTGGCCAAGAAAGGACGCTCTGTGCTCTCGTCGCTTCGTCGGGCCGACCCCAATCGAGTAGCCAAGGAGGGGTGTGGGGAAACGGAGACGCTGCTCGACAGTCTGGGCCAGCTGTGGGTTGGCGGGATTGACATTGATTGGTCTGCTTATTACGCGAAGGAACGTCTGTCCCGGGTTCCTTTGCCCGGCTATCCGTTCGAGAGACAACGGCATTGGATCGATGCGCCTGCTCGCGCAGCGCTGTCGTCTCGGCCGCTCGCGCACAAAAAACTGCCCTTCGAACAGTGGTTTTACCTACCTGGCTGGAAGCCTACGCTCACGCCCCGTTCCGTTTGTGCAGAGGATTTCGCGGGACCGTCGTTCCCCTGGTTGGTGTTCAGCGACGGTTCTTCGCTCAGTCAACAGACCATTGCACGGCTAAAACACGGGGGCCAAGAGGTGGTCACGGTCTTAAGGGGAGACCGTTACGAACAACACGGGCAAATCGTTTGCCTCCGACCTCTTTCCCCCAATGATTACGAGTCCCTGATCCAGGCGGTGGGCGGACGGCCCAGCTATAAAATCGTTCATTTCTGGAGCCTTTCTGCGACCGACCAATGTGGTCCGGACTACTTTGCGCGAGCCCAAGAAGAGGGCTATTACAGTTTGTTGTTCCTGGGTCGTGCTCTCGCCAGACAGCAGTACCCAGGCGCCACCATAGCGATCATTGCCAATAATCTGCACGATGTGAGCGGTCTCGGGGAAGCGTGTCCAGAGAAAGCAACGTTGCTCGGTCCGTGCCTGGTGATGCCGCAGGAGATACCTCAAATTACCTGCCGCTGCGTGGATATCGTTGTCCCGCCGGAGGGCACCACGGCTGAGGCTGACCTGGTTGAGGGACTGGTGGATATCCTGCTCGCAGAACTGGAGATCGGCCCCCCCGATCCGTTTGTTGCTTACCGCGGCCGTCGACGACTGGTGCCAAGCTTCGACCGTGTGACACTTGATTCCAAAGCGGGCGCAGTCAGGCAGCTGCGCCACCAGGGTGTGTATCTGATCACCGGCGGTCTCGGCAATGTGGGGCTCCTCCTAGCGAGATTCCTTGCCGAAGCAGTCCAGGCTCGGATTGTGCTCGTTGGCCGGTCATTCTTTCCCGAGCGTTCCCAGTGGGAAGCCTGGTTGCAGTACCACTCCGACAACGAGGACATTTGCCGCAAAATCCGTCAAATCAGAGAAGTCGAGGCCTTGGGAGCAAAAGTGCTCCTCGTTCGCGCTGATGTCGCCGACGAACGGGAGATGCGGGCCGCGCTCGCCCAGGCGCACCGCCAGTTTGGCGCGCTTCATGGGATCATTCACGCGGCGGGCAGGCTAAATGATCCGTCCTTCATAAGTCCGTTCACTGAAGTGGGCGAGCAAGAGTCTCAAGCCCAATTTGCGCCTAAGATCTACGGCTTGTATGTTCTGGAGAAGGTATTATGGGAACAAGTCCTCGATTTTTGCTTGGTGATCTCCTCGAATTCGGCGGTCCTCGGAGGTATAGGATTCGCCGCCTATAGTGCTGCCAACAGTTTCATCGATGCCTTTGCGGCCAGGCAGAATCAACCTGGAAGAACTCCCTGGCTGAGTGCCAACTGGGATACTTGGCTCTTTGACGAACCATCCGAAATGTCCCCAGTCGCCGAGTTCTCCATGACCCCGCGCGAAGCGATAGCGGCCTTCCAGCGGCTCGTTTCCTGCGTAGCGGATGGGCGCATGATTGTATCCACTGGTGACCTCCAGGCACGATTCGATCAATGGGTACGGCGCCGAGAACAAGGGCCGGAAAAACAGAGCACAAGCACACCGGAGACGCAGCACTCGCGTCCCGATGTGGCGGTGTCCTATTCTGCCCCGACAAGTGAGGTCGAAAGTCAGCTGGCTTCGCTTTGGCAGGAGCTTTTAGGATTTACCACGGTTGGCATCCATGACGACTTCTTTGAGTTGGGCGGCGACTCGCTAACAGCCATTCGCCTTATGACCATGATCAAGGAAGAGTTTGGAAGGCAATTCCCTCCTGCTGTGTTATTGGCGAAACCAACCATTCACCAACTGGCGAAATCCCTGGAGCAACCGACGGCAACGGTCTCCTTCTCGCCGATGGTTGCCATCCAACCCAAAGGAACCCTAGCACCATTTTTCTGTGTTCCCGGAACCGGTGGTAACGTACTGTATTTTCACGATTTGGCCGGTTGCATGGCTGAATACGACCGTCCCTTTTATGCGTTCCAGGCGTTGGGACTCGATGGTCGGACCCCGCCGCTCACGCGCATAGAAGAGATTGCCGCCCTGAACGTCCAAGCGTTACAAGAAGTTCAGCCGCGGGGACCGTACCATCTAGGTGGACACTCGTTTGGCAGTTGGGTGGCGTTGGAGATGGCGCGGCAACTGCAAAGGGAGGGTCACGAGGTCGCTCTGGTGGCCATTCTCGATACCGGGGTGCCGTCCGCAAGAGATCTCTCGGCGATGGGCGGGTGGGATGATACAAGATGGCTGGTGGCCGTCGCTGATACACTCAGCCGGATCTACGAGAAGCGGCTCGCGTTGCAATATGACCAACTGGCACAGCTGACCCCGACGGCGCAACTCGAGGCGCTCACCCGCGCCATGGAAACGCTGGGCATTGTCCAACCCGGGACCAATGCGGGCGAAATCCGTGGCTTTGTCGAGGTGTACAAAACCCAGGCTCAAATCCCCTATAATCCCGAACCCGACTCTCCCGTCCGACTGGTTCTGTTCAGGGCCCGCGAGCCGCTCGCCGATTTTTTACTGGGCATGCCGGAGTCGCTAAGAAACGATGAAGCCTGGGGCTGGCAGCAATACAGCAAAGGACCGCCAGTGGTGGAATATGTTC
>Ga0306923_10000696_pt1 | contig 27257 bp, 26 predicted proteins | sample sta12Can44000108_FD_203841 | JGI IMG/M metagenome (GOLD analysis project Ga0306923, IMG submission 203841) | Lab enrichment of tropical soil microbial communities from Luquillo Experimental Forest, Puerto Rico - statanox.12C.anox.44.000.108 (v2)... | ecosystem: Environmental > Terrestrial >... | reverse complement strand
CGTTTCTCACCTCCGGGGCAGCCGTGGCGCTCATCAACGCCCTTCGCGCAACGTTTCAGGCTACACGGAGCGCAAAAATACACGTCAAGGTCGTGCTGCCGGCGAAAACAATCGATATCTCCGGCGACCAACTCAGCGACGCAATGTCGGGACAGCTATTGCAAATGCTTCAGCAGGAGTTGCAATAATGAACCGCTATGGCCTACTGATCGCTAACGTTGACTTTCCGGATCACCCGACCCTGTCTCCGCTGGCGACACCCCTCAATGACGTGACCGCGCTCCAGAATGCGCTCCAGGACCAATCCAAGGGCGGCTTCGAGTTGGAAACTGTGAAGAACTCGAAGAGCAATGACCTCCGACTGAAAATCGACTCACTCCTGCGAAAGAGCGCACAGTTCGACGGACTGGCGCTTCTCTACTATTCCGGCCATGGCACCCTCGATCCCTCCGGGCGACTCTATCTGGCTACCTGCGATTCGCGCGATGACACTTACGTTCTCAGCGTGGGTGTCCATGAGATTCTGACTTCGGTACGACAGCACGGACCCAAGCGCATTGTGATTCTGCTGGACTGCTGCTACAGCGGAGCCGGGGGAATGGAGTTTGAGCTGAAAGGAACGCCAGCGCCATTTTTGTCAGACGACCTAAGAGGAAGTGGAGTCGTGGTCATGACTGCGACATCAGCGGTGGAACGAGCGGTTGGCAACCTCCGCGATGGTTACGGAATTTTTACCCGCCACGTGGTCGAGGGCATCAATACCGGGCTAGGCAAGAAAGTGAGGCGCACCAAGTCGGATGCCTACATACCCGTCTCGGTAAACGAACTCTTTCAGTATGTGCAAAGGAAAATGCAGGACGAAAATGCGCCCCAGACCCCGCATATCTGGAACATCGAATCAACCGGCGACTTCGTACTGTGCGAGACGCGCCTGCGGGGCACCAAGGACAAGCCTACCATTGCTCCAGCGCGACGCTGGGAAGTAATGCGCGATGAGAAGCGGGCCGTTTTCGACTTGGTTGGCCCCGCATACATCCTTGATCGGGCTTACCACTTTCTTGACTGGAACACGGCTTTCGAGCTGCTGGTGGCAGGCCCTCTGCACTTGCGGAGGGGAACCCACGTGATCGAGTTCCTCGACAAGCTCAGCAATCGCGACGAGGTGTTTCAGCGCTCCAACACCGTGTTCCTGCCTGGGCAAGACCCACTGGTAGATGAAGAGGTCCTGAAGTATCCCTCCAGCAAGTATGGTGAAATCATATTTCACAAACTCGCATCGCAAATTCCTAACCTAGAAGGCGGCAGTAAAGCTTGGAGCGTCCAGTTGAACGTGGCGGGAGTAGAAATGAACCAGAAACAGTTGTGGCACGACGTAGCAGCCGACCTGCGCAAACATGCCGTCTGGTCAAAGTATGCTGATTCGTATGACCGGGTCATCTCTCCCTTTACGGCTTATCAGCGACTCGTGCACCTTCTGGTCTCCCAGGTTGGACCCTCCTCGCGTTGTGCCGATCTTGGCGCGGGAACGGGCAACGTAACAATGCGGCTTTTGGCTGACCCGAATGGCAAGAATGGGGGGCATCGGACCGTGGTCGCAGTCGAAAAGAATGACTCGATGCTGGAATGCCTGCAGCGAAAGCTGGATTTGCAACCGTCACTCAAGCGGCGAGCGCTTCTTTACAAGGGCGACATGACGACAGTCCTGCGGGAACAGAAAAGCGAGAGCCTAGATGCCTGTGTGATGCTCAATGTGCTGTTTGCCCTGGAAAATCCGAACGAAGCGCTCAACGAAGTCTACCGAGTCCTGAAGCACGGTGGAATCCTCACCCTTTCTACTTCTCATAAAGACACCAACATTCGTCTGCTCTTCAACGCCATCAAGAACGACCTGGCCCAGAAGCGGCTATTCACCTCCGAATTGGAGCCAGTGTGGCTCGATGCATTTAACCGCAACGTTGACTTAGAGGACCTGATCTGCCGCGATACGAAACAGGATATCCGTGACTACGTCACGCGAGCCGGCTTTCGAATCGAGGAATACATCGACAGCGAATACGTAAACTGCGTCGTGGTCTACAAGCTGGTCAAGCCCTAGACCGAAGCGCTCGCCGTGCAATAGGCAGCGAACGGACTGTGCCGCCTCGATTTCTGCCTTCAGCTCAAGCACTGGTGGCTCGTCCGGCCAGCAATTAAATTTCGGGTTGCACCGCAATGAAGACCGAATAGTGGCGGGCCCAGAAGTAACTCCGACATTTCGTAGACATCAACGATTATCGTAGAGTAGCCGTCCAACGTATTTTGGGGATGGCCAGCCGCGTCAAATTGATTCATGTCTCTACGGCAAGTTCGGGGTGATGCTACGATGGCCTCGTGAGTGTCAAACCCTCCGCCATTGAGGACAAATTTTGGAACCGCCTGCGATACGGGGGCGCACCGATCAAGCAACACGTGCTCGCCGATGTGCGCGATTCCGGAGAGCCACTGCTCCGTGACTGGCTGTGGCAGTCCTTCAAGCAGCACTGCGCCGCACAGGGCAACCTCGTCCCGCTTCTGATCTCTCAGCTTGAGCCCCAAGACCCGGACCCCGGCATGTTCCGGCGGCGCGGCCCCCGCAAGCTCAAAGGGAGTGAGCCCTTTGGTGATCTGCCACTGATTCAACGCTTGCAAGCGGAGGAGAAATTCCGGCAACTTTGCGAAAGGTGGACCGGGAATCTGCCGTCTTGGCGACGCGCTATCTTGGCAGGAGTTGCCCGCCGATTGACTCTCCACCCTCCCAACTCGGAGTGGGGCAGGCAAATGCGTCGCATCAAAGGGGGCGTGCATTGCCAGCGGAAGTACGGGAGCAGGGCTGGCATCCGTTGGTGGGGTTCAATCAAGCTATGGCGAAACGGCGAAACGACCTCTCAAGCAGCCGACTGCCGACTTTGGCAGTCCCGAGCGCTCCGCAAGGACGTGCCGAGGAAGCCCGGAAGCGGCTAGGCATCACTCCAGAGCAGATGCGGAGAGTTCCGAGAATCGCTCCAATTTTGGAGTGCGTCGAGGGTGGTGTCGAAAGCGTCATCGAAGCCCTTCGTTTCTCGCAGGAGGACGAGTCCGCCCGTGCCTTCCTCCAGAAGTACGATTCCGTTCCGCCAGCCGATCTGGAATACCTCAGCGTGGACGAAATCCGTGTCGCCTCCGGAGCGGACCCCAAGCGGCTGCTCACGCTCGCCTTGGACTGGCTGGTGAAGATTTCTCTGATGAAGGCAAACATCCAACTTTCAAGCGCCCTGCCTGGAATAACTGAGGCGATGGTCAAGAGTGCGCTCACCGACAAGGGGACTCGCGACAGACGGTTATTTTTCCAAATTACCGGAATCTTGCCGACCGCACACCCGGGGGGCTTCGTTGCCGTGGCCCCTACGACCAGGGCGCGGCGGACGGAGGCCCAGCCTGAGACCCGGCCCGCTGAGTCGTCCAAAGTCCTGAACCAGCCTTGGCTCCGCACCCTTCCCAGCAAGCTCGGCTGACGGCGCAATGGAGCTAATCCCCTCTCAATCCGGTAGAGTCGCTCCTGGAATGAGCGGCTTGCTCCCCCTCGCTGTCCCTCGCAGACCCCGACGCCACTTAGGGACCGCGTTAAACTGAGAAGGCCGCCTAGTTCCGGCGTCATGAACCGGAGCGAAGGCTGGGAACCCTACCCAGGGGCGGCCACACTCGTTTAGGGAATCGCTGAGGGAGCGATGGAAGAGTATCCGAGGGAGTTTTCCCCTGAAGCCGAAGCGCGGGTCGAAACTAAGAAAATCAACGCTTGGAAGAATGTCGAAAAAAGAAGCAAATCTCTTCCCTTGGATCGATACGAGCAACTCATTTCCGACTACATTATTCAAGTTTCTCGCGTATTTGCGGTCGAAGCGTGCAATCTTCAGATGGAGGGGAAATGGAGAGCGCGCCGAACCCGCCTCGAGGCTGAATGTTGCCCCGGCAAGTTGTTGACAGAGCTGCTCAAGGATCCAAACAAGAAGATCGGGCCGTATCATCTCCTCGCCTGGGTGCAAGTCGGTACACCTGGTCGGATTCTGATGATGGTCAAAGATTCGCCCAAGTGGCGCCCTTGGTTGGAAGAGAAACTGTGTGCCGCGGCGGAGCATCAAGCCTCCAACACCCTCACTGGGCACCATTCGAGTGCAACGGCAAACAGAAAATTAGCGCCATCGTTTGAGGTATCGGAGGATTGCGGAACGGTTCGCTACCGGGGTAAGGAGTACGTACTCACTAGGAACCAGGCTTCAATGATGCGCGTACTGTATCAAGCTTATTTGGACGGGTTTCCAAACGTTGAGAAGCTGAAGCTTCTAGCAGCGGTTAATAACGAAGAGAGTCAGGTCAAGGACTCGTGGAAGCTTTCGCCACTTTGGGGGACGTTAATCGTGAGTGATAAGAGACGGGGGCGGTACAGACTCAATCTCCCCAATCCAGCAAGGGTGAACCAGAAATAGCAACAATCCACCAAATACCCACCAAATACCCTTTTCTGACCCAGCTGTGACCCACTGCCATCGATAGCCTGAGCTCGTTTTAGGGCGATTACCGCTTTGAAACACGATGGCGTCCGTCAACCCCATCAAAGGAATCAGGACGCCATCAGAAAGGTTTCGATGGCAAGATTAGACACTACCTCCAACCGCATTGCAAGCCGCTGCTTAAGCCGAGCGGTAACGCTTCTCACTCGTGCCGGACACCAGCTTGATTGTGCCAGTCAAGCTGCACCGAACCACTTCCACCGCAGGAGGCTCAACTCCTTCGCCAACGGACTCCGGGAATCAACCATTCCGCTTAAGAAGATTGCCAGCCGCTTTGCGAAAGGCGGCGCACGGTGAGCAAGTCTCTGAATGCAGTCGAGGCAATTATTGAGGCGCGGAGGATACTGCAAGATCCTGAGGCTGTCTACGAGTTGCGAGGGCTGGGAGTGCGCACAGGCAATGGCCGGGCGCCGGTCACGGCCAGCGGCTACTTCGATGACATCCGCCTGATGGCAGAAGAAGCCGCCAAGCTCAACCAGCGCGGTGCCGAATCTATTCACGCGACCATGAATCCAGTGCGGTCTGATCTGCTGGCGCGGGCCGTGAACCGCCTCGTCTACTCCCCAAAGCACACAAGCAAGGACGACGAGATCGTCTGCCGCCGGCAGTTGCTGGTCGATCTGGACCCGGTGCGGCCACCCGGTGTCTCTTCGACTGACGAAGAACACAAAGCGGCACTGGAACGGGCCCGACAGATTCGGCAATGGCTGATGGAGGAGCGCAATTGGCCTGCGCCTGTGATGGCCGATTCGGGCAACGGCGGCCATTTAGCCTGGCGCATCGAGTTGCCTAATGACAACGCGGCTAAGGAGCTGGTGAGGGCTGTGTTGCAGGTGCTGGCGCAGCGTTTCGACGACGACAAAGTCAACGTCGACTGCAACACCTTCAATGCCTCGCGAATCTCGAAAATCTACGGCACGATGGCCCGTAAGGGCGACGACACCGAAGAACGACCGCACCGCAGAGCGCAACTCCTTGACGTTCCTGGAGAGTGGACGCCGGTTTCGCGAGAGCAGCTGGAGCAGTTGGCGAGTGAAGCGCCACGCACTGAGGCGAAACATGGCGGCCAACGGGACGCGACCGAGTTGCGCGAGTTGCTGACCAAATGGGCCCTCCAAATCAAAAGCGAAGAACCATACCAGGACGGTGCCTACAAATTTGTTCTCGCCGTCTGTCCCTTCGATGCGACGCACAACCGGGGTGAGGCAGTAGTCATTCGCTACCCGGACGGGGGCACTCACTTCAAGTGTCATCACCAGGGCTGCAAGGGTAAGAACTGGGCCGCCTTATGCCAGTTACTGGGGCTGGAAGCCGCGAGGAAGAAGAAAACCGATGCCGGCCAGCCGTCGAAGATTGTAATTGCGGACCTGCCCGATGTTCGCCAGATCGCCGCTGCGGAGCCGACGTTCCTGATCCCCGGCCTCGTCGTAAGCGGCGACGTAAATGTGATGAGCGGCGAGGCCTCGGCTGGAAAAACCACACTGTGCATGGATCTGGGCCGGAAAATCGCCACCGGCGCTGAAGCTTTTGGCGGACAGTGCGAACAACATCCCGTTCTCTACATGACACGCGAGAACGGGGTTAATTTCATTGCCGACATCACGCGCCGGCTGAACATCGACAACGGGCCCAACAGCAATTTCCATATATGGGGCGACTGGTGCGAGGAACCCGCGTCCGTTCCTGGGGCGGCGCACGTCCTCGCCTGGGTGAGCACCTGTAAGCCCGCGCCCTTCATCATCATCGACTCCTTAATCGCGTTCTTCGACGGCAAAGACGAAAATTCCGCCGTCGATATGCGGGCGTTTCTCAATCAGGGCCGTCTGTTGCTCCGGGCCGGAGCCTGCGGCGTTCTTTACATCGCGCATCCCGGCAAGGTGGACAAGATGCTGCGCGGGTCCAGTGACCTCAAACCGGCGATCGATGCCGGGTACTTTGTATCCAACTCCGGCGACGGGAAACTGGAGAAGCTGTACCTCAAGGCCTTCAAGACCCGTTTCCTCGCCCAGAAATCCGAACTCGTGCTCGACTACCAGGCGGGCGGATTTGCGGTCGATGAGCGGCCGGCGGCGGTGTATGAGACGGTGACGGAACGGTTGACAAAACTGCTGGCCGAGCGGGCCGGCTCGACCAAGACGGCATTTGAAGATGGCGCCCAGGCTAAAGGGCTAACCCGCCGCGATGCCCGCCGTTTTCTCGACAAGGGAGTGCTGAACAAGTGGATCCTCTGCGAAAAGGGACCGCGCAATGCCAAATACTACTCGCTGGTCGTGACCGCGAACCCCGGCGGCGCGGACGATTAGTCAAATCGCCAAAACGCCGCGTCCTATATATAGCTAGATATTGGCGTATTGAATCAAAGGGCTGAGAACAAAGGACTTCGAGTTCGCCGAGAGGAAAACAGTACGGCGGATTGAAAATGGCCCGAACAAGCGACAACAACCCGATAGCCCGGCGCATGGTGCGTATCCCGCAGGCGGCCTGGTACCTCAGCATGTCGGCCTGGAAGGTGCGCCAGCTCATCGCCGCCGGAGTTCTGCCCTTCGTCCAGCCGGAACCGGGATCGCCCATCCTGCTCGATCTGCGCGACCTCGACCGCTACGTGGAAACTAATAAACACACAAACGACTGAAGATTTTTTTTGTACCTAAACTAGCGTCTGTTATGGTCAATTCATGAAGAAGAAGAACCCGGCAGCGCAGGCACTAGGAAAACTTGGCGGCAGGGCGCGAATGAAAGCCATAGGCCCAGAAGGCTTTGCTGAAATGGGCAAAAAGGGCGGTAAGGGCCGGCTCAGGACCATGACCGCAGAGCAGCGATCCGCCATCGCCATCAAGGCATCCAAAGCGGCTGCTGCAGCCAGAAAACGACGCAAAAAGGAGAAAAAGCAAGCATGAAACGACAACGCGGCAGCGGCCGTATCTACAAACAGAAAACCTCCGACGTCTGGTGGCTGAAGTATTACCGCCACGGCCGTCCGGTGCGCGAGTCCAGCGGCACTACGGACGAGGCGGAAGCCACTAAAGTCCTCAGGAAGCGGGTGGCCGAAGTCACCACCGGAACGCATCCCGGCCTGGAAATCGAACGCGTCAAGGTGGACGAGCTGGCCGAGGATTTCCTGCGCGACTACCGCATCAACGGCAAAAAGAGCATTGACGACGTGGAAGCACGCTGGCGGTTGCACCTCGCACCAGTCTTCAGCGGCATGAAAGCGGCATATGTCACCAGCAAGCACCTGGCGCAGTACGTCGATCAGCGGCAGCAGGAAGACGCGGCCAATGCCACCATCAACCGCGAAATGGCGGCATTGAAGCGAATGTTTTCCCTGGGCCACAAGGCGACACCCAAGAAGGTGCTGCACATGCCGGCCTTTCCTTACCTCAAGGAGAACAACGTCCGCCAGGGCTTCCTCGAGGACAGTCAGTTTGACAAACTGGTGCAGGGTGCCGACCTGTGGTTCCGCACGCTGGTGGAGTGCGGTGCAACCATCGGCTGGCGGCATGAGGAGCTAATTGCCCTGCGCGTAAAGCAAATCGACCTCGAGCACCGCATCATCCGGCTGGAACCCGGCACAACTAAGAACGACGAAGGCCGCGAGGCCCCCATGACCGACACCATGCGACAACTGCTCACAGCATGTGTCGAGGGCAAGGGGCCGGACGAGCACGTCTTTACCCGGCCAGACGGGAGCGTGGTGTGTGACTTCCGCAAGACCTGGCAGAATGCCTGCGACCGCGCAGGACTGCCGGATTTGCTGTTCCACGATTTGCGCCGTACCGCCGCCCGCAATTTGCGACGTGCCGGCCTTACCGAATCCATGATCATGAAGATCGGCGGCTGGAAAACTACTAACGTCTTCCACCGCTACGCCATCGTCGACCGCAGGGACATGGCTGCCGCCATGCGCCAGTTCGAACAGCACCAGCGCCAACTAGCCCAGGCCCGTGCCGCCGAGAACGGGCATACTTTGGGCATACAAGACGATTCCGAGGCTGAAAAGCCCCCTTCCACTAAACTTCAGTGAACGTGATAAGTCCTACCAAATTAGCTGGATGGATGGTGCCGGGAGGGGGACTTGAACCCCCACAGCCCTTTCGGGCCTGCGGATTTTAAGTCCGCTGCGTCTGCCAGTTTCGCCATCCCGGCCTAATCGGAATGCTTTGATATAACTCAGTTTAGCAGCCTTGCGTGGGGGTCCGCAGTCTGCGTTTGCTGCGATTTCGTGACTGATTCGTGACTAATGGCGATTTCAACCGACGCGGCTTCGCGTTCCTTGCGGTCAGCCTCCAACTTACGAACCGCGTCAGCGGTGTCATTTTCCGTGACTATCGCATACCTGTCGAACACGCTCCGAGTCCTCCAGCCGCCAATCTGCATAATGACGTTCTCCGCTACACCCGCACGCCTGAGAGTGCGTGCCGCCGTGCGGCGCAGATCGTGGAACAACAAACCTGCTACTCCAGCCCGAGCGCAGACATTCTTCCACGTCGTCCTGAAAACCCGCACTGGCCTTCCGTCTTCGCGGGTGAAAACGAAATCATCCGCAGACTTGCCTTGGACACACGCAGCCAGCAGTTGACAAAGAATAGAACCACGCTCAAACGTCACTACGCGCCCTTGGCCGTTCTTTGTGGTTCCTGGATCAAGACGGATCGTGCACGCTCCCATATCAACGTGACGAACATGCAGAGCTTTAACCTCGCTGACGCGCCATCCATAGGTGCAGCCAACTTCATACATTGCCCGCAGCCACAGACCTACGCTGGCGCATTGCGCGGCGAGCACATCGCCCTGCGTATCCGCTAGAAAGCCTTGGCGAGCGTTGTTCTCCGTCAGCTTCGGGAAAGCAGGAACACGCAGCACCTTGGGTGGGGTGGCTTGATGTGCCAAGCGATACATTCTCTTCAACGCTGCCAACTCACGGTTTATAGTCGCATTCGCGGCACCCTCCTGCTGTCGTGAATCAACGTACTTGGCAACTAAGCCGCTAGATACGTCTAGGGCCCGCAAAGCCCCGAAAAACGGCTTCAAGTGCAGGCTCCAGCCTGGTGACTGGGCCTGGGGCTTCAAAAGTTTGTCGCCCGGCGAAAGGTACTCGTACAACACTAAAGTGCTCGACTCGGGCGCGTCCGTGGGTAATTCCCCCACACAAAGGCGCAACACCTTGCGGTATCCGTGCAACACTAAAGTGCGCGCTGTTCTATCAAAAGCAGTTGCACCTGCCTGATTTGGCGGCAGGCGTGCGTAGTCCGTTGGAGGTGACTCCAGACCGATAGGGAGAAAGCGATGAAAACTCTACTGTGGACGCTGGGGACAATGATCGTACTGGCCGCACTCCCGCTGGCAGCAGTTCCAATGTCAAGCTCAAATGGCCTAGCGGGAAGCGGCGATGTGTTCACACTTTGGTTCGACGAGAACGGCCACGGTCGCTTCAGCCAAAATGGCGGGCCCGTGGTTGGAGACGCGGGCGTGTTAATGGTCGACCCAATCTCGGGCTTGCTCGCGCTGGCTTACGCCTTGCCTGAGCCGGTAAACACGGGCGACGTCCGCGTCTGGGAAGACGCAAATGCGACTATTCTGTCGGACCTTATGCGATTCGAGAACATCGGCCCGAATGGCAACGGGGTGATGTTCTACTTCTCTGATCCAGGAGACAAAGACCTCGCCGACATCAACGGCATCCCGCCCCTCTTCAATATCAATGATGGCGGGGGAATATTCGAACTGCCTTTTGGAAATGAATCGGTTAATGGCTTCGATTGGTTTCCAGGTGGCAATGTCTACCACGGCATCAGCGACACTCCCGAGCCCGGCAGCATAATGCTGTTTGGCTCCGGCGCGCTGGGTCTGTCCGTCCTGCTTCGTCGCACGATGAAGCGATAACCCAAATGCTCAATTGACTGAGACTGGCCGGAGCAATACTGCTCCGGCTCTTTTTAACCCGCTAAGATCGCTGACGTTTTCTGCGGTTGCCTCTTCACTGGGACGTGCTCCACCCGAGTTCGAGTCGCTCTTTACTGAACAGCAACGCAAGATCGCCAAATGGCGACTCGAATCCGAAGACTGACGACCACACAACAACCACTCCACCGCGCCTTCCAGGGCGTTGCTGAATCTAAGCCAGCGACCACCCGAGGCAGGCAAGCGACAACACCCCCGCCGGGGCTCTCCCACCCCCGGACTCTGACTTTTTGCGGGTCCCCTTTTACTGTCCCGAGCAGTGTAAGTTTTCTCGGCATCCTCGGAGGCCTTCTCGGAGGTTGGATCTTTGGCCTTTTGGGACCTGGCAAGGCCGTGGAATGATTGGCTCCATCATCGTGGCATTTATTGGAGCAGTCATCTTGGTGAGGATCACGCGCCTTGTCAAGAAAGCCTGAAGGCTGCAAGCAAGGCGCTGATCAGCAGTCCGGCGACAGACCTTCTCCAGGAACCTTTTCTTCCCCCCAATGTCTCGTGATAGAGAAGACCAGCAGCGGGAAGGTCGTTCTCTTTTCCTCCTAGCTACAACAAGTTAACCTCCGTGCACAAAAGCAGAGATTTCAAGGCGTGTGCCGTGCCAAATCCGCCATTTGCGAATCAAGACCGGGGCATTGTTGGAACACAGCGAAAGCGCTACATGAGCGACGATCTAATTCGCGTGTTGTTGTTCTTGATTTTACTCAGTGGTGGATTGAAACTGACACAATCAAGTCCATTACGAGAACCGAGCTTCCCGCCCGCCATTGAAGTGGACAGGACCTCGCCGTGTTGGGGAGGAGGAGCCAATTCGAGAGATGGAGTCTTTACGGAAGGCTACTGCCTGTTGGAGGACGGAACACTACTGTTCTTCGATGTATCTGATCATCAGGCAGAAATGAGGCGGAGCCCAACGGAACATCCGAATGCAATGGACGTGATTGACAGGTTCATGCGGGACAATGTTGCACCGATGCGAATCGAGAGACGACCCTAGGTAAGCGAGGATCAGCGATGGTGCATGGCTTCTTAGTCAGCGAAAGGCCAAATCCCAAAATTCGCTTCTTCGCGCGAGACGGTTTGCGAATGCTTGAATCCTGAAAAGATGGTGCATATCCCCCTCGGCAGCCCTGCCCAAATCGTGAGACGTGCTACCGTGACTGATTCGTGACTGTCCGACCATCACAGACCCTCATAGGACTACGCGGACCACAACGGCCATAATTTGGGTGATTTGTTGTGGTTGATTCAAAGAACATGTTTTACAAGGAATTAGGCCGGGAAGCCAGTGACGCACTCAGACTTTTAAGTCCGCTGCGTCTGCCAGTTTCGCCATCCCGGCAAGGGAAGGGAAGTGGATTCCTTTCCAATCATTTAACTGCACTACGATTCTAAGTCGTCTTGGTGCTAAAGCCAACGGTGTCAGTTTTGGTGTCAGTTGACTCTTCCTGAGCAGCTTCGCTCTTGCACAACCGCTGCACAGCAGCCAGTTGATGTTTCGGTGCAAGATGAGCATACCGAACGGTCATCTGGATTGTCTTGTGTCCCATCAGTTCCTGAACCGTGTGCACTTCGCATATTACAACTTCTGCCGGATTCACAAATCTTTGCGTGTGACGCCAGCTATGGAGGCATGTATCACAGATCACATCTGGAGCTTGCGGGAACTGCTAGCGTGAACTGTGAAGCAAGACACACCAGATCGTCAGTTCTGCCCAGTTCACCTTTCCGAAACTGTCGTCGCTTGTACTTGCACCGCGTGCCTTTGGCAAATTCGGATTAGACCCCAAGACATTGAGCGCGGACGCGCTCTCTTCGAGAGGCATAGGTGTGAAGACTTGCCGCGACCCCAGATTTGACTATTTGACTCGCGGCAGACTTACAACGTAGGGCCGACCGGTGTCAGCCTTTTTCTCATCAACGCACGTTTAGGACACTACCGAAGAGTGTGCATTGATGCGCTCAGACTCGCCATCTCTGCTGTAGCTGAAGTTTCACCAGCCGATCCTCAAGCTCAAAATGCGGGTATATTCGCGCTATCCTCCGACGCACGATTTCAGCGAAACATCGCTTCAGTTTGCCCGCCCGTTGCAATCGGAGAGCGTCTTTTCTGATGCTTCTGTCCTGCCATAGGTGTTGTTCGGTGATGTCAGCTTGCGAAAGCCAGAACTCAAGCTGGCGGTCGGTGGGATTAACTCTCTCCTGAATTGGTTCGCGAGGATGATGCGCTCCCGCTTGCTCAACCCACTCGGCCAGATAATCGTTGAGGTTTTGTTCGCTTTGAGCCACGAGGCTATCGCGCCGGTTGTGATACCGTCTGCGGACGACAAAAAACAGCGCTTCCACGAACCAGGACGCTCCGATTAGGCCGCATAATCCAATAACGAAACGCAGAAGCGAATCCTGGTAAACCCCATTTCCAAAAGTTGCCCATACCGCTGTGAGCACCCAATAGTAACGACCACGCCATGTCTTAGTTACGACGAACAGCAGGAAGACGACGAAGAGTAGCAGGCCAACAAATACCGGGGTCTTCAACATATAGCTCCCATACGACTTAGTTTGCCCCAACAAAGCAGAGTTTCTGTTCCGCCTATCTTGCGGCTTGCCAAGCACAGCAAGGCGTCAAGCCAACATTGTCAGTTCGCTACATGCGCAGCACAAATTGTTCTGACAGGATTCTGTCAATCAGAACAGGGCGGCGCAACCCTACTTTCTGAAATTGGGAGAGTGATTCAGACTATAGGCTGTCGCCTGTCGGCCTTCAACAGAAAAAAGATCGACTTCTCGTATCGAGTCACGTGAGGCCCCATATTGATCGCGGCAACTTCTTCCCACCAAAGGGCTATTGCCGAATAGCAGCAGAATATCTCTATGCTGATCTGTTACTTGAATTCAATCCGGAGTCGCGAGCAGACTCGCAACACCACAGTGGTGACCATGCCAATCATAATCTCGAAAAAGGGCAATAGTTCAGCCAACGTAGTCGAGAAATCAGAGTTCGAGAATGAAGATACCCTCCAAAAATATATACATGAGCATCCTGAAGCTATCCCTGTTTATGAGATTCGGCGGGACAAGCGGCTTTTGGTCGTTGCTCGTGAGTTTGAGACGCAATCCGGCCCCATCGATGCCTTGGCAGTAGACAAGGACGGCGACATCTATTTGGTTGAGACAAAGCTCCACAGAAACAGCGATAAGCGACGAATGATGGCACAAGTCCTCGACTACGGAGCTTCGCTGTGGAGGCACATCTCCGATTTCGAGGTGTTTCTGTCCACGCTCGACCAGCATTCTAAGCACAACTGGGGAATGGATTTTCGGGTCAAAGCCAGAGACTTCTTCGACCTTGATGATGATCGCACTGCATTTATGCTCTCCGCGATGCGCAGAAATTTGAGGGATGGCAATCTGAAATTCGTTGTCCTGATGGACTCAATGGACGAGGGGCTGAAAGATCTGATCACTTACATTAACCAGAAAAGCCAGTTCGACATTTACGGAGTGGAGTTGGAGTTCTACAGCCACCTGGAACATGAGATTGCAATTCCGAGAATCTTTGGAGTCGAGGTAAAGAAAGACCATCCGCCCGAAACCACCACCACCTTGACGAAGGAGACGCTGCTCGAAAGCATTCGTTCGGAAAATCCTCCTGACGTTACGGTCATAGCTGAGGCGGTGATCGCAAAGCTCGACTCCTTGGGGTTGCAAACGGAAGGAACTCGCGCGGGGCTTAACTACGGCTTTCGGATCGACGGGGACTTCATACCAATTCTTTGGCTCACGCCCATCCACGTTTGGGTCGCACTCCCGAAGAAAGCTATGCGCAGCCTTGGAGATGAGCGCTTCGTAGCCTGCAAGCGGCGCATCAATAGCGTTGATAACTTCTACAAGCCTGAAGAACTTGACGATCCTGCCAAGGGCGGGGGCTTGGGCCCACGATATACGATCTTACGTAACAAGATCGATGACTTTCCTTTTTCGCATCGTCCTGGTTTCGGTCGTTGATGACCACGGCGGCGCCCTCGCGAGCGAATACCTGTGCGATACCAAAGCCGATTCCGCGGCCGGAGCCGGTGATGATTGCAACCTTATCCATTAGTTCCATAACTCTTCGTCTCCATTCACTGCCGGCGCTGTCGGGCTGGCGCGGCGCCCGTCAATCAAGCACTCGGAAACACATAAAACGACAAATGAACGACGATTGGGCGCACAGGGCTTCTGCCATTCGAAGCCCGCTTCGGAACGATATTCACCTGACCGTCCGAGCAGAAGTCCAGAGTCAAGCATGAGGAAGGCGATTAGGTGTCTCAGACATCCCGGATTTTCTCAATTTATCCGCTTGTAGCTGCAGGGGCTATGCAGATTTCGTCAGGACATGTTTCAGCATTAAGATTTCCTGCTTGAGCGCACCCTGCCTGTTAAGTCGAAGCAACTGATCGGTTTTCTCCGGAGTTATTCGAATTCTTCCTGACTGAGTGGCGGGTTTCACGCAATACGCGAGGTCCCGGATGGATACATCAAACGCGAATGGCCGAGCGTTAAACGCTAACGACTAGTTCCTGAATGCGCTGGGCAAACCGCGCCGGTTCGACGACGCCCGCCAGTGCGCAGGACGAGTTTCTGGACTGCCAGGAGCAGCGGCCAAGCTAGGAATTCCGCCGTCCACGCTGAAATCGGCAATCCGCTCTCTGAAGATCAGTAAGCGCCGCTTTGGCCTGAGCCCGTCGCCTGACAACCTTCCGATTTTTCGCGAAAATCTCGCGAATTCGCGAACATTCGCGACTTTTAGAACTTCGCATCGCGTGAGTTTTCAATTGCTTGCGATTGGCAATCGCATTGCCATGTAACCGGTGAAGCCTCGTTCCTTCCCAACGAGTCATGACGCTGAAAATTCAAAGAAAGGCGGCGAACGGATTTGTGATCTTCACATTGAGCGGTCGGATCCAAGTGGAATATGTCGCCGAGCTGCAGAACCTCGTCGATTTCGCGGCAGCAAAAAGCAGCGTCGCTCTTGACTTAGAGGAAGTGCGCCTAGTGGACCGGGAGGCGGTTCAATTTCTCGCACGCTGCGAAGCGGAAGGCGTCGAGCTCGACAATTGTCCGGCCTACATTCGCGAGTGGATTGAGAAGGAACGAACGCAATGAAGTAGTCCTAGAGCCAGCGTGCCCCGAGGTGGGGTACCCCTGCACGAACCTCTGGAGTGGCAAAAATTACCGTATCTCGTGACGGGTGTTGTCGATGATTTGCAAGAGTTACAGCCACACGAAATACGAACCTGATAAGAGCAAGAACAAACCAAAAGGAGTGAATACATCATGGACAGAATGTTGGTAGTGGTTTTTGACAACGAGACCAAAGCTTATGAGGGAAAGAAGGCGCTTGGGCAGCTGGACAACGAGGGCAGCATCAGCGTGTATGGTTACGCGGTAGTTGCCAAGAATAAGGACGGCAGCGCCTCCATTAAGCAAGGGGATGACGTCGGGCCGCTCGGGAGCCTCGGCGGTACCGCCCTGGGGAGCCTGATCGGCGCTTTGTTTGGACCGGTTGGGTTAGCGGTTGGCGCAAGTGCTGGTTTTGCAGGCGGCGCCAGCTTCGACCTTCTCCATGCCGGGGTTGGTGACGACTTCATCGATGACGTGTCCAAAGCTCTGACGCCCGGCAAAGTAGCTGTCGTTGCCGAAATTGAAGAAGACTGGACGACGCCCGTGGACACCCGCATGGAGGCGATCGGCGGAGCTGTTTACCGTCGCGCGCACTCGGACGTGACACACCAGGTCCACCAGGAAAACGTTGCCGCGATGAAGGCCGACATGGCTCAGTTGAAAGCAGAGCATGCCCAAGCCCGTGCTGACCGGAAGGCCAAGCTGGAAACGAAGATCAACCAACTTGACTCGAAGATTCAGGATCAGTTGCAGAAAGCTAAGGAAAAGCGTCAGGCAGCCGAGGCTGAGGCTCAAGCCAAAGCCAAGATACTCAAAGCCAAAGCTGCAGCCGCCTAGGCGCCACTCGGTAACAGGGCGAGATGGGGCGGCGCTGGGGTTGCCCGTAACCTGCTTCCTTCGGGATGTCCCTTAGGTCCCCCGTCAGGAAAGCTCACACGTGGTCCACAGGAGAAGGTGGAAAACGTTCTGCACGACAAGATTGCGGCCTAAGCGGGTTCAACACAATTCTCAATTGAAGTGAGAGGAGAAGTCCGGTGAATATAGCGGAGATCAAAGCCTATCAGGAGAAGATTAATGCGCAATTGCAGGAGGCAAAGGCCGTGCTGAATGGCCTAGAAGCCCATGCCAAAGGAAAACTGGCGCAGTCGGAGATCGACACAATTAACCGCCTGAAAGCGAAGCACCAGGAGATCGAGAAGAAAGTACACAAGGACTTCAAGATAGCGGGTGAGGTGGCTGTTGCGGCGAAGGTTAAGACTGACATCGATAGCGAGATGACCAAGTTTAAGTCGTCGTTAGATCAGCTTTCCGCAAAGATCAAGAGCCAGTCGGCCGCCTAGAAAGCCACGCCCGGTAAGCGGAAGTAAAGAAATACAAGAGGCGAGGACTCAATTGCCTCTAGCCCAGATCAACGAACCATCCAACGATAGCCAACACCGAAGTGGATGGTTCCGCTGATTTGGCAAGGCTCGTACGGAGACAAACCATGTCTGCATTCAGAGCATTGCGAAAAATGTTGGCGTATGCAATCTCCGCGCTGTGCTTCATTCTTCCTTGTAGCATCGCCGCTCAATCTACGGCTGGAGCTCAGGGCCAGGACGAGGAATTACAAATGGGCCAGGAGGTCTTTAATGAGCTCAAGGCCAAGGGTGAGATTGTCGAATCTTCGCCGCTTTACGATCAGTTAAGACCTATAGCTGACGCGATCACAAAGGCGGCCCAGCCGCGATACAACCATCCATTCAAGTTCTACTTGGTTCACGAAACACAACCGAACGCCTTTGCAACTCCCGGCGGTAATGTCTACGTCGTCGACTCATTGTTGTACTTCGTAAAGAACAAAGAGCAACTTGCCGGGACGCTGTGTCATGAGGTGTCGCACACCATCCATCACGACACCATGGTTTTGATGGAGAAACAGCAAAAGATCGAAGAGCGCGAAATCGCTGCTGCAGTAATTATGGGCCCAACCAAAGCCCACATTCTGGCGATCGCACTGGTCGGCAAGCTCCACTCGCTTGGCTACTCCCGGGATGTCGAGTCACGCGCGGACCTGACCGGCTCCGATGTTTGTGCGCAGGCGGGATACAACCCCTGGGGTCTGGTATGGCTTTTCCAGGATTTCCAGAATGCCAACATGAACCAGATACCGCAGCTCTTATCCGATCATCCCAACGACCAGAATCGCGTGAATGCCCTCGAACAGCATTTCCGCCAGAACCCTTCGGTCTTTGGAAAGTTCAACCCGGACCCAAAGTCCGGCACACCGGTTTCGGTTCCCAAGGACGCTCCAGAAGTTTTCGTACATTAAAACGACTGGCGCGGTTGCAGAGTTCGAAAGGAGAAGGACAATGAACAACATTTCCAGTATGTTCGCCGCCGGCATCGAGGAGATCAGGAAGTCCTGGGGTTGGTTTCTCGTTTTCGGCATCTTGCTGATGGTCCTTGGCGCAGCTTGCATTGCCAAGTCGCAGACCGCGACCACGTTCTCGATCCTTGCATTGGGTTGGGTTCTGGCCATCAGCGGCGTTGTATGGCTCGTGGGCGCTTTTCAGACCTGGGCATGGGGTGGATTCTTTGTGTATCTGCTCAACGCGATTATTCGTTGCGTCACCGGATACCTTCTGATCCGCCATCCAGACGCCGGGGCGGAAGCGGTTACGATGATTATCGCCGCATTGTTCATCGTGGGAGGATTATTCCGTGCAATTGGAGCCGGCATGATTCAGTTCCCCAGATGGGGATGGACGGTGTTTGCTGGGCTTGTCTCTGTAGCACTCGGTATCTACCTTCTGGCAACTTGGACTGCAACCAGCACGTTCTTCATCGGTTTGGCGATCGGTATCGACCTGGTCTTTGACGGTGCCGCCTTGGTTGGGTTCGCTGGGGCCATACACAGCATACCGACAGCCCAAAGCAGAGCTGTCTGAAGGTGAGCGATTTCAGTTGGAATTCTTGAGTTCGCTTTCGCGAGAAGCTCCGGCAGCGGATCGAAAAGATCGCCTGTTGCTTATCATCGGTGCCGCTGTCGCAATTGCGATTGGTGTCGGCATGATGAAGTGGACATTTGCGGGTGCAGTGCTGGTCAGCGTTGTCATCGGCATTGGAGCTACTGCGCACGGAGTTGGAATAATCATGACTGGCATATCTGAACGATCTCATCAGCCCCACCGTGGCTTTTAAGAGTCAAGCGGCATGTTCTCCCTAGACGACCGAACCGGAAACGTCATTAGCACCATCGCTCTATTCCTGATTGGGGCCGCTGTCCTCTACCTGGCGCGAAGGGCCTTCCTCATTCTGGTGATCTCACTTCTATTTGCCGACTTGCTGGAACCTATGGTCGCCCTGATACAACGGCACTCTCGACTCGGTGGCAAGAACCGCACTTGGGCGATTGCTGAGGTGTATCTGACCGGAACACTTATACTCGGTATACTGGGCTACCTGTTCGGTCCCCCTCTCGTGGCGCAAATCAAGGGCCTCAATGCAGCAGTGCCACAGATCTTGGAAGGTCTCTCTACCGGAAAGACAGCGGCTGTCCTTGGCGCCAGGCACGGCTTGAGCGCGGCGGATCAGCAGCGCATCCACGACTGGTTGGCCGGGAATCGTGGCCTCATCGGCCATTTCTTCGAACGTGCTGCAGGGTCCCTCGCCTACATCGCTACCAGTGCAGTCTGGCTTTTCGCCGTCCCCATTCTGGCCATCTTCATCTTGCGAGATGGTCGCTATGTTGCCGATGAGATTGTCGAGGCCGTTATGAGAGGGCGCGACCCGACAAAGGTCAAGCGGATTGTGAGCCAGATCGATGTAATGCTGGCCAAGTACATTCGAGCACAACTCGCACTGGCTGGCCTCTCCTTCGTCTTTTACACCGCATGCATGCTGGCCTTCGGCTTTCCCTATGCAGTCGCGCTGGGCATTTTGGGAGGCGCTTTGGAATTCCTTCCGGCCGTGGGATGGATTGCCTCGGCTGCGGCGATTCTAACAATCGGCTTCCTTACTCACGCGCACTGGATTTGGATGGCGGCGTTGTTGTTACTGTGGAGACTAGTGCAGGATTATGTAAACTCGCCTCGCATCATGGGAGACAGTCTGCAATTGCAACCGCTAACCGTCATTTTTGCGCTGATGGTGGGAGGTCAACTGGGCGGCATTGCAGGAGTATACCTCTCAGTACCGGCGGTTGCCGTTCTGCGGATCGTATGGCTGGAAACTTTTTCCACCCACAGTTCATCAGGTGCCATCTCCGAACAACCGCGCGCGCAAGTAGGAACCTGGCACTGTTGCGCCTCGACAGATCAATCGGAAGGGCAGTTCAAATGAAAGTAATTCTAATCGGTCCTGACAACAAGCGGTCCGTAGTGGATCCCAGTGAGAACGCTACGGTTCGCGATGTAGTGACATATAAGTATCACTTGTTTTGGCGGATCACCAGGAGGAATAACATTGCCGTCTCTCCATTTACTGCAACGGTTGTGGAGGGCGACCCTGTCACCATAGAAAGAAAGTGAATTTGCGGTGTGCAACGGCACCGCTTCAGCGGTTCGAAAAATACGAAGGAGACGAAAATGTCGCTTGATACGTTTGTAGTGCTAGCTAACCAATACAACACTGAATCGGATGCAATTGCTGACTACGATGCTGTCCGCAAACTTTACACTGATCTTGGGATCATCGACACCTATGATGCGGCAGTGCTCACCCGCCGGCCCGACGGGAGGGTTGAAATCGTCAACCGGGTAGAAGAGCCGACTCGTCATGGCGCGGCAGCAGGACTTCTTATCGGGCTGGCGGTCGGCGCGATTGTCACCCTGTTCCCGGCAGCCGGGATTGGTTTGGCCGCAGGGTTGGTCGGGGGCGGGGCCATTGGAACGACGGCGGGCGCTGTCGCCGGGCATGTTGCCAGGGGCATGAGGCGGTCTGATCTCAAAGAACTCGGCGAGTTGCTCGACGACGGCAAGAGCGGGCTCGTGGTGGTTGCAGCAAGCGATGTCGAATTGAAGGTCGAAGCTGCGATTACGAGGGCAAAGAAGCGGGCAAAGGCCCAGCTCCAGGCGGACGTTGACGCCATGAAGAAGGAGATTGACCGCGTGGCCGCATAGCAATCGAAGGCCACTGGCACGGACTTCGCAAAAGGGAACAGTGATGTCGCTCAGTCACTTCGACGTTGTTCGATCGACTGAGTGAATCACTGTTCCACTAGCCTCCGCTGGTTCTGGTGCAGGTTCGAGCTGACCACCGGAGTTCCAGCAGGCAGAATGTTGTGCAATGGAAAAATCTAACCACTGCGCCGGGAACGACAGCGACCTTGGAATCATAGGGCGAGTGGGGAGGGCTGCAATTCCAGGGTTCTGCGCTCTTAGTGTCGTGCTACTGCTAGTTGTCGCTTCGAACGCAGAGCCGGGGTCGGAGCTGCCGAAATATTTTCAGCAGGACATTGGGCTCAGCCAGCAACAGATCGCTTCAATCCGCTCCGGACAGCCGGTGACAAAGGCACTTCCGTCACGTAAGCCCGACGAGGTCTTCTTGTTTGGTGCGGTTTACGTTCAGGCCGCGCCCGAGAAGTACGTGCAATTTGCTCACGATTACAACCGGCTACGAAAGCTGCCAAGTAATCTGGCGCTCGGCGTGTTCAGCAATCCTCCAACGCTCTCTGACTTGAAAAGTTTTACCTTCGACAACGATGACATTAAGGCGCTGAAGAACTGCAAGCCGGGTAACTGCCTCCTTCAGATGCCGGAAGGCTCCATCGAAGAATTGCAAAAATCAGTTAACTGGTCCGCCGCAGACGTGAATGATGAGGTGAATCAACAGCTGCAGAAGGGAGCGCTGCAGCGCTTGTTGGCCTACCAGCGCGATGGCAATCGGGCACTTGGAGTCTATGTCGACAAGCCGAACCCGATAGATGTGTCAAAGCAATTTTCCTACATGGTGGGTTACTCCAAGGCCTTGCCGTCGTATCTCCCCGATTTCTACCATTACCTTCTGGACTATCCGGAGGGAAAACCCACCAACGTGGAAAATTCCTTCTATTGGGCTAGGGTGAAATTCGGCCTGAAGCCGACCCTGCGCGTTGTGCATGTGCTGACCATGCATGGCAACCCCGGCGATCCGATAGCCTACGTCATCGCCGAAAAGCAGCTCTATTCGAGCCATTACTTCGAAACTGCGCTGGACTTCACCTTTTGTGTGCGCGACACCACCGACCCGAAGCCGCCCGGCTTTTATCTGATCATGGTCATGGGTTCCGAGCAGGCAGGTCTGACTGGCGCCAAAGGATCCATCGTTCGTAGGGCTGCTGTTGGCCGTTCTGTCTCAAATCTCCAAACTGGGCTCACCACGATCAAAAACACTTTGGAGGCTAGCCACTAATGGCGGACAGTCCGCAACCCGGAATTAACCCCGTGCCTGCCGTCGGCGCCGGTTAGAAGGAGTTTTGTTACAAGCTCTAAGATTCGTTCGAGCTATGTACGGTTCTGGAAATCTTGCAGCGCAAACCGCTTTGTTCATTTCGGGTCCTCGGCGCGTTGCTCGCAGGTCTGGACCAGGGTGAGATGATTGCGATTCCTCACTAGCCTGATCTGGCCACTGGGAATGTTCGAAGCCACTCGCTGCCGCAACCTCACACCAACCATTCCGCTGCTCGGTATGGCATCCAGGCCTGATCTCGCCTCAGAAGGGCGAGTAGAATACGTTTCGACCGACGTGGTTTATGAAGGCGATGCAGGTAAACCAAGCAGGCCAGGGACCAGGGCTCATCCTCGTGGAGTTACCGAAACCAGAAGCTGGCTTAGGCGAGATATTGCTTCATGTTCATGCCGCCGGTGTCACTCCCACAGAACTGCTTTGGTATCCCACTACACATACGAAATTAGGAACCCCGCGTGTGCGCACGGTGCCAGGGCACGAATTTTCGGGAGTCATCGCGGCGGTCGGCAAAGATGTCCAGGACTTTCAGGTGGGCGACGAGGTCTATGGCATGAACGACTGGTTCGCTGATGGGGCCGCTGCGGAGTTCTGTATTACGCTACCCCAGAATATTGCGCGGAAGCCCCGCAACCTTAAGTCACGAAGCTGCCGCCTCAGTGCCGATCGGCGCCCTGACTTCATGGCAAGGACTGATAGATCGCGCGAAGCTAGAGCCAGGCGAGCGCGTACTAGTCCACGGAGGCGCGGGCGCAGTTGGCCTCTACGCTGTGCAATTGGCGCATATCCACGGTGCCCGCATCATTACTACGGTCTCAGCTCAGGACATCGATTTCGTTAAGCGACTGGGAGCGGACGAGGTGATTGACTACAAAGCCTCCCGGTTTGAAAAAGAGGTTCGGGACGTGGATGTCGTCTTCGATGCCGTCGGCGGTGACACGCTCGAGCGGTCGTGGGGTCTCCTCAGGCCAGGTGGACGCATGATCACCATTGCGGCGGACAGCGAAGGCACAGCCGACCAGCGAGTGAAAGGCGCTTTCTTCATCGTCGAGCCGAATCAAAAGCAGCTGGTTGAAATCGCTAAGCAACTTGACACTGGACATCTTAGAGCATTCGTCAAAACCACCGTTCCTCTGAACGAGGCTTCGGCCGCATATAGTGGAACAGTCAGGAACCAAAGCGGACACGGGAAGATCGTCATCACCGTTCCCGCCTAACCCTTGCTTCGATCAAACGCGTTATGGTCCATGGGCCACAACTGCCAATGCTCGGCCCGCAATTCTCGCTGCGGCACTGGTATTAGGACCCAACTTCCGAGTGGCTCGTCAACTGCTAGCAAACCTGAGATAGTCTCAGATGCAGAGACTCAGGGTGAAACTCGAGCTGGCTCGTCACGCGCGTGCCACAGCGCATTGTTGCAAATCTGCTACCACCGAATGACGAGCCGTTTTGGAGTTTTGCCCAATCATTGGTCATCGCGCACGCGACGCAGGTTGTTCTTGTAGACTGCGGTGCCGACGGCGCGGCCTAGGTCCGCACCTGCCTCCTGGTCGGTTCGAAAATGTATACCGCCGTAAACGCGCGCGTCGGAGATGTCATCGGTAATCTGCTTAAACGAGGTGTATTGCAAGACGATGCTGGGTACTGCAGGATTCGTCAACGTAATCGAATGTCCGGCTTCGCCGTAAAGACGTCTCAGCACCTCGGCTGCCCCATTTCCCGCGCTGCCGTGGTTTGAGGGATAGCTCGGGAAACATGGGGTCACGATGAATGGAGCCCAGCTTGGATCACCAGTGGTGTTCCGGTTGCCGTCCGTGTCGCCGGCGTGAATCGCCGTTTCAGGCCGCCAAAAAATGTAGTGGTACTTGTTGAAGAACGACGCGACGAGACTGTCACTCATTGCCATATTGATCAAGGCCAGAGCACGGGCATTTTCGGACAGCGAATGTGCCTGCTCCAAGGCGACCTGCTGCACGGCTTGATTGAAAGCCTGCGTCGGCGAGGCTGCCGCGAAAAAGAGGGCAACATTAGCCCGATCTTGTGGGCGCTCGGTGCTGGTTAGGCTCCCCACCGACATGACCTCGTTGTACGCCTTGGCATATTGGTTGCTGTCCAATGCCGGGGGCGGCTGAAGAAGAAACGCGCTGGTACTCGGGATACCAAACGGGGTCACGTATTGCCACTGAAAACCGATTCCGACGGGAACTCCTTTGACGATGGGACAGCTCGGGGTAGCTTGCCATGCTCCTGGAACGGGTGGCCCGGGCACATAGAATTGCGCTGGCGACGAGCCGTCGTTAGCGCGTAAAGCAATCATAGCCAAAGCTGCAGCGTCACCGGTTGCGATGCCGTCATTTTTGGCTTGGCCATCAGGTATGGACGCCAGTGAGTTGTTGCGATCGGCATACAGGGTGGCTTGGCTGGCGGGGAAATAGGTGCTAAGCACCTGATAGGCGGCTTCAATCGCGGCTGCCTCAGCCGAAGCGCCGGGCGGCGCTGTTATGGTCCCAAGGTATGGTTGGAACTCGCCTGTAATGGTGTTGACGGCTTCGAATACAGCAAGCTGCACGATGGCCGCGTATCGCGCTTGGGCGAATGGGTTCTGGTGGTTCGTGACGGCTGTATTTACGGCAATTGTGTTCCAGTCCAAAACCACATCGGCTCTTGCGGTTGCGGACCCGAACAAAACACTCACCATCAACACGCTTAAGAGCCCAAGAGTTACGGGTTTGCCATACATCTTTTTCATGGTCAGTCCTCCGACTGCAAGCGGTGTGCGTGAGCAGCATGATTGCGACAGAGGAACTGAGTGTCTATAGCGAAGCGCGTGTCGCGGCGTTATGGTTTGTGTCCCGCTAAAGATACACACTATTTGCTCTTACGCTGGCGTTTCCAACCTGGTGTAAAATCGTTCAACTTTCTCTGAGCGTGCCCATGTCTCCCCAGCCAATTGGACTGCAGCAATCCATCCGGTTCGGCGAAGAGTTCGAACTCGATCTCAGCCCCAGACGGCTGCGCCGCGGCAATCACGTGTTAAGGCTGGAACGTATCCCACTGGATATCCTTATTATGTTGCTCGAGCGCCGGGGCGAGATCGTCAGCCGGAACGAAATTGTGGCCAGAGTTTGGGGCAATGATGTTTTTCTGGATACGGACAACAGCATCAGGGGTGCAATCCGCAAGATCCGCCAGGTTCTTAGGGACGACCCCGAAACCCCGCGATTTATCCAGACCGTGACGGGACGGGGGTATCGCTTCATCGCGCCGGTTATTTCTCCCGCTAAAGAACACACGACCGAGTCACCGAAACCTGAATCATCAGTCGTTTCCCAAGGCCTGCAGGGTTTCGTTTCCCAGCCAAATAATGGCTTGCATGGCCGCAAGATGGCTACGCTGGATCAGGAACAAGAGCCGAGAGAGGGGCAGTTACTCGACAGTGAAGCCGCTCGCGGACACGAACATCGGCGGGTTCGCACATGGCTTTTCGTCGGGTTAGCTTCGCTGGCATTTGTGTGCGTTCTGTCACTCCTTGCGTTTTGGGGTTGGCGGGCCTCCCACGTCCCCGCTGCTTCCCAGCCCAAGACAGTTTTAGCCGTCTTGCCGTTCGACAATTTAAGCCGAGATCCTGACCAAGAGTTCTTCAGTGACGGGCTGACTGAAGAGATGATCGCTCAGATCGGAAAATTGAATCGCGATCGACTCAAAGTGGTTGCGCGCAGTTCTGTTACAAAGTACAAAGGGAGCACGTTGACGGCGAAGGAGATTGGTAAGGAACTGAACGCCGACTATCTGATCCAAGGCAGCGTTCGACGATCGTCGGACCGCGTACGCATCACTGTCCAACTCATCCAGGCACGTGATCAGACCGACCTTTGGACCGAGAGTTACGACCGTGAACTCAAAGATGTGCTGGCTGTGCAGGACTCTGTCGTGCGGAGCATCGCAAGCGAGATTCACATCGCTCTTACTGAAGAACAGGACAAGCGTCTAGCTGCTCCGCGGCAAGTAAGCCCCGAAGCATACGAGGCGTACCTGAAGGGTCGCTATTACTGGAACAAGCGAACCGGCGAGAGCATGCAAAAAGCGGAGCAGTATTTCCAGCAGGCGATCGATAAGGATCCCAGCTATGCGGCGGCTTATTCGGGACTGGCGGACTGCAACAGCGGACTAGCATGGCACGGATTTAAGTCCCCGGCGGAAGCACTCCCGAAAGCTTATGCGGCTGCGCGCAAAGCCCTAGAGATCAACCCAGAATCGGCTGAAGCCCACGCCTCCCTGGGCCTTGCGATGAGCCATCGTTGGGATTGGACCGGAACGGAGGCCGAGTTCAGGCGCGCACTAGAGCTGGACCCCCAGTACGCAAACGCGCACCACTGGTATGGAGATTATCTTTCGATTAAGAGCCGCCATAGCGAGGCGCTTGTTGAAGCGAAGCGCGCACTAGAGCTGGACCCCCTCAATGTGATGATCAGCACGTGGGTGGGACTCCGCTACTACCTGGCACGTGATTACCCCCAAGCAATCGAACAAAATCGAAATTCGCTTGAACTGGATCCCAATTTCGCTGCGGCTCACCTTGTGCTCGGAGAAGATTATGTTCAGTCAGGCTTGCCCAGCCGAGGGATTAGTGAGCTGAAGAGGGCGGCGAGTCTGTCTGGAGGTAGCCCACTCTACACCGCGCAAGTCGCGGTTGCCCTTGCAGTGGGAGGATGGAATCGCGATGCACTCCGAATTGCACGCGAACTGGAGACAATCTCCGAGAAGCGTTACGTTTCGCCTTACGGATTGGCTCAGATCTATGCAGCTTTAAACAAGGATGAGGATGCGTTCAAATGGCTGCAGGCCGCCTATGACGATCACGCGGTTTGGATGGGATACCTTGCTGTTGACCCAATTTTCGATCGATACCGCTCGGATGAGCGCTTTAAGGATCTTCTCGGGCGGGTAGCCCTGCCCTAACAAAAAGGAAGATTCGAAAGATCTCGTTCTCCATGCCTAACTGTGAACAGACCCCCAATGCGGCATTCTGGACGGCCAGTCGGCCACCCGGAGAGCGCCGGGATAAACCGGCATGTTGCAGGGGATGAAAGAGCCCTACAGGAAAGGAGAACAGCGAATCCATCCTGGCCTCGACTTTTGCGGGGGACA
>Ga0306923_10000695_pt1 | contig 27281 bp, 28 predicted proteins | sample sta12Can44000108_FD_203841 | JGI IMG/M metagenome (GOLD analysis project Ga0306923, IMG submission 203841) | Lab enrichment of tropical soil microbial communities from Luquillo Experimental Forest, Puerto Rico - statanox.12C.anox.44.000.108 (v2)... | ecosystem: Environmental > Terrestrial >... | reverse complement strand
CGCGAAATCGAATTCGGTCATGGTGAAGGTGTGCGGACTCGGCAGAAAGGTCACTTCGGTGCCGCGCTTGCCTTGGGCCGGGCCGACGACGGCGAGGGGGGCGAGCGCCTCGCCGTCGCGGAACTCCATGAAGTGCTCCTGGCCGTCGCGCCAGATGGTGAGCTTGAGCCAAGTCGAGAGCGCGTTGACCACCGAGACGCCGACCCCGTGCAGCCCGCCCGAGACCTTGTAGGCTCCTTGGCTGAACTTTCCGCCGGCATGCAGCTGGGTCATCACGACCTCGGCCGCGGAAACGCCCTCCTCGTGGATTTCGGTCGGAATGCCGCGGCCGTCGTCGCGCACGGTGCAGGAGCCGTCCGGCTTGAGCGTGACCACCACTTCCTTGGCGTGGCCGGCGAGCGCCTCGTCGATGGCGTTGTCGACGACCTCGTAGACCATGTGATGCAGGCCGGAGCCGTCATCGGTGTCGCCGATGTACATGCCCGGCCGCCTGCGAACCGCGTCGAGGCCCTTGAGGACCTGGATCGATTCGGCTCCGTAGTCAGAGACAACCGGGGGAGTTTGGCGGGCAGGCTCGGCCATGGAGGGCTTTCGAATCAGTCACGGAAAAGCTTGGGCAAAACGGGTTTGGTTTGACACGAAAAGTCGGTGCCGTACAGCCCAAAGTCACGGGTGGTAAGTAATTGTTTTTTATCCAATTTCAAGGCGCTAGCGGGGGCGAAAACGGCGCCGCAAAACACCCGATTTACACCCCTCCGGAAGGCGGCTCGCGGCGCTGGGCTTTGCCGGCCCCCCGGCCCGGCACGGCATCGATTGCGCATGGTTTATCGGATCCTGATCGCGACATTGCCCACGGCGGTACCGCTCTCGACCGCCTCATGAGCGGCGACAATCTCATCGAGTGCGAAGGTGCGCGCCACGTTGTGGGTGAGCTCGCCGCGCTCGAGCAGGCGCGTGATCTCGGCGGTGGCGCGCGCCCGCTCCTGCGGTTCCATGAGATAGACCAGGAAGAACTTCAGCGCGACGTTGCTCTGAAGCAGAAATTGGAACGGAATCGAAGCCTCGGGCGCGCCGCTGCCATAAATTGCGACGACGCCGTTGGGCGCGAGCACCTCCGGCAGCAGCCGCGCGTTGGCAGCGAGATCGACCTCGATGACCGCGTTCACGCCGCGTTTGCCGGTAATGGCCATGACCCGTTCGCCGACCGACTCGCGCCGATAATCGATGACGTGGTCGGCGCCGGCTTGGCGCGCGAGGTCAGCCTTGGCGGGCGAGCTCACCGTGGTGAGCACGGTCGCCTTGCGCTTTTTCGCGAACTGAATGGCGTAATGCCCCACCGCGCCCGCGCCGCCCGCGACCAGGACGGTCGCGCCTTCGCTCGCCCCTGTGAGCAGGACGCCTTCGTAGCCCGTATAGGCGGGAATGCCGAGGCAGGCACCGGCCTCCATGCTGACGTTCTTGGGAAGGAGCACTGCTTGCTCGGCGGGCAACGTGATCGCCTCGGCGGCGGTGCCGAACGGGCGCCGCCATTGACCGTTCCATACCCAGACCCGCTCTCCGAGGCGCGCGGATGACACGCCTTCGCCGACGGCCTCGATCTCGCCGGCACCGTCGCTGTGCGGGATCACGCGCGGGAACGCGATCTTGCGAGTCACTCCGGCGCGGCTCTTGACGTCGGAAGGATTGACGCCCGAAGTGAACAGTTTGACGCGAACCTCCCCCGCCCTTGGCTGGGGCGTTTCAATATCGCCGACCCGCAGGACATCGCGGGCGGCGCCGTTGCGTTCGTAATAGGCCGCGCGCATCAGGCACCTCGTTTTCTGATTTCACCGGGACTGACCTCGAATATTTCCGCCTTCGCCGCGATCTCGGCAAACGCTGCCAGATCGGCGCCGGTCATCCAGGCCTGGGCGCCCAGCTTATCGATCTCGACGTGCAGCGCGGCGCGGCGTACCGGATCGAGATGAGCAAGGACTTCATCGAGCAGAAGCACCGGCGCCAGCCCTGACATTTCCGCAAGCAATCCGGCATGCGCCAGCACGAGACCGATGAGCAGCGCCTTCTGCTCGCCGGTCGAGGCTTGCGCCGCGGCAATGCCCTTGTCGGCGTGGATGACGGTGAGGTCGGTGAGGTGCGGCCCTTCCAGGGTGCGGCCCGCGGCGGCATCGCTCGCGCGATTGTCGCGCAGGATCGCCCGGTAGCGATCCTCGATCTCGACCGCTGGATGCAGCGGGATGAGCTTTTCCATCCAGCCGTCGAGCGCGATCGCCGCCGCCGGGAAAGCCGAGCCCGGGGTCCGGCGCGTGGCGAGCACGGCCTGCATTCGCCCCACCGATTCCACTCGCAGCGCCGTCACCGCCACCGCAAGCTCGGCGGTCTCGTGCTCGATGGCGTCGAGCCAATGTGGATCGGGACGCGCGTCCTCGAGCAGGCGGTTGCGCGAGCGCAACGCACGCTCGAGCGCATTGACGCGGCTGCCGTGCTCGGCATCGATCGCCAGCGCAAGCCGATCGAGAAAACGGCGCCGCTCCGACGCAGGTCCGTTGAACAATGCATCCATCGCCGGAACAAGCCAGATTACGCGCAGATGGTCGGCAAATGCGGCGCCGGACGCTGCTGGCTCGCGATCGATGCGATATTGGCGGGCGATTAGCGTGTCATCGGCGGCAGGGGGGGCGATGCCCGTGCCCAAGGTGACCAGGCCAAGCGCTCCCTCGACGTCGGCGGATACCGCCCACGAGCCATCTCCTTCGGAGAAGGCAACGTCTTGCAGCGTGGCGCGGCGCAGGCCGCGGCCCGGCGCGAGAAACGAAATCGCCTCGATCAGGTTGGTCTTGCCGGCGCCGTTTGCCCCGACCAGCACGATCGGCCCGGCTCCGGCGGCAAGCTGAGCGGCATGGTAACTGCGGAAATTGGTGAGGCCGAGGCGCCTGATCCGGGCTGAGGGCATGCCGGATCAGTATCAGTAATCAGGGATGAGGAAACAGCAGATCGGCGCTCCCCAAGCTGACCCTGATTGCCGTCACACGCGCATCGGCATCAGCACGTAGAGCGCCCCCTTGCTGTCGCGGTCCTCGATCAGGGTGGGCGAACCGGGATCGGCAAGCTTCAAGACGGCGGCTTCGCCGTCGAGCTGCGCCGCGATGTCGAGGAGATAGCGGGAGTTAAATCCGATATCGAGCGGCTCGGAGCCGTATTCGACCTCGATTTCCTCGGTCGCGCTGCCGGAATCCGGGTTGGTGACCGACAGCATGAGCTTTCCGTTGCTCAGCGACAGCTTTACCGCGCGGCCGCGCTCGCTTGACACGGTGGACACGCGGTCCACCGCATGCTCGAACTCTTTCTTGTTGACCATAAGTTCCTTGTCATTTCCGAGCGGAATGACGCGCGCATAGTCGGGAAAGGTTCCGTCGATGAGCTTGGAGGTGAGAACCGTGTCGCCGATGGTGAAGCGGATCTTGCCCTGCGACAGTTCGACGGCAACCTCCGCGTCGCTGTCCTCGATCAGGCGTTGCACCTCGCCGACCGTCTTGCGCGGCACGATGACGCCCGGCATTCCCGCGGCGCCGGCCGGGAGCGCCAACTCGAATTGCGCCAAACGGTGCCCGTCCGTGGCGACCGCACGCAAGGTGGGCGCCTTGGCGGTGCCCGCGGTGTGCAGATAGATGCCGTTGAGATAGTAGCGCGTCTCCTCCGTGGAGATCGCGAATTGGGTTTTTTCGATCAGCCGCTTGAGGTCGGCGGCGGCAAGCTTGAAGCTGTGCGTCATGTCCCCTGCGGCAAGATCGGGAAAGTCGCTCTCGGGCAGCGTCTGCAGGGTGAACCGGGAGCGGCCGGCGCGAATGGTCAAGATCGCCCGATCGCCGGACGCCTCGATCACGACCTGCGATCCCTCCGGGAGTTTGCGCACGATCTCGTAGAACATATGCGCCGGCACCGTGGTCGAGCCGCCCGGCCCGACCTCGGCGGAGATCGTCTCGGTCACTTCGAGATCGAGATCGGTCGCCTTGAAGGCGAGCTTGGATCGCTCGGCCTTGATCAGCACGTTGGCGAGAATCGGGATCGTGTTGCGGCGTTCGACCACGCGATGGACATGGCCGAGCGACTTCAACAGCGCTGCGCGTTCGACGGTCACCTTCATGTCGACCCCGCTCGTCGGGGAACCCGATCGATTCAAAGGGCAATCAAGGTGGCGCGCGGAGGCGGATTTCGCAAGGGTGGGCCGCGTCGGAAAACCGCCTTATCCAACGGCATCGGATGCAGGCATCCGCCAGCGTCCACGCGGCCGGGTCGGATTGCGAGGGCCGCGCGAGGACCTCGGGCGTCAGCCCCGGCGCCGGCCGGGTTGGCTGGTTCAGCGTGGGCTCACTCCTGCAATTGCCGCTTGAGCAGCTCGATTTCCTGGGCGAGCCCGGTATCGGTATTGACCAGATTTTCGATCTTGCGCACCGCATGCAGCACGGTGGTGTGGTCGCGGCCGCCGAAGCGGCGACCGATCTCAGGCAGTGAGCGGAGCGTGAGTGTCTTTGCCAGATACATCGCCACCTGCCGCGGACGCACCACGTTCGCCGTGCGGCGCGAGGACAAGAGGTCGGCGCGACTCACATTGTATTGCCGGGCTACCACCCGTTGAATGTCCTCGATTTTGACGCGTTTGGGCTCCTGCGGGCGGATGAGGTCGCGCACCTCGCGCTCCGCCATTTCCAGCGTGACCGGCTGTGCCGTGAGCTTGCTATGGGCGAGCAGCCGATTGAGCGCGCCTTCCAGATCGCGGCCGTTGTGGGTCACGGCCTTGGCAATGAACGTGAGCACCGCATCGGGAACATCGAAGCCCGGATGGTGCTGCTTGGCGGCGGCGGCACGGCACTTGAGAATTTCCAGGCGCAATTCCTCGCCCAGCGAGCCGATCTCGACCACGAGCCCCCCGGCCAAGCGCGAGCGCACCCGCTCCTCCAGACTTTCCAGATCGGACGGCGGCCGATCGGCGGCAATCACCACCTGCCGTCCCGAGTCGATCAAAGCGTTGAGCGTGTGGCAGAACTCGGCCTGGGTCGATTTGCCCTGGAGAAATTGCAGATCATCGATCACCAGGACCTCGATGGCGCGCAATGCCTCCTTGAATGCCAAAGCATTCTGCGCCCGCAGTGCGGCCACGAAGCCGTACATGAATTTTTCCGCGGTGAGGTAGAGCACTTTGCGCTCGGCGCCCGAATTGCCCGCCCAGGCCACGGATTGCAGCAGATGGGTCTTGCCCAGGCCCACGCCCGAGTGGATGTAAAGCGGATTGAACATGACCAGGTCGCCGCGGCGGGCCTGCGCGACCTGCTTGGCCGCGGCATGAGCCAGGGTGTTGGAGCGGCCAACCACGAAGGTTTCAAAGGTCAGGCGCGGATCGAGCGGTGAACCACCGAGCCCGTCGTGTGCCGCCGAGACCGGAGCAATCGTGGTTCGCAGATCCGTGCCGTTGATCTTGATCTCGCGCGGCTCGCGCTGCGGCAGTGCCACTTCTGCAGCGTTGCATTTGGGCGTCAACGTGCGGATTACCGCCGAGCGAACCGTCAGCTCGATGCGCGAACAGGCGGATTCTTCGGCTTGCCAGCAGGCAAGCACCCGTTCAGCGTAATGGGACTGGATCCAACTTTTGAGAAAGCGCGTGGGAACCGACAGCTTCACGGTGTCGCCGTCACTTCCGTCGAGTTCCATGCGGGCGAACCAACTGGAATAGACGTCGTCGCCGACTTCGGCGCGAAGGCGGTTCTTCACCCGCGTCCAGCGCTCCTGATCCGTGCTCGTCATTGTATCTCTCGTTGTCTTGATCGACGATGGGACGCGGAACAAAGCGGACGCTTGCACTGCCCGTCGCACTCGACACGAAGCGAAGCACGACGGAGGGAGGACAGAACTGCGGCTCGGGAGCCGGTGAGGTGAAGGGGAAAGGGACGGGAATCGGAAGCGCGAAAACTCAGCTGGGGGGCGGCGCGCCACCGCGTGCGGGAACGGTGAAATGAATCGTGAAATGGCGGCGGCCGTTGCCGCAAGCCAGGGATGGCTTTGCCCGCTGCGCGGTCATACTGCCCCTCCATCGCCCTCGCCGCGAGGGCCATGCACGCTGGACGTTTCCGAGTTTTTGAACTTGTTCGTAGCGACGGTGATTACAGGGTCAGCCCGACGAATCCCCAATTCCCATCCGTAGTGACCGAGCGCCGATGAAGCCGAAGCGAAAGCGCAGAATGAGCAGGCACGACTCATCCGTCCTCATCTTCGATGGGCTCGAATACGGACTTTTACTGAGGACCACCAGTGACCCGATGGCGATTTGAAAAATAGCACGCTCGCCCACCCCCGCAACGTCTTTGCAACCGCAAAAATCCTGTGATTTGTAAATTGCGCTATCCGCGTGCACGCGCGAGCCGACGGGAATGCCGTTGTAATATTTTGATTCGTTTATCGTATTCGCGTGCGCCGACTATCAGCTAAAGTCCTTGCAGCGGAACAATTTTTGGTGCGCTAGGTGACGGTTTCCAAGCGCGGAAAAATCCGGAATTCAAAGTCCTGCTGCTCGCTTTCCCCATAACACTTTCTGGGAGCAGCCATTTCTTTGAGCGGATTTCGCGGGTAGCCCCGCACAAATGAAACCAGTGTGCCACGGATGTGTGACATTCTCACTACGCTTAGCCCGCGCAAGCGCGCGCAGCACCCGCGGTGCGGGACGCGCAGCCAACAAGCGCCAATCATTTCAGTGGGATTGACAGTGCGCGCGGCGGTTCACGCACTGAGCTTCGCAATTCGGTGACTCAGGCGCGATATCTTGCGGCTCGCCGCATTGCGATGGACCACGCCTTTTTGCGCGGCGCGCATGATTACCGGCTCCGCCGCCTTGAGCGCAGCCACGGCCTCCTTGCGGTCGTTGGCGGCGATCGCTTCCTCGACCTTGCGCACAAAGGTTCGCAATTGCGAGCGGCGCGCCTGGTTGATTTCGGTCCGACGCGCAATCTTGCGGACCGCTTTGCGGGCAGAACTGGTATTGGCCATGTCTGTACTCGTCCGATAGCGGCGGTGCAGGCTTCGTTGCTGTCGGTCATCTCCGAAAAAGCGAGCGGCGGCGAGAGCCTCGCCGCCAACGTGTGGTGGTTATAGTGCCGGCATGCGGGGCCGTCAACGCCGCCCGCGCGTCAGCACCGTGAAGCGGCATGATCGACTGCCTGCTTCGGGTGCCGGGTTAGCGACCGCCCGCGCCGACGAGGGCCACTTTTGCGCTGGGTGCGCGGAGTTCGTCGTAACGCACAGCAAGCGCGGCCCGGTCGGATGCAGAAAATGCGGTCAGGGGCGGCTGTACCCGCGCCCAGGCGGGGTCACCGTGGATATGCGCGAGCAGCGCCTTGACCCCCGGAACCAGCTGTTTGCCGTCGAAAAGCCTGCGGATGTTGACGGCCGCATCGAGGGCGCCGGCATCCCCGCTGCGCCATGCCCGCGCGCAAAGGTCGGCGTTGAGGTTCGCGGTCGCGGAGATGCAACCGGCAAAAATCCCCGAACGCGCCTCCACCAGCACCGCCTCCGTCGAGGGAAACACATGCCAGTCGCGCGACACGGCGGCCGCCGCGCGGGCATAGCTCATGTCGCCGGAAGAATCTTTGAGGCCGACGATGCGCGAGCCATGCCTGTCGAGCAGGCGCTTGATCAGTCCGATATGCCAGGGCAGGCCGGATTGGGCGGGGAAATGATAGAGGTAGATCGGGACGGGTTTGGTGGACGTCGCCGCGATGATCGCGTCGAGGTAAGCGACGAGCCCGTCGTCGGGCACGCCCTTGTAATAGAACGGCGGCAGCACGAGCGCGCCGGCGAATCCAAGCTCCGCGGCATGGCGCGTAAGCGCAACGGCGTCGGCGACCGATGCCGCCCCGGTGCCGACCATGAGCCGGTCGAGCGGCAAACCGGCGTCCCGGTACGCGGTCATCACGCGTTTGCGCTGCTCAAGTGAGAACGAGGTCGCCTCACCAGTGGTGCCGAGCACGTTCAATCCATCGCATCCGTTGGCGAGCAGAAAGCGCGCAAGCGCGACCGAGCACGCGCAATCTGGCTCGCCCCGCTCGTCCACCGCGGTGGCGATCGCCGCAATCACCCCTTGCAGTTTACTGGTCATAGTCTCTCCCCCAGGGGTTCGGTGTTCATCGGCTACGGTTTGCCGGATCATCCACTCACATTGAACGCTGCGAGCGCCGCCATATTGACGAGCTGGGCATCGTTGGCCGAGAGCCCCACGATCTGCACCGGCCGATCAAGCCCGACCAGGATCGGGCCGATCACCGTTGCGCCGCCTAATTCCTGCAGGAGCTTGGTCGAGATCGAGGCGGAATGAAACGCCGGCATGATGAGAACGTTGGCCGGACCCGAGAGCCGGCAGAACGGATAAGCGTCGCGCAGCTCCATATTGAGAGCGACATCGGCCGCCATGTCGCCGTCATACTCGAAATCGACGCGGCGCTGATCGAGGATGCGGACCGCGGCGCGCACGTGCGCTGCGCGCTCGCCCGGTGGATGGCCGAAGCTCGAAAACGCCAAGAGGCCAAGCCGCGGTTCGTATCCGAAGCGGCGCGCCACGCCTGCCGCCTCGATGGCGATGTCGGCCAGGATCTCGGCGTTGGGCATTTCGGTGACGGCGGTGTCGGCAACGAGCACTGTGCGGCCGCGCGCCAGCACCAGGGAAACGCCCATGACGCGGTGTCCCGGCTTGGGGTCGATGCAGCGGCGAACGTCTCCGAGTGCCACCGAGAAATTGCGCGTCACGCCCGTCACCATCGCATCGGCGTCGCCCAAGGCGACCATGCAGGCCGCGAAGTGATTGCGGTCCTGGTTGACCAGGCGCTGGCAATCGCGCTGGAGAAAACCCTGCCGCTGCAGCCGCTCGTAAAGATATGCGGCATAGGCCGTGTTGCGCTGCGATAGGCGTGCGTTGATGATCTCGATGCCGCCGCCGAGCTCGATGCCGAGGCTGTGCGCGGTTTCCCGCACGCGGTCCTCGCGCCCGACCAGGAGCGCCGTGCCGAGCCCTTCATGGATGAAGCTTGCCGCGGCACGGATGACCTGCTCTTCCTCGCCCTCGGCAAACACCACCCGTTGTGGCCGGCGCCGCAATCGCTCGTAGACGCCCTGCAGCAGGCCGGCCACCGGATCGCGGCGCGAGCGCAACTGCGCCCGATAGCCGTCCATGTCCACGATCGGACGTCGGGCGACTCCCGTTTTCATTGCGGCGGCGGCGACAGCGGGCGAAACGAACGAGATCAGCCGGGGATCGAACGGAACGGGAATAATGTAGTCGGGACCGTATTTCGGCCGGGTGCCGTAGGCGACGGCGACTTCGTCCGGCACGTCCTCGCGCGCGAGCGCGGCGAGCGCATTGGCGGCGGCAATCTTCATTTCCATGTTGATCGCGGTCGCGCGCACGTCGAGCGCCCCGCGGAAGATGTAGGGAAAGCCGAGCACGTTGTTGATCTGGTTGGGGTAGTCGGAGCGCCCGGTCGCCATGATGGCATCGTTGCGCACCTCGGCCACCTCCTCGACGGTGATTTCCGGATCCGGATTGGCCATGGCGAAAATGATCGGCTTCGGCGCCATCGACTTGACCATCGCCTTGGTCACCGCGCCGGCAATGGAAAGGCCGAAGAATACATCCGCCCCGGCCAGCGCCTCCGCCAAGGTGCGGGCAGTGGTCTTCGCGGCATGCGCCGACTTCCACTGGTTCATGCCTTCGCGCCGGCCCTGATAGACGACACCCTTGGTGTCGCACAGGATGATGTTGTCGGGCGTAAATCCGATCGCCTTGAGCAGCTCTAGGCAGGCGATACCGGCCGCCCCCGCGCCATTGCACACGAGCTTGGTCGATTTGATGTCGCGGCCGGTAAGATGGAGCGCGTTGATCAGGCCGGCTGCGGCGATGATCGCGGTGCCATGCTGATCGTCGTGGAACACCGGGATGTCGAGCAGCTCACGCAACCGCTGCTCGATGACGAAGCACTCCGGCGCGCGGATATCCTCGAGATTGATGCCGCCCCAGCTCTTGCCCAGCAGCTTGACGCAATTGACGATCTCGTCGGGATCTTCGGAGGATACTTCGAGGTCGATCGAATCGATATCGGCAAAGCGTTTGAACAGCACCGCCTTGCCTTCCATGACCGGCTTGGCGGCAAGCGCGCCGCGGTTGCCGAGCCCCAGGATCGCGGAGCCGTTGGTGATCACGGCGACGAAATTGCCCTTGGTCGTGTAGTCGAACGCGCGGCCCTCGTCTTCGGCGATCGCCAGAACCGGAACCGCGACCCCGGGCGAATAGGCCAGCGAGAGGTCGCGCTGGGTCGCCATCGGCTTGGTCGCCACGACTTCGAGCTTGCCGGGGCGACCCTGGCTGTGGAACAGCAGCGCTTCCTGATCGGTGAAAGTCGGTCGTGCCTCGCGGCCGTCAACTCGTGAAGACATCTCAACCCTTTGCCGGCCGCTGCCGGCGTTGACCCATCGGCGCAAATTAGCGGATCGAATGCCGGTCGCTCAAGGCTGGCTGGCGTGCGAGATCCAAGTAGGCGGTGCGGTACCAGGTGCGAGCATCATTGAGCGGCGCGGCACCGCAGGATCATTGAACGCGCGGGATGATGCGGGTATTCGGTAGCCGAGGGGGGCGTCTGTCTCGGCGCTGAGAGCAGCCAAACCATGATCCGTTTCGTGTTTCGCTTCACCGGGCTTTTGTTGCTGGCGCTGGGATTTATTTTCCTGGTCTACGACGGCACCAAATCGATCGCCGATCAGACCTTGTACATCAGCAGCGTGGGCTCGGTCTGGGCGAATATTCACCAGAACTCGATGACCTCGCTGCAGCCCACGGTCGAGCACCTTGGCGGCACCTGGGCGTGGCAGGGTCTCGTGCAGCCGTACTTTCTCGATCAGCCGGTGTCCCTCGTGCTTGCCATCGTCGGCGCCATCCTGCTCCTGCTGGGACGCAAGAAAAAGCCGCTGATCGGCTACGCGCGCGATTAGGGCTGCGGCCAGAATGCGGCAGCCCTGCCATCCGGCTCGACCGTCGTATGATTTGCCTACAGCGCGTTGACGCCAGCCATGCACGTCTGCAGGTCCTGTGGCCCCAACGCGCCGCTGCAGCCGATTGCTCCGATCAGTTTGCCGCCGACGACGAGTGGCACGCCGCCCTGCGAGCCGATCATCCCATCGAGCGTCAGCTGGTAGAGAAATTCGAAACCTTTGCCGAGATTTTCCTCGAATGCCTTGGTGGGCCGGCGAAAGATCGCGGCCGCACGAGCCTTGTGCTGGGAAATCGTTACCGAAGCGTACTGCGTGTTGTCCATCTTGGCGAAATAGACCAGATCGCCGGCCGGGCCAACCACGGTAATCGCCATGGACCAATTGTTCTTTCTCGCCTCGGCCATCGCTGCATCGACGATCTTTCTCGCCTGCTCGAGATTGATCGATTCGCCGTAGGGCGGCGGCGTCGGCGGTGCCGCCGCCTGCTGGGATTGCGCGGGGGCGCCGATTACGAGCATGGTGCACAACGAAAGCAACGTCACAACAGAATTACGCATCAGCATCTCCTCTCCATTTTGGCGTGCCGGAAATCGCGTGGCATCGCATGCGGGGCCAGCATAGGCGCTCGCAAGCGAGGACGGAACGGGGCGGCCGCTGCTCCTCTCGGCGCGGTCACCGAAGCGAACGATTTGTAAAACAGATGCGGGCCGGTGCCGGCGTGCCTATATTGGGAGCAAACGACGGGAGATCCCTCATGTTCACGTTCAAGAAGGTTGCGATGCCTTCAGCGGCGGGGGCGTTGCCTGGCCGCGCGACGCCGATCCCGACCGCGCGCGAGCACTTCATTTTTCACCGCCCGCTCAAGGGTCCCTATCCGCAAGGATTGGAGACCGCGATGTTCGGGATGGGCTGCTTCTGGGGTGCGGAGCGCAAATTCTGGGAGTTGGGCGAGGGTATTCATGTCACCGCGGTGGGCTATGCGGGAGGCTACACGCCCAATCCGACGTATCAGGAAGTCTGCAGCGGCCGTACTGGACACAATGAGGTGGTGCTGGTGGTCTATAACCCGAAAGCAATTTCCTACGACCGATAGCTCAAGACGTTCTGGGAAAATCACGATCCGACCCAGGGCATGCGCCAAGGAAACGACGTCGGCACGCAGTATCGCTCCGGCATCTACACGTTTAGCGCCGAGCAGCGCAAAGTGGCGGAGGTCTCCAAGGCGATGTACGCGAAAGAGCTAAAGGCGCGCGGCTTCGATGCGATCACCACGGAAATTCGCGATGCTCCGGAGTTCTATTTCGCCGAGGACTATCACCAGCAGTACCTGGCGAAGAACCCGATGGGTTATTGCGGGCTGGGCGGCACCGGGGTGAGCTGTCCCGTCGGCATCGCAGAAAAGGCGATGTAGACCACCATCTTACGCGTCCAAGCGTCCTGAATATTGGAGCAGGCCGGACGATGCATCCGGCCTGTTCGAGTAGGGCCGCTCGCGCGCCCGACTGCGCGGACCGCTATCGCTTGAGATGCTTCTTGAGGAAATCGAGCGAGCGCTGCCAGGCGAGCTTGGCGCTCGGCTCGTGGAAACTGCCGCGTTCGTCGCAGTGGAAGCCGTGGGCGGCGCCGGGATAGACGTGAATTTCGCTGTCGCCGCCCCGCTTGCTCTTGATCGTTTCCACATCGCTCATCGGGATCGATGCGTCCTTGTCGCCGAAATGCATCAGGGTCGGGACCTTCGGCTTTTCGTCGGCGTTCTTGGCGATCTGGCCGCCGTAGTAGCACACCGCGGCGGAAAGTCCGTTGAGCCGGCAGGCGGCGAGGAAGGCGACCGTGCCGCCCATGCAGAAGCCCATGATGGCGACCGGACCCTCTTTCTTGAGCTCGTCGATGGCGGCCTGCGTATCCCTCAGCATCGCGCCCCAATCCGGATTGGCCACGAATTTGCGCGCGTTGGCGATCTCGTCGGGCGTGTAGCCGCTTTCGAAGTTTTTTTCCTGGCGATCGAACAATGCCGGCGCGAGCGCGGCGTAGCCTTCTTGCGCGAGCCGATCGCAAACCGCCCGGATGTGATGATTGACGCCGAAAATTTCCTGGATGACGACGATGCCGCCCTTGGCCGGGCCGGAAGGATCGGCGCGATACGCGCCCAACTGGAACTTGTCGGCTGAGGTGAGTGAGAATTGCTTGCCCAAGAGGACCTCCCATGAACGCTACCACGCCGGACCGAACACCATGCCCGACGTCAGGGGCGACAATTTCATGCTTTCGCCGCCACAAAGCAACCGCGCCCCCGTCGTTCGCGCTGAGGCGTTTCGCTCATTTGCCGGCACGCAAGCCGAATGCCTCGGCCAGAAGTTCGAACGAATGCCGCCGCGCAGTGTGGTCGTAGATCATCGTCGTGATCATGAGCTCGTCCGCTTTGGTCGCCTCGATCAGCGGCTGCAAGCGTTGCATCACCCCTGACCGCGTCCCCACGAACAGGCGCGCGCGATTGCGCGCGATCAATTCGCGCTCCACCACAGAGTAAGGGTAAACGGCGGCCTCTTCCGGGCTCGCCAGCGGCAGATATTCGCCGCGCCGGCGGCGCACGAAATTGAGGTCGATGGTGGAGGCAAGCCGCTCCGCCTCTTCGGCGCTGTCGGCGCAGACCGCCGCGCAGGCGAGGATCGCATACGGCGCCGCGCGTGCAGCGGATGGCCGAAACTCATCGCGATAGCTCGTCATCGCGGCGACCGCGTCGTACTCTGCAAAATGGTGGGCGAAGGCGAATCCGATGCCGGCGAGCGCGGCAAGCCGCGCCCCGTAGCTGCTCGATCCGAGCACCCAGATCGGTGGTAGCGCGACGTCGGCCGGCATGGCGCGTACGGAACGGAACGGATGCTCGTCGGGAAAACCGCTCGTTCCGAACAGGATCAGCTCCTGGAAGCGCTCGAGAAAATCGTCGTCGCCGCCAGTGCCTTGCCGTCGCTGCAGCGCGTAGGAGGTCACGGGATCGGTGCCGGGAGCGCGGCCGAGCCCGAGATCGATGCGTCCGGGAAACAGCGCTTCCAGCACCTTGAAGCGTTCCGCGACCATGAGCGGGGCGTGGTTCGGCAGCATGATCCCGCCCGAGCCGACGCGAATGCCCTGGGTGGCAGCCGCGATCTGGCCGATCATGATCTCGGGCGCGGAGCTCGCAATCGAAGCCAGGTTGTGGTGCTCGGCCACCCAGTAGCGGGTAAATCCGAGCTCGTCGGCGAGCGCCGCGAGATCGATGGAATTGCGCAGCGCAATCGCCCCAGACGAGCCTGCGGCAACTGGCGAAAGATCGAGGATCGAGAGAGGGATCACGCCGGGGCAGCGCGTTCAGAACGGCCATGCGCGCTGCAAGCGCCAATCCTTTTTCCAGCCGGTCAGATGTCCGTTGCGAAATTGCAGCGCGATTGCGGAGTCCGAGGAATAAAGCCCGACGATGCCGGCCGGTCGATAGGCGAAGAAGATTTCCGAGCCGGGTCGCCCGGAGTGGTAGATCAGCGGTGTTCCTAGGGCAAAGGACGCTTCCGCGGGAGTCATGCCGAAGGCGAGCGGGAAGGTGTTGGACTGGAGTCCGCAATAGACCCCCCAGCAGATCCAAAGGGATGCCGCAACACGTCTCATCGGGCTCACTCGCGCTGTGTGCCGGTGCCCCGCAGCTGCCGCCCCGTGCAACTGCCCCGATCGCATATTCCGCCGCTTTGGCACGGGCGGCAACCCCTGCCAGATGGGCTCGGCGCAGGGTGCTGAGCTTCTACTCGGCGGCGATGAGTTGCTCCGGCAACGATGAGAAGTCGCGGTTGTCCGCGCGCTCGGGTTTTCGTCCCCCGCACACATACCAGGAGCCGAATAGGAATTCTTGCATGGCGAATTCGTCCGCCAGCGCGGCGAGTTCGTCCCACGGTTTTATGAACGGATTGCCGAGCATCGTGTGCTTCATCAGCCAGAGGCCGAACGGGAGCACGAGCTTTCCACCGAAGCCGGGCGGGAGCTTGCCGTCCATGATGACGATACGTCCGCCCGGGCGCAGCAGCTTCCAGGCGTGTCGCAGCACCATGCGATGATGCGGCATGGTGTTGTAGGAGAGACCGAACAGGATGCCAGCGAGCGGCTCGGGCGGGAGATAATCCGCTGCGTCGCATTGCGTGAGCTCGATGTTCGTCCACCCCTTGCGCCGGCACAGCTCGCGCGCGCGGCGCAACATGCCGGCAGACAGGTCGACGCCGTAGATTTTACCGGACGGCCCCACGGCCTGTTGCAGGAACGGAAAATTGCGGCCGGTGCCGCATCCGATTTCAAGCACGCGGTCGCCGGGTCGCAATTCCAGGCGGGCGGCGGCACGGCGGCGCAGATGCCGGGGAACGAACAGCAACCAATCGGACAAGCTGATCAGGCCGGCAAGACGATCATAGCGCCGCGCGACGAGCGCGCGCTCGCAATCCACCCACTGGTAGGCCACGCGTTTCGTCCCCTCGCGCGCGCAGACTCTTGCGGTCTGTCGGCTCCGCGCCGTCTCGCGGAAGCTTTAGCAGCGTGAAGTGAGGGTGTGCGGATTCCCAGGCGGCAAATAGTCGCATAAATGACAAGCGTGTCAGGATTACTGCGCCGCAGCGGCAGGCGATCATGCGAACGGCTGGTCGCGATGTCGCCACGTGCTTACTCCGGCGCCGTCGCCTCCGCCATCGCCGCGCGAGCGTTGGTCTCGCGCCAGAGCAGAAACAGTCCGGATGCGATCACCACGGCCGAGCCGACAAGCAGCGAAATGGTGGGCAGCTCGCCCCAGATGGCAAATCCGAGAATGCTTGCCCAAATCAGCGAGAGATAGAAGAACGGCGCGACCGCGGATGCCGGCGCGAGATGCAGCGCGCGCGTCCACCAATATTGCCCGACCGCATTGGACACGCCGTTGAACACGATCAAGCCGGCATCGATTGGCGCGGGCGAGACCCATCCCAATGGCAACAGCAGCGCAAACAGCGCCGTGAGCAGGGTAGCTGGTAGAGCGTCAAGGTTTGCGCCGACTCGGTCGCGGTCATGCCGCGCACCCCGGCAGTGACCGAGCCGTACAGCAAGGCGTTGCCCAGCGCGAACAAGGCGCCGATCTGGAAGGTCTCGCTTCCCGGATTGGCGACGATCAGGACGCCGCAAAATCCGAGCAGCAGCGCCGTCCAGTGCGCTGCTCCGACCGCTTCCTTGAGCAGCAGCGCGGACATCAGCGTGGCAAAAAGCGGCGAGGAGGAATTGATGGCGATGGCGCCGGCGAGCGGCATCATGCTGAAGGCAATGAGCAGGAAAGTCTGCGAGAAGCCCTGAGATACGGAACGCAGCACATGGTGTGAGAGCCGCCGCGTGCGAAACACGGAAAGGCCGGTCTGCGGCAAAATGAAGATAGCGCAGGTGAGGAGCGCGACGAGGGTGCGGGTGAACAGGACCTCGCCGATGGGATAGCTCGCGACCAGCCATTTCGAGACCGCGCTGGAAGCCGCGAACACGACGGTCGCGCCGATCATGTAGACAATTGCGAGCGGGACGTGCTCGCGGCGCGCGGGCAGCGCGGAAACGCGCCAATCGGGACTGCTCGCTTGCGTCACGTCATTGCCTCCGGCAGGTGGATTGCCGGCGAGCAACCCGCGGCTTGTTATGCCATGGCAGCGTGCGCGAGCGGCATTCCTGCACGGCATGCCGGTTAGCCGAATTTGTCCGTTGCATCGCGGCCGCGAATGCGCGGCACGCAGCGGCGCCCTTCCGGTCGCTGGCGGCCAGGGCGATAGGGGTGTGTTGCGCGGGGTCGACGCGGCTAGCGATATCGAATCGTGATGGTCGCCACCCGGTCCTGGGAATGGCGATCGATGAAGTCCAGGAACGAAGATAACAGTTTGCGCTCGTTTTCCGCCGGCGCTGCGCGAATCCTGGCGGTGATCGCCTCGGACGGATCGCGCTCGAGCTGTACGGAGCCGCGGTATTTTTTGTGGGTCCAACGCGCGGATTTGCCGCTCGCGCGTCCTACCCTGACGTAAGTCCCGCGCCCGTTCTTTTGAATGGCCGCCTGTTTCGCGACCAGCATTCCATAAAGACGGGTGCGTTCATGCGGCGTGATTTCGACGACTTTCACGGGAGCCTCCAACCGGCTGAACTCGTGAGAGGCGAATCACTCAAGATATTATCAGACAGTCGCCGGCGTGTCGTGCGTCGCGCGCGAGTCGTCGGGCGCTTCTTTGCGTTCGTTCATGCCGTAGTCGCGAATGACATGGGCGACGCGCAGCCGGTAGTCGGCGAAGATGCCCGCGCGGCCCGCCGCCTGGGTCTGGCGGTGCTTCTGATGGTTGCGCCAAACCTTGACCGCGTCCTCGTCGCGCCAGATCGAGAGCGAGAGCAGCTTTTTCGGATCGGAAAGACTCTGGAAGCGTTCGATCGAGATGAAGCCGTCGACGGCCTCGAGGTCGGCGCGCAACGCGCCGGCAAGCGCGAGGTAGTCGTCGGTTCGCCCTTGTGCAGGCCACACTTCGAAGATCACCGCAATCATCGTTGCGTCTCCCGGTTGCATGCCGGCGCGCTCGATCCGTGACGAAGCAGCGGCGATCGCCGGATCGTGCTTTCCACGATCAGCGCGCTCTTGCCAATACCCGTTGCGCCCGCATCAGCCGCGCTCCGATCGGAATGCGGCACACGGCGGCGGTCGTCGCCCAGCTTAGCAGCAGTGCCGCCGCGAACACGAGCAGGCCCTTGGCGATGGCGAACAGGGCGACGCCGAGCAAAAGATATTGCAGCCAGATGACGAAGACATAGTGCACGAGATAGATGCCATACGCGTTGGTCGAAAGGCTGTGGAAGATCGCCGAGTAGACGGCGGCGAAGCGCAGGAATACGGCAGCCAATGCGAAGCAAGCGGTGGCGCAGGAGATGACCAGTCCCAAGTCGGCGATTATTTCCAGCGCTGGCACGTACCAATCTTGCCGGTCCATCGTCAGCGCAGTTGGAATGATCCACAGCAGGAAACCGCCGCCCGCCGCGGCGACCCATCGCGCCCAGCGGCGAGCGAGCATTCCGTCAGGTGCGAGCAGGCCGCGCTCGAACCCATGGACGCCGATGCCCACTCCGGCGAAGAAATAGGTCACATAAACCAGCGTGAAGCCCGGCTGAAACGCGAACGGCCCGAATTGCAGCCACTGCCACGGCTTGAACACCACGGCGAGCGGAACGTAGGCGAGCGCCGAGATCGCCACGAGCCGAACGAAGTAGCGGCCGGGATTGGTGCCGGTCTCGGCGGAAAGGCGGCCCAGCAACGTGCCCGCGCGCGGCGCCAGCCGGGAAATCGCAACGGCGATCAGGTTGAGCGCTAAGAGGTACCACAGGAACCACAACTGTCCGCTCGGCCAGAACGGCAGCGCCACCCATTTCTGCCAGAATGCGGACCAGCTCGGATCGACGGCGCTGACGCGATAGACCGGATAATGCGCCACCGGCATCAAGAGATAGACGCCGAACAGGAATGGCACGCCGAGCCGTAGGATGCGATCAGAGAGGAAGGTCTTGCCGCCCTTGCGTTGGATGCTCGACCAGACAAACAGGCCGGAAAGAAAGAACATGAATTGCATGAGATAGACGTATTGAAACGCGCAGAACAGGTCGAAGCCGAACCAGCGTTCGCTGTCGAGGATCGGGATCGCTTTCCAGTGATAGGGCGGACTGTCGAAGGCCGGCTGCGCGGCAGGCTGCGAGCCGAGATAGGCGAGGAACGAATGAAACGCCACCACGATGAGGATGACGAAGCCGCGCAGATTGCTGAGCGCAAGGCTGGATTTGGACATCACGACTTCCCCGGCACAATCGATCAGCTACAAGCAACGTGGCTTTTTGGTGTCGTGAAAGTTCAGCTCCGTACCTGATCGATAAGTACCATTTGCCGCCTGTCTCGCTGTCCCTAAAATACGCCCATCCCGGGTCGTTCCAGGAGCCGCAATTGCATCGTGCGTCGAAATGACTTGGACTGTGTCGGTGATACAACACAGTCGGCCCGACTGTCCGGGCGCCCCGACTTAATAGTAAACAGGCTTCGCTCGCATGCCTCTTAGCGGCTTACGACCACATGTGAACGGACGATGCGCCCATGAGCCGGCGTGCTGAGCTGTTGCGCCTGTGTCTTGCCTATCTGAAGAAGCGGCAGCGGCCGGCGACGGTACCGATGGCCCACGTTCGCCTGCGGCTCAAGCGCGTGGAGCGCTTCGTTCCGCACCCGCCGCGCGGGACGCAAACGACCGGCGTTGATGCCGACGGTGTGGCGGCGGTTCGCATCGTCACGCGCCATTCGCGCGCGGACCGATACGTGCTCTACTTTCACGGCGGCGGCTATGCGATCGGCACGGCAAAGCTCTACCGCGACCTCACCTGGCGGGTCGCGCATGCGGCGCGCGCAAGCGTCTTGTTCTTCGATTATCGGCTCGCCCCGGAGCATCCGTTTCCCGCCGCGCTCGAAGACGCGGTCACGACCTATCGCTGGCTCGCCCGACAGGTCGACCCGCGGCGCATCGCGTTCATGGGCGACTCGGCGGGCGGCGGGCTGGCGCTCGCCACGCTGCACAAATTGCGCGACGATGGGGATGCGCTGCCCGGCGCCGCCGTCGCGGTCTCACCGTGGACCGACCTCGCACTGACCGGCGCGTCGCTGAAGACCAACGCCGCTGTCGACCCGATGCTCAACGTCGTCCTGCTGCCGACGCTCGCGAGCTACTACCTCAACGGCACCGATCCAACGCATCCGTATGTCTCGCCACTTTACGGCGACGCCTCGGGATTGCCGCCGATCCTCATCCAGGTTGGCAGCGATGAGATCCTGCACGATGACGCAATGCGCATGGCGGAGAAGCTGCGCGCGGCGGGGCGCGACGTCGACCTCGAAGTGTGGCCGCGCATGCCGCACGCCTGGCACCTCTATGCACGGCTGGTGCCGGAGGGCCGCGCCGCAATCGCGAAGATCGGCAGCTTTTTGCAGGCGCGGCTGTAGTGCGCCGCGGCAGCGCTGATTTGTCGATTCCTCACCGCTGCATTTGCAGCATCTGATCCAACGGCATCAGGCGGTCGTTCAGATTGTCCATGATCCACAGCGATCCGACGATCACCAACGCCACGATCAGCACGCCGAACGCGAGCGCGAGCACATTGTTGGTGTTGTCGGGAGCCGTCGTGATGTGCAGGAAGAAAACGAGATGCACGCCGATCTGCGCGATGGCGAGCACGACCAGCGCAACCGGGATTCCCGGTCCCCAGATCAGGGACGTATAGAGGACATAGAAAGAGGCCACGGTCAGCGCGGAGGCGAGCACAAAGCCGATGACGTAGCGCGCGATACCCTCGCGGATGGTAACTTCCGCCGCATCCATGAAGCCGGGTCCGACGTCGCCCGGATCTCGCCTGTCGACCTCGTGACTCATCGACCTTCTCCGATCAGGTAGACGACCGTGAACAGCGCAACCCAGATGATGTCGAGGGCGTGCCAGAACAGATTGAAGCACACCAGGCGGCGCATAATGTCGGCACGGAAGCCTTTGACGAAAACCTGCGCCATCATCGTGCCGAGCCAGAGCAGCCCCGCGGTCACGTGAAGCCCGTGCAGCCCGACCACCGCGAACAGGGACGACAGGAAAGCGCTGCGCTGGGGGCCGGCGCCTTGCATGACCATGCCGGCGAAGTCGCGCCCCTCGAGCACCAGGAAGGCAAGGCCGAGGAGGCCGGTGACCAGCAGCCCGACCTGCGTCCAAATCTGGCTGCGCGCCTCGGTCGCCACGGCTGAGAGCCCGCAGGTGAAGCTCGAGGCGAGCAGGCACCCGGTTTGGATCGCGATGCTCCACCAGTTGAACAGATCGCGCCCGGACGGCCCGCCGGCCGTCGCCGTCTGCAGCACGGCGTGCGCAGCGAAGAAGGCGGAAAACATGACGATGTCGCTGAGCAGAAAGATCCAGAAGCCGTAGCCCACGATCACCCGCTTGGAGGCGGGCCCGCCTTCCCCGTGACCGGTTGCATGCGCGAAGCCGCGGCCACCGCCGGTGCTGACCCAATCGCGGCTGCGTCCGATCCGGTATGGATCGGGGGCGTGCCCCACGAAGGCATCCGTCGTGCTCATGCCGGCACCCCGGCGCGGGCGTGTTGCGCGAGCCACTGCGCGCGGGCTTGCCGGCGCGCGCGGTCGATCCGGGCGACCTCCTCCGCCGGAATGGAATATTCGACGACGTCCCGCCACGCGAACCAGACGAAGACGGCGTAGGCCGCGATGATTCCCAGGGCCACCAGCCACCAGATGTGCCAGATCAGCGCGAAGCCGGTGATCGTAGAGAAGAACGCCGTGATGAATCCGGTCGGGCTGTTGGTTGGCATCTCGATCGGCTCGTAGTGCGGCTCCGCCGGCATCTCCTGGGTCTCGATCGCGCGCTGTTTGATCTCCCAATAGGGCTCCGCGCCCTGCACGTTGGGGAGCACCGCGAAATTGAAGGCGGGTGGCGGGGATGGGGTCGCCCACTCGAGCGAGCGGCCGTCCCAGGGATCGCCGGTCTCGTCGCGCAATTCGTTGCGCTGCCGGATGCTGACCACGAGCTGGGCCACCTGACACGCTGCCGCGGCCATCATGATGAGAATGCCGATCCCGGCGATGAGCACCCACGGCCGCCAGGCCGCCACGTCGTAGTGCTGTAAGCGCCGCGTCATGCCGAGCAGGCCGGCGATATAGAGCGGCACGAACACCACGTAGAAGCCGAGCAGTGAGAGCCAGAAAGCGGCTTTGCCCCAGCCTTCGTGCAGGCGAAACCCGAACGCCTTGGGAAACCAGTAGGTGAGGCCGGCAAAGGCCGCGAACACCACGCCGCCGATGATGACGTTGTGGAAATGGGCGACCAGGAACAGGCTGTTGTGCAGCAGGAAATCGGCGGGCGGAACCGCGAGCAGCACGCCCGTCATGCCGCCGATCGTGAACGTCACGAGAAATCCGATTGACCACAGCATCGGCGTCGTGAAACGGATGCGGCCCCCGTACATCGTGAACATCCAGTTGTAGACCTTCACGCCGGTGCCCACCGCGATGATGCTGGTGGAGATGCCGAAGAAGGTGTTCACGTCGGCGCCCGCCCCCATGGTGAAGAAGTGATGCAGCCATACCAGGTACGAGACGAGACAGATGAACAGGGTCGCCGCCACCATCGAGCGATAATTGAACAACGGCTTGCTGGAAAAGGTGGAGATCACCTCCGAGAAGATGCCGAACGCCGGCAGGACGAGGATGTAGACCTCGGGGTGCCCCCAGACCCAGATCAGGTTGATGAACATCATCATGTTGCCGCCGGCCTCGTTGGTGAAGAAATGGAAGCCGAGGTAGCGGTCGAGGGCGAGCATCCCAAGCGTGGCGGTGAGGATCGGAAATGCCGCCACGATCAGCAGGTTGGCGGCGAGCGCGGTCCAGCAGAATATTGTCATGCGCAAATAGCTCATACCGGGCGCGCGGATCTTGAGAATCGTGGTGACGAAGTTGATGCCGGTCATCAACGTGCCGACCCCCGAGATCAGCAGCGCCCACAGGTAATAATCGACGCCGACGCTGGGCGAGTAGGCGAGCTCCGACAACGGCGGATAAACCAGCCATCCCGTGCGCGCGAACTCGCCGATCACGAGGGAGAGGTTGACCAGGAGCGCGCCGGTCGCGGTGAGCCAGAAGCTGGTCGAATTCAACGTTGGGAAGGCGACGTCGCGCACGCCGAGCTGCAGCGGCACCGCGAAGTTCATCAGGCCGATCATGAACGGCATGGCGCCGAACAAGATCATGATCGTGCCGTGGGCGGAAAAGATCTGGTCGTAGTGCTCGGGCGGAAGATAACCGGCCGCATGAAACGCGACCGCCTGCTGCGAGCGCATCATGATGGCGTCGATGAAACCGCGCAGCAGCATCAGCGCGCCGAGCAGGACGTACATCACGCCGATGCGCTTGTGGTCGACGCTGGTGATCCACTCGCGCCAGAGATACGGCAGATAACCCTTGATCACGACCCAAGCGAGCACGGCGAGCACGGCCAGGATGACCACCGCGCCGGCAACGAGCGGGATTGGCTGGCTCCACGGAATGGCATCCCAGGTGAGCTTGCCGAACATGCTCAGTGCTCCATCCGCGGCCGCGCCGACACACCGCTTGGCCCCGGCCCGGGCGGAAGCTCTTGCGTCACCACCGCGTTGAACAACGACGGCTCGGTTGCCCGATAGGTGAACGGGCGTACGTTCGCGCTTTGCGCGGCAAGGGTCATGTAGCTCGCTCGGTCCAGCGTGGGTCCTGACTGCTTCGCGGTCGCCACCCATTGCGCGAACGCTTCCCGGGGTACGGCGCGCAGCACGAAATTCATGTCGGAAAATCCAGCTCCGCTGTATTGCGCGGATTGGCCAAAAAATTCCCCCGGCTTGTCCGCCGCCAGGTGAAGTTGCGTGACCATTCCGTTCATGGTGGCGACCATGGTGCCGAGCTGCGGTACGAAGAACATGTTCATCACCGAGGCCGAAGTCAGCGAGAAGTGCACCGGCACGCCGGCGGGCACGACCAGCTCGTTCACGCTGGCAACGCCCTCATCGGGGTAGATGAACAGCCATTTCCAATCGAGCGAGACGACCTGCACCTCGATCGGCTTGTTGGGCGAGGCGATCGGCTTGAACGGGTCGAGATCGTGCGATCCGATCCAGATCACGCCGCCGAGAAACATGATAGTCAGGATCGGAATACCCCAGATGACCATCTCGATGGCGCCGGAATAGACGAATTCGGGCTGGTAGCGCGCCCGTGTGTTGGATGCGCGAAACCACCACGCAAAAACTAATGCCGCGGCGATCGTGGGTACCACGATGAGCAACATGATCGCCAACGCATTGAGCAGGATTTTCGTATTCGCGGCGCCGATCGGCCCCTGCGGGTCGAGGACGCCTCCCGAGCAACCCGCCAGCAAGAGCAGGGGCAAGAGGCTCGCCGTGAGCGCAAGCGGTTTCGCGCGCCTGGGCAGGGACGCGGACCGAGACGGTCGCGGTGAAATCAGGTGCATTGAGGCTACGCCGCGGCTGTCGTTCGCTGGTTCGGCGCATGACCGTTTAGCACTACCAGCGTAAGAATCCCGCGCAGGTTTTGCAAGGCTGCGCGCGCGACAGAACTACGAGCCGTAGATCCGTCGGCATCACCGCGGCTGGACGTTCTCGCGAGCCGGCACGCCGTTTTCCAAGTGGCGGATCGAATAAATCACTTCGCCCTTGAACTTTCCCGCATCCGGCACCCACGGGAAGTAGATCACCCACTGGAGGTGCACCCGTGCGCCGACTTGCTTTAGACCGGCGAACGCCTTGATGAGCCTCCCGGTCATGTTCACCACGTCGAGGACACCCTGGGGGCCGATGACCAGCGCCTGCGGAACCCACTCCATCCGTTCGAAAGAGCTCGGAAAGATGCGGAGCGCGAGTGCCCTTAAGGTTCAAGCCGACTTCGAGCGCACAGTTTCCAGAATATTTTTGGCATCAATAGACAATGTATAAACATCCAAATCACCGCGAGTTTCCAAAACCTTCAACGAACCATCTTGGAGCGCAAGGGTGAACAGGCATTGCGCGTCGCGGTTTTGCTTGGGTGCGTCCTCGCCATTTTGTATGGTAAGAGCGCCTTCTCTTCGCGCGGCCAATTGTTGATCGATGAGACGAACAAATTCTTGGCTTCCTCATAGTGGCCATCGGCGAACGCTACGTAACCGATGTTGTTTCTATCAACCGCATCGAACTTCTGCCCGAATTTTAACGCCAGTTTTGCGTGGAAATAGGCCTCCTCTAAATTGCTCTTCTCGATGTATTGGGTAATCATCTCTAACTTATGATCCGATCCAATATCGTTACGAATTCGCTCGTTCTTCGTGGTCTCGACTTTCTGAATTAGTTTCTCTAAGGAAATAGTCTTTAGGCTTCGCACTTCAAAATCTAAGCTTCCACCTAACTTTGTTAGTCGACTCCGAAGGGCGTCAAAAAACGCAGCTGTTTTATCTTCACCTCGATTCTGTTGCAAAAGCACAACATCCGATCCCCAAGGATGCGTTATGTTTACAAATGTGACTGAGAGAATGTTTTCACGTATATGTTTGACCAGTAACATGTAAAGATGTCTTGCAAGGCGGCCTTGTTCGGCAAAGACGTCCTTATCTTGACTGTCATCTTCTAGTTCCTCAAGTACGGAGTCCACTTCCTCACTACTGGCCTCCTCTAGTCCTCTAAAAAAAGAACCTTCTCCAAGTTCCTGTAGCCTCCGAAACGCATTCAGTCTGAAGAAGAAACCGGGAGGGAGGTCCGTGAAGTAAACACGTTCACGTTTTTGCAGCGAGAGATACTTGGTATAGATCTTATCAAACTCATCACCGTTAAAATCGATTTTTTGCTCTGTGCCTAGCTTGAGTACTCCCGACGAAATTAACTTCTCACAATATTCTTCGAGCTTGTTCCGACTCCATTTTTCAGTCCCACGGATAAGAAATTCTAGGTTACACATATCTTCAAAAGTTGCTTGACCACAGCAGAACACGAGAATTTCTAAGCGCAGCCAAGTCATCCTTTCCGAGGCGTCTTACGGCCGTGAGAACTGGCCGGTCGGAAAGATTTTGTGAAGACGCGAGTTCGCGTCGCACGTCGTCCAAGACGGCAACCGACAGCCCCATCTTCCTGGCGCGCTTTTCTTGCACCCTCCTAAACATAGCGTGGCATAACACTGTATTTCGTATGGGCGCCCGCCCGTTAGCTCGTGGATTTCTCTGATCGCGTCCGAGCTTGGGTCGAAATATTTGGTTGGCTCTCGATCTGGAAGGGATTTAAGAGGCAGCATGATGCAATCTTGCGTATCCTTTGAGTCAATGAACTCTCTGATTACAATCTTTTTGAACTGTCGAATGATCGGAGAGAAAACTTCGTCCATTAAAGGGAACAATTCGTCCGTTCCAGCAAAGACAAGCATGAAGCCCGGCATATTCATAAATATATTTCTTAGTTTTTGTAACAACTCAGTATTCCGAAGCATTGTGTTACATTCATCAAAAATCAGAATTATTGGTCGCTTGATTTCATTGCGTATGATTTCGAGATCGTGCTGAATAACATTATTCGGAACTTCGGTTTGAGCTCCCGTTGCTTCTTGTTGCATCGCCTTCGCAAAACGAAGAGGAAAGAGAAATAGGCAAAACTCCTTTGCGTCGGGAATTTTGTAGGCGGAAACCAGATCCAAATAAGTGTCGTAACTTCTGCCAAGAACCCCATCGAAAAAGTTCTGATTGAATGCCTTCTGAATAATCGAATCAAGCACACTGTAAAAAAATGAGAATTGATTAGCAGCACTACCGCTATCTAAGTTTATCCGAACTGTGAAGAATGATCTGGCGCTCGCTTCGACCTCCGTATAATTTAATAAGCTGGTTTTTCCAGATGCTCGGGAGCCAATCAGTGCGATATTGATCGGTCGCGGTGCCGATGCCGCGTGATCCAGATAATACTTGATCTCCTCTTTTTCGGCAGCCCTATCAGCAAGGAGACCCATGTTCGTTATAGGATTTGCGAAATCGTATTGATTGAAAATGTGGTCGGTCATTTTGCCATCCTTGAAACTTGTTTGAGCAGGTCGCAGATGGCTTCGTGCGCCGATGTCGTTATTTCCGAAAATTCGGCCCGCTGCACCCAACGTTCAATTTCCAACCCTTTTCCCCAACCCCTAGGTAAATCCGAGTAAATACGCAGCTCATCGTAGTATGCTTCGATTTGCTTTACTTGCTTCCCCAAATACTCCTCATCAAACCACCAGGAATTTGCACAACGGTCCCATTGAGGGAACTCGGAAAGCGGTCGCAATTTAGCTGTCGATTCGAAAGCTGTTTTCATCTCGTGCTCCAATCGCGATAGCTCAGTGAAAATGGGAACATACTGGTTGGAACGAGATAAAAACTGTTCGAATTGGGAGGGGCCCATAAGTGTTCGCATCTTGTCGTAGGCAGCAGCGACGTGTTTGAGATCGAGATCGCCTATAATTCGGTTATGCGCGACTTTATTGCGAATAGGTTCTATGCCAAAGAGCGCGTCCGAAGTGATCCCTTTGTGCACAAATAAGTCTTTGAATACGTCGGCCCAATTGTTGTTTTGCTCAATTATTTTGCGAAGATCTGAAAAGTCCACATAATAAATGGGATGGTGCGGCACCAATTCGATCCAAGGTGTAGCACGCTCGTACT
>Ga0306923_10000693_pt1 | contig 27295 bp, 27 predicted proteins | sample sta12Can44000108_FD_203841 | JGI IMG/M metagenome (GOLD analysis project Ga0306923, IMG submission 203841) | Lab enrichment of tropical soil microbial communities from Luquillo Experimental Forest, Puerto Rico - statanox.12C.anox.44.000.108 (v2)... | ecosystem: Environmental > Terrestrial >... | reverse complement strand
GCGCCAACGCGCGCGAGGGCTTCCGGATTCATCCTCACCTGGAGGCGACCATCTCGGTTGCCACGGCCGTCAGCCCTAAGACGGGCGGCAACTGGGAAGGAACCGGCGTCGCACCCGACATCCAGGCCGCCGCCGACCGTGCGCGTGACACCGCCTATGAGCGCGCGCTGCATGACGTGATCACGGCCGGCGGCGCCGCGGCAGGCGAGGCCAGGGACGCGCTAGCCGATGTGCCGGGGTAAGTGCACCGCCGACAGCTGAACTGGGAGCCAACTGAGGTATCTGGGTGCCTGCGGCGCGCATCGACTGCGAATCAATGACGGCGCCACGGGCCGGGTACTCCCTCCCAGCGTGAACACGGTGGACGCCCCGGCCGGATTCGAACCGGCGTCCGCAGGGTTGCAGCCTGCTACCTCGCCACTCGGTCACGGGACGGTGGGCCTGGCCCGACTCGAACGGGCACATCCGGCTTAGGAGGCCGGCGCTCTGTCCATTGAGCTACAGGCTCGTCGCCTCTCCGCCCAGAGTCGAACTGGGCTGCCAGCCTTCGGAGGGCCAGCGGCAGGTCCGCTGCCGGAGAGTGGTCCCCTGGCCCGGAGTCGGACCGGGCACTCAGCCTTCGCAGAGCCAAGGGCAGATTCCGCTGCCCAGGGGATGAGTCGGTGCGCAGGAATCGAACCTGCACGGCACAAGTCCACTGGTTACGGCCCGCGGGGCACAGCGCCTTCCCAGCACGCCGGGACAGGTTGACGGGACCTGAACCCGCCACACCCAGGTGACAGCCTGACTCCTTGGCCACTTCGGTTCACTCTCAGTGGGTGACGGTGGAGTCGAACCACCTGCCTCCGCTGTGTCAAAGCGACGCTCTGCCGTTGAGCTTGACACCCCCACGGCGAGGATGACCGGGATCGAACCGGCGGTCTCCGGGTTGACAGCCCGGTGCTCTGACCAGCTGAGCTACACCCTCAAGGGCTCAGGTGCAGGGACTCTAACCCGATCACGTGGTTACAGCCACGGCCCTGCCAGTGGGCGGCACCTGACCGGTTGCGGAGGCGGGATTCGAACCCGCGATCTACGGCTTATGAGGCCGGCGAGGACGGCCGAGCTCCTCTACTCCGCAGCACGGCTGGCGGGAATCGAACCCGCGTCGTTCCCTGATTGAAAGTCAGGTCGCCCCTACCAGCAGAGCAACAGCCGCTTGGCAGCCTCACGGGGAGTTGAACCCCGTCCTCCAGGCTGAGAACCTGGCGTCCTTCCGGTAGACGATGAGGCCATGGAGCGCTGCCGGGGACTCGAACCCCGTCCTACCCGCTTAGAAGGCGGCATGTGCATCCTTACACCAGCAGCGCGCCGGTATCGGCCGCAGGAGCCGAACCCGCATCCGCCCGCTTTACAAGCCGGTGATCCTGCCATGAGATCAGACCGGCGTAGGCCAGGCGGGAGTCGAACCCGCGACCGCTTCCCGGGGTATAAGCCCGGCGCTCTCACCGTTGAGCTACTGGCCCGTGGGCACCCCAGGTGTCGAACCTGGCAGCTACCGCTTTATCAGAACGGCCTCGTCACCGGCTGAGTCGGTGCCCCTTGAGCGGATGGAGGGAGAGTCGAACTCCCAAGGCGGCTCTCGCCGCTCGTCGGTTTTCGGGACCGCTGCCGTCACCCATCGGCTTGCCCATCCCCAGGCGGAAGATACGCGGATCGAACGTGTGCACGGCCTGCTTCCTGGTCTCCGGTTCCCAGCCGGGTACCTTTCCGGTCAGCCTGCCAGCGGCGGAAGGCGGAGCACTCGAAGCCCATGCCTGGCGGCACTCTCCGGTTAGCAACCGGGCCCGGCGCCTCGCCGGTTCACCTTCCACGAGTGGCCCCCCTGGGATTCGAACCCAGACGCCCGGTGCCTGGAACCGGTGGCTCTACCTGTTGGCCTAGAGGGTCAGAGAGCGGCTGACGGGCTACGATCCCGCGACCTCGACGTTGGCAACGTCGCGCTCTGCCAGCTGAGCTACAACCGCATGGAGTGGGGCGGGGCGGGCGAACCCGCGGCCCCACCTCGGGAGGGTGACGTGCTGCCAGCTGCGCCACGTCAGCATCGAGCCCCCGGCAGGTACCGATCCTGCGGCCTCGTCCTTACCGAGAACGCGCTCTGCCATTGAGCTACAGGGGCCTGAGCTGGGGAAGCGCGATTCGGACGCGCATCGCAGCGCTTCAAGGGCGCGCAGGCTGCCGTTACCCCATTCCCCACTGGAGCCGCCAGTCGGTGCCGACCCGACCACTCCGGGTTACAAAGCCGGAGCCGCAGCTGTGCGTAGCGGCCTGGTGTCCAGGCCGGGACTCGAACCCGGACATCCGGCGGCCTCAGCGCCGTGACTCCTGCCGTTGGTCTACCTGGACCGGCTCCGCGGGCCGCTTGGACGATGGCTGCCGCTGGCTGGACGAACCCGTAAAGCTGAGAGCCGCCGCCGGGGCGCCGATCCCGACCGCGCGGCACGAATGCAGGGCCACAGCCGTGCGCGGCAGCTACCGGGGCTGGAATCGGACCAGCGTGGCCTGGATTCAGAGTCCAGGTTGGATACCAGCAACCACCCGGTAATGAGTACGCCCCCTCGGATTCGAACCGAGAATCCCCTGGGTAAGAGCCAGGTGCAGTGCCATTGTGCTAGAGGCGCGTGCAGCCCCTGCCTGTGAACTATGTCCCGTGGCCGGGATGGGGCATCTCGAAAACCCGCCCTCGTGGGTTCCGGACCGCGCGCTCTACCCCTGAGCTACATCCCGGTGGGCACGCAGGTGCCGGACCCGATTCAGCAACGCTGGCAAGGCGCGCCGCTGCGGGCGTCGTCACCCCAGTGGAGCCTGCGGGATTTGAACCCGCGGCCTCGTGCGTGCCACGCACGCGCTCTGCCAACTGAGCTAAGGCCCCATCGCCGGGCAGATGGCGCTGCCCGGCCTGGGGCAGGCGAGGCCGCCTGCCCTGACTGGTGTTCACGCTGTGGAGTTGACAAGGTCCGGCACATCGAGGTGCCTAGCAGGGATCGCAGGAGTCGAACCCGCATTCGGGCCGGGTTGGAGCCGGTCTGCCTAACCGCTGGCTGATCCCTATGAACTTGAAAGCCGCCCTGCTGGGGATCTCCCCGGCGGGCGGCTCCTAGGTGGAACTTCTAGTGCTCCTGGTCAGGAATCTCCCCGCTGGGACAGTCCGTATATGGCAGGCTGGCGCCACGCCGACGGCAGGCACGTCGCGTGCCTTTCGCGGCGCTCGAGGTCCTGCCTGGATGTCACGGGTCCTGGCCTTTCCTAGCTTGAGGTTGCTCTGCGGATCGTATGTAGGTCAGCGCCGGGATGCAAAGGATTATTTCCCCGGGCGGACCTGGTCAGCGCGAACGTCCGGATCATCCCAGCGCGACCACCATGGCCAGCCGGGCCAGCGGGTGGGCGCCGCCGCTAGCTTTGTCGTGAGGCGACGGCGAACCAGCCATCCCGTTACGCAGGAGCGGCTTGGATGACGCGTTCAGATATCGGGGCGGCGGTCATGCTCAGATGCGGGACGCGGATTCATTGACGGCCTGAAACCAGGGTGCGCGACCCCGGAAATCTTCTCGTCCGGTAAGCCGATAAGTGCTGGGCAACAAGGGCCGCCCGGGTGCCGGCCGGGGGAGTGGGCCGGGAAGATTTGGGCAATTGATCGGAGTCAGCACGTTCCCGACCCGTGCGCACCATCAATTACGGAAATTTCTCTCAGTACCGCCTGCCTCTTTGGTTCAATATCGCCTCATCCTGCCCGGCGTTAACGAGTGAGGGTGATATTTCGCAGAAAGCCTGCGTCAATGCATTGACCTGCGGCACAATATCGCCCGATTGCGCGAATTGGTTTCGCGACTCACTCGGGAGGGGTCAGTGTTGACGTCTCGGCGCCTGGTAACCCTGGCGCCCCGGTATCCGGTGGCCGCCGTCGCCATCGCATTCACCCTCGCGGCTGGCCTGCCCGGCACCAGCGGCTCGAGCGGCCCGTCGCCCAGCACCACGAACAGTCCCGGGGTGGTGTGGGCGGTGACCGCGGCCGGCCAGAAGGTCCCGGTGACCAAGCCGGTCTTCACGCCTACGCCGGTCCACCCGGAAAGGATCACCCATCCCGTCGCCGATTACATGGGGGCAGTCAACAAGGCCCGTGCGCCGTGGGGGCATTCGGCACCGGTCAGGCCAGCCACGTCGACGGCGGTGGCCCAGGTGCCGGGGATCGACATCAGCGCTTACCAGGGCAACATCAACTGGGCGGCGGTGGCGCCGTATATCGACTTCTCCTATGCCAAGGCCACCGAGGGCACTTACTACACCAACTCGGTGTTCTACAACCAGTACGAGGGCCCGTATAACCACGGGGTGATCCGAGGTGCCTATCACTTCGCCATCCCGAATAATTCAAGCGGGCAGGCCCAGGCAGACTTCTTCATCAAGCACGGCGGCGGCTGGTCCAGTGACGGCCGGACGCTGCCCGGCGCGCTCGACATCGAGTACAACCCCTACGGGAGTGAGTGCTATGGGCTCACCCACGCGCAGATGGTGTCGTGGGTCTGGAATTTCGTCCATGAGTACGTCTTCAAAGAGCACGCCTATCCCGTGATCTACTCGACTACTGACTGGTGGTCCACCTGCACAGGTAATTACGGCGGGTTCGGCGCCTACGACCCGCTGTGGATAGCCCGCTACGCGGCCAGCGCCGGTACGCTGCCCAGCGGCTGGGGCTTCTACACCTTCTGGCAGTACGCAGACTCGGGCGGGCTGCCGGGCGACCAAGACGTGTTCAACGGCGCCTACACACGGCTCAAGACCCTCGCCACCAGCGGCTGACCCGGCCGCGAGACGTGTTCCCGCGGCATCGCTACGCCGGATGGCACGTGCTGCCCGGCCGCGGCGTATGCTCCGCGCCATGACTGTTGAGGTGACCGCGAGGACCCTCGAGCCGACGCCGACCGCGGTGGTAGCGACAGCGACGACGTGGGCGGAGTTCCCGGATGTGTGGCGGCCAATGCTGGATGAGGTGTGGAGCTTTCTGCGGGGCGGCGCTGCGGAGGGGCTCTACCAGCACGGGCACAACATCATGCTCTACAAGGACGATGTCCCCAACGTTGAAGTCGGCGTCCAGGTAAACGGCACATTCGTGGCCGCCGGTCAGGTGGTGGCGTCAACGCTTCCGGGCGGGCTTGCCGCCACCGCGACCCACACCGGCCCGATCGCCAGCATCGGCGACACTCACCGGGCGGTATGCGAGTGGAGTAAGGCGAACGGCTACCGGCTCGCCGGCCCTCGCTGGGAGATATACGGCGATCCCGATCCGTCGACCGGCGGATTCGAGGTGGACGTGTTCTGGTCGCTGGCGGTGCCGTCACCCCTGGACAAGCCGCCGCCGTAACCGGGCCCCGCCGATCCACGCGATGCGGGCGCGGCCGCATGCGTGCCATCGGTCCTGATAGTCGCGGCACGCAAGAGCGGACCAGCGTCGGCGATGATCAGCTCTCCGCCGAGCAGCTGGCTGGCCAGTAGCTGACTCTGGGCACCACCACCTGTCCGCCGAGCGCGGAGTTGATCATGAATATGTTTCTCTTTATGTCCGCCGGAGCGGCAAGCCAGGGTTCCGTCCCATGTCACAGTGCCGAATTCAAACGCGTGCCCGGCTGTCCGCCGCTTCGCCTGGTGCCGATGGGGAGCACCAAGCGATCAGTGTGACGAAAGTTCTTGTGTTAGGCCTGATTAATTGCACAGTCCCCGGGGCACGATAGGGCCGGATTGCAGGAATCGGCTCCATACAGCCAACGGTGGGGAAGTGGTTAGTGTTGGCATCCCGGCGCCGTATTGCCCTGGCGGGCCGGTACTCGGCGGCCGCCGTCACCGTCGCACTCACACTCGCGGCTGGCCTGCCCGGCATGACCAGCGCGCCCGCCCGGCCGGCCGTTGGCGCGTCCGCTGCTGGGGCTTATTGGGTGGTGACCGCCTCCCATCAGAAGATCCGGACGGCGAAGCCCGTGTTTACCTGGACGCCGGTCCACCCGGAAAGGATCACCCATCCGGGCGGCGACGACATGGGGGCAGTCAATCAGGCCCATGCACGGTGGGGGCGCTGGGCGCTGGACAGGCCAGCCAGATCGACCACCGTGACTCACCTTCCGGGAATCGACGTCAGCGCCTACCAGGGCAACATCAACTGGGCGGCGGTGGCACCTGCCATCGACTTCTCCTACGCCAAGGCCACCGAGGCCACCTACTACACCAACCCGGACTTCTACAACCAGTACGTGGGCCCGTATAACCACGGGGTGATCCGCGGCGCCTACCACTTCGCCATCCCGAATAATTCAAGCGGGCAGGCCCAGGCCGACTTCTTCATCAAGCACGGCGGCGGCTGGTCCAGTGACGGCCGGACGCTGCCCGGCGCACTGGACATCGAGTACAACCCCTACGGTCGTGAGTGCTATGGGCTCACCCACGCGCAGATGGTGGCGTGGGTCTGGAATTTCGTCCACGAGTACGTCTTCAAAGAACACGCCTATCCGGTCATTTACACCACCACTGACTGGTGGTCCACCTGCACAGGAAATTACGGCGGGTTCGGCGCCTACGACCCGCTGTGGATAGCCCGTTACGCGGCCAGCGCCGGTACGCTGCCCCGCGGCTGGGGCTTCTACACCTTCTGGCAGTACTCACCCGGCGGCTCGCTGCCCGGCGACCAGGACATTTTCAACGGCGCCTACAGCAGGCTCAAGGTCCTGGCCACCAGCGGCTAGCAGCCAGATCTGGCGGCCGTGCGGCGAGCCAGACCGCCCATGGGGTGACCGGTGCACATGCCCGACCCGGCAGGCAAGGCCGGATGGGTAAGCCGCACCGTGGCGCTCCACATTAGTTTCCCGTGACCTGCCAGAGGAGGCGGCCATGCCCGGGGAGCACGAGGTGTTCGGGCGGGCCGCGAGCTGGGCGCGGTGGAAGCCTTCCTGGCCGGGCTGCCCTCGGGCCGAGCTGCCGAAGAGCCGACGGGGCTGTGCCCGCTGACCCGAGACCACACCCAGCCCCAGGCGCGGTTCGGGCCTGATCAGGTCTGAAAGACACGCGACGGGCGCTGCAGATCAGGGCGGTACTGCACTGCTGGCGCCGGTCCTGGCGCCGGCCCGGGCCGGCAGCCGGGACCGGGCGGAGGAGAATGGGCGGATGAAAGCCCTGGATGCCGCTGATCTGGTCCGGGATCGCCTGGGCGAGGTGATCTTCCAGCGGGTGGCTGGACCGCAGGGTCCCCGTCACCGCCAGTCGATCAACGCACCGGGGGAGCGCTGGTTCGGCGATGACCGCCCGATCCGCCAGGTACACGGGGATTCTGCGATGTTCATCGGCGGGCTCACCGCTTTGCTGCTTCAGTCGCTGCACCCGCTGGCCATGGCCGCGGTGGCCGGGCATTCGGGGTACCGCGGCGACCCGTGGGGACGGTTGCAGCGCACCAGCTACTTTCTGGCCGTCACCACCTTCGGCCGGGCCGATGATGCCCGCGAAGCGGTCGCGCGGGTCCGGGCGATCCACCAGCGAATAGCCGGGACCGCGCCGGACGGCCGCCGGTACGCGGCATCGGACCCGCACCTGCTGACCTGGGTTCATATCGCCGAAGCCGATAGCTTCCTGCGCGCGCATGCCCGCTTTGGCGCCCAGCCGCTGGACCAGGCCGGACGCGACGGCTACGTCGCCGACCTGGCCCAGATCGGTGCCGAACTGGGCGTGCCCGATCCGCCGCGCACCGAAGCCGACCTCACCGCCCGTATCGCCAGCTACCGCGTCGAACTGGCCGGGACCGCCCAGTCCCGCCAGGCCGCCCGGTTCCTGCTGCTCACCCCGCCGCTGCCAGCCGTCGCCCGGCCGCCCTACACCGTGCTGGCGGCGGCAGCGGTGTCGCTGCTACCTGGGTGGGCCCGCCGGCCGCTCCGCCTGCCCCGCTTGCCAGTGACCGAAGCCACCGTCGTCCGCCCAGCCGGCCACGCCCTCGTTCATGCCATCCGCTGGGCCCTCACCCGCCCCCCACCCGCTCCGATCGGCTAACACCAGGAGCAACGCCGGCCGGATGACCGTCGTCGCGGCAGGTGGATGCGTCAGCTGTGCAGCGGTCTGTGGCTGCTGCCGGCCGGCTGCGGGCGGGGCGTAACACGGCCTGGGCGGGGAGGCTGGCACGCGAGCCGGCCCGTGGGGTCAGCATGCGCGCGGCCAGCGCGACTTCGGCGGCCAGGCCGAGCGTCACCGCGGCCCGCTGCACCGCACCGTTCCATGGCTCCACCGTGTGGGACATGAAGAGCGCCAGGAAAATGGCGCTGGCCAGCGCCAGACCCCGCACCGGGCGGCTGAGAACGGCCCACTGGGGGTCGCTGCGGAAGCGCCGCTCCAGCGCAAGCGGTGCCGCGAGCATCGCCACGTACGCAAACGCACTGGCCACGTCGTGTACCTGGTTGTGCCAGGACTCACCAGCGAACCCTGGGCCGGTCAGCAGCATGTGATCACGCCGCAACACCCCGGCGGCTACAGCCGCCACGCCCCCAGCCATGACCAGCCACGGCCCCGGGGACCTGGGCGCGACCCGGCGGGCCAGCGCGGCACCGAACGCCACCGAGCAGGCGCCCAGCACCACAAACCCGGTCATCATGATGTGCGGATCTGTGGCATCGTCGGCGGCCAGGCCGCTGAGCTGCACCTCAACGGGGGAATGGCCGGCCTGGCGCAGTGAGCTGATCACCCACGCCGCGGTAAACAGCACCGGGCCCGCGACTCCGCCCCAGGCGGCCAGCCGCCACATCCTCACCCCAGTGACACCCTTCCGGCTCGGCCCCGGCTACCGGCATACCATCCGGGAGCCACGCGCCGCCAGTCTCCGCCTTCGGCCCGCGGAGGTGGCGGATAAGCGCGGCTGTAGTGCGCGAGCCGGCCCCTGTCACCTGCGGGTAATGTCATCAGCGAAGGCAGCCAATGAGCAGTTCCACGGTGGCGACGAGGTACTGGCACCGCACCGGTGACGGGCGGGTTCAGTGCGACGTGTGCCCGCGGGCGTGCCGCTTGCGGGAAGGGCAGCGGGGATTCTGCTTTGTGCGGATGCGCCAAGACGACGCAATCGTGCTGACAACCTACGGGCGCTCCAGCGGTTACTGCGTCGACCCGATCGAGAAGAAGCCGCTCCACCATTTCCTGCCCGGATCGCCGGTGCTGTCGTTCGGCACTGCCGGGTGCAATCTGGGCTGCCGGTTCTGCCAGAACTGGGACATCTCCACATCGCGCGAGACCGACACGCTCGCCGATGCGGCGTCACCGGAAGCCATCGCCCGGGCCGCGGCGGATCTTGGCTGCCGCAGCGTCGCGTTCACCTACAACGACCCAGTCATCTTCCTGGAATACGCGATCGATGTGGCCGATGCCTGCCGGGCGGCCGGCCTCAAGACGGTTGCCGTAACCGCTGGGTACATATGCCCGCAGCCGCGGGCGGAGTTCTTCCGGCACATCGACGCGGTGAACGTGGATCTCAAGGGATTCACCGGCGACTTTTACCACCGGGTGTGCCTGGCCAGCCTGGGCCCGGTGCTGGAGACCCTGCAGTACCTGGTGCACCAGACGCGCGTGTGGGTCGAAATCACCAACCTGGTCATCCCCGGGGTCAACGATTCCGACGCCGAGATCAGCGCGATGACCCGGTGGGTGGCCGGGCAACTTGGGCCCGATGTGCCGATGCACTTCACCGCCTTCCACCCGGACTTCAAGATGACCGACCGGCCGCCCACCCCGCCGGCCACGCTGGCCCGGGCCCGGCGGATCGCCCTCGACACCGGCATCCGCCACGCCTACACCGGCAACACCCACGACCCGGCCGGCCAGAGCACCTACTGCCATCACTGCGGCACGCTGATGATCGAGCGCGACTGGTACCGCCTGGGCGCCTACCGGCTCACCCCCGGGGGCCGGTGCAACAGCTGCGGCACACCGGTGCCCGGTGTGTTCGGCACCACACCCGGAACATGGGGACGACGGCGCCTGCCCGTCCGGCTCGCGCCCGAGCGGCCGGGCCAGCGCTGACCTACGCCACCGGCTCAGGTTCTGAGCTGGCGGTAACACGGCAGAACCAGCGACCTGACGAGACAACCGCGACGGCGGCAGCGGCCGGCTGGAGAGAATCCGCAGGAGACTGATCTCGTCAGGGTGGCCGGATTACTCCGCTGGCCCGGGATCCTCGCCAGCCTCGTCACGCAGCCACGGCTCAATCCCGCCTTCCCGGTGCCGCTCCTGCTTGCGCATGACCTCCCGCATCAATTCAGCCTCGCGGGCCTCGTCGACCACCTCAGAGTCAGTGCCTGGCTCGCCGCCGGAACTGCCTGGCGCAGATTCCCGCTCACTCATCAGCAGATCCTCCTTCAGGCTGGGATCCTGGCTCGGCACTCGGCCACCACTATTATCCGGGCACCACCGGCCCCGCGCACGCGGGCGGCTGGGTCCGGCCGCTGGGGAGCCGGCGCCCTGGCATCCTGGGGCGGTGGACAAGGCGCCAGTGCCCGTGCGTGACCTTACCGACTCTGATCAGAACCAGGCGGTGCTGGAGCTGGCCTCAGCCCTGGCCAGGGGTGGCGCGGCGGCGGAGCATGCTGTGGCCAGCCACGGTCCGGCGGTCGCGGCCGAGGCGGCTGGTGCGGCCCGCTCGCGGCGGCGGCTGGCCAAGCTTGCCGGGCCGGTCCACCTGACCGTGGTGTGGGCTATGTACGGGGAGACGGGCCGCATGGTCCCCCGGGCAGTGCACCCGCACGGGGAGGACTTCGTCCGGGCCAAGGTCAGCCAGCTGGATTGGCTGACCGGCGGCCTGCCCGGCCTCACCTGGAGCATCATCGCCTGCGACGACGGCTGCCCGGACCGGCCCTCCAGTGCCGACGTCATGACCGGCATCGCGGCGGCCGAGGGCTACCCGAAGTCAGGTCACCGCAGCGTGACTGTGCTCAGGCTGGCTGAGCTAATCGGAGGCCACTTCCCTGTCAGCCCCGCATTCGACCAGCTGACCTCGACCGGGCAGTCCCGCAAGGGCGGATCGATACTGGCCGCTCTAGCCGCCGCGGTCAGGGCCGGTCCGGTGCAGGCGAACGGTGCCGGGCGGCACGTGGTCTGCTACACCGACGCGGACCTGTCGGCGAACCTGGCTCAGCTGGGCTCGCTGGCGGCACCGGTGGTGGCCGGCGACAAGGTCGCCGGCGCGCTCGGCCAGCGTTACGGGATCCCGGGGGCAGTGCTGGTCCGCCCCGACGGGCCGGTCACTGAGCCACAGTCCACCGGTGGCAAGCCGGACAAGATAATGATTCTGTTCCGCCATTTCGTCCGGGCCCTGCTCATCCCGCCGCTGGCCCACGTGCCCGACACCCAGGCCGGCTTCAAGGCCTTCGACGCGGCCGCGCTCGGCCCCGTCATCGGGCGGATGACATCCTTCAACGAGACCTTTGACGTCGAGTTGCTCATCCATCTCGCCCAGCGGTCCGGACCACCGGCCCTGGCCGTCGAGCCGATCGTCTTCACCGAGGACTTCGCCGCCACGAACTTCCCCTCCGTCGCACCCGGGCCGCACCACCTGGCGATGATCCACCAGATCGTGGAACTCTACGACCGGCTCATCGCACCGGTCACCCCCGCCACTGGCGAGGCGGCCGACCTGCTCGCCCTGATCAGGACCCTCGATCTCGGCGGCTACGTGACCTTGATCGAGCACCTGCGCGCCGAGGACCCCGGCGACCCGACCCTGTTCGACCGGCGATGGCCGGTAGCGCAGCTACGCGGCATCTGCCGCCACAGATAAGTGCGGATGACCCAGCTCGGCCCCGAACATCACCACCGGGCGGCTGGGACGACGATGCCCCCCATCGTTTCGGTCAGGCCCAGGCTGTGCTGGCGGGCGGTCACCGCCGCGGCAAGCGCGTCACGCTGGTCCTGATTCGTCCGGGCTGGGACCCCGGCCAGGCCTAGGGCTGCCAGTCCCTGCCGGGTCCAGGCAGCACGGGTTTGGCGGCTTCTTACCCCATGCCAGCGGGTCCACGAGGCAGTCGGGAAGACCTCGATGACCTCTGCACCACCGGCAGCGAGTGCGCCGAACAGGGTGAGTCCCTCGACGATCCAGGCGTAGTAGGCGCTTGCGTGAACACGCCGCTCGTCCGGTGTCCAGCGGATGCCGCAGACCGACCTGGCGAGCTGGCGCTCGGCAACGCGAGCGGTCTGCCCGTCGGGCGCGCACGAGCGAGGGCTGTCGATCGCGACGACCGCCGGCCGGGTCTCCCGTACCATGTCAACGACCTGCTGGCACACCAGGTGGCCCAGCAGCGCCAGCACTCGCCGGTCATCGACGACCGCGACGTCGAAGCCCTTTCGCTTGCCGCCTACATCAACGCCCATCCACACAGCCACGCCCCCTAGCATGCCTGACGCCGGCGGCACCGCGGCTGGGCGCGCAGCACTGGCCGGGCCAGGGACTCTCGGCTGGCGGCGCCGCCTCACGGCCGGGCAGAACGGCCGGCCTGGCAGCCAGCAGGTGGTGCCAGCAGCTGATGGCCGCCCGGGCGGATGCCGGCCCGGGCCTGATCCACCGGGTTACAGTGAATCGATCCAGTGGTTGAGGCGCCGGGCCGCACCGGATAGCACGCTGGGATCACGCAAGGTATTCGCAAGCAATGCGGTGCCTTCGTAAGCGGCTATCAGATCCAGGGCAAGATCGTGTGCGTCGTGGCGGCCCAGCGAGCGGAACTGCCGCTCAGCCCATTCGATCAGGAGGCTCATCAGTTCGGCGGTGGCGAAGTCTGACTGCCCGACACGCTTGCCGATCTCCGAGCAGAGGCTGCCCAGCGGGCATCCGTGCTGGGCCACGAGCTCGCTCTGGGCGGTGAACTCCCGCACAAAGGCCTTCAGCCGGCCCCGGGGGGATCGGTGATGACTGTCGATGACGGCAAGGGTCGTCGTGACCTGCTGTGCGTGCGCGTCGACGACCGCCGCGATGACGTCGTCTTTGGTCTTGAAGTAGTAGTAGACATTGCCGGCCGGGACGTCCGCGGCCAGGGCGATGCCGGCGAGCGTGGTCCGTTCGATGCCTTGCTCGTGCAGGAGCTGGGTCGCGGCGGCTACCAGCCGCTCTCGCTTCGCCGGCCGCCCGGTGGCGGCCGTCCGGCCCGGGTCTGAGTCAGTCATCTCACTTATCAGGATACAGGTCCTGCGGTGTGCTGTCGCTGGGCGCGCGGCCGCCCGGCCCCGGGGCAGAGCCGGTGCTGACCATCACCAGCGGGGCTGCCTGCCTGGTATTGCCGATGCGCAGCGCGATCACGGCCGCGCCCGCCATCAGGATGCTGCCGACGAGCAGGGCCTGGCGGTACCCGGCATCCGCGGCCACGAGCGGTGGGACATGTGCCGCGGTCAGGTGGCTGGTCCGGGTGATCGCGACGGCGGAGAGAATGGCCAGGCCGAGCGCGCTGCCGATCTGCTGGGACGAGTTCAGCAATCCTGCAGCCAGGCCCGCCTTGTCGGACGGCACCCCCGCATTGGCAGCGGCGGTGACCGAGACGAAGACGGCCCCCGCCCCCAGCGACAGCACCAGGAACCCGGGCAGCAGGTCGCTCACGTACGAACCGTGCAGCGGCACCCGGGATACGTAGTAGATGCCGGCTCCGGCGACCAGGCAGCCGGCCACGACCACCGGCCGGGTGCCAATGCGCGTGACCAGCTGCGAGGCCACGCCGCCCGCAATGGCGAACCCCGCGGTGATCGGGAGATAGGCGGCTCCCGCCTTGAGCGGCGAGTAGTGGAGGGTCTCCTGCATGTAGAGGGTGGCGTAGAAGAACATGGAGAAGAACCCGGTAAAGGCAATCAGCTGGGTCAGATCCGCTGCCACCAGCCCCTTCACCCGGAGGATGGCGAACGGAACCAGCGGGTAACGGCTCCGGATCTCATTGCCTGCGAACGCGATGAGCAAGCTGGCGGAGCCGATCAGGGTGAGGATGGTCTGCAGCGACCCCCAGCCGACGATAGGCGCCCGCACCAGGCCGTACACCAGCAGCAGCATGCCCCCGGTCACGAGCACTGCCCCCTGCGAGTCGAAGGCCGCGCGGCTGGCCATGCTGCCGCGGTCGTTCGCGAGCAGGGCAAGCGCTCCGGCAGCCACCAGCACACAGACCGGCGGGTTGACGAAGAAGACCCACCGCCACCCCGGCCCTTGCGAGATCACTCCGCCGAGGAAGACGCCGGCCGCCGCGGCCATCCCGCTGATGGCTCCCCAGGCCCCGAGCGCGGTATTGCGGTCCTTGCCTTCGCGGAAGCTGGTCGTGAGCTCTGAGAGTGCCGCCGGGGCCATGAGGGCGGCACCGATGCCTTGCGCGAGCCGGGCGGCAACGAGCAGCTCGGCGCTGCTGGCCAGGCCCGCGGTCAGCGAAGCCGCGGCGAAGATGGCCAGGCCGGTGAGCAGCACCCGGCGACGCCCGAGCAAGTCGCCGAGGCGGCCGCCGAGCAGCAGGAAGCCGCCGTAGGTAAGGATGTAGCCGCTGGCCACCCACTGCAGGTTCTGCTGTGAGAAGCCCAGGCTGTGCTGAATGGACGGCAGGGCGACATTGACGATGGCGGTGTCGGCGATGTCGAGGAACTGCACGGCGCACAGCAGCACCAGGGTGATCGCGCCCAGCCTCGATCGGAGAACCAGCCGTGCGCCGGCGTCTGGCAGGACCTGCTCCTGAACGGATGCCATACCGGCAAGCAACTCCTCTACTAAGTTAGCTGACTGACTCAGTATCGCCTCCGATGGGAGCCCGCTGTCAAGTGAGTGGCCTCACTTAGTCAGAAATTTGCCGGGGCGCCAGCGCTGCCGTCCGTAGCCGGCCCGGGGCCGCTGAAGCGGCCCAGCCGCAGGGCCTCGTCTTGCCATGCCGGCCGGTTTACACTCGCACGGAGGTGATTGCATGGATGATCTCTCCGTGGAATTCCTCGAGCTGATCCACCGCCTCGAGGAGGTCAGGGACGCCATCACCCCCGAACGTGCCCACGCCGAATTCGACGAGATCACGCTCCAGGTGTTCTGGAAGAAGTGGCCGCACCTGTCAACCTGGGCGGGCTCGCTGTGGCGGATGCTCTCCGAGGAACTGACGGAGCCGGGCAGCCCTCACCGCGACGCTGATCTGGACGAGGTCGGGGGGAGCGACTGACCATGGCGGCCCCCCAGACGCCTGCCACCGCGGTGCTCCGGGACCTGATGACCACCCGGGTGGCCGCGACCACGCCGGACACGTCGGTGGCAGCCGCAGCCGCCGACATGGTCGGCGCGGGTGTGGGCTCGGCGGTGGTCATGCAAGGGTCATTCCTGGTTGGCATCCTCACCGAGCGCGACGTGCTCAAGGCCGCCGCGTCCGGCGCGGACCTGTCGGCATCGGGGGTTTCTGAGTGGATGACACCCGACCCGCAAACGGCCACCCCGGGCACGTCCGCCGAAGACGCGGCCCAGCTCATGCTGCTGAACGGGTTCCGGCACCTCCCGGTCGTTGATGGCCGCACCGTGTGTGGCGTGGTGAGCCTGCGGGACCTGTTCGCGGCCAGGATCCGCCGCCCGCGGCCGGGCTGAGCAGCGGCCGGGCTGAGCAGTGGATGTGCTGCTGACCGACGCGGACGTCATCACCATGGCGGACGGTGCCGGGCCGGCCCGATCGATGCTGGTCCGGGACGACCGGATTGCGGCGGTCGGGCCGGCCGATCGGGTGCATGCGGCGGCGGCGCCGGGTGCACGGCTGGTGCGGCTGGCCGGGTGCGCCATCATCCCCGGGCTGATCGATGCGCACTGCCACTTGTGCAACGTGGGCTACCTGGCGTCGGGCGCGGACTGCAGCCAGCCAGCGGCGCCGGACATCCCGGCGATCATGGCGCGGTTGCGGGACGCGGCCGCAGGCACACCGGCCGGATCGTGGGTGACCGGCAGCGGGTATGTGGAATACAAGCTCCGCGAGAGCCGGCACCCCACCCGAGCCGATCTCGATGCCGCGGTGCCGGGCCGGCCGGCCATCCTGTTCCACACCTCGCTGCACGCCTGCGTGCTGAATACGCCCGCGCTCCGGGAGGCGGGATTCGGGGACCGGGAGCCGGATCCGCCAGCTGGCCGTTTCGGGCGGGACCATGCGGGGCGGCTGGACGGGGTGGTCTACGAGGGACCGACCTTCACCCTGCTATGGGATGGCCAGCGGCGGGACATGGCGCGGATGAGTGCGGTCCAGCGGGCTGGCCTGGTGGCCGGGGCGGGACAGCATTTCGCCGCGCTGGGCATCACCGCGGTGTGCGATGCGGACACCCGCCGAGACTCACTGGCCGCCTACGCGGAGGCCGACGAGCGGGGCATGCTCAGCGTGCGGGTGAGCGGGCTGATGGTGCACGACGAGGCGGACTGGCTGCGTGGGTCCGGGCTGCGCGGGCGCCGGTCACCGCGGCTGGCCGCAGAATCGGTGAAGATCTGGGCCGACGGCGGGATGACCAGCCGCACCGCGGCCATCCACGGCAGCTACCCGGTCCCGCCCTACGGTTCCGGGATCATGTACTTTCCGGCTGCCGAGCTGACCGCGATGGTGCGTGAGTTCGATGGCCGCGGGCTGCAGGTGTGTATCCACGCGCAGGGGGACCGGGCGATCGAAGCCGTGCTGGACGCGTACGCCGCGGTGCTGGATGGCCGCCCGCCGAACCCGCTCCGGCACCGGATCGAGCATGCTGGCGCGATGTTCGCGCCGCTGGCGGCCCGGGCCGCGCCGCTGGGGATCGTGGTGGCGAGCCAGCCCGGGTTCCTGTCCACCCTTGGTGACGGGTTCGCGGAAGCACTGCCGGAGCGGGGCGATGAACTGTACGCGTTCGCGTCGTGGCGGCGGGCCGGGATCTGTGTTGCAGGGTCCTCCGACGCGCCGGTGATCACTGCAGATCCGCTGCTGGGGATCCGGGACGCGGTGCTGCGCCGGACGGGCAGCGGGCGCGTGCTGGGGCCTGGTGAGCGGCTGGCCGTGCGTGATGCGCTCGCCCTGTACACCACGCAGGCGGCGTTCGCGCTGCGGCAGGAACGGGACATAGGGTCGCTGGAGCCGGGCAAGCTCGCGGACTTCGTGGTCCTGGACCGAAACCCGCTGGCGGCAGCGCCCGAGCAGATCGTGGACGCCCGGGTACTGGCGACGGTTGTCGGCGGGCAGCCCGTCTTCCGGGCTGGCGATTCGCCGCTGTGACCGGGACCGCCAGGATGCCTGGCACCGCATCGCCGCCGTTACCGGCAAGCTCCTGAAATCGACACCTCCGTCGACAGGCACCTGACGACGTGGCGGAGCGGCACCTTGCCTAGGATGACCTTCATGTCGGAGCCGTCGCCAGCAACCTTCCCGGTCACCACCGCCTTCGGGCTGGAGGGCATGACCATCGAGCGGGATCTGGGCCTCACGTTCGGCCTGGTCGTGCGCAGCATGGGCGTTGCCAAGTCCTTCACCGCGGGGTTTACCGCCATGCGCCAGGGCGAGGTCCCCCAGTACACCCAGCTGCTCGAGGACAGCCGCCGCCACGCGATCGACCGCATGATCGACAACGCGCGGCTGCTCGGCGCGAACGCGGTCATCGCGATGCGGTTCGATTCCTCAGAGATCGGCCAGCAGCTGACTGAGATCGTGGCCTATGGCACCGCGGTCGTGGCCCGGCCCACTGGCTAGCTGTGTCCGGTCCCGCGCCCGGCGGTCCCCGGCGGCTGGCTGATGACGCCGGCCGGGAACGGCTGGTCGCCGTGCTCCGCGAGCACTATGCGCTCGGTGAGTTCGGCCTTGACGAGCTGGACCGCCGGGTGGGCGTGGTACTGGGCGCCCGGTATCTGGACGAGGCCGCCCTGGCGGTGGCGGACCTTCCGCAACTCGCGGGGACGGGAACCGCGGGGGAGCCGCCGCCCATCAAGCACCGGCACCGTCACGCCCAGGTGGCCGAGCCGGCCGCTGGCTGGATACCGACGGGCGAGCGGTTCCGTGACCCCACCACCCGGGCGGTGATGCGGGTGTGGGTAGACCCGGTGGACCAGAGCCGGCACTACGTCCCGGAGCCGGATGGCTGACGGCGTGCGTCAGCGCCAGGCCTGTCCGCCGCCGCTGCGCTCGGCCAGGAACTGCTCGATGACCGGAAGCGTCACGTCGGTCCGCCAGAACGCCTGCAGGTGCCCCAGCCCTGGCAGCGCCACGGCCCGGGCGGCTGGCATCGCGGCCGCTGCGGACTGGCCAAGGGCCCAATAGTCGCCGTCGTCACCGCCGACCCCGAGCAGGAACAGGGTCGGCACCGTGAGGTGATCCGGCGGCCAGAACGGTGGGGCGGTCGCGAAGGCTTCATAGCCCCCGGCGAACGCCACCGCGTCGGTGCTGCACAAGTGCTCAAGCAGCCACGGCGGAGGCGGCTCGGACTCGTCGGCTGCCATCTCCTGGATGACCGCCCGGGTGCCTTCGGCCATCACCTTACCGGCGTCGCTCCGCAGGTCAGCGGGCTGTTCCGCGCGGCCGGGGACCGAATCCAGCCCGATCATGCCGCCCAGCCGCCCGGGATGGCTGGCGGCCACGGCGTAGGCGACCCGGGCGCCCAGCGAATAGCCGACCAGCAGGGCGCGCTCGATGCCAGCGTCGTCGAGCACGGCGATGACGTCATCGACGTAACACGACATCTGGTGGCCGGCGACTGCGGTCGGGGCTTCGCTGCGGCCGTGTCCCCGGTGGTCGAAAAGGATGTGACGGTACCCCGGCAGCGCCGCGACATACCCCGCCGTCTCCCACATCGTCGAGTCACCGCAGCCGCCGGTGTGCCACAGCACCGGTGGCCCGCTGCCGGCTACGCCGTAGTACAGGCGAAGCCCACCACTGTCCGCGTATGGCACAGCCCACCCCCCTATCCTCCGGACAGTATCGCGCCATCCCGCCCTGGTACGAGGCCGAGAGCATGCCTAACGGCCGAAGGCCACCAGCCACCGCCCCGGCTCAGTGGCCGGCCCGCCAGGACTGCCGCCGCAGCCGGCGCAGTACTGGCAGCGCCGCGAAGTAGGACCCGGCCGCGGCGATGCCGCCGATCCCGACGTCGATCGAGAGCCGGCCCTGCCTGGCCCAGTAGACGTCTTTCAGCTCCAGCAGCAAGGCGAACTCATCGACGATCAGCGCCAGCCCGGAGCCGTAGCTGATCGCGACTGCCGGATGCCGCCGGTGCCGCTCCTCACCGCGGACGGCGATCGCGCCAACACCGGACAGCAAGCCGATGCCCCACAGGTAATGGTGCAGGTGCTCGCCGCCGACACTGATGTTCCGGAATGGCCCCTTCCCGGCCCGGATGCTGTAGGTAAGTGCCCGCAGCCCGGCGAACGTGACAGTGAAGGCAAGCCAGCTGAGCAGGGCGGACTGCTCGCCAGGACCGAGTTCCTCGTGGAACGCACGGCGGACCGCACCCGGTGACGGCTCTAGGTTTGTCACACCGCACCAGTACCCGGCCGGCTACCGGGCTCAATCCACCGCGATCAGTCGCGTGCTGGCAGGACGGTCAGAGCCGCACCGGCCGGCCCGGGGTGACCGGCGGCCGGGACGGGCGGTCAGGCCAGGCTCGCACGGAGCGTGAGGCAGCGACGCGCGGCACGGCCGGCCAGTAGCAGCCGGACCAGGCTCGCAGCGCCCGCGGCGGCGGCCGGCAGCAGAGCCAGCTTTCCGGGGACGGTGGCCAACCCGGCGGCCAGCAGCACCAGGCCGAGCCCGTCGGCGCATACCGCGCCGTACCCGGCGACCGCCGCGGCGGTCGGGGCCCGCTGCGGCCGGACTGGCAGCCAGCGGGTGAGCCGGCCGGTGGCTGCGATCCCGGCCAGCGCACCCCAGGCGGTGACCCCGGCGGCGGCGGCGACGAGGTAGATGCCCACGCCCATGCCGGGGAACGGGGCTGCCCAGTGCCCGCCGAGCACGGGGCCGGCCCTAAGGTGGCTGGCCGCCGCGGTGGCGATCCACAGCAGGCCGACCAGCGGGCCGGTCACCAGCAGGCTGACGGCGACGCGGCGTGCCTGGCTGGCGGCGATCTCGGCCCGGAATCCGGCGGAGACCTGGGCGGGGTCGCCGAATTCGGCGATCGCCGCCAGGGCAGCCTCGGCTGGTGGCAGGCCGGCGGACCGGTGCGCGTCGGTGGCATCCAGCAACCCGGAGCGCAGCTCGGCTACGATGCCGGCCCGGGCCCGGGCGGGGCCGGGCAGCCGGGCGGTGACCTCGGCGAGATAACCATCGACCGGCACGTCGCCCGCGCCGGGCTGGCTGTCGGCGCTCATGGTGAGGACACCGCCAGCGGCATGGGTTCCAGCAGGGTGGTGACGGCGGCGGAGAAGTCCCGCCAGGTGCTGCGCTCGGTGTCCAGGGCGCGGCGGCCGGCCGGGGTCAGCTGGTAGACGCGGCGGCGGCGGCCGCCAGCGGCTGACCAGCTTGCTTCCACCAGGCCCGCCCGTTCCAGGCGGTGCAGAGCCGGATAAACCGTGCCCGTCGGCAGGTCGACCTGGCCGCCGCTGCGCACCCGCAGCGCTTCCATGATCGCGTAACCATGACGTGGCCCAGGCTCGAGCACCGCCAGCAGGATGCCGTCCAGGTGGCCCTTGAGAGTTTCCGCCCTCATAGGTAGCTATGCTACGCTCTCACTCATAGATAGTGTTGCTACAGGTAGTATTTCTACTACAAAGAGGTGGTCGCCCTATGTGGGACATGACCAACCTTCGCACCGGCTGGTGACCGGCCATGTCCCGCACGCTGTGGCTCATCGCCCGCAATCTGATGTTCACCGTCGTGGTGCCGGGACTGGGTGGAGTCTGGCTGCCCTGGCGGATCTTGACCCGCAACGGGCATACCGCCGCCCCGGCCGCGTGGGTGGCGGTCCCCGTCATCGTGGCCGGGGTGGCGCTGTACGTGTGGTGCGTGTGGAACTTCGCGGCGGTGGGCGGCGGCACTCCCGGGCCGTGGGACGCGCCCTCGCGGGTGGTCGCGGCAGGCCCCTACCGGTGGGTGCGCAACCCGATCTACCTGGCCGCGCTGCTGATCGTCGGGGGTGAGGCGTGGCTGTTCCTGTCGCTGCCGCTGCTGGCCTACGCGGGCGCCATGGCCGTCTGCTTCCACCTGTTCGTCATCGGCTATGAAGAGCCCACGCTGGGCCGCCGCTTTGGCACCAGCTACGCCGAGTACCGGCGCACCGTGCCGCGCTGGATCCCGCGGCGGCCACGCCACGGCTGAGCCCAGGCCGGGCTGCCACCGGGCAGGCGCGTTCCCGGCAGCGGGCCGGTGGGCATGCCGCCCAGTGGTGGGACGGGTGATCGTATAGTGACTGCCATGTCAGCTGGCTGGCCGGGCCCGGGCGCACCTGTAACCACGGTTGCCGAGGCGATTGCGCGGATGGAGGCGATCGCGGCGGCACTGCCCGCTACCGACGGGCTGGCCTGTTTCAACCGCGTGTACCTGGACGTGACCCAGCAGGTGGGCAGCGGGCTGGGCCAGGGCTTTTTCGCCGACCCCGTTTTCACCACCCACCTGGACGTGGCGTTCGCGGGCCTGTACTTTGCCGCGGCTGACGCCGCGGCCGACCCGGCGGCGGTGCCGCTGGCCTGGCGGCCGCTGGTCGAGCAGCGGGCCAACGCCGGCATCGAGCCGATCCAGTTCGCGCTGGCGGGCATCAACGCCCACATCAACCACGACCTGCCGATCGCCCTGGTCAGCACCTGCCAGGCGCTGGCCACCTCGCCGCAGGCCGCCCCGCACTTCGCCGACTACCAGAAGGTGGACCAGCTGCTGGACGCGGCCGAGCAGGGCATCCGGCAGTCGTTCGAGTCCGCCCCCGAGGTGACGGTCGACCGCCACCTGATGGCGGTCGCCAACCTCATCGGCAACTGGTCCATCGCCACCGCCCGGGACCTGGCCTGGAACAACTGCCTGCTGCTGTGGGCGGTGCGTGATGACCCGGCCGCGACCGGGCTGCTGCAGGACAACCTGGCCGCCGCGACCGCGCTGGCCGGCCGCCTGCTGCTGGTCGCGGTCTGAGATCTGGCACCGGCCGCCGCCGGCGGTCCGGGGCCCGTCCTCGGCTGACGTCACCGGCAGTGAACTGCGAGTATTGATGCGGGTCGACATGCCGAGGAGCCCGGATGACCGCTTCGCAGCTACGCCTCCGGCCACCGCCTGCCGTCCGGCCCGGGTGGCGGCGGCTCTGCCTCTCCTCCTTCGCCCTGGCCGCGATCACCGCCGGCCTGGTCTGGGCCGCTGTCGCTGATCTGGTCAGGCAGGGCCGGCTGGACACCGTGCTCTCCGCGGGACGGGCGGAGCTGGCCGCGCCGCTGATGGTGGCACTGGTGGTGGCGACCGGGCTCTGCGAACGCCGGTGGCCGGCCGAGCGCCGTCCGGTACTGGCCCGCGGCCACGTTCAGGATGCCTGCTTCCTGGCCCTGCACGCGGTCGTGGTGATCCCGCTGATGACGCTGCTCAGCGTCGGGGCGGCGGCGCTGATCGGCCGTTATGCGCCCTGGATCGAGTTGCGGCCGGCCGCGCAGTGGCCCGGCTGGCTGCTCGTCCCGCTCACCATCGTGGCCATGGATGGGGCCAACTGGCTGGCCCATTTTGCCGATCACCGGCTCGAACCGCTGTGGCGCTTCCACGCCCTTCACCACAGCCAGGAGGAGCTGAGCGTGCTCACCTCCTTCCGGGCGCACCCGCTCATGCACACCACCGGGTTCCTGCTGGCGACCATCCCGGTGATGGTGCTGATGCCGGACCGGCCGATCGCGCCGGTGGTCATCACCATCTATGTGTGCATCGGCACGCTCCAGCACGCCAACCTCCGGTGGACGTTCGGCCCGGCCGGCCGCCTGCTGGTAAGCCCGGCCTACCACCGGCTCCACCACGCGCCGGACACCCAGGACGTCAACCTGGGCGTGGTGCTGACGATCTGGGACGTGCTGGCCGGCCTGGCCAGGTTCCCGGCCGGCGGCCAGGCGCCCGGGCGTACCGGCCTGGCTGGCCGCCCGGTCCCGGTCGAGCAGGACGATCCGGGGCCGGCGCTGCTGCTCCTGGCCGGGCAGCTCGGCGAGCCGTTCCAGGCCCGCGGCCGATGAGCGCGCTACCGGGTGAGCCAGCGGATGGGGTGGTCTTCCCGCTGTCCGTGGATGGGCGGCGGAGCACGTCCGCACTGGGCCGGGCGGTGGTCGCCGACGCACTGCGCCCGGTCGAGCCGGCTAGTGCCGCTGGTGCTGAGCAGGAGCCGAACTGGCGCTCGGGCTACCTGGCTCATTTCCGCCGTCTGGTGGAAGCGGGACTGGCTTCGAACGCCGCCGCGCTGTCCATCGCCCAGGCTGGGCTGGGCTCGCTGCATGACCGGATGCGGGTGGCCTGGCCGGCCGCCGCGGAGACCGGGCTTGCTGCCCTGCAGTCGGTTCCCGCACAGGCCCGCTTCGCCACGGTCAGCGTGCCGGGCACCGGGCAGCCGGAATCCGGGCTGTCACTGCCGCACCACGGCGAGCAGCTGCGCGACGGCTCGCTCGCCCGCCAGCTGGACAGCTGGGTGACCGCCGGGATCATCGAGCCGTCGTGTGCGGATGCCGTGCGGGAGGTCGCCGCGCATCCGGAATGGCTGCCGCTGCCGGGCCAGACGGTGGTCGCGCTCGGGGCAGGGGCGGAGGTAGGCCCGGTGACACCGCTGCTGGCCTGGGGTGCCCGGGTGGCGGCCATTGACCTGCCCAGCCCTCAGCTGTGGGAGCGGGTGCTGGGGCTGGCCCGGCGCGGCGCGGGCACGCTGCTGGTGCCCGTCCGGCAGGGAGCAGAGCAGCCGCCCCCGGCGATGACGATCAGGCGATCGCCCGCCGGGCGGGCCTCGACCTGGCCCGGGCGGTCCCCGATGCGGCCGGCTGGCTGGCCAGCCTGGACGGCCCGCTTGTCCTTGGCAACTATGTCTATGCCGACGGCGCGGCGAATGTGGCGGTGTCCGCGGCGGCCGACGCGCTGACCGTGCGGGTGCAGGCGGCCCGCCCCGATCTGGCGCTGGCGTTCCTGGCCACCCCCACCGATGTCTTCGCCGTCCCGGCCGACGCGGTCGCCCAGTCCGTCCGCGCCTACGACACCCGGTCGCGGCTGGCGAAGCTCGCCGGGCCGCCGCTGCGCCTGGCATCCGGCGGGCGGCTGCTCCGCCCGGCCTACCCGCCCGGGGCCGACCCCGGCATCAACGACAGCCTGGTCTCTCAGCAAGGCCCGAACTACGCATTGGCCAAACGGCTGCAGCGATGGCGGGCCACCGTGGCGCGCCAGGCCGGGACCACCGTCTCGCTCAACGTGGCGCCGCCGACCCGCACCCGGTCGGTGCTGAAGAACCGTGCGCTGGCGGCCGCGTACGCCGGCGCGCACCGGTTCGGGGCCCAGGTGTTCGAGCCCGCCACCACCCGGGTGCTGATGGCGGCATTGCTCGTGCACGACCTGCACACGGCTGGGCCGGCGCACCCGCATCCTTGGCAGGACGAGGCGTACGCCGCCGCGCACGGCGGGCTGTGGCGGATCGCCTATGCTCCCCGCAGCGCGCTGGTGCTGGCCGCGCTGCTCGGTTACGCTGCCGGGCGGCCGTGACCGCCCGTCAGTAGGCGTGCCGGTCGGACAGCGCGAGCAGCGACCTCGCGCTGACCGGCCCGGCGCTGGCCTGGTTAGCTGGCCGGGCCGCCCGGGCCGCCATGGCAAGGAAGACGGCCGCGGTGGTGACCGCGTCGCCGAGCGCGTGGTGGGGTGCGTAGACCGGCAGGGACAGCTGCCGGGCCAGCAGTTCCAGCGATGGCTCGCGCCCGTCCCGGGCGCCCGCCGCATACCCCAGCGCCCGCGCCAGGGCGGCCGTGTCGATCACCTTGGCCGCAAACGTGGCCCCGGCCTGCCGCAGCAGCGGACTGAGGAAAGCGCGCTCGATCCAGGCGGCGTGCGCGACCGCGATCCGTCCCGCCAGCTGGCCCGCTACCTGCCGGGCGACCTCGGCGGCGGGCGGCGCGTGCGCCAGGTCGGCGGGGCGCAGATAGTGAACGCGCATGGCGTCGACCGAGACCGGGCTGGCCGGCCGGATCAGGCTGTAGTAGTGCTCGCGGTAGATGACCCGGCCATCCCGGATGGGCACCGAGCCAACCGAGACGACGCTGTCCTCGCGCAGGTCCAGGCCGGTTGTCTCGACATCGATGGCACAGTATTCCGCCTCCCGCCAGTCCGCGCGCAGGTGGCGGCCAGCCGCGCCCGCCGTTCTGCGCCATCTCATGCGTATTGCGTCACAGTTGAACGTCAGCCCTTCGCGCCTTGATTCGTTTACTTCGTTGGTTCGTCATGTGTGCGCACAGGCGCACGAGTGAACCTGGCGAGAATCATCGCAAACTGCTGGTGCCGCTCGGGCAGCCACACCCACAGCCCGTAGGTGGGCATCCCGGCGAGCACCCAGTCGCGTTCGAGCTGCGTGCCGTCCCATCCCGGGCGCCTGATCGTGCGCGTGGCCGGTACATCCCTGTGAAAGCCGCGGCGCTCGACCTCGCGTCCATACTCGCCTGCGCCGCGCCAGCGGGTAAACCCAGATGTGATGATCACCAGGCCCCGCGTCTCTAGCGCGTGGACGGCTCTGCGAATCTGCCGCTGAGAGCGGTGTAGCCGCCCGGCCAGTTCAGCGGTGGTCAGGGCGTATTCCTCGTCGTCCCGTAGTGCCTGCAAGATCGCCCGCTGGGCGGCTCCCAATCCCCGGCTCATGGTTAAGTGTACCGCTTGGAGCGAACTTGGGTCGCACCAGGGGGAACACTTAGGTGATGTAGGACCCTTTGCCAGCACGGTGGTGACCAGGCCGACTTCTTAAGATCACCTGGCAGCTGCGGTGCCATCTCATGCTTTTCTGAGCCGCATCTTCCAGCCGCCGTCCAGCTCGGCCTGGACGGCGGAGATGGCATGGAAGGAATCACGCAGATGGCGCCGGGTGAGCGGATCCAGATCCCGGGGGGCGACCCATGCGGACGGCTGCTGGCCGCCCCGGATGGCGGCGACTTCCTGCCTGAGCAGCAGTTCGTAGATATCCCGGAACGCCCCAGCCAGAGCCTCCGCTTCACCGGCCGTGAGCAGCTGCGCGTCAGCCGCGTGGCCGAGCCGCTCCGGCGTGCTGCCGCGCACCTCCCCGGTGGCGATGGCCAGCCACCGGGCCAGGGCGGAGATCGGCCGCAGCCCGCCCCGCTTGAGGTCGAGATCCCCGCGGTGCTCGCCGGAATGCTCGACCACGAAGTCGCGGACGAAGCCGGTCGGGGGCTTGGCGGCGATCGCGAAGTGAAGCAGCGCATCCAGGAATTCGGTGCTGCGGGTGGTCTCCCGGATGGTGTCGGTGACCGCCCGGCCGATGGCGGCCTCGGTGATGGGCCTGGAATCCGCGGCGATCGACGACAGCAGCAGCGCGCCTTCCCTGGTGGGATCGGTGATCCACCGCCGGGCAGCCGCGGCCCAGGCCGACCGGGACCGGCTGAACAGCGGGTTGTCGGCGTTGGCGCCGTCCGGGCACCGGCGCAGCCCGCACCGCTCCAGCTCGGCCAGTACCCGGGTGGCCTGCTGGCGGATGCCGTCACCGGGATCGGCACCGGACGGGTCGGCCCAGACGATGCCGGTATCCACATCGGACCCCGGCAGGGGCTCCTGCCGTGCCAACGATCCCAGCACGAGCCACGAGCACGGTGGCGATGACCCGCCGGTTTCGGCGGACAGCCGCAGCAGCCGGGCCAGGATGGCATCGGTGAGCGCGGCGTGCAGGGCGCCGATGTGCTCGGCCGGCACGTGGGTGTCGTGGAGTTCGACGATCGTGGCCGGGAGCAGCCGGCAGGCCTGGCTCAGGTCGCTGATACTGGCCGCCGCGTCGATGGCGGTCCGGATCAGCAAGGGGTCGCGCACCTCGACCGATGCCAGATCCATGGCCCGCAGCACACCGGTGGGCTTGTCGTCCCGGTCGCAGACGACCAGGTGATGAACTCCGGCCTTGACCATCTGGACGAAGGCCGCGGCCAGCGTCGCGCTGCTGGGCACGGTGATCACCGGCATGCTCATGATCTCGCCGACCGGGGCATCGGCGCTGATCTCGCCGGTGGCGACCCGGGAGCGGAAATCCCGGTCGGTGACGATGCCAAGGCCCTGCGGGGTCCGGATGAGCGCGCACGACTGGTCGGTCCGGGTCACGGCCGCCGCTGCCTCCCGTACCGGTACCGTGGCCGCACACCAGACGATCTGCCGCATATGCCGGGTCACCGGCGTCT
>Ga0306923_10000692_pt1 | contig 27298 bp, 20 predicted proteins | sample sta12Can44000108_FD_203841 | JGI IMG/M metagenome (GOLD analysis project Ga0306923, IMG submission 203841) | Lab enrichment of tropical soil microbial communities from Luquillo Experimental Forest, Puerto Rico - statanox.12C.anox.44.000.108 (v2)... | ecosystem: Environmental > Terrestrial >... | reverse complement strand
CGTTCAAGGCGTTTACGCTGGCGATGGCGCTCGATTCCGGCAAGGTCGATCTCAATTCGATGTGGGATGCGCGCGGACCGCTGCATTACGGCAAGTTCACGATCCATGATGATGAGCCGAAGGGTCGCTTCCTCAGCATGAGGGAGGTGTTCACCTTCTCGTCGAACGTCGGTGCGGCGCGCATCGCGCTGTCGCAGGGAGTGGAAGCGCACAAGGCGTTTTTGCGCAAGATGGGCCAACTGGAGCGGCTGCGCACCGAATTGCCCGAGAGTGCCTCGCCGATCGTGCCGAAGCACTGGGGCGAGTTGAACACGGTCACCATCGCGTTCGGGCATGGCATGGCAGTTGCGCCCCTGCAGGCGGTGATGGGGATCGACGCCCTGGTGAACGGCGGCTACCTGATTCCGCCGACCTTCATGAAGCGCACCGAACAGGAGGCGTTGGAAATCGGAAGGCGGGTAATCAAGCCCGAAACATCCGAGAAGATGCGCTATCTGATGCGATTGAACGCCGAGATCGGTACGGCGCGGAAGGCCGACGTCAACGGCTACTACATCGGCGGTAAAACCGGCACGGCGGAAAAAGTGGTCAACGGCCACTACGCCAAGCGGCGCGTGCTCACCGCCTTCACGGCGATCCTGCCTGCCGACAGTCCGAAATACCAGTTTCTGATCATGCTCGACGAGCCGCAACCGCTGAAGGAAACCTACGGCTTCATCACCTCAGGCTGGAACGCCGTGCCGACGGGCGGAAACGTGATTGCGCGCATTGCGCCGCTCCTGGGCGTTCAACCGCGCTTCGACCTGCCGCCGCCCGATCGCCTTATTCTTGCGGCATCAAGGACAACGCAGTAAGCCATTTGAGTCGCCGCACGGTAGCGCAAACGGCTCGCGCGTCTGTCCGACTGGAACGGTATGAAACTTCGCGACCTCTTCAGCGATCAGACGACAATCGGCCCGCAGGCCGAGACGATCAACGTCACTGGCCTTGCCGTGGATAGTCGGCTCGTCAGGCCCGGCGACCTGTTTTTCGCGATCGCCGGCAGCAAGACCGACGGCGCGCGCTTCGTCGGTGCGGCCGTCGCCGCAGGCGCGGTTGCGGTTGCCGGTGAACATCCGCCGCAAGATGCCTTGTCCGTGCCGTTCGTCACCACTTCCAATCCGCGCCGCGCGCTGGCGCTGGCCGCCGCGAAATTCCACCCCCTTCAACCGGCGACGATCGCCGCCATCACCGGTACCAGCGGAAAGACCTCGGTTGCGGCGTTTACGCGACAAATCTGGCAGTATCTCGGGCATGCGTCCGCAAGCATCGGTACCATCGGACTGGTATCGCCGAAGCGCACCGTCTATGGCTCGCTGACCACGCCGGATCCCATCGCGCTGCATCGTGAGCTTGACGAGATCGCGCGCGAAGGCGTCACGCATCTGGCGTTTGAGGCCTCCTCCCATGGGCTCGACCAATACCGTCTGGATGGCGTTCGCATCTCCGCGGGTGGCTTCACCAACCTGTCGCGCGATCACATGGATTACCATCCGGATGTGGCGCACTATTTCGCCGCCAAGCTCAGGCTGTTTTCCGAACTTGTCGCGCCTTCAGGTGCCGCGGTGGTCTTCGCGGACCACGATGTCGCGTCGCAAGTGATCGACGCCGCGCGTGCGCGCGGTTTGCGGATCGTGGCAGTAGGCGGCAGAGGGGATGGCACGGGCGAGGGAATTCGCCTCGTCGAAGCTGCAATCGACGGCTTTGGGCAAAAGCTGGTGCTGGAACATCGCGGCAAAAAGGCTTCGGTGCGGCTGCCGCTGGTCGGTCACTTTCAGATCGAGAATGCGCTGGTGGCGGCGGGACTCGCGATTGCGACCGGCAGCCAACCGGACGCGGTGTGCGCAAGCCTGGAGACGCTCGAAGGCGCGAAGGGAAGGTTGGAGCGGGTCGGTGAGCGTAACGGCGCACCGATCTTCGTCGACTATGCACATAAGCCCGACGCGCTTGCCAAGGCGCTGCAGGCGCTGCGGCCCTACGCCAGGCGCCGTCTGGTGGTTGTGTTCGGCGCCGGTGGAGATCGCGACGCGGGCAAACGTCCGCTGATGGGCGCGATCGCCAGCGAGAACGCCGATAGCGTGATCGTCACCGACGACAATCCACGCAGCGAGAAGCCGGAGCAGATTCGTGCCGCGATTCTTGGCGCTGCCAAGGGAGCAACGGAAATCGGCGACCGCGCCCGTGCGATCCGCACGGCCATTGAGGGCCTGCAGCCCGGCGATGCATTGCTGATCGCCGGCAAGGGACATGAGACCGGGCAGATTATCGGCGACCGCGTGCTGCCGTTCAGCGATCACGATGCGGTCAAGGCCGCGCTTGCGCCGAGGGTTGCATGATCGCCGCGCGGTTATGGACAGCGCGCGCGATGGCCGAGGCGATGCATGCTTCGCAGAACGGCGCATTGCCCGGAACCGTGACCGGCCTTTCCATCGACAGCCGCACGATTGCGCCCGGCGAGGCCTATTTTGCCATCAAAGGCGACGTGCATGACGGGCACGATTTCGTCCTTGCCGCCCTGAAGGCGGGTGCGGCTTTGGCCGTGGTTGCTGCCACCAGGCGCGGCGAGTTTTCGCACGACGCTCCGCTTCTCCTCGTCGATGATGTCCTCGATGGCCTGAGGAAGCTGGCGGGCGCCGCTCGCGCCCGTCTCAACGCCCAGGTGATCGCGGTCACGGGGTCGGTCGGCAAGACTTCGACCAAGGAAGCCCTGCGGGCCGTGCTCGGTGCGCAGGGCGAGACCCACGCATCGGCCGCCTCATTCAACAATCATTGGGGCGTGCCGTTGTCGCTGGCGCGCTGTCCGGCGGCGGCGCGCTTTGCGATCTTCGAGATCGGCATGAACCACGCGGGCGAGATCGAGCCGCTGGTCAAGCTGGTGCGCCCGCATATCGCGATCGTCACCGCCGTCGAGCCGGTGCATCTTGAATTCTTCGCCGGCATCGAAGCGATTGCCGACGCGAAGGCGGAGATCTTTACCGGCGTCGAGCCCGGCGGCGCGGTCGTGCTGAACCGCGACAATGCGCAGTTCGAACGGTTGCAGACTGCGGCCGAAAGGCACGGCATCTCGCGCATCGTCACCTTTGGAACCGATGCGCGAGCCGATGCGCGGCTGCTCGATCTGTCGCTGCATGCCGCGTCGTCGGCGGTGCATGCCAATATCCTCGGGCATGAGGTGACCTACAAGCTTGGCGCACCCGGCCGCCACATGGTGATGAACTCGCTGGCGGTGCTGGCGGCGGCGTCGCTTGCCGGCGCCGATCTGGCGTTGGCCGCGCTGTCAATGTCGCAGGTCGAGCCGGCCTCGGGCCGAGGTGTGCGACGCATGCTGGAACTCGCGGGCGGCGAGGCCACCTTGATCGACGAAAGCTACAATGCCAACCCGGCCTCGATGGTGGCAGCGCTCGACGTGCTTGGGCAGGCCGCGGTGGCTCAGCACGGCAGGCGCATTGCCGTGCTCGGCGACATGCTCGAACTCGGCCCAACCGCCGCGGGGCTGCATCAAGGCCTCGGCGAAGCCATCAAGGCCAACCGGATCGATCTGGTTTATTGCTGCGGTCCCCTGATGCGTAACTTGTGGGACACGCTCTCGGCGGGTAAACGAGGCGGCTATGCGGACGACTCGGCAGGACTGGAAGGGCAGGTAGTCTCGGCGGTTCGCGCGGGCGATGTGCTCATGATCAAGGGATCGCTGGGCTCGAAGATGAAGACAATCGTCAATGCGCTCGAAAGGGGCTTTCCCGGCAGGTCCGCGCGCGATGGAGCCGCGGTATAGGGTGGAATTTGCATGTTTTACTGGTTGATCGACCTCTCCAACAATTTACCGCCCGGTTTTGGTGCGCTTCGAACGGTTCTCAACGTTTTTCGCTACATCACCTTTCGCACCGGCGGGGCGGTGGTCACCGCTGCTCTGTTCGTGTTCCTGTTCGGGCCGTGGATCATCGATCATCTGCGCATCCGGCAAGGCAAAGGCCAGCCGATCCGCGCCGACGGTCCGCAATCGCACATCATTTCCAAGAAGGGCACGCCAACGATGGGCGGCCTGATGATCCTGTCCGGATTGGTGGTTTCGACGCTGCTTTGGGCCAATCCGCTCAACCCCTACGTCTGGATCGTGCTCGCGGTGACGCTCGGCTTCGGCTTCGTCGGCTTCTATGACGACTATCTGAAGGTGACCAAGCAGACTTCCGGCGGCTTTGCCGGGAGGAGTCGCCTTGCTTTGGAGGCGGTCATCGCGCTTGTGGCATGCTACGCACTGGTCAAGCTCGGCCGCGACGCCGCGTCAACTTCGCTGGCCATCCCCTTCTTCAAGGACGTGATCATCAACTTCGGCTGGTTCTTCGTGCTGTTTGGCGCCTTCGTGATTGTCGGCGCCGGCAACGCGGTCAACCTGACCGATGGTCTCGACGGCCTTGCCATCGTGCCGGTCATGATTGCCTCAGCAAGCTTCGGCCTGATCGCTTATCTGGCCGGCAATGCGGTGTTCTCCGATTATCTGCAGATCAATTATGTTGCCGGCAGCGGCGAGCTTGCGGTGCTGACCGGCGCGATGCTCGGCGCGGGCCTCGGCTTCCTGTGGTTCAACGCGCCGCCGGCTTCGATTTTCATGGGCGACACCGGTTCGCTTGCGCTCGGCGGCATGCTCGGCGCGATAGCGGTTGCGGTCAAGCATGAGATCGTGCTGGCCGTGATCGGCGGCTTGTTCGTGCTGGAGGCGGTTTCCGTGATCGTGCAGGTCGCCTCCTTCAAGCTCACAGGAAAACGTATCTTCAGGATGGCGCCGATCCATCATCACTTCGAGCAATTGGGCTGGACCGAGCCGCAGATCGTGATCCGCTTCTGGATCATTTCGGTGATGCTGGCGCTGGCCGGCCTCTCCACGCTCAAACTCAGATGATCGGGCGATCATGATCCCCGCCACAGCCTTCGCCGGCAAAAAGGTTGCGGTGTTCGGCCTTGGCGGCTCGGGCCTTGCGAGCTGCCGCGCCTTGAAGGCTGGCGGCGCGGAGGTGATCGCCGGCGACGACAGCCCGGAAAACCTTGCCGATGCCGCGCGAGAAGGCTTTGTTACCGCCGACCTGCGTCGCGTGTCCTTTGCGGAGTTCGCTGCGTTGGTCCTGACGCCGGGCGCGCCGTTGACCCACCCCGCACCGCACTGGAGCGTGCTGCTCGCGCGCGAGGCGGGCGTCGAGGTGATCGGCGACATCGAATTGTTCTGCCGCGAGCGGCGGCGCCACGCGCCCAATGCGCCGTTCGTGGCGATCACCGGGACCAACGGCAAATCCACCACCACCGCGCTGATCGCACACCTGACGCGCGTTGCCGGCTACGACACCCAGATGGGCGGCAACATCGGCACCGCAATCTTGTCGCTGCAACCGCCGCGGATGGGCCGGGTGCACGTGATCGAGATGTCGTCCTACCAGATCGATCTTTCGCCCTCGCTCGATCCGAGCGTCGGTATCCTCCTCAATATCAGCGAAGACCACATCGATCGCCACGGCACGCTCGCCCATTATGCGGCGGTGAAGGAGCGCCTGGTCGCGGGCGTCCAGGTGCAGGGTACCGCCATTATCGGTGTCGACGACATCTTCGGCCGCAATGCCGCGGACCGGATCGAGCGCTCCGGCAAGCGCGTGGTGCGCGTTTCCGTGAGAAATCCCCTTGCCGACGGCTTCTACGTCGAGCACGAAACCATCGTGCGCGCCTCCGCTGCCGCGCGCAGCGAGATCGCGCGAATCGGCGGTATCGGCTCGTTGCGCGGCCTGCACAATGCCCAGAACGCGGCCTGTGCGTCGGCCTGTGCGCTGGCACTCGGCATCAGGGGGGACGTGTTGCAGAACGGCCTGCGCAGCTTCCCGGGGCTCGCCCATCGCATGGAACAGGTCGGCAGGGTGGGTAACGTGTTGTTCGTCAACGATTCCAAGGGCACCAACGCCGATGCGGCGGCGCGCGCGCTGTCGTCCTTTGCCGACATCTTCTGGATCGCGGGCGGCAAGCCGAAGCTCGGCGGCATCACGAATTTGGCCGAATATTTCCCGCGCATTCGCAAGGCCTACCTGATCGGCGAGGCCGCGAAAGAGTTTTCCGAGACGCTTGGCGAGCGCGTTGCGTACGAGATATCGGAAACGCTCGATGTCGCGGTCAGCCGTGCCGCCGACGATGCGAAGGCTTCCGGCCTCGCTGATGCCGTCGTGCTGCTGTCGCCGGCGTGCTCCTCCTTCGACCAGTACCGCAACTTCGAAATCCGCGGCACCAGGTTTCGCGACCTCGTCAACGCGCTGCCGGGCGTCAAGCCGGTGGTGTGATCTTCTCTCGCGTCCCGGACGCGCTGCGCAGCATCCGGGGCACGAGAATGTGCCGGCCTGCAAAACATCTGAAGTTCATTAACCTTTCGGCAACCAAGCTGGGCGACCAATGAGGGATCAAGGCCGCAAGGGACGCCCATGCTCTCCCGCGAAGAACGCACCCCGCTCTCCGATTGGTGGTGGACGGTCGACCGCCCGATGCTCGGGGCTATCCTTGCCTTGATGCTGACGGGGATCGTGCTGTCGCTTGCGGCAAGTCCTCCGGTGGCAACGCGGATCGGGCTCGATCCATTCCACTTCTTCAGCCATCACGTCCTGTTCCTGCTGCCCTCCATCGTCGTGCTGACAGGGGTTTCCTTCCTGTCGCCGCGCCAGATCCGACGCACAGCGCTGATCGTGTTCGCAGTCTCGATTGTCCTGATCTTGGCGACATTGCTGGTCGGCCCTGAAGTCAAGGGCTCACGGCGCTGGATCACTCTGATCGGCATCAACATCCAGGCCTCCGAATCCGCCAAGCCCGCCTTCGTGGTGCTCGCGGCCTGGCTGTTCGCGGAATCGGCGCGGCGGCCGGAAATGCCGGCGACCTCGATGGCGCTGGTGCTGCTGTTGATGCTGGTTTCGCTTCTGGTGATGGAGCCCGATTTCGGCCAGACCATGCTGATCCTGATGGTCTGGGGCGCCTTGTTCTTCATCGCGGGCATGCGAATGATCTGGGTCGCGGGGCTGGCAGGCGCGGCCGGCGCCGGGCTGTTCGGCGCCTATCTCTTCGTGCCGCACGTCGCCGGACGTATCAAGCGCTTCATGAATCCGGCCTCGGGCGACACCTTTCAGGTCGATACCGCGATGGAGGCCTTCTATAACGGCGGCTGGTTCGGGCTTGGGCCCGGCGAGGGCATCGCCAAGCGCAGTCTGCCGGATAGTCATACCGACTTCGTGTTCGCGGTCGCGGGCGAGGAGTTCGGCATCATTCTCTGCCTTGGGCTGCTCGGATTGTTTGCCTTCATCGTGGTTCGCGCGCTGATGCGGGCCTATTCCACCGAGGACATGTTCGCGCGCTTTGCGGCGTCGGGGCTTGCCATCATGTTCGGGATGCAGGCTGCGATCAACATGTCCGTCAATCTGCAGCTGATCCCGGCCAAGGGCATGACGCTGCCCTTCATCTCCTATGGTGGCTCGTCGATGATTTCGCTCGCCTATGGCGTGGGCATGATGCTGGCATTGACCCGGCTGAGATCGCGCACCGAGATCCTGTCGATGGGCGATACGGCAGAGCGGCACAGCTACGCGTGACGCACACGGTGCCATGGGCTATTGAAGGCCTATGGATGAAAAACCCCTGATTCTGCTGGCCGCGGGCGGCACAGGCGGCCATCTTTTTCCCGCCGAGGCGCTCGGTGCCGAATTGATCAGGCGCGGTTATCGCGTGCGGCTTGCCACCGACTCCCGCGCGTTGCGCTATAGCGGGCTGTTCTCGAACGAGATGATCGATGTCGTGCCGAGCGAGACCGCGCGCGGCGGCAATCCGCTGCAGCTCGCGCACGCCGCCTTGACCCTGGTCGCCGGCACCTTCGTAGCGCTGGGATTGATGCTCCGGTTGAAACCGAGGGCCGTGGTCGGCTTTGGCGGCTATCCGACGCTGCCGCCGCTGATCGCGGCAAGGCTTTGCCGTATCCCCGGCATCATCCACGATGCCAATGCCGTGCTCGGGCGCGCCAACCGTTTTCTCGCGCGGCACGTCAGCGCGGTAGCAACCTCGTTGCCGGGCGTGCTCGACCGCGATCCGGCACTGTCGGCAAAGGCTACCGCTGTCGGCACGCCGATGCGGCCCGCAATCCTTGCCGCCGCGGCGACGAGCTATTCCCCGCCGGAACCGGGGGGCGCGTTTCGTCTGCTGGTGGTCGGCGGCAGCCAGGGCGCGCGCGTGATGAGCGACGTCCTGCCGGGCGCGATCGAGCGCCTCGAACCGGCATTGTGGAACCGCTTGATCCTCACCCAGCAGGTGCGCGAGGAGGACATGGCGCGGGTGCGCGCGGTCTATGAGCGCCTCAAGATCGCTTGTGAGCTCGCACCGTTTTTCACCGACCTGCCGGCGCGTCTGGCCGCGAACCACCTGGTGGTGTCGCGATCGGGCGCCGGCACGGTGGCCGAGCTTGCCGCAATCGGCCGCCCGTCCATCCTGGTGCCGTTACCGGGCTCGATCGACCAGGACCAGTTTGCCAACGCCGGCGTGCTGGCGCAGGCGGGCGGCGCCTTGCGGATTCCGCAAACCGAGTTCACGCCTGACCGGCTGGCCGCTGAAATCTCGGCGCTTGCCGCCGAGCCGGAGCGGCTTTCGGCCATGGCCACCTCCGCGCGGAGCGTGGGCCGGCTCGATGCGGCGCAGCGGCTGGCCGATCTGGTCATGAAAGTGGCGGGAATCTGACGGAAAAAGCCCTTGTCAGCGACTCGCAAAGCGAGGCATCCAGTGTAAATCCGCACCGCTGATTTGCACCGGCGCGGGCGGAAAGCCAGGGAAAGCCGTGATGAGACTGCCGCGCGAGATCGGGCCCATCCACTTCGTCGGGATCGGCGGCATCGGCATGAGCGGTATTGCCGAGGTGCTCAACAATCTCGGCTATACCGTGCAGGGCTCGGATGCCGCCGACGGCGCCAATGTCGCGCGCCTGCGCGAAAAGGGCGTCAAGGTCACCATCGGCCACAAGGCGGAGAATGTCGACGGCGCCGACGTGGTCGTGGTCTCGACCGCGATCAAGCGCGACAATCCGGAATTGACGGCGGCGCGCGGGCGGCGCATTCCGGTGGTGCGCCGTGCCGAAATGCTTGCCGAATTGATGCGGCTGAAGAGCTGTGTTGCGATCACCGGCACCCATGGCAAGACCACCACGACCTCGATGGTCGCAGCCCTGCTCGACGCCGGTGGTCTTGATCCCACCGTGATCAACGGCGGCATCATCAATGCCTATGGCACTAATGCGCGGCTCGGCGCCGGCGACTGGATGGTGGTGGAGGCTGACGAGAGCGACGGCACATTCCTGAAATTGCCGGCCGATGTCGCCATCGTCACCAATGTCGATCCCGAGCATCTCGACCACTTCAAGACCTTCGAGGCGGTGCAGGAGGCCTTCCGCAATTTCGTGGAGAACGTGCCGTTCTACGGTTTCGCCGTCATGTGCATCGATCATCCCGTCGTGCAGAACCTGGTCGGCAGGATCGAGGACCGCCGCATCATCACCTATGGCGAGAATCCGCAGGCCGATGCTCGGCTTGTCGATCTCGAGCCAACCGGAGGCGGCTCGAAATTCGCCGTCGTCATCCGCAATCGCAAGACCGATGTTGCGCATGAGATTGCTGATATCACATTGCCGATGCCCGGCCGGCACAACGCATCGAATGCAACTGCTGCGATTGCGGTAGCGCACGCGCTTGGCATTACGGACGATGCGATCCGCAAGGCAATCGCGGGTTTCGGCGGCGTGAAGCGGCGCTTCACCCGAACCGGCGAATGGAACGGCGTGGTCGTGATCGACGACTACGGCCATCATCCGGTCGAGATCGCAGCCGTGCTGAAGGCGGCGCGGGAATCCTTTGCCGGCAGGATCATCGCCGTGGTGCAGCCGCATCGTTACACGCGTCTAAAATCGCTGTTAGAGGAATTTTGCACCTGCTTCAACGACGCCGACGCCGTCGTCGTTGCCGAGGTCTATCCGGCCGGCGAGACGCCGATCGAAGGCATCGACCGCGATCATTTCGTGCTCGGCTTGCGCGCGCATGGCCATCGCGAGGTGATTCCGCTCGCAAAGCCTTCCGACCTCGCCGGTATCATCAAAGGTCTCGCCGGCCGCGGCGATCTCGTCGTCTGTCTCGGCGCCGGCAGCATCACGCAATGGGCCTACGCGTTGCCCGGTGAATTGAAGGCATTGGGATAGGTGGCCGCATTCCCTGACATTACGCCCGAGCTGAGAGCCGCGATGCCAAAATTGCGCGGACGGCTGCTCGCCAACGAAAGTCTGGCGCCGCTGACATGGTTTCGCGTCGGCGGCGCGGCGCAAGCATTGTTCACGCCCGCGGACGAGGACGATCTCGCCTATTTTCTCAAGCACCTGCCGCAAGAACTTGACGTCTCTGTTGTCGGCGTCGGCTCCAACCTGATCGTGCGCGACGGTGGCATTCCGGGTGTCGTGATCCGGCTTTCGCCGCGCGGCTTCGGCGACACGGCAACCAACGGCGATGTCGTCACCACTGGTGCCGCCGCGCTCGACAGGCGCGTTGCGGAAACCGCCGCGGCCGCCAATCTCGCGGGACTTGAATTCTATTTTGGCATTCCCGGCACGATCGGCGGCGCGCTGCGCATGAACGCCGGCGCCAACGGCGTCGAGACCAAGGACGTCCTGATCGAGGCCTTTGGCCTTGACCGCAAGGGTAATCGGCATCGCTTTGCGAACGCCGACATGAAATTTGTCTACCGCAACGCGGGCGTCGATGCCTCGGTCATCTTTACCTCGGCGCGTTTCCAGGGGCGAGCGGCCGCGTCGGAAGAAATCCGCGCGCGCATGGAAGAGGTGCAGCAACACCGCGAGAACGCGCAGCCGATCCGCGAAAAGACCGGCGGCTCCACGTTCACGAATCCACCCGGCAACAGCGCCTGGAAACTGATCGATGCCGCCGGCTGCCGCGGCTTGCGCGTCGGCGGCGCGCAGGTTTCCGAAATGCATTGCAATTTCCTGATCAACACCGGCAAGGCGACCGGTCACGATATCGAGACGCTGGGCGAGACCGTTCGCGAGCGTGTCAAACAAAATTCGGGAATCGAGCTAGACTGGGAAATCAAACGCATTGGCATCGAGCGGACATGATGCGGGCTACCATTCTCTTCGGGGGGACCAACAAGGAGCGGTTGGTGTCGGTCGCAAGCGCGCAAGCCTTGTGCGAGGCCTTGCCCGAGGCCGATCTGTGGTTCTGGGAGGCCGACGACAGCGTGCACGAGACGCGGTCGAAGACCCTGCTTGGACATGCGCGGCCGTTCGAACATGCCTTCAGGCCCGGCGGCCGCAAAATCGGCGCGACGATCGAACAGGCGTTGGATCGGGCCAGATCAGAGGGGCGTGTGTTCGTGTTCGGCCTGCACGGTGGCAGAGCCGAGAATGGCGAGCTACAGGCGATGTGCGAGGTCCGCGGCGTTCCCTTCACCGGTTCGGGCTCGGCTTCCTCCCATCTTGCTTTCGACAAGGTTGCGGCAAAGCGATTCGTCGCGATTGCGGGTGTGAAAGCGCCGGCGGGGATTGCGCTCGACGATATCGAGGCGGCGCTCACCGAGCATGGCCGGCTGATTGCCAAGCCGACGCATGATGGTTCGAGCTACGGACTGATTTTCGTCAACGTCACGCAAGACATCGTCGCCGTCCGCAATGCCGCAAGGGCGGAAAGGTACCTGATCGAGCCGTTGATATCGGGCGTGGAAGCGACCTGTGGCGTGCTTGAGCAATCAAACGGGGCCGAAATATCGTTGCCACCGATCGAGATCGTGACCGCGGAGGGAACCTTCGACTACACCGCCAAGTACCTGCTCAAATCCACACAGGAGATCTGTCCGGGCCGGTTTGCGCCCGAGGTGACCGCAGCGATCATGGATGAGGCGTTGAAGGCGCACCGGGCGCTGTCCTGCAGCGGCTATTCGCGTTCCGATTTCATCGTCTCGGACAAGGGGCCGATCTACCTGGAAACCAACACCCTGCCGGGCCTGACCAAGGCTTCCCTGTATCCAAAGGCGCTCAAGGCCCAGGGCATCGATTTCGCCGATTTCCTGCGCGACCAGATCCTGCAAGCCGAGCGGCGCGCCAGGAAATAGCGTCGGAGGCGCGGGCCGCAGGGGCCGCACCGTGGCGGCGGGGGAAATGGCTCGGCCGACGCGTAAAATCCTTAATATTTTGTGGCAAGTCCCTCACAGGCTGGATCAAAAACCACCCTGTCCGCACTGATTTTACCTTTTGTTTACCAGTAGGCCCGAAGGTTAACGCTGGCGGCGCATGTGGCGCTTGGCTGCCGGGCGCGAGTGGTTTGCGGATTTCCGCTTCGACGATCGCATCTCGAGGGGAGAGAGGCCTTCTGCTTCAACACCCAACCGGCGGGACCGAGTTTCCACTGGTGTTCGCCGATTTGAAGTTCCTGCGTTGGCCGCGGCAAGCTCGTTCAGGGACATCGAATCGAAACACTAGCGCCTCGACCCGCAAATATTTGCGGGCACAACATGTGACGAGCTTGTGCGATGGATGGTGCAGGACGTCTCGCTTGGTCGGAGAGACCATCGGGGCTGCGGACTGACCTGAAAGCGACCGCAATGGCCGCGGTGGCCTCCTTGCGCGAGCGCTTCGGTTACGGCCGTCCGCGGAGTCGGCCACTTCTCGAACGCGAAACGCCGCCCCGTCTGGTCTGGCTGATCGAGCGCCACCTGCCCAGGCGCGCCGGAGTTGCCGCAACCGTCTTCTTGCTGCTTGGGAGCGCGGGCCTCGGCATCGTCAAGGGCGGCCACGTCGAGCAATTGACGGGTGCGGTGAACGATACGCGCAACGCGATCGCCAACTCCCTTGGTTTCCGCATTACCGAGGTTGCGATCAACGGACGAAAGCAATTGAGTCAGGACGAGGTGCTTGCAGTCGGCGGCGTCAACGGCCGCTCCTCGCTGTTGTTCCTGGACGCGGCCGCCGTGCGCGAGCGCTTGAAGGCCAATCCCTGGATTGCCGAAGCCACCGTGCTCAAGCTTTATCCTGGCCGTCTTCAGATCGACATCGTCGAGCGCACCGCCTTTGCGCTGTGGCAGCAGGGCGGCCGGTTCTCGGTAATCGCAGATGATGGCACGGTGCTCGAACCCTACGTGGCGCAGCGTTTCCTTTCCCTGCCGCTTGTGGTCGGCAAGGGCGCCGAGGCTCGTGCTCGCGATTTCCTGGCGCTATTGGCGCGTTATCCGCAGGTCAAGGCCGTGACCAAGGCCGCGATTTTCATCGGCGAGCGACGCTGGAATCTGCGGCTCAAGGATGGCCTCGACATCCGCCTGCCGGAGATCGACGTCGCGAACGCGCTGGCGGCCCTGAGCAGGCTCGACAGGGAAGACCATCTGTTCTCGCGCGACATCGTCGCCATCGACATGCGCCTGCCGGACCGGCTGACGGTGCAATTGTCCGAGGACGCAGCCAAGGCGCGCGAGGAGCAGTTCAGGAAGCCAAAGAGGAAGGCCGGTGACGCATGACCGGTCTTGATCGCTACCATACGCCGAAGGCCCGCCCGACACCGCACAAGCGTACCGCGCTGGCCGCCTCCCTCGACATCGGCACCAGCAAGATCGCCTGCATGATCGCGCGCCTCAAACCCTGTCCGCCGAACGATGCCCTTCGCGGTCGTAGCCACGCCGTGGAGCTGATCGGATACAGCCAGATCCAGGCGCGCGGCGTGAAGGCCGCCGCTGTCATCGATCCCGCTGAATGCGAGCAGACCGTACGCCAGGCGGTGGCGCTGGCCGAAAGGATGGCAAAGGTTCGCGTCGAATCCGTCCTGCTGTCGGTCTCTGGCGGCAGGATCCAGGGACAACTGATCGAGGCCGCCGCCGACATCCACGGCGGCGCCGTCACCGCTGCCGATGTCAGCCGGGTCACCTCCACCGGCATGCGTCATGCGACCGCAGAAGGCCGTACCGTCCTGCATACGCTGCCGGTCGGTTACGCCCTGGACGGTGTCAAGGGCATCCGCGATCCGCGCGGCATGGTGGCCCGGCAGTTTGGCGTCGATATGAATGTCGTGACCGCGGACGCCACGGTGGTCCGAAACCTGATGCTGGTGGTCGAGCGCTGCCACCTCGATGTCGAGGCCGTGGCGGCCAGCCCCTATGTGGCCAGCCTCGCGGTGCTGACCGACGATGAGGTGGATCTCGGCGCGGCCGTTGTGGAAATGGGGGCCGGCACCACCACTATCGCGATCTATTCGGCCGGACGTTTCGTCCACGCGAGCGGCTTTGCCGTCGGTGGTCATCACATCACCATGGACCTCGCGCGAGGGCTGTCCGCATGCATTGCGGATGCCGAGCGAATCAAGACGTTATATGGCACCGTGCTGACCGGCGGGTCCGACGCGCGTGAGTTGATGTCCGTCCCCACGGCCGGCGATGAGCGGGATGTTCCGCAAATCGTATCCCGTGCGACGATCGCAAACATCGTCCGGCACCGCGTCGAGGAGATTTTTGAAATGGTTCGGGATCGGCTTGCGGATTCTCCCTTTGCGGCGGAGCCCAAGGCGCGAGTGATTCTCAGCGGCGGCGCCTCGCAGCTGACGGGCATCTGCGAACTTGCCACCCAGATCCTCGGCCGGCCGGTTCGAATCGGTCGCCCGCTCGGTTTTGGCAGGCTGCCCCAGGAGGCAAAGAACGCCTCCTTTGCGGTGCCCGCAGGCCTGCTGGTCTATCCCCAATACGCTCATCTCGAGCACGTCGAACCGCGGCACGCGCGGCACTTCAGAACAGGGACTGACGGTTATTTCGGAAAGGTCGGACGATGGCTTCGCGAGGGCTTCTGATGGCTGGTTTCCGTACCCTTCCATTTTCACCAACTCCGGCGGCCGAAGGCCGGGGCGCAGTTTACGCGCCCGCAATCGACGAGAGGCAACCATGGCACTCAATCTAACTCCCCCCGACATTCACGAGTTGAAGCCGCGGATCACCGTCTTCGGCGTCGGTGGCGCGGGCGGCAATGCCGTCAACAACATGATCACCGCCGGGTTGCAGGGGGTCGATTTCGTGGTCGCCAACACGGACGCACAGGCGCTCACGATGTCGAAGGCCCAGCGCATCATCCAGATGGGCACCCAGGTCACGCAGGGTCTCGGCGCAGGCTCACAGCCCGACGTCGGCGCGGCCGCGGCGCAAGAGGTGATCGACGAAATCCGCGATCACCTTTCGGGCGCCAACATGGTGTTTGTCACCGCCGGCATGGGCGGCGGCACCGGCACCGGAGCCGCCCCGGTGATAGCCAAGACGGCCCGCGAGTTGGGTATCCTCACGGTCGGCGTCGTGACAAAGCCGTTTCATTTCGAGGGGCAGCGGCGCATGCGCACGGCGGACGCCGGCATCGCCGAACTGCACAAGGTGGTCGACACGCTTCTGATCATCCCGAACCAGAACCTGTTCCGGGTCGCCAACGAGAAGACCACCTTTGCCGATGCCTTCGCGATGGCCGACCAGGTGCTCTATTCCGGCGTCGCCTGCATTACCGACCTCATGGTCAAGGAAGGCCTGATCAATCTCGATTTTGCCGATGTGCGCGCGGTGATGCGCGAGATGGGCAAGGCGATGATGGGTACCGGCGAGGCCTCCGGCGAGAAGCGCGCCTTGACCGCGGCGGAAGCCGCGATCGCCAATCCGCTGATCGACGATTCCTCGATGAAGGGCGCGCGCGGCCTCCTGATCTCGATCACGGGGGGCAAGGACCTGACGCTGTTCGAGGTCGATGAGGCCGCAACGCGCATTCGCGAAGAGGTCGATCAGGATGCCAACATCATTGTCGGCGCCACCTTCGACGAGTCGCTCGACGGCGTGATCCGGGTCTCCGTGGTTGCCACCGGCATCGAGCATCAGCACTTCTCGCGCAGTGTTGCGACGCCCCCGACCGTGGTGGGCCCGAGCAACACGCCCGCGCCGACCGGCGGGTCGGAAAGCCGCCTGGCCGATTTGACGGCGCGTTTGCGTGCCGACAATGCGCGCCTTGCCGAACGCGCCGCCAAGCTCGAAGCCCAGGGACCACAGCAGGCGGCACAGGCGCAGCGGCCCGCGCAAAATGTCGAGCGGGCAGCGCTTGCTGCCATCGCCGCGGCGGTCGCCCCAAACGCTCCCGCGACATCAGCGGCGGCGCAGCCGGCTTCCTACGGCGACGTCACGGTTCGCCCCATTGCACAAAAGCCCTCGCTATTCCCCGATCACGATGCGACGCGAGCGCAGAACGCGGAATCCGTGGTGCCCGAGACCTTCATCCCGCCCGCAGCCGAGCGCCCGTCGACATCCCGTGCGCCCCGGATGCCGAAGTTCGAGGATCTGCCGATGCCGGCTCAGGCCGAAATTCGCCAGGCCCGCGGTGAGGCGGAGGAAGAGCATCCGCACAAGGGCCGCCTCTCGCTGTTGCAGCGCCTTGCCAACGTCGGCCTCGGCCGCCGCGATGAGGACAGCGAGCCGCCGATCGCCGCCCGCGCCGCCGGACCCGCGATGCCGCCCCTCCCGGAGCGCAAGTCGAAGCGTTCGGTCGCCGACCAGCTGTCTTCCAGCGAGCCGGTATCTGAATATGCCCGGCGTTCGCCGCCGCAGGGTTTGGATAGCCATGGCCGTCCCGCGCCTGTTGCTCCAGCGCCACAGGCAGACGACCATCTCGATATCCCCGCCTTTCTCCGCCGGCAGTCCAACTGAAGATTGTTACAAACTTGGCGCCTGAAAAAGGGTCTCGGCTTGGTCAAGCCGGGACCCTTTCTTCGCGCCGACTGCAATCGGCACGCCTTCGGTAAGCAAATGATTTTGAATGATTAATAGCGCGCGCCCGGCTTTGATGGTGGCTCGCAGTCGAGCTCTCAGCCTGTTGGATTTTGGTCAACCCTTGGCCCGAATACGGCAGAGATTGGGTAACAATCCGTAAAAAAGCGTGAGTTGGCGCTCTTTGGGGTGGTGACTATGGTTGCGACGACTTGGGGATGCTTAAAACGCGATTCGGCCATGGGAACTTGGGCCGAAAACGTGTTTAGGTAGTGGTAGTGGGCGGGTCTTCATGAAGTTCAGCCGTCAGACAACGCTTCGGTCGCATGCCACTGTGACAGGCGTTGGTATTCATTCCGGGTTGCCTGTCAGTTTGACCCTTGGGCCTGCATCCGTGGATGCAGGTTTTATTTTTGTACGCACGGGAGTTGAGGGTGGTGATCGGGAAGTTCGGGCCACCGCCGGCGCCGTGATCTCCACAGAATTTGCGACCGTGTTGGGGGATGGCGACGGCCCGCTAGTCGCCACCGCCGAGCACGTGCTCGCCGCGCTGCGGGGAATGGGTGTCGACAACGCCACCGTCGAAATCGACGGCCCGGAAGTGCCTATCATGGACGGCAGCGCCGCCCCCTTTGTCGCAGCTATCGACCAGGCCGGCACCCTGACCCAATCGGCGCCGCGCCGCTTCATTCAGGTGCTCAAGCCGGTGCACGTCGTGATGGGCGACAGCTTCGGTGAACTCCGTCCGCACGGGGCCGGCTTCCGTGCCGAAATTGAAATCGACTTTGCCAATCCGGTGATCGGCCGGCAGACGTTCACGCTCGAACTGAGCCCCGAGGGCTTCCGTCGCGAGGTTTGCCGCGCCCGCACCTTCGGATTCATGAACGACCAGGCGCGGCTCTGGAGCGCGGGCTTTGCGCGCGGCGCCTCCTTTGAGAACTCGGTGGTGTTCGACGAGACCCGCCTGCTCAATCCGGAGGGGCTGCGATTCGCCGATGAATGCGCGCGCCACAAGGTTTTGGACGTGGTGGGCGATCTCGCCTTGGCTGGTCTGCCCCTGTTGGGCGCCTATCGCTCGGTCCGTGGCGGGCACAAGCTCAATCACGCCGTGCTGACGTCGCTGATGGCCGACCGCTCCACCTGGCGCGTGGTGGAAGCCGAAACGACGCGTCGTTCCCGTGTGCCCGCGGAAGCCGGCAGCGGCATGGTAGGCGGCATCATCGCGCCCGCCTATGGGCCGGACGTGTCCTGAAGCGAGCGGACCTCACCTTCGGCACCCCTGCAAATCGTTGGTGCGCACCGGCGGTCGGTTTCGCTGCCTCCAGTTCGCCTTAATCCGGGCGAAATACCTGCCTATGCGGTTGGTCGGCGGGGTTTTTTCGGCTACACGGCCTTCGTTGCATGACAAGGCGCCCTGGCGTGGCAGCTAATCGCGGTCATGGCGCAGAGTAGTAAGCCCATCACAGGCTCAGGTTCTTAGGCTCAGGTCTCAGGTTCTAAAGCTCATGGCGCTGCGACGTATCACGCAACTACGCAGGATGTCGGCTGACACGCGCTGGCCGGGCCGCGTGCTCACATTCCACCGCAGGAATCTCAAACCGGCCGCGCTCGCCGCATCCCTTGTCGTGCTTGCGCTCCCCTTGGGCGGCTGCGGCACCGGCCCGTTGTGGGACAAGTTCCTTGCCAAGGACGACACCTTTGTCGAGGAGCCTGCGGACAAGCTCTATAATGAGGGCTTGTACCTGATGAACGAGAAGAAGGATTACAAGGCGGCGTCGAAGAAATTCGAGGAAGTCGACCGCCAGCACCCCTACTCCGAGTGGGCGCGCAAATCGCTGCTGATGTCGGCCTATGCCTTCTACAGTTCAGGCGATTATGACAACTGCATCGGCTCGGCGACCCGCTATGTCACGCTGCATCCAGGCAGCCCGGACGCCGCCTACGCGCAATATCTGATCGCTGCCTCCCACTACGACCAGATCCCCGATATTTCCCGCGACCAGGGTCGTACCGAGAAGGCAATCGCAGCGCTTGAAGAGGTGATCCGCAAATATCCGACCTCGGAATATGCAATCAGCGCCAAGGCCAAGCTCGAAGGCGCACGCGACCAGCTTGCCGGCAAGGAGATGGCTGTCGGCCGCTATTACATGCAGAAGCGCGACTACACCGCGGCGATCAACCGCTTCAAGACCGTGGTCACGCAATACCAGACCACGCGCCACGTCGAGGAGGCGCTGGCGCGCCTGACCGAGGCTTATATGACGATCGGCATTGTCGGCGAGGCGCAGACCGCGGCCGCCGTGCTGGGACACAATTTTCCCGACAGCCGCTGGTACAAGGACGCCTATAATCTTGTAAAGTCCGGCGGTCTCGAGCCGAGCGAGAATCAGGGTTCCTGGATCAGCAGGGCCTTCAAGAAAGTTGGTCTCGGCTAGGAATTCACCTCGCATGCTGGCGCGTCTGTCGATCCGCGACATCGTGTTGATCGAACGGCTTGATATCGAATTCGGAGAGGGGCTTGCGGTCCTGACCGGTGAGACCGGCGCGGGCAAATCCATCCTGCTCGATGCCTTTGCGCTGGCGCTTGGCTGTCGCGGCGATGCGGGCCTGGTGCGTCACGGCACCGAGCAAGGGCAGGTTACGGCGGTGTTCGACGTGCCGAAGGCCCATCCGGCGATGGCGATCTTGTCCGACAATGGCCTGGAAGACAGCGGTGAAATGATCCTGCGTCGCGTGCAGTTCGCCGACGGTCGCACGCGAGCCTTCATCAATGACCAGGCCATCAGCGTGCAGACCTTGAAGGCGATCGGTGCCGCGCTTGTCGAAATCCACGGCCAGCATGACGAGCGCGCGCTGGTCGATGCCGCAACCCATCGCCGCCTGCTCGATGCCTTTGCCGGGCTTGAGGCAGACGTTGCCGCCCTTGAGCGGCTCTGGGAGGCGCGCCGCGCCGCCAACGCCGCGCTCGATGAACATCGCGCCAGCATGGAGCGCGCCTCGCGCGAGGCCGACTATTTGCGCCATGCCTCCGAGGAGCTGAAAGCGCTCGCGCCTCACGACGGCGAGGAAACAGCACTTGCCGAGCGGCGCAGCGCGATGATGCAGGGCGAGAAGATCGCGGCCGATCTGCGCGAGGCGCGCGAGGCCGTCGGCGGCGATCATTCGCCGGTAGCCAACCTCTCTGCGGCCGTACGGCGGCTCGAACGCAGGGCGGCGAACGCGCCCGCTTTGGTGGAGCCCGCCGTGAAGGCGATCGATGCGGCAATCAACGCGCTGGAAGAGGCCGACCAGCATCTGGCGGCGGCGTTGGCCGCGGCCGATTTCGATCCCGCCGAGCTCGAGCGCATCGAGGAGCGGTTGTTCGCGCTTCGCGGTGCCTCGCGCAAATATTCCACGCCGGTCGATGGCCTTGCCGCGCTCGCGGCAAAATACGCCGCCGACGTCGCCTTGATCGATGCGGGCGCCGAACAGTTGAAGCAGCTTCAGGCCGAGGCCGGTGAGGCCGACCGGCACTACGTTTCCGCCGCCAAAAAGCTCTCCGTGAGCCGCGAAAAATCCGCGCAGAGGCTCGACAGGGCGGTGAATGCGGAACTGCCGCCGCTGAAGCTCGATCGCGCGACATTTACGACGCAGATCGAAACCGATGCCGAGGCGCCGGGACCGCAAGGGTTTGATCGCATCGAGTTCTGGGTGCAGACCAATCCCGGCACGCGGCCGGGGCCGCTGATGAAGGTCGCCTCCGGCGGCGAGCTGTCGCGTTTCCTGCTCGCGCTCAAGGTCGTGCTGTCGGATCGCGGTTCGGCACCGACGCTGGTGTTTGACGAGATCGACACCGGCGTCGGAGGGGCGGTTGCGGACGCGATCGGCGCGCGGCTGTCGCGGCTCGCAGGCAAGGTGCAGGTGATGGCGGTGACGCACGCGCCGCAGGTCGCGGCAAGGGCAAATCAGCACCTGCTGATTTCCAAGGACTCGCTTGACAAGGGCAAGCGCGTTGCCACGCGCGTCAATGCGCTGGCCGCCGACCACCGGCGCGAGGAGATTGCCCGCATGCTGGCCGGCGCCGAAATTACGGCCGAGGCGCGCGCCGCCGCCGAGCGTCTGCTCAGGGCTGCGACGGCGTAGCGCACGTGTCATGGCCAAGGCGGCAAAATCCAGGAATCTCCCCGATGTCGGCGACCTCAGCAAGGCGCAGGCGAAGGTCGAGCACAAGCGCCTGACGCTGGAGCTGGAGGCGCATGACCGCCGCTATTATCAGGAAGACGCGCCAAGCGTCTCTGATGCCGACTACGATGCACTCCGGCAACGTTTCAACGCGATCGAGAAGCGATTTCCCGAACTGGTAAGCCCGGAATCGCCGTCGCAGAGAATCGGCGCGGTGCCCTCCGGTCGCTTCAGGAAGGTCCGCCACGCCGTTCCGATGCTGTCGCTCGACAACGCCTTTGCGGAAGCGGACGTGATCGACTTCGTCGGGCGTATCGAGCGTTTTCTCAAGCTGAGCGGCGAGGGGATCGACTTTTCGGCTGAGCCGAAGATCGACGGGCTGTCGATGTCGTTGCGGTATGAAGGAGGCGAGCTCGTTACCGCTGCGACCCGCGGCGACGGCGCGGAGGGCGAGGACGTCACCGCCAATATCCGCACCTTGAAAGACGTGCCGCAGCAGCTGAAAGGCCGCAACGTGCCGCAAATCTGCGAAGTACGCGGTGAAGTCTACATGACCAAGAAGGGTTTTCTGGCGCTCAACGAGCGGCAGAAGGCGGCGGGCGAGACCGTCTTTGTCAATCCGCGCAATTCGGCCGCGGGTTCGCTGCGCCAGAAGGACCCATCGATCACCGCCTCGCGCCCGCTCGGCTTTTTCGCTTACGCCTGGGGCGAGATGAGCGACATGCCGGAAGGCACACAGAGCGGCATGATCCACTTTTTCGAGCGCTGCGGCTTCAAGACCAACCCGCTGACCAAGCTCTGCCATTCGGTCGAGCAGCTGATTGTCTTCCACCGCAGGATCGAGGAGCAGCGTGCGGAGCTCGACTACGACATCGACGGCGTCGTCTACAAGGTGGATCGCATCGACTGGCAGGAGCGGCTCGGTTTCGTCTCGCGCACGCCGCGTTGGGCGATCGCGCACAAATTCCCGGCTGAGCGCGCGATGACCGTGCTTCGCGACATCGTCATTCAGGTCGGACGCACCGGTTCTCTCACGCCCGTCGGCAAGCTCGATCCCGTCGGCGTCGGCGGCGTCATCGTGCAGAACGTCACGTTGCACAACGAGGACTACATCAAAGGCATCGGCGGCGACGGCGAGCAGATTAGGGGAGGGCGTGATCTCAGGATCGGTGACACCGTAATTGTCCAGCGTGCGGGCGACGTGATCCCGCAAATCGTCGATGTGGTAGCCGATAAGCCACGCGGGAAGGAGAAGTATCGGTTTCCAACAAGATGCCCGTGCCCGCTGCACACCGAGGTGGTGCGCGAGGAAACCGCGACCGGCGAGGAAGGGGCGCGGGCACGTTGCACCGGCGAGTTCGCCTGTCCCTACCAGAAGATCGAACACCTCAAGCTTTTTTCATCCCGTCGTGCCTTCGACATCGACGGCCTGGGCGAGAAGCAGATCGAGTTCTTCTTCGAGCAGGGGTGGGTCAAGGAGCCCGCCGACATCTTCACGCTTCAGGCGCGCAACGGCAGGATCAAGCTCGAGGAGATCGAAGGCTACGGCGAAACCTCGGTGCGCAATCTGTTCGGCGCGATCGAGGCGCGGCGCGAAATCGCGCTCGAGCGTTTCATCTACGCGCTCGGCATGCGCCATGTCGGCGAAACCACGGCGCTGGCGCTGGCGCGCGGCTACGGCTCCTGGGAGGCCTTTCACGACGCCTGTGTGAAGGTCGCCAAAGGCGACGAGGAGGCGATCGCCGAGATGGACGCGCTCGACCAGATCGGTGATACCGTGATCCAGAGCATTAAGGCCTATTTCGGCGAAAGCCATAATCGCGGCATCGTCGAGCGGCTCACCAGGGAGATCACCATCCTCGATGCCGAAAGGCCGAAGAGCAATTCGGCGATCGCCGGCAAGACCGTGGTGTTCACGGGATCGCTGGAAAAGATGACGCGCGATGAGGCCAAGGCGATGGCCGAGCGTCTGGGCGCCAAGGCCGCGGGCTCGGTCTCGAAGAAGACCGATTACGTCGTCGCCGGCCCCGGCGCCGGTTCGAAACTGGCGGAAGCCAAAAAGCACGGCGTCACTGTGCTGACCGAAGACGAGTGGCTGAAGCTGGTCGGGGGGTAGACGATTCGGAACCGTCAGATTGGCGCCGTCGCCTCGTCGAGCCAGAGCTTGTCGGCCTCATCGAGATGCGGGCGAACCTCGTTCCTCACGCGCGCGTGGTAGGTGTTGAGCCAGTCGCGTTCCGCCTCGCTTAGCATGGCGACCTCGATCAGGCGTCGGTCGATCGGCGCGAGCGTCAATGTCTCGAACGCGTTCATCGGTTTTTCGGCGGAAGCCACCTCGGTTGCGGTGACAAGCTCCAGATTCTCGATCCGGATGCCATAACTATCGGTCTTGTAGTAACCGGGCTCGTTGGAAAGGATCATGCCGCGCTTGAGCGGCGTGGTGCCGAGCTTTGAGATGCGCGCAGGCCCCTCGTGCACGGAGAGATAACTGCCGACGCCGTGACCGGTGCCGTGCTCGAAATCGATGCCCGCCTGCCAGAGAAACTGGCGGGCCAGCGTGTCGAGCTGTGCGCCGGTGGCGCCATCGGGGAAAACCGCGCGCGCGATCGCGATGTGGCCGCGCAGCACGCGCGTGAAGCGGTCGCGCATTTCGGCGGTGGGTTCGCCGACCGCAATCGTGCGCGTGACGTCGGTGGTGCCGTCCTCGTATTGCGCGCCGGAATCGACCAGCAAGAGATCGCCGGGCGCAATCCGCCGATTGCTGTTGCGCGTCACGCGGTAGTGCACGATGGCGCCGTTCGGCCCGGTGCCGGCAATGGTGGGGAAGGAGACGTCCTTCAGAAGGCCGCTCTCGCGGCGGAACGTCTCCAGCGCTGCCACGGTGTCGATCTCGGTGAGCGCGCCCTTGGGCGCTTCGCGGTCGACCCAGGCGAGGAATCGCGCCAGTGCCACCGCATCGCGCCGATGCGCGGTGCGGGTGCCGGCGATTTCGGTTGCGTTCTTGACCGCCTTCAGCAGGCTGGTGGGATCGTTGCCGGGCACGGCTTTGCCGCCGGCGGCCTTGATTAGACGGCTCAGCGCGTCGGCGGCGGTCGCACTGTCGAGCGCGATGGAAGCGCTACTTTGCGCCAGCGCGGTCAACTCAGGCACCAGCGCGTCTGGCTCCCTGACGTCTGCTGCTTGCTCGAGATGATCCCGCGTCGCGTTCGACAGCTTGCGGTGATCGATGAAAACGGTCGGCCGGCCAGCCTTCGGCACCAGAGCGTAGGACAGGGGTAGCGGGGTGTGTGCGACATCACCGCCGCGGATGTTGAAGGTCCACGCTACCGCATGGGAATCCGACAGCACCAGCGCATCGACGGCGAGCTTGCCGATTTCGGCGCGGATCGAATCGAGCTTGTCCGCCTCGGCCTCGCCGGCGAATTGCGAGCCATGCACAGAGATCGGCGCGAGCGGCGGGGGTGGGCGGTCGGCCCAGATCGTATCGATCGGGTTGCTTTGGACCGCGATCAGCTCGGCCCCCGCCCTGGTGCAGGCGGCGGCGATCCGCTCGGCTGCTGCTGGCGTGTGCAGCCAGGGGTCGTAGCCAAGGCGGTCGCCGTGGTGAAGATGCTTGGCGAGCCAACTTTCCGGTGGCGGTTCGACCAACGGCTCGATGGTCCAGGCCTCCCGATCGACCTGCTTGGCCGCCTGCAGCGTGTAGCGGCCGTCCACGAACAGGGCCGCCTCATTGTCCAGCACGACTGCGAGCCCCGCCGATCCCGTAAAACCGCTGAGCCAGGACAGCCGCTCTTCCGAAGGCGCGACATACTCGTTTTGCTGTTGATCGGCGCGCGGGACAACGAATCCCCTGAGCTTCCGCCGTGCCAGCTCCTCGCGCAGCGCTTTAAGTCGCGGGCCGAGGGCCGCCCCGCTCTCAGCTTCCTCAAATGTCTGAAAACGTGCTTCGAACATCCTGTTCCCACTTTAGGATTGCGGGGAGAACTCCGCAATGCTAGCTGTTTTGGCACAGGTTATGCTTAAAAAATGCGAGTCGCGTCAGGCCGATTGCAGCGTACTTCACAATCGACTTCATCGGACTGGACGGGGGAAATGCCGGGAGTGCTCCAGCTCAACGAAGAGGGGAGAGGGCATGCCTGCTTTCACGTTTGAGAAGATTCCGCCTCCCGGCCGCGCCGGCCAGACTAATTCCATCGAGAAAAAGCAGCGTAGTGCGATCGTTCAGATCCTGGATCGATTTGTCGAAACACGTATCAAGCGCTCATCCTGCGATGAGGAGAACGCGGCCATCCCTCCTGCATCGCTAGTGCCGCCTATTTGAAGTTCCTGCACCACGAGCGGCGAATTTTGCTCAGGAACTTCAAATAAAAAAGCGGCACTAGAATCATGGATTTGCTAGTGCCCATAACTTTCCGAAGTTCGTGAAAGGTGGATGCTGAGAAATAGCACGAACTTCGGAAAGTGGGCACTAGTCTCGGAATAGGTCTATTTCACAAAGCGGAGCAGCAGGCTGCTCCAGCCATCGATCGTAAGATGCCGCAGTGGGACCAGCCCACGGGCCCGATAGGCGGCGATCACGCCGCCCGCCTGCGGCGTCAACAAGCCTGACAGCACGACCAGCGCGCCCGGCGCCAGATACCTTGACATCGGTTGCGCCAATTGCCTGAGCGGGTTGGCGAGGATGTTCGCCAGCACCAGGTCGAACGGGCCAAGCGCGGCGAATTCCGGCGCCGAAAAGCTGGCGGCGCGGATCACATGCAGGAAATTGCCTGCCGCGTTGAGCCGCGCATTTTCGCGCGCCAGCCGCACCGACGGCACATCGATGTCGCTCGCCAGCACGGTTCGACGCAGCGCCTTGGCCGCGGCGATGGCGAGCACGCCCGTGCCCGTGCCGAGATCGAGCAGGCGTTGCGGGCGGTACGCCTTGAGCAGGTGATCGAGCAGCAACAGGCAGCCGCGGGTGGTGCCGTGGTGGCCGGTGCCGAAGGCCAGCGCCGCCTCGATTTCGATATTAAGCTTGTTTGCCGGTAAACGCGCCCGGTCATGGGCACCATGCACGACAAAGCGCCCGGCCGGCACCGGCACGAGACTCTCCAGGCTCGTCTTGACCCAGTCCCTCGCTTCGATCGTATCGAAGGCTATCGTGTCGGCGATCTCCTTGCCGGCTTGTCTGGCGACAATCTCGCGCAACAGCGCCCGGTCCGGCGCTTGTGCAAAATGCAGCGTGATGTCCCAGCTTCCGCCCGGCTGCTCGAAGGCCGCCACCGCAGCCTCCCCCTCGCAAAAAATCTCGGTCAGGACATCGACAACGCCTCTCGCCGCCTGTTCGTCGCCGATCGCGAAGCTTGCGCGGTGGGTGGGGGTCTGAGCGGACGTCTTCACTGGCGGTCGCCGGTCCTAGCGGGAGGTTGGCTGGCGAGAGTATCGATATCAGGAGGCGGCGCCAACGACGGCAATTTATGAAAATTTGATGAATATTCGCCGCAGAATATCGGCAAGATTTGCGCGCTTGCGTTCAAGCAAGCTTAGGTTCTCTCGTGCGAAGCTGGCTTGCTGCTGGAATATTTCAAAATTGCGGAGGCGAAGGTGAAGCGTATTGTTTTTCAATTCCTGTCCGACGAAGCGGGCGCTACGGCAATCGAGTACGGTCTGATCGCGGCGGGAATTTCGATCGCGATCATTGCGACGGTGAACGGGTTGGGCACCAACCTCAACAACATGTTCACCTCGATCAACAACTCGTTGAAATAACGCTGCGAAGTTGCCTCCTGGGAGGCAATTTTCGCGATCGCGACAATTCCACTAGACAGGCGGGACGCGCAAGGAATCGATCCTTGCGCGTCCCGCCTGGTCAGCGTGGCGCGAATCTGTAGCGGAAAGTGCAGGAGCGCGCGCCCTGCATCAAGGTCTGCGCGCGGTGGAGGCTGACCTCGCCCTCGCCGACGGCAGCGATATCGAAGTCGGTCTGGCAGATCAGGAGCGCGCCGAGCTCCGGTTCACCTAGAGCGCGAAAAAACTCGGCAAAGCGGCAGCTGGTAACGTCGAATTCCAGCGCCTCCTCGTCATGGCGGTGCATCTCGAAGATGACTTCCCGTTCGGTCGCGTTGTTCAGCGCGCCCTGCATCTTGGCCCATTTGCGCCGCGGGCTGCCCTCGATGTCCTTGCCGACCGAGGCAAACAGCTCTCTGGACCAGTCGCGCAGCGCGCCCCTGACGATCGCATCGGTTTTTTCCTTGCCAAGCTCGGCGCGTAGCGCGCGCATGACAGGCACCAGGACCTGGGCCTGGATACGGGTCTTGTC
>Ga0306923_10000691_pt1 | contig 27299 bp, 24 predicted proteins | sample sta12Can44000108_FD_203841 | JGI IMG/M metagenome (GOLD analysis project Ga0306923, IMG submission 203841) | Lab enrichment of tropical soil microbial communities from Luquillo Experimental Forest, Puerto Rico - statanox.12C.anox.44.000.108 (v2)... | ecosystem: Environmental > Terrestrial >... | reverse complement strand
GGTCGCTCACTTCAAACGCGACGTGCGCCACTCTCCGGACGAGATCGGGAACCACCGCGTCCGCTTCGAAGCGCATCCATTCCACGCCGAATTCGCTTTTTTGGTGACTGACAACAAAGAGTTTCAGATCTTTCAAATGGGTCTCCCCGGGCTTCGATTCCGTAGTGGGAATCCCGACGTGATGATACCGGCGCATTGTTTTCTCTCTCCGGAGAATTGGCACCAAATTCTACTCTATTGGTGACGGCATTTTGAACTGCGCCTCGTGACGAGCCTTCTGAAAACACCACCGGGCCGGGCTGAGTGGCACTTCCCCAACTGTCTGAGGACAATTGGGCGATTTGCGGGCGGCAGGAAGAGCGCTACGGTTCGCGGGGGAAATCGTCGGGCCCGTACATCTGGCGAACCTCGGTCTCACCTTCCCAACCCGGCCAATGCTTTCTGTGCAGCTCCATGAAGCGCACTGCTGATTGCACAGCTTCTTCCTTCGATTTCAGCTCAAATTGCGCGTACCCGCCGATAATTTCCTTGGATTCGGTGAATGGTCCGTCGCTCGCGGTGATTTTTCCGTTGGAAAGCCGCACGCGGACCCCTGTGTCAGTGGGTTTGAGCCCGCCGCTCCCGAGCATGGTGCCAGCATTGACCGCCTCTTCACTGAGCTTGCCAATGGCATCCATTAACTCCTTCGGCGGAAAGCCATACCCTTCCTTATGCTTGACTATCATCATGAATTTCATCGTCACATCTCCTTTTCTATTCGAGTTAGGGAGCCGGTTTCCGGTTATTGCGCCGGCCGGCGAAACCTTGGTTCTATTCCTGGCTCTATGGAAGCGTCGGACGACAGACAGCAAAATCGACAGGTTCCATAAACTTTTTTCGGCGGGAGCGACGCGGAGCGGAGGCCTGTTCCGCTTACGGCTTCTTCTCGGCTACCTGGGCGCGCAGGCGCTCTTCCCGCTTCCTCAACTCGGGAGTAAGCTCGGGACCGAAGTCCTCTGCTTCGAAGACCTGGCGAATCTCAATCTCCGCTTCCCCTTCGTGAGGACTGGGGCAGCGCTTGACCCATTCGATCGCTTCTTCCATGGACCTCACCTGCCACAGCCAGAAACCGGCGATCAACTCCTTGGTCTCGGTGAAAGGCCCGTCGATCACGGTCCGGTTCTCTCCTGAGAAGCGCACACGCTTGCCCTTCGAACTAGGTTGCAGGCCCTCGCCGGCGAGCAACACGCCGGCCTTCACCAGCTCTTCGTTGAACATCCCCATTTCGGCAAGAAGCTTTTGCTTCGGCATGACGCCCGCCTCCGAATCCTTGCTGGCTTTGACGATCACCATGAATCGCATTATTCTTTCTCCTTTTGCGTTTCGGTTTGCAGCTGGATTTTCTGCCCTCTACTCTAATGTCGAATGGGGGGCAGCAGGATCGACACTTACAGAAATTTTTTGCAGGAATTTTTAAAAGTTCGCAAACCGTGACGCGGATCGGTTTACCTAGCCGCAACACAAAGCAGCGACTGGGCAGAGGCCCCCATTTGCAGTAAATTCTGTAAAAGCCTTAAATCTTCATAAAGATACGCCGGGAGCGTTTGTCGAGCCGTCAGCTGGATGACCGGGCGCAATACCTCTAACGGTACCCAAGCGGTCTTATCGGGAAGGATGCATGCTTGTTCGTTTACGTGTTCCAGCTCACAAGACAGTATGACAAGTACAAACGCGAGGACCATCGCTGCCAAGACTGTTTTATGGTTCCGAAAGTGTTTGTGCCGACCCTTCATGTTCGCCTCCTGCTCAAGCCATTCTGGGCTCTACCTGGACGTCGAACGAAGGGCCTCGAGGTCGACAGGTGGCATGTCTGATTGGGGAGAAAAGACTTGGGATTAATTTGGTTCCTGACGGCAGGAAGTAGTGAGTATTAGTAATAAGTCTTTAAAACGCTACAGTTTTCGCGACCGTGTACCGACCACTTCCCCGCTTGGCCCGACCAGATCGGATACGAGAAAAGCGATATCTCTGCTGCCACAACCAACATCGAGAACTCGCATGCCCGCGCTGAGCCCGGCCTGCTGCAGGAGTTGCCGGGTGAAAGGTTCAAGGGCCTGCGCCTGACGGCTGGGGCGTTCGAATTCCTCGTTCGAATGACCCAAGGCATAAGTGGATCGTTGGGAGTTTTCCATATTTCACCGCGGCCCTGCGCGCCGAAACCACTCTTTCCAAAGGAGGAGAAAAGTAACCGAACGAGAAGTTACCGGCGGGCGCGGTCCTTGCGGACGGCTTCGTCCACCAGGGCATCGAGTTCCGAACGAGTCAGGGTGACTTCGTCCGTGGTGTTTTCACCTTGATCACAGGTTTCGGGAAGTTCGGCGCCGCCGCCGGGAGGTGGCGTGACGTGGTAACGCGCTCGCGCGGCCATGAGCTTGGCCACTTCGCGCGTGGAGAGAAGCTGCGGCTCACCCGCAAGTTTCGCCGCAAGCATAATTTTCGCGAAGTGCTCGATGGTCTCCATCCGGAAAAAGGCGGTGAGCAAATCCGGACCGCAGGTGGTGGCGCCGTGATTGGCAAGCAAGACTGCATCGTAGTGCGGAACGAACGGCTCGAGGACCGCGCCGAGATCCGGCGTGCCGGGGGTCGCGTAGCGAACGAGAGGAACCTTGCCGAGTCCGACGACAACTTCAGGGAGCAGCGCCTGGTCGAGGCCGAGGCCGGCCGCGGCGAAACCCGTGGCCGTTGGCGGGTGGCCGTGGCAGACGGCGTTGACGTCCGGACGCATATTGTAAAAGAGAAGGTGCATGCCGGCTTCGGAAGAAATCTTGCGGTCGCCCTGGAGGTGGTGGCCATCCATATCCATGATGACCAGATCCTCCGGGGTCATCATGCCCTTATTAATGCAAGTAGGAGTCGTGAGGATGCGATCGGCGTCGAGGCGAATGGAGAGGTTGCCTTCGCCGGCGACGATAAATCCCCGTTCGTACATCCAGCGGCCCACAACGCAAATATCGTGACGATGTTGTTCTTCACTGCGTGCAAAGTTCAAGGGCCACGAGTCCGAAGTCACGGTACGGACTCCTTCCTAGACCGAAGGGCGTTCCGGTCCAACCAAAAGCGATGAAATGTTCAAAACTTCTGGCAAAAGAGTACGCTTCAACGTGCAGAAAGCCAAGCGCAAATCACGCGTAAATCCCGCGAAGCTTCAGAGCCATTGCGACGCGGTCAATGGCCAGCATATAGGCGGCAATGCGGTTGTTGACGTGGTGGAGTTCGGCATAGCGAACGACCTCGTCGAAAGCGCGCTCCATGACGTCCAGAAGACGTTCGTTGACTTCACTCTCACGCCAGAAGAATCCCTGGCGGTCCTGAACCCATTCGAAATAGCTGACGGTAACGCCGCCGGCGTTTCCAAGAATGTCTGGAACGGTGAAGATGCCCTTGGAATCGATGATGGCATCGGCCTGCCAAGTTGTGGGGCCGTTGGCGCCTTCGCAGAGGACTCTGGCCTGCACCTGATGTGCGTTCTGCTCGGTAATCTGGTTTTCAATCGCGGCCGGGATGAGGACATCGCAGGGCTGGAAGAGAACATCGCGCGCGCTCATTTTGGTGCCGCCGCCAGGAAAATCCTGCAGGGCTTTCTTCTGGGTATATACCCAGTCGATAACTTTTGGAACGTCAAAGCCCTTTTCGTTGTAGAGACCGCCACCGATATCGGCGAGGCCTATGATCTTGTAACCCGCCTTCTGCATGAGGTCGGCAGCGAGGGAGCCGACGTTACCGAATCCTTGAACGATGATGTGGGTGGTTTCTTTTTTCATGCCCAGCTTGGCCATGGCTTTATCAACGCAGATCATGACACCGCGGCCTGTGGCTTCCTTGCGACCACGAGAACCGCCTAATTCAATGGGCTTGCCGGTGACGACGGCCGTGGTGGCCTGGCGGGCGTGCATGGAGTAGGTATCCATCACCCACGCCATGGTTTGTTCGTTGGTGCCCACGTCAGGGGCAGGCACATCGCGCTCTGGCCCGAGCCAGTCCGAAAGTTCGGCGGTATAACGGCGGGTGAGGCGTTCGATTTCGCCGCGTGACATCTTTCGAGGATCACAGATGATGCCGCCTTTGGCCCCGCCGAAGGGTATATCCACCACCGCACACTTCCAGGTCATCCAAGCCGCGAGGGCGCGGACTTCGTCAACGCTGACGTCGGGAGCAAAGCGGATCCCGCCCTTGCCAGGCCCGCGCACGGTGGAATGAAGCACGCGATAGCCGGTAAAAACTTCGAGCTGACCGTTGTCCATGCCGACGGGAATGTAGAGGGTGATTTCCTTGTCGGGATATTTGAGATAACGGTAGATGCCCTGCTCCAGGCCGAGTTTGTTGGCGGCCACTTCAAAACGCGCTTCGGCATTTTGGTATACATTCATTTCTTCAGGAACAAGCGTTTGGGACATGCAAAAGTCTCCTCTGCTCAGACAGACCGCGGCACGGCCAACTGGGCTGCATTGTTCGGCCTGACAGAGACGCGCAGGCTCGAAAAGAGAGGCCAAGAGGAACGGGCGAATGACAGCGGGCTACCCACCCGCCGGACCTGCCAATTGGCCGGGAGGCCAGTATACGAAGCGAATTGACAGACCGCAAGGCAGCGACACAGAGAGTCAACTCGACGGGAAAAAGATACGAGTTCATTGACGGAGGGGCGAGGGACCCATAGCATTTGCGGGACGACGATGGGATGTTACTTCTGGATACGGATGTGGATTTTTTTGGCGGGCGCGCTGGGGATTCGGCTGATTGCGGCGTGGTTTCTGGTGGGCGTGTTGTTGTTTCGCTACGCCGGGGGACTGCGGTTCCGGGATACGCTTTTGGAACACGGTGTACCTGGAGAAGAGTCGCGGAACGGTCTGGGATCTGTATTCGTTCTGGGGGTAGTGTGTACTGTTCGGGATTGTGATCTCGATCTTCTTTCTGCAGGCACTGCAACGTTACAATCCACAGGAGGGCTGCCGGATACTGGCGAGCGAAATCCGAGGGCACGTAATCGTGGTGGGCTTATACGCACTTGGGGGCGCGCATCGTCGAACATCTGAGAACACGCCGAACTCCCTATGTCTTGATCGACCGGGGTCCTGCCGCCGTGGATGACCTGATGCGCGACGGAGAACCGGTTATCGTGGACAACGCGAAGCAGGAATCCACGCTTGCGGATGCGGGGATCGCACATGTGAAGATCGTGGTGCTAGCAACAAATAATATGGAGGCCGCGTTGTTAGTGACGAAACGCGCGCGCGAAGCCAACAAAGCGCACATCATTGTTCGCTGTTACGTCGATGACTTCACAGAGATCCTGGAGACACTAAGAGCAAATGAAGTGATTTCAAGCTCGAAAAGCGCGTTTGAAGGAATCTCACCGCGGCTGGGGACAGGAGCCAAGTAGATGGCCGTTCCTCCAAGGCGGGCCCAGCGAAGATCAAAGATCAGATAAACTAGAGGACTGGGATAATGAATCTGGCGGAAGCGTGTAGATGGATAACAAGCTAAGCATTTCCATTCTGGTGCCGGTATACAACGAACAGTATCTGGTGGAAGCCAGCCTGCGCCGGCTGGGTGTACTCGTGGAATCGTCGCTACTGTCGCGGGTGCGGGTCATCGTGGTGAACGACGCTTCCACGGATCAGACAGGCGCAGCGCTGCAGCGATTTCAAGCCGCGATCGGCGAACCGCCGCTTTCGCAATTTGAGTGGATTTTCCTGGAACACGCGAAGAACCAGGGCAAGGGCGCGGCCATCCGCACGGCGATCCGGCATGTAGACACGGACCTGGCGGTGATCCACGACGCGGACCTCGAGTATCATCCGGACGACATCGTGAAAATGATTCCGCTCTTCGTGACGGAAGAAGCAGATGCGGTGTTTGGTTCGCGATTCCTGTCGAGCGATTTCCGTCGCGTACTGCTCTTCCGGCACAGCCTGGGCAACAAATTGATCACGCTGCTGACCAACATCATCACGGACCTGAACCTTTCGGACATCGAGACGTGCTACAAAATGGTGCGCACAGACCTGCTGAAGAGCATTCCGTGGGAGAGCGAACGCTTCGGGATCGAGCCGGAAATCACCATCAAGCTCGCGAAGCGCAATGCGCGTATTTTTGAAGTCCCCATTCGCTATTCAGGGCGCAGCTACGCGGAAGGAAAAAAGATCACCTGGAAGGACGGCGTGCGCGCGCTGGGCTCGCTAATCAAATATAAGATCAGCGACCGTTTATATGTGGAGGATGCGCATGGCGGAGAAATCCTGTCGCGGTTGACGCGCGCACCAAAGTTCACGAAATGGATGGCGGACACTATCCGGCCATACATGGGTGACAGGGTGCTGGAGATAGGGGCTGGGACGGGAAACCTAACAGCTAACCTGGTGCCGCGCACGGTCTACTACGCGAGCGACATCAATCCGCAATACCTGGCCAGGCTGGAAAAACTGAAGCCTACCCGGCCGTACCTGCAAGTGAAGGCTACGGACGTGATGGCCGCGGAGACCTATCCCTCGGAACATTTCAACACGGTAGTCTGCCTGAACGTGGTGGAACACGTGGAGGATGACGTGGCGGCGCTGAAGAACATTCGCCGGACGCTGGACGAGCACGGACGGGCGATTATTCTGGTACCGAACGGGCCGGGCTTGTACGGGACGCTGGATAAGGTACTAGGGCACTACCGGCGTTACACGCGGGAAGGGCTTGTGAACACCTGCGAGAGGGCGGGGTTCACGGTCGAGACGGTTTTGAAGTTCAATCGCATCGGGGCGCCGGGGTGGTGGTTAAATGGACGAATTCTGAAAAAAGAGACGTTTGGACTATGGCAAATGAAGCTCTTGAATTTCCTGATGCCCCTGGTGAAACATATGGACCGCTTCTTGCCCTTTCCCCACCTTTCGTGGATCGCCATTTTGAGAGCGGACAGACAACACGAGACGGAAGCCAGCTCGGCTTCGGCGCTCTCTCTTCTTTCGACGCAAAGCGGCTATACACACAATTAATTTCGCCGGAGTTTGGAAAGTTGCAGGGCGCTACTGTTGAGGACAGGTGTGATCGCATGCTGCTGTGTTTGAATTCCAAAAAATTTTGTAGATCGCGAGAACCCCTCGTAGACGACACGCCTATTGAATGCGGAATTGAACGGCGACCGTAAGGTGCATTGCGGTCGGTTTGCCGTCTAATTGTGCTGGTGTGTATTTCCATTGCTTGAGAGCCGTCAGGGCGGCCTGATGGAGCAAAGTCGGACCCGACAAGACTTTCATGGTGCTGACTTTGCCGCTCTCATCGATTAGGGCGTCAATCTTCACTTCTCCCGAAATGTGCTGGGTCTTGGCGGCCTGTGGATAGACCGGTGGAACCGACTTGATGAGTACTGCTGGCTTGACGTCGCCGCCGATCGGGAGAGGCGCGGTGGGCTCCGCGCGATGGGCGGAAGCCAAGCTGGCGAGGCCTTCGCCATTTTCGGCGACCTGGTTCGCTTCGACGGCCAACTCCGATTCACTACCCGCTTGTGGCTGGCCATTGCGGCTGACCACAGGAGCGGCCAGATGAACGTCAGCTATGACGGGCTTTTTCGGCTGCTCAACGGCTGGCGGCGGATTGGGACTCGAGGCGGCTGCATTCTTGGGAACCGAGGCCGCGATGGATTCCGGCGAGTTGGCCGAGGGCGTTGTGTTGAAAACCGGTTGCTTGGAGGTCAAGGGACTCGCCATAACTGGAGTGGCCGAAGAGCCGGCCGGGCTGAGGGTCGCAGGAACTGGATTGGAAACGGGATCGGAAGCCACGCTTAACGGAGCTGCTGCGGGTATCGGCGCGGACTTCGAAGCTGGCAGACCGGAGAGGAAATTTCCAGGCTGGCGCGAATACCAGAATCCACCGGCAACCAAAAGCAGGGTGGCAGCAATGCCAATAAGCAGACCCTTTTTCGGACCGGAAGAGGTCGAAGTTGTTTCGGAAGAAGTCTCCCCAAGCAACTGGCCGCCAAAAACGGCCGTCTGCGGCCTGCGCGGAGCATCTTCCACCGGATCGCCATCCGAAGCTTCGGAAAATTCCAAACTAGTGGACGTTGACGCAAGTTCCGCGGGAGTTTCCGAAACATGGCTCGCTTCGGTGTTTGCGGACTGAACATCCCGCGAAAGCGGGGCGAGCCAGGAAGGTATTTTGACCTCTTCGACAGCGAGAGAAGTGGGAATCGGCTTGGGAGCATGCGCAAGGGGCTTGAATTCTACGGGAGCAGGAGGTTTCGTATCAGCATGCGGCATTTCAAGAATCTTGGCAGCCACTTCGGAGACGGGAGCTTGCAGTTTAGCCGGCGGTGGCGCGGGGACGGGAGCCGAGATTTTCGGGGCAGCCGAATCCGCGAACAAGAGAGAGCCGAGCTGTTCCTGAAGTCGGGCAGTCTGTTGCTTGTGTTCCTCGGAAGAAGGACCGGCAGCAGGCAGAGTCTTTGTCTTTGTGGCCTCGGGAGAAGCAATCTTCGTTTCTGGGGCTGGTTGCTTCGCGACGATGGTTGCAGGAACGATTTCCTTCGGAAGCGGAATTACCGGCGCGACCGCCGATGGAACTTGGGACGCGGGCACGACGCGCGCAACCGGTACGGGCGCCGTCGTGTTCACTGCAGGAACGTTGGCGGGCGGAGCAACAACGGGCTTGCTCTCTGCAAGGATCCGCGCGACCGGCGCAGAAGAAGTCATTGGCTTCACGGCCGCGGGAGCAGGTGGAGCGATTTGCGGCGCAGCAGGCGGTGGCACGCTGGACGGTATCGAGGCAAGCTTTGGCGGAGCGGAAGCGGCAGGAGCAATCGGCCGTGGCGCCGCAGGTACTGTGGAAGTTGGTGCGGGGCGATCGGTTGGGAAGCGCACGCCCCAGAATCCAGTCGCGGGCTCCGTGAATTCCAATTCAACGTAACCGGTCACGGTGCGATAGTTTTTGGATTTGACGATCTGGCAGACCACTTCCTTCTTGGTTTTTTCGTTGGTGAGGAAAACCAATTGGCCTGGGGCAACCGCCGAGGCGAGACGAATGACGGCACCCTGACCAAAAACGAGCACGGTTTTGGTAGTTTCCGAAAACGGTTCGCGTTTGTCGGAGCCTCCCACCGTGCGCGCGCCGTTGACGGTGACAGGGATTTCCAGCGCTACAGGTTGAGGACGCGCCGGCGCAACTTCCGCGGTTTTTGCGCCCGATGCTGCAGCACCGGCCGGAGTGGTCGGAAAGACCGAAGGTTCTGAATCCTTGACAATAGGTGCCATGGCTTATACGCTCGCGAAGGAATTTGGGTTGAAAACCCTGCGAGGGCAGAGTTTTCCCTGCTTACCTCTTTATGGTGGGCTTGGCGCGGAGTGGTCCCTATAGTACTTACGTACTACGATGGAAACATCGGGCCGGAAAAGCGGAACCTAACGGGATTTGCAACACAGAGGGCACAGAGGAAGACACAGAGAGCACCGAATCAGGTCGAAGGTCACCGTGTAGAGGGGATAGGACTCCTCGGGCCCTAGGGCTTGAGCTACAGATTGAGGGGGGGTTGGAAGCGGTCGTCGATGGGTACCTGATAGCCGGTGACGAGTTTATTGGTTTCGTTGGCCATGCCGATCACTTGCTGGAGTTCCTTGAACATTTCCGGAGTCATGCCTTTGCTGAAGGCAGAAGCAGTGTGCGAGGCGATGCAGTAGTGGCAATTATTGGTGACACTGACGGCGATGTAGAGAAGTTCTTTCGTGAGCGAGTCGAGGGCGCCGGAAGCCATGATGGCTTTAAGGCTTTCCCAGGTGCGCTTCAGGAGCACTGGGTCGTGGGCGATGGCTTTCCAGAAATTGTTGATGTAGTCGGTTTTGCGCGTGGCCATGATGTCATCATAGACGGCTTTGACGGCGGGGCTGGCGTCTTTGTATTCGATGAGGCCGAAAGTGGACATGAAAATCGCTCCGTGAAAAAAGAGTTGCACAAGGAATGTTAGCCGGAATTCGCGGAAGGTGGTAGCCATTGGGCAGAAGGAGCAAAGGAACCACGCCGCCGGCTGGGCCTCGTGGTTTTTCCAATATTAAATCGTTATAATATGCGGTTCGGAGGTAGCATGCACTTCCCCGCGCCGCGCTGCTTGCAGTTTTGCGTTCTTTTTTCTTTGTTTCGTATGGACCTTGCGTTGCCCTGTGGAGGCCCAGAGGGTACGCGTGCATATCACACCCAATCGTGCGATTGCGTTCGATCCCGACAAGGCCATGGGGAGCTCGATGGACATCCTGTCGGCGAAAGAAATTCGACACGATTTACAGCGAACCGATCATCAAGGAGTCGCTTTCGGCCGGATGGGGACCGATCACGTACCGGCAGAATACGGAACTGACGATTGACGCATGGCACTGGAACCCGAACGGAAAGTGGAGCGACGCCGAACACAAGAGCGGTTACTTCACGGGCAACGGAGAGCCGACAGAGTTTCTGCGGCAGTCCTTCGGGTACAAGCTGCCGCATCGGGGAACGACGCGGAGCGATGCGGGGCAGAATGAGTTCTCGCGGATGACGGACGGGGACGGCGCGAGCTACTGGAAGAGCAATCCTTACCTCACGGAAAAATTCACGGGCGAATCGGACGCCTTGCACCCGCAATGGGTGGTGTTGGATTTCAGCGCCGCGCAGGATATCAGCGCGATGGAGACTGCTTGGGCGAATCTGTCCGCTAGGAGGTTTGTGATCGAGTATTGGACGGGGAAGGAAGATGCGATCACGAAGCAGAATGGCAGCTCCTGGGTAAAGTTTCCGAATGGAGGGGTGAGTGGTGATAGGGGGGAGCAAGCTACTGAAGCTCTCGGAAAAACCTATTGCGGCACGGTTCTTGCGTATCTGGATGAGGGAATCGTCGAATAGCTGCGACACCCACGGAAGCGGGGATCCACGCAATTGCGTTGGATATGCGATTTCGAAGATTTACGCAGGCAACTTTAATTCCGCCGGCCATTTTTGTGGATCTGGTGCACCACACGCCGGGACAGGCGCAGACCGTGACGCAGGCTTCGTCCATCGATTCGTGGCACACCGAAGCGGATATCGTCCCCTCTCGCATCCAAACGGGTTTCGATCTGTTTTTCAAAAGCGGTTACACCAATCACCTGCCGGCGATGATTCCGGTAGCGATGGTGTACGCCACGCCGGAGGACAGTGCGGCGGAGCTCGCTTATTTGGAGAAACGGGGTTTTCCCATTTCCTGCGTGGAAATGGAGAAGAACCAGACGGGCAATTCATGCTGCCGAAGGATTACGTGGCGCTATACCTGCAATGGGCAACAGCGCTGCATCGCGTGGATCCAAAACTGAAGCTGGGGGTACCAATTTTTACGGGCGTGAATGAAGACATCCTGGTTTGGCCGGATGCGCGAGGGCGCACTTCGTGGCTGCATCGCTTCCTTGATTATTTGAAAGCACACGGACGGCTCGGCGATTTGACGTTCATGTCGTTCGAGCACTATCCGCTGGCTCCCTGCGACATTAATTGGGCCGACCTGTATCGCGAGCCGCAACTGGTGGAAAACATCCTGCAGGTGTGGCGAGAGGACGGCGTGCCTGCGGACGTACCGCTGATGAGCACCGAGAGCAACGTGTCCTGGGAACTGACCGACCCGATGCAGGACCTTTTCGCGGGGCTAGCGGACAGCGTGGGCGCGTTTCTGACGCACGGCGGCGCAGTGTATTACCACTCGCCGATCCAGCCCGAGCCACTGCGGCCAGGATGCCTGCGTGGAGCACATACGGAAATTTCGTGGCCAACGAAAAGCCGGAGATCCAGCAGCCCACCTCGGCCCTCGCAGAATTAACCGCGCTTGGATTTGAGGAGAAACTCGTCAACCAGAAGGCGCGCTAGGCGCAGCGAATTGTGGCGGATGACGCCATGTTCCTCGAGCAGATTGTCCAGCAGGATGCGTACTTTCAATTTTGAAATTTTGCCCGAGTCAATCAAGACGGGCGCGGCACCCTCAGCACGGTAACGTCCCGCGACCTTTGGGGAGACCGGCTTGCGGTTCGCCACCACCCAATCAATGACGCGCCTCCCGACGTGATCCTGAATGGCGCGAAGATGTTCGCTTAGGGAGTAGTGCGTGGTTTCCCCGGGCTGGGTCATCAAATTAGCAATGTAGACGCGCGGGGCCCTCGAACGGACAATGGCCTGAGCAATTTCCGGGATCAACAAATTCGGGATCACGCTGGTGTAGAGCGAACCGGGACCCATCAGGATAAGATCCGCGCCTTGAATGGCTTCGATGACACTGCGAAGGGGACGGGCACGGCCAGGCACGAGTTCAATTTTATCGATCGGCACGCGGCTGCGCGAAATGTTTGTTTCGCCCTGCACCCGTTTTCCATCGGCGAGCGTCGCGGCAAGATGCACATTGGAGATCGTGGAAGGAAAGATGCGCCCGCGGATAGCCAGCACTTTGCTGGAGACACGGACGGCTTCGGCGAAATCGCCGGTGACGTGCGTGAGCGCAGCGAGAAATAGATTGCCGAAGTTGTGGCCGCGCAAACCGCGGCCGGCTTGAAAGCGATACTGGAAAAGACGACCCAGCAAGGCTTCGTCCTTCGAAAGCGCGACCATGCAGTTGCGGATGTCACCTGGAGGGAGCATACGGTTTTCGCGGCGCAAGCGGCCGGAGCTCCCACCATCATCGGTGACGGTAACAATGGCGACGAGGTCGGAGATAGGCCGAGCGCGCGAGGCACGTTGATCAGAACGGCGCACGACGTGGTCTTTCAACCCGCGCAAGAGTGTAGAGAGCCCGGTGCCACCGCCAAGGGCAACGACGCGCAGTCCGTTAGGATCGATGGATTTAGCGAGACGCGATTTTTTCACGTGAGACCCAGCTTCCGATCACTAATGACGAGGCGTAGAGTGCTCTGGCCAACATGACTCACCACGGGTGGGCACGGTGAGACGCCTGCAGATCCTTTCCGCAAAGACAAATTCCCGAGAAATAGAGTTTTGGCCAGCCGCGGCGAACTTAGCCCGAGTAGCCTTCCTTTTCAGGATATAGCAATTCGGTGAAGCGGGGATCTTCTTGCAGAAAAGCAAAATCCTCGTCGTTGCGAGCGTGATAACGATTGGAGGCTTTCAGTTCGATCGCGACCTTAAGATTGGCCATGGCGGAATCGGCTTCGCCGGTCAGGCAATCCAGAGCGGCCAAGGCGTAATGGATATGATCGGCCTTGGGAGCAAGCTTGCGCGCTTTTTCCAGGCTCTCGCGGGCTTCGTCCCAACGGCCGAGATTCATCATGCCAACGCCGCGCTGATAATGTTCTTCAGGTGATTTGGGATTGTGCTCGGAAGAAGGCTTCATGCGTTGCTCGGCGATACGAACGTGAGAGCGCGCGCGATCGGCAAGTTCCTTGCTGGGACCTTCTAGAACCTTCTCGAGTTCCTGTTTGGCCCTCTGAAACTTCTGTTGATGAAAGAGGGCCATGGCCTCTTCATAGAGTTTCATTTGCGCTTGAACGCGGGGGTCCACCATTTCGACCCCTCCGCGCTGCGGGGGATGAGCAGGTAAACTGCTCTTTTTCTTGGCTTTAGACTGGCTCTTGGACGAGGTCTTGGCTCGGCCGGAGGAGCCGCCGGAAGATTTTTGCGCTTTCGCCATGGCGCGAATGCTAGCAGAGGTGTGTGCTGCCGTCAACAAAGAGCCAAAACAGGCTCCGAGCGCTGAGTTGGATAGCCTTTACCGTCCGGCGGCATGGGTGAAAATATCCCTGCGGGAATCGCACCTTCTCCGGGAAACTAGGGGCAGACTTTGCAACAGGGTTCGCGCACGAGGGAGTGGTTGGCCTGCCCTGCGCGCGTGTGTTATAAGGTTCAGGTTGCATTCAGGTTGACGACTCGTGCCTTTCATCAATTTTCCTGCGCGTGAAATAAATTGCAAGCTGGTGTATTACGGTCCGGGCCTTGGCGGCAAGACCGCAAACCTGCAATGGATCTATGACCATACGGGCCAAAATCAAAAAGGGAAAATGGTTTCCCTGGCGACGGAGACGGACCGCACGCTCTTTTTCGACTTCCTGCCTCTGGATCTGGGCACCGTGCGCGGCTTCAAGACGCGCTTTCATTTATATACCGTGCCCGGACAGGTGTTCTATGAGGCGAGCCGGAAACTCATTTTGAAAGGCGCTGACGGTGTGGTGTTTGTGGCCGATTCGCAGGAAGAACGGCTGGACGCGAATTTCGAGACGCTGGATAACTTGCAAGAACATCTGAAAGAACACAACCTGAATTTCTCCACGATCCCCTACGTGCTGCAGCTCAACAAGCGCGACCTGCCGAATGCCATGAGCATAGAAGACCTGAAGAAACAGTTACAGAAAAAAGGCGAGCCGATCATTGAGGGAGTCGCCATTCAGGGACAGGGCGTGTTTGAAACATTGAAGGAACTCGCGCGCATGGTCCTCACCGAATTGAAAAAGGGCGGCTAGGCAGCCGCCTGCACTCCTACAAGTAAGACCTTCCTGCTCGGCTCGCTCGGACTTACCTCTCTAAAATGTGTGATTGAAGCGTTGATTTTTGCATAGAAGAAGTGCACGCCCTGGCGGACTCGTCGCGCGCTAGAAGGTTTCGGCGGCGGCGGCTTCGGTTTCGAAGGTGGGGATTGCTTCGACAAGGCGCGTAACAGTCAGGGCGTCGCGAACGCGTCCCTGGCCGCACACCAAGTGTAGAGCCCCGCCCAGACGAGCCAGCGAAATGGAAAGCTTTACGAGCACGGAGATTCCCGAGCTATCAATCTGGGGAATGTCGTTGAGGTTGACGACGATCTTGCGCGCACCCTGCTGAGTCAACTTTTGAGCGAATTCGCCGAGATGCTCGCTGGGTTCGCCGATGGTCAGGCGGCCGTGCACGCCAACGTAGTAAATCCCGCGGGCTTCGCGCGTAGAAACTTCCAACGGAGCGTGGAGAGTCATGGGACAATTCCCTCAGTATCAGTCAAAGCCGCTGGATCGCCGCTGGGCCGTCGCAACAGTTGCGGCACTTGCATTATACGATGATAGCTATGAAGAACAAGCAAGTCCGCCGGGGACAGAGCCACCCCTGGAGGGTTTCACCCGAGCGTGCCCGGGCGATTCAGCAGGAACTGCGGAAATATTGGGAAGGTGAGGATCGCCTGCCGGAAATCCGCACGGTCGCGGGATTGGACGCGTCCTTTGTGCTCACGGGGTCACAAGCCCTTGGAAAACGTCCGGGACGCTGGAAGGTACGTCGCGAAGCGAACCGGGCTATCGGTTGCGTGGTGATGTATCGCTTTCCGGAGATGGAAGAGATCGGACGGGCGAGCGCGGTCATTCCGCTGGAATTCCCGTATGTGCCCGGATTGCTGAGCTTCCGGGAGATTCCTGTGCTGCTGGCGGCGCTCAAGAAATTGAAACGTATGCCGGAACTGCTTTTCTGCGATGGGCAGGGTTATGCGCACCCGCGGCGCATGGGGTTGGCTTCTCACCTCGGCATCCTGCTAGACCGGGCGACGATTGGCTGCGCGAAAAGCCTGTTACTGGGCACATACGGATCTGTGGAAGGAAAGGCCGGGAGGTGGGCTCCGCTGCTGGATGAGAAGGCGGGCGAGGAGTGCATCGGCGCGGTGTTGAGAACGCGGGAGAACGTGAATCCCATTTACGTTTCCCAGGGACACCGCGTGAGCCTGGAAACTGCCATTCGGCTTACGCTTGCGGTGTCCGATGGGATGCGCATCCCCAGGCCCACGCGGGATGCCGACCACTTCGCCAGCGAAACAAAAAGAAGGCTTTTGCCGCGTCAAGCATCCGAAAAATGAATGGCGGCCAGCAAAATTTCAATTCATTCGCCCTTGGCACCGACGCGTATAATCCACGCACATCGTGGCAAGTCCCCTAGACATTAGGCGAATGAGCGTCGAAAGCTGGACGAGACACCTTTCGCCGCGGAGAATTCGATGAAGCGAATGGGAGTATGGTGTTGTCTTCTCATCACCTTGATGGTCATCGCCAGTCCCCTTCTCGCGCAGCAGTCCCCCTCCCCCGCTACACCTCCTACCAACAGTGCCGCCGCTCAGGAAACCCCCAAAGCCATCGCCGATCGACTGAATCAACTCGAGCAGAAAACGGCGGAAGCGGAGTCGCACGCGGACAACGCATGGATGCTGATGAGCGCCGCGTTGGTGCTGCTGATGACCGGGCCTGGACTGGCTCTCTTTTATGGCGGGTTGGTAAGGCAGAAAAACGTCCTGGCGATCATGATGCAAAGCTTCGCGTTGATGGCGCTGATCACCGTTCTGTGGGCGCTGGTAGGCTACAGCTTGTGCTTTGGCGGCAGCGGACCGATCATCGGGAATTTTGAGCACGCCTTTCTGCGCGGCGTGGGTATCGCTCCCAACTCGGATTACGCCGCTACGATACCGCAAATGACGTTCATGGTGTACCAGCTCATGTTCGCGATCATCACTCCTGCGCTGATCACCGGCGCAACGGCTGAGCGCATGAAATTTTCGGGGACGATGCTGTTTATGACCCTGTGGTTCCTCATTGTGTACGCGCCGATGGCGCACATGGTGTGGGGCAAGGGCGGCCTGTTAAACGCGTCGCTTGGCGGACGATTCCCTACACTGGATTTTGCCGGAGGCACGGTTGTGCATATTACCTCCGGCGTTTCCGCGCTGGTGTGCGCACTGTATCTCGGCAGGCGATTGGGCTATCCCAAGCAGCCGATGCCGCCACACAGCATGGTGCTGAGCTTCATCGGAGCGTGCTTGTTGTGGGTGGGATGGTTTGGCTTCAACGCGGGCAGTGCACTAGCTTCCGGCGGACTTGCAACCAGTGCTTTCGTGGCCACCCACTTTGGTGCCGCGGCCGCGGCGCTGAGCTGGAGTCTGGCAGAGTGGTTCAAGAATGGACGGGCCAGCGCGCTCGGGGCGATTTCCGGTGCGGTGGCGGGACTGGTTGCCATTACGCCTGCCGCGGGTTTTGTCGGGCCGAGATCGGCGCTGGCCATCGGGTTCATCGCGGGAATTTTCTGCTACTGGATGGTTACAAAATTCAAGGCGATGTTCGGCTACGATGACGCGCTCGATGCGTTTGGGGTGCACGGGGCCGGCGGCACGATCGGTGCGCTGCTGACGGGTGTTTGCGCCCGCATGTTGGTGAATCCGATGTTCGGCGAGGGCAAGCCCGTCGGCGGATTTGACGGGCACTGGGTGCAAGTTGGATACCAACTGGTGGGCATCGCGTTCGCTTGGATTCTTGCACTGGTTGGCACGATCGTCATTCTGAAGATCGTGGAGGTCGTTACGGGCTTGCGCGTCAGTGAGGAACACGAAATAGAAGGCCTGGACATCACGCAACACGGCGAAGAAGCCTATAACCTGGAATCCTGAGCAGAAGGGTGACATCCTTCTCAACTCCTGGCGGGAGCAGAACTTGGTATGATGAAAATTGAAGCGATTATTCAGCCGTCGCGGTTTGAATCCGTAAAAGACGCGTTGCTTGAAATCGGGATCGAAGGAATGACGGTGACGGAAGTACGCGGACACGGCCGGCAGAAGGGCCACACCGAGGTATACCGCGGCCGGGAGTACACGGTAGATCTTCTGCCGAAGGTCAAGCTGGAAGTCGTGCTACCTGATGCGCTGGTGAACCGCGCAGTTGAAACCATTTTAAAGAGCGCCAAGACAGGGAAAATCGGAGACGGTAAAATATTCCTATCCCGGATTGAGGAAGCCATCCGGATACGGAACGAGGAACACGGCGAAAGCGCTCTCTGAGACTGCCGATGTCCTCCCCACGTTCAGGTCTGATTCCGAGCTTTCGTCCGGGCAAGAAGATGGAAAAATCGAAGACGCCGATCTCCGTGCTGGGGCCGCAGTGTGAAGCCCAGCGCGAGCGGATACAAAAGCTATTTGAGAACGGAGCAAGCGCGCAGGACACGCTGCGGCAGTTGTGCGAGCTGGCGGATGGCACGATCCGGAAAGTGTTTGCGGAGTTGCTTAGCGTACGAGACGAGCCCGCGCAAGGGCTTTCCTTGCTGGCACTCGGCGGCTACGGCCGCGAAATGCTTTTCCCCTACTCGGACCTGGACCTGCTCTTTCTCTTTGGAAGCGAAAAGGCCGAGGAAGAGTTCCGTCCGCTGATTGCGGAGTTTTCGCGCACGCTATGGGATCTGGGATTCCGCGTCAGTTCCGCCGGGCGGACACTGGAAGAGTGCAAACGCGTGGAGCAAGACAACGCGGAATTCCACCTGGCCATGCTGGACCGGCGGTTCCTCGATGGCGACGCTACGCTATTTGAGAAGCTTGATTCGCGCGTGATTTCGGGCCCGGAACGCCAGTCGCGTTCCTTCCTTCTATCCGAACTACAACGTCTGACCCGCGAACGACTTGGACGCTACGGCAACACGATTTTTCATCTGGAGCCTAATGTCAAGGAAGCGCCAGGCGGCCTGCGCGATTTCCATTCCACGCTGTGGATGCGCCAGCTGGCAGGCGACCGCCGCGACCCACGATTCAGCCCTGTGAATGAAGATGAACTGACGCGCAACGCCGTCGAGTTTCTCAGCGCCATACGGTGCTTTTTGCATTACAACAATGCCCGCAACGACAATACGCTGACGTATGAGTTGCAAGCGGGCGCCGCCGAGCGCTCCCTGGGAATAGACGACAACCTGCGGCGCAATGCGGCCGAGTGGATGCGCTTGTATTTCCGGCATGCGCGCACGCTGAACCGCCAGTTATTGCGCTTTATGGAGCAACGGCCGCCGGCCACTCTGAGCCTGCGGCAGCGTTTGTACAATGCCACGCGAGGAGTGAAGTCCGATGGCCCGAACGGGAAACCGTTTACCGTGCGCGACGGGCTACTGGAATTGACCAACGAGCAGGCGTTTGCCGATCGAAACATCACCTATTCACTTCTCGACGAAGCCGCGCGAACGGGCATCCCGCTGAGCCGGGAAGCAGAACGCAGCATTGCGTACATTTTGACCCATCCCGAACTGCCGCAGCGCAATTCGCGCATTCAGTGGCTGGTATTCAGCCAAATCCTGGGCGAAGAATTCCCCTGCATGGCGTTGCGGCCCATGCATCGCCTGGGCCTGCTGATTGAGATTCTTCCCGAATTTCGCGCCATCGATTCCCTGGTGGTGCGCGACTTTTATCACCGCTATACCGTGGACGAGCATTCACTGCGAACCATCGAGCATTTGCAGGAACTCGCTGAGCCTTCCGATCCGCGAGGCGCTCATTTCACACAACTCTGGCGGACTGTAGATCGCAGGGACTTACTCATTCTTTCCTTGCTCCTTCACGATGTCGGCAAAGGAATGCCGGTGGAGAATCACGTGACGGGAAGCCTGCAGGCACTGGAAACCGCTGCGGATCGCCTCAAGCTTGGGGCCGAAGAAAAGGCGGAGATTCATTTCCTGATCGAGCATCACCTGGATATGTCCGCCACCGTGCAGCGCCGCGACATTTTCGATCCCGCCACTGTTTCCGCTTTTGCCGCCACGGTGGGAACCCACGAGCGTCTGCAGCGGCTTTGCCTGCTCACCTACGCCGACATTCACGCGGTGAACCCGGAAGCGCTTACGCCGTGGAAGGCGGAAATGCTGTGGCAACTGTTTGTGGCTACCTCCAATCACTTCAGCCGGACGCTGGACCGTGACCGCCTGCACGCTTCGGACGAAGCTATCCTGCTCGAACAAGTTCGTCAGGAGACGGGTGCTGCTTCGCGGCTGGAAATCGAGCGCTTCCTAGAGGGCTTTCCGCGGCGGTATCTGGCGGTGCATTCCCCGGCGGAAATCGCCGGGCATTTTGCGCTTTACCGCAAGCTCGGCGCGGAACCAGTTCAAACGGAAATCAGGAGTACCCACCACACCTTTTCCCTTACACTTTTATCGGCGGATCGTCCCGCATTATTTGCCTCGATCGCCGGTGTACTCGCGGCCTGGGGCATGAACATCGTCAAAGCGGATGCGTTCGCCAATGCGGCCGGCGTCGTTCTGGATACATTCCACTTTGTGGATCTGCATCGCACGCTGGAATTGAATCCGGGAGAAATCCCGCGCTTCCAGCAGAGCATTGCGGACGTGGTGGACGGCAAACAGCCGCTCGAGCCATTGTTGAAGGGCCGCCTCGCGGCCGCCATCGCGAAACCGCCCAAGGTGGCGGTGCCGACGTCCATCAGTTTTGACGACTCGTCTTCCGAACACTGCACACTGATGGAAATTGTGACACAAGACCGGCCCGGTCTACTCCACCAACTGGGCTCGGCGCTGGCGCGGCTGGCATGCAATATTGAAGTGGCGCTGATTGACACAGAGGGCCAGAAGGCCATTGACGTCTTCTATCTGACTTCGTTGGGAAAGAAGATCACCGCGCAAAAGCAGGATCTCTTGCGCGAGGTCCTGCAAGCCACCATCGGCTGATTTAGCCTCAGACAAAGACTTCGAGAGGGGTCGGCGTTACACAGCGTGACTTCGAGTGAGCTATTTCATGCCGGCGCCGGCCGGTCCCGGTCCTCCGCCGTCCCACCAGGAGGCCGACTTTGGAAACGTGTAAAGGGGGGTTGGCTTTTCCGGTTTTGCACCTTTCACTTTGTCAACCTTACTTGGTTTTATGTCACCCCCCACACCTCTGGGGCCCTGTGCGCAGAGGTTCGTAGAAGCTGCCAAGCAGAGCAGAATTACTCCACACCAGAATCGAACTCGCTTTGTGTTCATAAGACTCCCCTTTCGTGGCCTTCATAACAGGTTGGGAAGAAGGCGTCCACTGTCTAGATCAACGGTCCGCGAGGGGCAGCAGTGTAGCGAGTGGGCTCGGGCAATCTCATCCATTCGGCTTCTGAATATTATTTGCGCCTAAAGTCGCAGAGTCGGGCAGTATTGCCGTTACGTTCACTGTCGGAATCGTGGGTTACTTCGATGAGACGGAAGCTCATGATTCGACTACTTTCTGTCCTTTTGCTGTTTCTCCTTCCGCTCGATAATCCAAGTGCGCAAACAACATCATCTGGCGGATTGACGGGTGTCGTAATGGATCCGAGCAATGCGGTGGTGCCCGACGTGGATGTTGAAATCCGAGATAATGCCAAGGGAGCGATTCAGACCACAACAACGGACGGTGTACCGCTTCTACTTTCTATCCCCGGGTAGCTACATACTGACTGTGACTCATAGCGGCTTCCAAAACGAGAGCTGCGCTGTGAGTATCCCGCTTGGACCACCTATCTCGTTGAACATTTCACTCGGAATCATGAGAGCAAGCACAACGGTTCAGGTTTCCGGAGAAGCCCCATTTGCTCAATACGGAGAATGGCGACATTTCGACAACGATGAACCAGCAGCAGATTTCTGAAAGCCCCGAACCCCGGAAACGATCTGACGTACATAGCGCAGACTGCTCCGGGTGCGATCATGAACACAGAAGGCTACTTCAGCGGCAATTTTTCGATCTCGGGGATGCCAGGCACCTCAAATCTTTCACAATAAACGGTATGGGCTTTAACGACACCTCCACAAACGTGAACATGAGCGGGGCCATGAATCTGACCTTGGGGCAGAACCAGATTCAAGAGGCAACGATTGTAAGCAATGGTTACTCTGGGCGACTTGGGGGTGCTGCCGGCGCAAACATCAATTACATTACCAAATCAGGGGCAACGACTTTCACGGCGGCGTTTGTGAATGGCTTTGCTGCCGGGCAAACCCTGGCACAATCCAGGAAGCAGATCCTTTCTTCGTTCCGCCGGGCATCAGCGTCGCGGACAATAAGACCCACTCGCCGCAATATCAGAAGTGGAGCCTCCAACGGCAGCAAGCCTTTGGTGCCAACACCTCCTTGAGTATCGGCTATTCCGGGTATCATGGGATTCACGAAAGTGTGCTCAAAAACAGTTTGACAGGGCCGACACTACTAGAGATGTCTGGAAGTGCGTGGAGTTACCATGCAGGGCGGTTAGGCGAAAAGTCTTTCAGTGTATAATCCCGGGCAGCCTGATTGTGGACAGGTGAACCTTGAGAACTACGCAAAGTCCAAGTCTTTTGGTTCCCGTATGTTGCGGGTGCGTCATGCGCTACAACATGTTTGTGCACCAGGACGGGACAGCGTACGGGGCGCTGGTGTGCTCCGTTTGCAACAAGAACGTAACATTCGAGCTCGAACATCTAGCAGAGATGAGCAGGTACGGAGAAGGCTCGCGAGTGATGAGCATGCTGGGTTCTCCAAAGCCGCCGAATGTGGTGCGGCGAAAAGCGGATGCAGACGCCGGTCTAGACGACAGAACATTGTGAAGTAGAACACCGCTTTCTGAAGAGCGGGTCCAGCGATGATTGACGAGACGATCTCTCACTTTCGCGTCATAGAAAAACTAGGTGCAGGGGGAATGGGCGTGGTGTATAAGGCCGTCGATACCCGCTTGGACCGCCCGCTGGCGCTGAAATTCCTGCCAGATAACATGATGCAAGACTCGCAGGCGTTGGAGCGGTTTCGCCGCGAGGCGCGAGCCGCATCCGCTCTAAATCATCCGGGCATTTGCACGATCTATGACATCGGCGAGCAGGACGGCCGAGCGTTCATCGCCATGGAGTTCATTGACGGCGAAACGCTGCGCAGTCACATCCATGGGAAGGCGCTTCCTCTCGAAGAAATGCTGAAACTTGGGATCCAGATAGCGGAAGCTTTGGATGCGGCGCACGCCGAAGGAATAATCCACCGCGACATCAAACCCGCGAATATTTTCGTGACGAAACATGGACAAGCGAAAGTGCTCGATTTTGGCCTTGCAAAACTTGTTCCTAAAGGGGTTGCGAGTACGGATGCACATTTCGGCGGCGAAGCTCCCGATTCCACTTCGATCGTGGGAATCATAAGCGGCACTCCTTCCTATATGTCACCCGAGCAGATCCGCGGAGACGATCTGGACCCGCGCACCGACATATTCTCGCTCGGTCTATTGGTGTATGAAATGGCGACAGGGCGCCAGGCGTTTAGCGGCGGCATGGGCGGCATGATTATCGAGGCCGTTCTTACGCGGTCCCCTGTTCCCGTGCGAAGTATCAATCCCGATATCCCGCCGAGGCTGGAAGAAATCATCAACAAGGCACTCCGCAAGGATAGAAACCAACGCTATCAGCACGCGGCTGACATACGCACTGATCTGCAACGACTGGAGCGGGACACCGATTCCGGCTGGAGAACTGCGGAAGAAAACGCAGAATCCGTCCTGACATCGACCACGAGTCATTTACACTCGAGCGGAGAGCAGAGGGCACGGAATTCGACGGCGCAAACAGCTGCCCTCCGCCCAGAACGGGTCTCAAAGATCATTGACTCGCTTGCAGTTTTGCCTTTCGAAAACGCTAGTCGCGACCCGGAGCACGAATACCTCAGTGACGGAATCGCGGGCAGTCTTATCAATATTCTGGCGACCATCCCAAAACTGCGAGTGATGGCCCAGAGCACTGTATTTCGTTATAAGGGCCGGGGAATTGATCCTCAAGCCGTCGGTCGCGAGCTTAAGGTGCGCGCCGTGCTCACCGGAAGAATAATGCAAAGCGGTGGCTCTTTGCGCATTGGGACCGAGTTAGTCGATGTGGCGACAGGGTCTCAATTGTGGGGCGCACAATACGATCGCAAGCCTGGCGATATCTTTGCGATTCAAGACGAAATTTCCAACGAAATATCGGGAAAATTGCGGTTAAAGCTCACCCGGGCAGAAAAAAAGCGGCTAAACAAACGTCAAACGGACGATGTCGAGGCTTACAGACTGTACCTAAAAGGTCGTCATCACTGGAACAGGTGGACCGAAGACGGATTCTACAAGGCGCTCGAATACTTTCAGCAAGCTGTCGAGAAGGATCCCGGCTACGCTCTCGCATATACGGGTTTGGCCGATTCGTACGTGCTTCTGGGGTGGAATAGCTATCTGCCTCCGAAGGACGCGTTCCCTAAAGGCAAAATTGCCGCGATGGGGGCCCTGCGGCTCGACCCGGATCTCGGCGAAACCCACACACCATTGGCAGCCGTGTTGTGGCTTCACGATTGGCAGTGGCAAGAGGCTCAGACGGAATTCAAACGCAGCCTTGCACTCAATCCCGCCTATCCGACTGCCAATCATTGGTACGCCGAGTATTTGATGACCATGGGACACCACGAAGAGGCAATCGCGAGGATGAAAAGCAGCCAACAGCTCGATCCGTTATCCCTCATTATCAGCGTCGCTATCGGATGGGCCTTCTACATGGCTCGCCGATACGACGACGCCATCGAACAACTCCGGCGAACTGTCGAATTGGACCCAAACTATCCCGTCACGTACTGGATTCTGGGCCTGTTACTCAGGAAACTGGGTCGCTATAAACTGGCCATCGCCGAGGGTGAGAAAGGGGTGAAGCTGTCTGGCGGCAGTTCTCTGATGCGCGCGGCGTTGGCGCAAACTTTCGGCACCGCGGGTAGGAGAAAGAAAGCAATCCAGATCCTCGATGATCTGACAAAACTAGCAAAGCAAAAGTATGTTGCACCTTACTTCTTCGCCGGAATCCACATCGGCTTGGGAGACGACGACCGCGCGATTGAATACTTGGAGAAATCCTACGAAGAGCACTCCCACTGGCTTATCTATCTTCACATAGACCCGAGCATGGACGGCTTGCGGTCCAACCCACGTTTTCAGGACCTGTTGCGGCATGTCGGCCTTCCCTTACGGCACGCGATCCCCACCTGAAGGACGCCAAGGAAGAGTGTTCCAGACTGCAACAGTGGCTCGAGAAACTGTGCCCGCAAGCTTTGTCGTGCCGGTAAGTCATGCCAGCTCAACCGGTCGATGCAACACCATCTAATCAGTTGATCCAATCCTCCCCCTGGAGAACCGATCTGTTTGGCTGTACTCGGTCAAAACCTAGCCAGGATAGCGTTCCGGCTGATCTAACCTAGCGAGCGATTTTAGCCTTTGTTTTCAATGCAAGGTGGGTTCGGGCTGAGTGCTGCGTCGACCCATGGAGACCGTAGTCCCTGACGGCGGGTTGCTTCAGCTTTTCTTCGAGGTCACAGCGAAGAACGCGGCAACCTCCTGGTGGATGTGTTCGCAGCCACACTTCGGGCACTTGATCTTGCCCTTTTCGTATTCCGCAAGGCTCAGGATGACCTCGAACGGCTTCTTGCAATCTTCGCAATAAAACTCATAGCGCGGCATGACGACCTCCGTAGAGCACCAGAGGGGGTGGAACTCTGACCATCCTCATGTACGCCCGGGGAGTGGTGCTGTCAAGGCAAGGTTGGGCAAGGTTGGCCTGCGGATTGGGAAAGATCCATAACACTCAACCGACCCTAGGAGCGATGATTCAATTCTACTTTCCTGGTGAAATGCATTGGCCAAGCTCGGATTTTCCACAGTGAAGCTTGCAGCAATCCAATTGACAGAACGTGCCCCAGCCTTCAGCATATCGGTCCATCGGAGGTCAGCTATGCCTCAAGCACAAATGAAACGGTCTTATTTCGCCGTGACTGTTTCCTGCCACCACTGCCAGCAGGAGCAGGTCGTCCACGTACAGTCGCGGACGGGATTTTGGTCCATGGCCCATCAATCCGTTAAGTGTTTGAAATGCGAGCGGCAATTTGACGTGATGGTTCCTGACGCGATTATCGATGGTCCGTTCTTTACGTTGAAGGACGCTAGCTAGTTTGACCTTGACGTCTTCGTGGCACGGCGCGACAGTCGTTCGCTCGGGTGCCATACAAATGCTTCTTCCCATCCACAACATTCGCAATATTTACCTTTGCTCAAGAACTGACTTGCCGGAGCGTGCCATCTGAACCCACCGGGATTTCGTTTCTGGATTCTGTTCGAGTCCTCTCATCTCCGTTCCGTCAAGCACAAAATCTACCTGCCGCAGTCCACGTTTGGCAGTGCGCCGAACCGGGTAACGCTCTGATCCGAGCGAGATGACTTTGAGGTTCTCCACAAGAGCCTGTCGCCACACCTCAATCAACGCTTGCTCGAAAGAAGGCTTCAGCTTGTTCTCGATTTTCCCACTCTGAATTTTTCCACAGGGATACTAGCCTGGTAAACAATCAACTCGATGCCTTTGGTACAAGGTCCCGATAGGCCCCGATCACGCCTTCGACGCGTCGTCCGCACCTCTTTCTGCTGGATGCGGCAGATTCAGGTGCTCCTTTAGCAACAAGAGTTCCTGATAACCTGTGATGCGTCGGAATTTCTTCTCTGCTTCTAGGAGCCCAGTGGCGGTCCAGCGCAGCGGCTGATTTCCTTTGCGCCAGCGCTTCACGTTTCGCGCCACGCGCTGCACCGTGGACAAGCAAGATTCGATCGGGTTGGTGGTGGCGAGTTTGCGCCGCAACACCCCTCCGATACCCAAACGATGCACCGTGAGCGTTTCTTGCAGCCCTTCCTCCAAGCTCCGGGCGGCGCTCGGATTGATGCGTTCCAGTTGCCGGAAGATCTTCTCCAACGCCTCTTTGGCCTCCGCGTAGTTGTTCATCGCGTAGGCATTGCGCATCCGCCGGTCGTAGTCTCTCTGGCAGTTCTCCGGCAGGTACTCTCGCACATTCCGCCGCTTGCGAATCTGGCAGCGCTGCACTTCCACGCGATCCCGAAAACTCGTTCTCTTTCATTTCCAAGTGCACTCTTGACTTTCGCATTCGCTTCCCGCTCTTCCGCGAGCCAACAGAATCCCTCGCGCTGCGGGCAAGTTTAGTACCTGTCACTCTGGAAGACGCGGACAGTCCCTATCGCACTGCCCCGATTCCGTCCCTTCGTACAGTAGTCGCACTGTATATCTTAAGTGGATAATGCACTTTATAAGTCAAGCAGCTACTGCGCTGAACAAGACTCATGCGAGCGAACTACTATACCCGTGCCAGGCACGCCAAGATCCGCGATTCTCGCGGGTTCACAACCATTGAACTTCTCATCGTGCTTGTCATCTCACTTATTGCAGCGGCGGTAGCTATACCCAGTTACAACACGGTGACTCGTTACCTGCGCATTGCGGGTGACGCCCGTGATCTGAACAGTACGATTGCGCAAGCAAAAATGCGTGCGGCCCAGGATTTCACGCATGCTCGTGTGCACGCCGACCTGGTGGCTAATACGTTTCAGCTCGAAGTTTGGGACAAAACCGGAAACAGCGGCGCAGGCTGCTGGAAAACGGATGGTGACAGTGTGAACCCATGCACTGCCACAAGCACTCTTCCTCAGCCGCTTTCACGGGGTGTCAGTTTCGGGTTTGGAAGTGCGGGCGCTGGTAATCCTAACCCCCAAACCGTAATCGCGCAGGCTCCT
>Ga0306923_10000687_pt1 | contig 27363 bp, 19 predicted proteins | sample sta12Can44000108_FD_203841 | JGI IMG/M metagenome (GOLD analysis project Ga0306923, IMG submission 203841) | Lab enrichment of tropical soil microbial communities from Luquillo Experimental Forest, Puerto Rico - statanox.12C.anox.44.000.108 (v2)... | ecosystem: Environmental > Terrestrial >... | reverse complement strand
CGGCATCCCCATGAGCCAGGGCGAGTATGTCCGCCCCATCGACATGGGCCTGGAATCGGGTGTCTGCCATAAGTTCCACTGCGACGCCCTGTCAACCCTGCGCAAGCAGGGCAACGCCCCGGCCGTGCGCGTGCGCATCGCCCAGCTGATCGAGGACGGCCACCATTTCGGCGAGCTGGGCCTGAATGACGAGATGCTGGACATGATCCGCGATCAGTTCCGCAAGTTCGTCGAGGCGGAAGTGGCGCCCCACTGCCATGAGTGGCACCTGAAGGACGAGCTGATCCCGCTGGAGGTGCTGAACGCCGTCGCCGAGATGGGCGTGTTCGGCCTGACCCTGCCGGAGGAGTACGGCGGCCTGGGCATGGGCAAGACCGCCATGTGCGTGGTCACCGAGGAGCTGTCGCGCGGCTATATCGGCGTCGGTTCCTTGGGCACCCGCGCCGAGATCGCCGGCGAGCTGATCCGCCTGGGCGGCACCGAGGAGCAGAAGCAGGAATGGCTGCCCAAGATCGCCGCCGGTGAGATCCTGCCGACCGCCGTGTTCACCGAGCCCAACACCGGCTCGGACCTGGGCTCCTTGCGCACCCGCGCGGTCAAGGAGGGCGACGAGTATGTGGTGACCGGCAACAAGACCTGGATCACCCACGCCAGCCGCTCCGACCTGATGACCCTGCTGGTCCGCACCAACCCCGAGACCAAGGACTGGCGCGGCCTGTCCATGATGCTGGCGCCCAAGGTCCGCGGCACCGAGGACAACCCGTTCCCGACCCCCGGCATGACCGGCGGCGAGATCAAGGTGCTGGGCTATCGCGGCATGAAGGAATACGAGCTGGGCTTCGACGGCTTCAAGGTGCCGGCCGCCAACCTGCTGGGCGGCGTCGAGGGCCAGGGCTTCAAGCAGCTTATGGAAACCTTCGAATCGGCCCGCATCCAGACCGCCGCCCGCGCCGTCGGCGTGGCCCAGAACGCGCTGGAAGTCGGCCTGCAATACGCCAAGGACCGCGTCCAGTTCGGCAAGCCGCTGTACAAGTTCCCGCGCGTCGCCTGCAAGGTGGCGTGGTCGGCGGTCGAGACCATGATCGCCCGCCAGCTCACCTACTTCTCGGCGCGCGAGAAGGACGGCGGCCACCGCTGCGACATCGAGGCCGGCATGGCCAAGCTGCTCGGCGCCCGAATCGCCTGGTCCAACGCCGACAACGCGCTGCAGATCCACGGCGGCAACGGCTATGCCGAGGAATATCAGATCAGCCGCATCCTGTGCGACGCCCGCATCCTCAACATCTTCGAGGGCGCCGCCGAAATCCAGGCCCAGGTCATCGCCCGCGGCCTGCTCTCGGGCGCACGCGGCTAAGACGCGCGCCCGTCCAAACTCGAGCGGCGGCACTGATTGGTGCCGCCGCTTTCTTTTTCACCGGCTGCCCTCAGCCGAAGTGGACGGCGGGGGCAAAAGGGTTTATGTGCCAAGGGGTAGCTACCCTTTGCCACCTGGGGCTGCCTGATGCGTGATGTCCTGCTCCGTCTCGCCGAGAACGACCGCCGCCTGCGCAGCCAGCTGGCGCTGTCGGGCCACCTGTTCGACGGCTACCATCCGTCCATGCGCACCCTGCACGAGGCCAACGCCCGCGAGCTGGAGCTGCTGGTGGACGAGGACGGCTGGCCCATCGAGTCGGAATCGGGCACCGATGGCGTCGAGGCGGCGTTCCTCATCGCCGTGCACGCCATCTCGCGCCCCAATTTCCTGCGCCGCTGCCTGACCCTGATGAAATCGGCCGCCAATCGCGGCGACATCCCCGCCTGGCACCCCGCCACCCTGGAAGACCGCATCCGCAGCCTGGAAGGCCGCCCCCAGCTGTACGGCACCCAGTTGGACTGGGACAACGACCACGTGCTATCGCCGCTGCCCATCGAAAACGAGGCCGAAGTGGACGCCCGCCGCACGCGTGTCGGCCTGCCGCCGCTGGCCCAGGCGGTCGCCGACGCCCAGGCGGCGGCCGAGCAGGCGGGCGAAATGCCGCCCGCCGAATGGCTGCATCTCCAGCACGCCTTGGGCGACTTCGCCCGCGAAGTGGGTTGGCGCTGACGCCACAGGCTCCCTTTGGACCCGGCCGCCCCCCGTAAGGCGCGCATCCGCATGGTCGAATCCGGCAAAAAGGTATAGGCTCTCGCCTACCCACCCGCGTGCGTGGCAAACCTTCCACGAAAGCCGTAGATTAGCGCCTGACATGACCGACCAAGCTAAAGCCCCGCGCCCCGTCGTCCTGTGCATCCTGGATGGCTGGGGCCATCGTGATGACCCCACCGACAACGCCATCGCGCTTGCCGACACCCCCACCTGGGACCGGCTGATGGCGACCTGCCCCCATGCCCAGCTGAAGACCTCGGGGCTTGCCGTGGGCCTGCCCGACGGGCAGATGGGCAATTCGGAAGTGGGCCACATGAACCTGGGCGCCGGTCGCGTGGTCATGCAGGACCTGCCGCGCATCGACCAGGCGGTGGCCGACGGCTCGCTGGCGGCCAACCCGGTGCTGATCGACGCCATCGCCAAGGTGAAGGCGGCCGGCGGCACCCTGCACATCATGGGCCTGATGAGCCCCGGCGGCGTCCACTCGCACCAGGACCACATCGCCGCCCTGGCCCGCATCGCCGCCGACAGGGGCGTTAAGGTCGCCGTACACGCCTACCTGGACGGCCGCGACACTCCGCCCTCCTAGGCCAAGGACTTCATGGCCAAGTTCCTGGGCGACGTGGCCGGCCACGCCGTCAAGGTCGCCACCGTGTGCGGCCGCTACTACGCCATGGACCGCGACAAGCGCTGGGACCGCGTGCAGTTGGCCTTCGACGCCATCGCGCTCGGCACCGGCCCGCGCGCGGCCGACGCCATCGGCGCCATCGAGGCGTCCTACGCCGCCGGCAAGACCGACGAGTTCGTGTTGCCGGTAGTGATCGGCGACTATCAGGGCATGAAGGACGGCGACGGCCTGATGATGGCCAACTTCCGCGCCGACCGCGCCCGCGAGATCCTGCACACCCTGGTGGATCCCAAGTTCGACGGCTTCGCCCGCGCCCGCACGGTCAAGTTCTCGGCCCAGTTGGGACTGACCGAGTATTCGAAGGACCTCAACGCCTTCCTCGCCACCGTGTTTCCGGCGGAATCCCTGTCCAACCTGCTGGGCGAGGTGGTGTCGCGTACCGGCAAGACCCAGCTGCGCATCGCCGAGACCGAGAAGTACGCCCACGTGACCTTCTTCTTCAACGGCGGGCGCGAGCAGGTCTATCCCGGCGAGGACCGCATCCTGGTGCCCAGCCCCAAGGTGGCTACCTATGACCTCCAGCCCGAGATGTCGGCCCCGGAAGTCACCGACAAGCTGGTGGAGGCCATCGGTTCGGGCAAGTACGACCTGATCGTGGTCAACTACGCCAACGGCGACATGGTCGGCCATACCGGCGTGCTGGCCGCCGCCATCAAGGCGGTCGAGACGGTGGATGCCGCGCTGGCCCGGCTGGACGAGGCGGTCAGGAAGGCGGGCGGCGTCATGCTGATCAGCGCCGACCACGGCAACGCCGAAATGATGACCGACCCCGACAGCCATGAGCCCTACACAGCTCATACCACCGGCCCGGTGGACGTGGTGATGGTCAACGGCCCCGCAGGCGCCCAGCTGGCCGACGGCAAGCTGGCCGACGTGGCGCCGACCCTGCTCGCCCTGTTGGGCCTGCCCCAGCCGGCCGAGATGACCGGCCATGCCCTGCTGTCCGGGCGCCGTGCGGCCGAATAGGCTCCCCATAACCCTGGCCATACTGGCCCTGGGCCTGACGCTGGCGGCAGCCGGCGCGCAGGCCCAGGCGCCTGACCCCGCCGCAGCTGACCGGCGGCTGCGCGAGCTTGAGGACCAGCTGAAGAAAAGCCGGGCCGAGCACGAGGAAATCCAGCGCAAGGCGCGCGAGATTTCCGACGAGCTGGGGCAAATCCGCTCGGACATGGTCAACGCCGCCCGCGCCGCGCAGGAAAGCGAAGAATTGCTGTCCGAGCTGGAAACCCAGCTGGAGGACCTCAAGAACCTGGAGGCGGACAAGGGCGAGACCCTGCGCCGTCGTTCCCAGCAGATGACCGGTGTGCTGACCGCCCTGCAACGCCTGGCCTGGCGCCCGACCGAGGCGCTTATCGCCCAGCCCCAGTCTCCGGCCGACACCGTGCGCTCCGCCATCCTGCTGCGCGCCGCCGTGCCACAGATCCAGCGTTCGGCCGAGAATCTCAAGGGCGAGATCGACATGATGGCGCACCTGCGCTCGGACATCATCGCCCAGAAGCAGCGCATCGCCACCACCGCCACCCGACTGGAGGGCGAGCACACCCGCCTGAAGGATTTGTGGATCCGCAAATCCAGCCTGCAGACCGCCGCGCTGGCCGAATCCGATGCCGCCGAGCGCCGGCTGCGCGCATTGGCCGGCGAGGCCGAGGATTTGCGCGACCTGCTGGCCCGCCTGGAACAGGACAAGCAGCGCCGCGAGGCCGAGGCCGCCGCCAAGGTCGCCGCCGAACGCGCCGCCCGCGAGGCCGAGATCGCCGCCAAGCGGGCCGCCCGCGAAGCCGAACTGGCGGCGCAGAAGGCGGCGCACGAGGCCGAGATCGCCGCTAAGAAGGCCGAGAAAGACCGCAAGGAGCGCGAAATGGCCGAGGCCCGCGCCGCCCACGAGGCGGAGGTGAAGGCCCAGGCCGAGGCGCGCGAAAAAGAGTTAGCCGCGCAGAAGGCCGCCCGTGCCGCCGAGAGCGCCGCCCGCGAGGCTGCTGCCAGCCGCCCGACCTCGTCCGAGAAATCGTTCAGCCAGGGCCAGGGCCGCATGCCCTTCCCCGCCCGAGGCCATATCGTCGCCCGTTATGGGCAAACCAACGACATGGGCGTGGTCAACAAGGGGCTGCAAATCGCCACCCGCAAAAATGCCCAAGTTATCGCGCCCTATGACGGTCAGGTGGTCTTTTCCGGGCCGTTCCGGGGGTATGGCCTGCTCTTGATCATTGAACACAGCGAGGGATATCATACTTTGCTTGCCGGAATGGGCCGGATCGACGCCACCGTCGGCCAACGTCTACTGGCGGGCGAGCCCGTCGGGATCATGGGTGAAGACGAGGCTAAACCCACGCTGTATGTCGAGCTGCGCCGGAATGGCCAGCCCGTGAACCCCTTGCCTTGGCTCACCGCTCAGAAAAGTAAGGTTAGTGGATGATTCGCAAGACTATCATTGCGGCGGGCGTTGTCGCCCTGCTGGCCGGCACGTCGCTCGTTCCCGCTCAGGCGGCCACCGAGCGCAAAGAAACCTATAAGCTGATGGAGCTGTTCGCCGAGGTGTTCGAGAAAGTCCGCTCGGACTACGTCGAACCGGTGAACGAGGAAGAACTGGTCGAGGCGGCCCTGAACGGCATGCTGTCGTCGCTCGATCCCCATTCCAGCTACCTGAACCCGAAAAACTCGCGGGACATGGACATCAACACCAAGGGCGAATTCGGCGGCCTTGGCATTGAGGTGACCATGGAGAACGGCTGGGTCAAGGTGGTCTCGCCCATCGACGACACCCCCGCCTTCCGCGCCGGCATCCAGCCGGGCGACTTCGTCACCCACCTGGACGGCGAGCCGGTGCAGGGCCTCAGCCTCTCGGAGGCGGTGGACCGCATGCGCGGCCCGGCCAATTCCGACATCCGCCTGACCGTGCGCCGCAACGGCGTCGAGCCCTTCGACGTCAAGCTGACCCGTGCCGTCATCCGCATCCAGACGGTGCGCTCCAGCGCGCAGGGCAACATCGGCTATATCCGCATCACCCAGTTCAGCCAGTCCACCCATACCGACCTGGTCAAGCATGTGAACCAGCTGAAGAAGGACATCGGCAAGGACCTGGCCGGCTACGTCATCGACCTGCGCAACAACCCGGGCGGTCTGCTGGACCAGGCCATCGCGGTGTCCGACGACTTCCTGGAAAAGGGTGAGATCGTCTCGACCCGCTCGCGCAAGCCCGAGGACACCCAGCGTTTCAACGCCCGCCCCGGCGACATCGCCGACGGCCTGCCGCTGGTGGTGCTGATCAACGACGGCTCGGCCTCGGCGTCGGAAATCGTCGCCGGCGCGCTGCAGGACCATCGCCGCGCCATCCTGCTGGGCACCCGGTCGTTCGGCAAGGGCTCGGTGCAGACCCTGATCCCGCTGCCGGGCCACGGCTCCATGCGCCTGACCACGGCCCGCTATTACACCCCGTCGGGTCGCTCGATCCAGGCGGTGGGCATCGAGCCGGACATCAAGGTGCTGCAGGCCAAGGTCGAGCCCATCAACGTGCCGGAGCGCGAGCGCCGCTCGGAGGCGTCGTTGCGCAAGGCGCTGCAGAACCCCGACGCCAAGTCCAACGGCAAGGATAAGGACAAGGACGGCAAGGACAAGGCGGCTCCCGCTCCCGCGCCGGCCCCCGAGTCCAAGGCCGCGCCCAGCGACACCGAGGGCAGCGCCGGCGCCACGCCGGCGGCGGCGGACGGCAAGGCGCCGCCGGTGATCAAGATGGGCGACCCGGCCCAGGATTATCAGATGGCCCGGGCGCTGGACCTGATCCGCGGCCTGTCGCTGTACCGCGGCCCCTCCAACTAAGGTCGGTCCTCCCGCCCCGGACGTGCGTCCGGGGCGGGATTCCCTCCCTGCCTTATTGAATTCTTAACTGGAACTTTCGCATGGTCGGGGGCCCTGTGAATTGTTTCGGCATGCAGGAACTTCCATGCTCTCGTTGGACGACGAGGAGGATCTGATCGCGGTGAGGCCGATCGGCTCGGTCGAGCCGGAACGGCGCCGCATCTCCTTGCGTCCGCTGCTGCTGGTCCTGCTGGTGCTGGTGCTGGGCGGCGGCCTGGGTGCCGGTGCCTATTTCCTGTCGTCCGTGGAGACACGCGACATCATCGGCCTGCTGGATATCGGCGACCAGCCCCACCTGTCGCTGGAGATGCCCAAGCTGGGCGGCGCCCCTGCGCAAGACGCGGCTCCGGTGCCGCCACCTCCCACTCCGGCGCCGCTGGCCAATGGCGGCGGCCTGCTCACTCCACCCGCCAATGTCGGCCCACTGCCGCCGTTGAGCCTGCCGCGATTGCCCGGCGGCGAATCCGGCGGCGTTGCGTCCATGCCCATGAGCCCGCCGTTGAAGGCCGAAGCGCCGCCTGCGATGGCGGCCGCCGCGCCAACGCAGCCTGAACCGGCCGTTACATCCGCCATGCCCGAGCAGCCGGCGCCGCGCAATCCCGACCAACCGCCGACCTACGCCTCGCTGCCCAACCGGCTGACCGATCCCAAGCCGCTGCCGCCCGCCCCCGTCGAGGGCCTGTTCCGCCAGAGCGCCTACGGCCTGCTGCCGGTGCCGTCGCGTGACGGCAAGCTGCCGTGGAAGACCTATGGCCGGCCGTTCGACGCTCCCGCCAGCAAGGGCCGCATGGCCGTGGTGGTGGTCGGACTAGGCTTGGACAAGGACGCCACCGAGGCGGCCATCACCAAGCTGCCCGCCGACGTCACCCTGGCCTTCAGCCCTTACGCCGGCACCCTGGACAAGTGGGTGAAGAAGGCGCGCGATTCCGGGCATGAGGTACTGGTGATGCTGCCGGCCGAGCCCGAGGGCTTCCCGGTGCGCGATCCCGGACCGCTGGGCCTGCTGTCGGCCAATCCGCCCGAAGAAAACATCGCCCGCCTGGAAAAGGTGCTGGCGCGTGCGCCCGGCGCCGTCGGCGTGCTGGCGCCCGACGGCAACTTCGTCCGCTCGCCCAAGCTGGTGCCGGTGCTGAATGCTCTGAAGGAGCGCGGCCTGGTCTATCTGGGCACCGGCGGCGCCCAGGTGGACGTTCCCGCCGCCCCGGTCACCGCCCAGCTGGACATCGACCTGTTCCGCGACGCCATCGAGGCCCGCCTGGGCAGCGCCGCCGCCGCCGCCAAGGGCGCGGGCAGCGGCCTGGTGGTGGTGTCGCCCCGGCCGGTGGCCTTCGACCGCCTGGTGGGTTGGCTCGACAAGCTGCCCGACCAAGGCCTGGTCCTGGCCCCCGCCACCGCCATCGTCAAGCAACCGGGCAAGTCATGACCAAGCGGGTCCCCTACCATCAGCGGCCCTATCGCCCCAACGTGGGCATCGTCTTGTTCAACGATCGCGGGCTGGTCTTCACCGCCCGCCGCATCGACACCAAGGCGGATGCCTGGCAGTTCCCCCAAGGCGGTATCGACGAGGGCGAGAACCCGCGCGCGGCCGTCCTGCGCGAGCTGGAGGAGGAGATCGGCACCAACAAGGCCGAGATCATCGGCGAAAGCCGTGAATGGTTCTCCTACGACCTGCCGGTCGAGGTGGCCGACACTTGGCACAAGGGCCGCTGGCGCGGCCAGACCCAGAAATGGTTCGCGCTGAGATTCCTGGGCACCGATGCCGACATCAACATCGCCACCGAACACCCGGAATTTTCCGAGTGGCGCTGGATGAAGCTGGCCGAAGTGCCGTCGTCGATCGTGCCGTTCAAGCGCGATCTGTACGTCAAGGTGGTCGCCGAATTCCTGCCCTTCGCCAACCGATTGGCAGGCTGACCCCGCACCGGAACGGAAAAAGGGCACGGGAGGCGCCGCCACCCGTGCCCTTTTGTTTTGAGCCGATTAGGCCGCGCGACGCAGCGCGGCGGCGCGGCTTTGCATCTTCTTCCAGGCGAAGGTCTTGGCCTTGCCACCGAGCCAGCCGTTGGGATCGATGCCGATAACCTTCAACACCATGCCGACGGCGCGCTCGGTATGGACCGGGCGATAGAAGCCATAGGCCCGCGAGGCATATTCACGATTGCAGCGGGCGTGGTCGTAAGGCTGATCGGCGGCGTCGTTGCCGGCGTGGTAGGCGTAGGCCAACTCGTCGTCATCGGTCTCCTTGATGCGGCCGATGGCCACCAGGGCCCGGCGCAGCATGGTGACGCCCTCGCGGTTCACATAATGCTTCATGTAATCGTAGAACAGCTTGTAGTGCCGGAATTCGTCACCGGCTATGCGATGGCAGACATCCTTCAGCACCGGTTCGTCGGTGGCATCGCGTAGCGCGCTGTAGAACGACGAGGTGCCGGTCTCGACGATGCAACGGGCCAGCAACTCGCCGGTGAGCGAACCGCGCACCGAAGCGGACAGGTCGGTGGGCACCTTGTAGCCCTCGGTGAAGCGCTTGAAGCGCTCCTTGAAATTGAAGTCGGGGTCGGCCAGCTCGGCATAACGGCCCAGCACGTCGCCGTGCTGCACCTCTTCCACCTGCCACTCGGCGGCGAGCTGACGAAACTCCGGATCGTCGCGGAAAACGTTCTTGAGGTAGGCGGTATAGTCGCCGGCGTTACGCTCCACCATGGCAGCAGCCTTCACCACCTTGAGGATATCAGGTGAAAGCTTGGAGGCGTCGAAGGCGCTCCACGGAATATCATCCTGGTTCCACTGCGGCATGGTGCTCCCAACTCCCTGGGCGTCAATCCGCAACCATTTTGTGCCACTAGGGCGCTTTTTCAAGGAGATTCAAACGACAAGGGGCCGACCCTAAGGTCGGCCCCTGCCGGCATTTGCTACGCGGGAAGGCGGCGCTTAGCGGGCCGCGGCTTCCATAGCGACCGCCACCGCGATGCGCTGCTCGGCCTGGGCCTTCTCGGCATCGTTGCGGGCGTCGGCCAGGGCCTCGCGGGCCGCACGCAGGCGCTCGGCGGCACCTTCGGCGGTCAGGTCGGCCACCGGAATGGCCTCTTCGGCCAGCACGGTGATGCGCTCCTCGTTCACCTCGGCGAAGCCGCCGGCGACGAAGATGCGGTTGCTGATCTTGCCGGCCTCGTGGACGTCGATGACGCCCGGACGCACGGTGGCGATCACGGGAGCGTGGCGGGGCAGGGCGCCGAAGTCACCTTCGGTGCCGGGGACCACCACCATGTCGACGGGCTCGCTGAGCAGCAGCTTCGCCGGCGACACCAGTTCGAACTGAATCTTCTCGGCCATGGGACCGGTTCCTTAAATCGAGATCGAGGTTTGGGGGCGAGCCTTCGGCCCGCCCCCGGACCTTTGCAGACCTTAGGCGGCCTCGGCGGCCAGCTTCTTGGCCTTCTCGATGGCCTCCTCGATGCCGCCGACCATGTAGAAGGCAGCCTCGGGCAGGTGATCGTACTCGCCGGCGCAGATCGCCTTGAAGCTCTTCACGGTCTCTTCGATCGCAACGAGCTTGCCGGGGGTGCCGGTGAACACTTCGGCCACGTGGAACGGCTGCGACAGGAAGCGCTGGATCTTGCGGGCGCGGGACACGACCAGCTTATCCTCTTCCGACAACTCGTCCATGCCCAGGATCGCGATGATGTCCTGCAGCGACTTGTAGGTCTGCAGGATGCGCTGCACGTCGCGGGCCGTCTGGTAGTGCTCCTCACCGACGATGCGGGGGTCCAGAGCGCGCGAGGTGGAGTCCAGCGGATCCACGGCCGGGAAGATGGCCTGCTCGGCGATGGCGCGCGACAGCACGGTAGTGGCGTCCAGGTGGGCGAACGACGCGGCCGGGGCCGGGTCGGTCAGATCGTCGGCCGGCACGTAAATGGCCTGCACCGAGGTGATCGAGCCCTTCTTGGTCGAGGTGATGCGCTCCTGCAGGGCACCCATGTCGGTGGCCAGGGTGGGCTGATAACCCACGGCCGACGGGATGCGGCCCAGCAGAGCGGACACTTCCGAACCGGCCTGAGTGAAGCGGAAGATGTTGTCCACGAAGAACAGCACGTCCTGGCCTTCCTCGTCGCGGAAGTACTCGGCGACGGTCAGGCCCGACAGGGCCACGCGGGCACGGGCGCCCGGCGGCTCGTTCATCTGGCCGTACACCAGGGCCACCTTCGAGCCGGGGCCGTCGGTCTTGATAACGCCCGATTCGATCATTTCGTGGTACAGGTCGTTGCCCTCACGGGTACGCTCACCCACGCCGGCGAACACCGACACACCACCGTGCGCCTTGGCGACGTTGTTGATGAGCTCCATGATGGTCACGGTCTTGCCCACGCCGGCGCCGCCGAACAGGCCGATCTTGCCGCCCTTCAGGTAGGGAGCCAGCAGGTCGATGACCTTGATGCCGGTGACCAGAACCTCGGCTTCGGTCGACTGGGACACGAAGTCGGGGGCGTCGGCATGGATCGGGCGGGTCAGCTTGGCGCCAACCGGGCCACGCTCGTCCACCGGCTCGCCGATGACGTTGAGGATGCGGCCCAGGGTCTCGGGACCGACAGGCATCTTGATGGCCGAGCCGGTATCGGTGACTTCCTGGCCACGGACCAGACCGTCCGAGGAGTCCATCGCGATGGTGCGGACGGTGTTCTCGCCCAGGTGCTGGGCGACTTCCAGCACCAGGGTCTTGCCTTCATTCTTGGTGTGAAGCGCGTTCAGGATGGCCGGCAGCTGGCCCTCGAAACGCACGTCCACGACGGCGCCCATGACCTGGGTGATCGTGCCGACGGTGGTGTTTGCCATGGGAGTGCTCCTAGTCTTCCTTACAGCGCCTCAGCGCCGGAGATGATTTCAATCAATTCCTTGGTGATCTGCGCCTGGCGCGACCGATTGTACTTCACGGTCAGGCCATTGAGCATGTCACCGGCATTGCGGGTGGCGTTGTCCATCGCGCTCATGCGGGCGCCCTGCTCCGAAGCCTGGCTTTCCAGCAAGGACCGGAACAGCTGCACCGCCAGATTGCGCGGCAGCAGCGTCGACAGAATGGTCTCTTCGTTCGGCTCGAACTCGTAGATCGCCTTGGCCCCGTCCGCCTTCGGAGCGGTGCCTTCCGGCACGGCGAAGGGGATGAGCTGCTGGCGGGTCACGATCTGGCTGATGGCCGACTGGAAGCGGTTGTAGACAACCGTGCAGACGTCGAACTCACCCGCCTCGAACATGGCGGTGATCTTGGCGGCGATGGCATCAGCCTCGGGGAAGGTGATCCCCTTGCGGCCCAGGCCCTCGAAGCCTTCGATCAGGTTGGCGCCGAAGTCACGCTTGATCTGCTCGCGGCCCTTGCGGCCCACGGGCAGGATCTTGACCGTCTTGCCTTCGCGCAGCAGCTGGCTGGCAAGACGGCGGACATCGCGCACGATGGAGGAGTTGAAGCCGCCACAGAGACCGCGGTCGGCGGTCACCATGACGATCAGCTGGACGTCGTCCTTTCCGGTACCGGCCAACAAGCGGGGAGCGCCCGCCTGCCCGGCCACCGAAGCGGCCAGGGTACCCAGCATCCGCTCCATGCGCTCGGCGAAGGGTCGCGCCGCCTCCGCCGCGGTTTGCGCGCGGCGGAGTTTGGAAGCAGCGACCATCTTCATGGCTGAGGTAATCTTCCTCGTCGATTTGACGGAGGCGATCCTCAGCCGCAGGTCTTTGAGACTCGGCATCGGGTTGCGGACCCCTTAGGCGAAGGTCTTGGCGTAGGCGTCGAGGAAAGCCTTCAGCTTGGCCTCGGTGTCGGCGCTGATCTGCTTCTCGGCCGCGATGGTCGAGAGGATCTCAGGGGCCTTCACCTTGACCTCGGCCAGCAGGCCCTTCTCAAAGCGGCTGACGTCCTTGACTTCCAGCTTGTCCAGGTAGCCCTTCACGCCGGCGAAGATGGAAACCACTTCCTCGGCGGTCGACAGCGGGGCGAACTGGGGCTGCTTCAGCAGCTCGGTCAGACGGGCGCCACGAGCCAACAGCTTCTGGGTCGAGGGGTCCAGGTCCGAGGCGAACTGGGCGAAGGCGGCCATTTCGCGGTACTGGGCCAGCTCCATCTTGATGGTGCCGGCGACCTGCTTCATGGCCTTGATCTGGGCGGCGGAGCCGACGCGCGACACCGACAGACCGACGTTCACGGCGGGGCGGATGCCCTTATAGAACAGTTCGGTTTCCAGGAAGATCTGGCCGTCGGTGATCGAGATCACGTTGGTCGGGATGTAGGCCGACACGTCGTTGGCCTGGGTCTCGACCACCGGCAGGGCGGTCAGCGAGCCCGAGCCATTGGCGTCGTTCAGCTTGGCGGCGCGCTCCAGCAGGCGCGAGTGCAGGTAGAACACGTCGCCCGGATAGGCTTCGCGGCCCGGCGGACGGCGCAGCAGCAGCGACATCTGACGATAGGCGACGGCCTGCTTGGACAGATCGTCGTAAATGATCAGGGCGTGCATGCCGTTGTCGCGGAAGTACTCGCCGATGGTGCAGCCGGCGTAGGGGGCGATGAACTGCAGCGGAGCGGGCTCCGAAGCGGTCGCGGCCACGACGGTGGTGTACTCCATGGCGCCGTAGTCGGTCAGGGTCTTGACGATCTGAGCGACGGTCGAACGCTTCTGACCGACGGCGACGTAGATGCAGTACAGCTTCTGCTTCTCGTCGGTGCCGGAATGGGCGGCCTTCTGGTTGATGATGGTGTCGATCAGAATGGCGGTCTTGCCGGTCTGACGATCACCGATCACCAGCTCGCGCTGGCCGCGGCCAATCGGGATCAGGGCGTCGACGGCCTTGATGCCGGTCGACATGGGCTCGTGCACCGACTTACGCGGAATGATGCCCGGGGCCTTGACGTCCACACGGCGCATCTCGGCGGCCTCGATCGGGCCCTTGCCGTCGATGGGATTGCCCAGCGCGTCGACCACGCGGCCCAGCAGGCCCTTGCCGACGGGGACTTCCACGATGGCGCCGGTGCGCTTGACGGTGTCGCCTTCCTTGATCGAGCGGTCGTCGCCGAAAATCACGATACCGACGTTGTCGGTCTCGAGGTTCAGCGCCATGCCCTTGATGCCGCCAGGGAACTCGACCATTTCACCGGCCTGAACCTTGTCCAGACCATGGACGCGGGCGATGCCGTCACCAACCGACAGCACCTGGCCGACCTCGGCGACTTCCGCCTCGGTGCCGAAATTGGCGATCTGTTGCTTGAGGATCGCGGAGATCTCAGCCGCGCGGATTTCCATTATCCAACCCCTTTCATAGCGAGCTTAAGGTGCTGCAGCTTCGTCTTGAGCGAGCTGTCAACCATTCGGGAACCGACCTTCACCACCATACCGCCCAACAGAGCGGGATCGACGGTCACCTCGACGGCGACATTGCCGCCGAAGGCGGTCTTGAGCGTCGACGCCAGCGCATCTTGCTGGGCCTGGCTGAGGGGGACGGCGGAAGCGACTTGGGCCGCCACCTCGCCGCGCTTGGCGGCGAGACGACCCAGATACGCGTCGATCACCCCGACAAGGGTGAACAGACGGCGGTTCTTGGCCAACAGCCCCAGGAAGTTCGCGGTGAGGCCCGAGAACTTCGCGGCCTGGGCGAGCGCGGCAATAGCCTTGCCCGTCTCGGCGCGGGTCAGCACGGGAGAGTCGAGAAGGCGACGCAGGTCCGCGCTGTCGCGGACCATGGCCTTCAGAGTCTTGAGGTCGCCCGCCACCTGGTCGAGCGCGCCCTGGGATTCGGCGAGTTCGAAGAGCGCGGTGGCATAGCGTTGGGCGATCACGCCAATTGTTTCGGATGGCACCTGGACAAGTCCTTCGGGTCAGGTCGAAAACGAATTCGCCGGGCGGCCTAAAATCTTGTTTTTCAAGCGTATTCGGTCGCCTTTGAAGAAAATTCCCCCAAAAGCGCGTCGGTTAACTAGCACATCGGGTTTTGTGTTGCAAGCCGACTCCTGCCCGTTCGGAGTGGGTCTCAGACTCTTTCCACTTGCCGGCCGGCCAAAAAGGAACCCACCCGGGCAGGTAGCCACCCCTCCACCCTGGCCCTACCCGCCAGGAATCCGGACCTTTCCCGCAGGCATTGAAGCCCTCTTTTCACCCGTTGGGCCCTGACTTCGGTCGAGGGCGCCCCCGGCCATGAGAGCTACCCTCTAGAAGAAGCTATACGGGTCCACGTCCACCTGGACGCGGATCTGTCCCTGGGGCGTCACCGCGGACAGCCAATCCCTGAGGGCGACATGCAGGTTGACGGTACGCGCCGCCTTGACCAGGAAGCGGCGGCGGTGGCGCCCGCGCAACAGCGCCAAGGGCGCCGGTGCCGGCCCCAGCACGTGGATGTCGTCCGAGCGCGGCGCCGCCCGGGCCAGCCGGCGGGTGAACTCGTCCAGCTGATTGGCGTCGGGCCCCGACACCACCAGGGCGGCAAGGCGCCCGAAGGGAGGCATGCCTGCATCGCGGCGGGTCTCGGCCTCGCGGGCGATGAAGCCGTCGCGGTCATTGGCGACCAGGGCACGGATAACCGGATGATCGGGCTGGTAGGTCTGCAGCAGCACCCGGCCCGGCCGCTCGGCACGGCCGGCGCGGCCAGCCACCTGGGCCAGAAGCTGATGGGTGCGCTCGGCGGCCCGCAAGTCGCCGCCCTCCAGCCCCAGATCGGCATCCACCACGCCCACCAGGGTCAGCATGGGGAAGTGGTAGCCCTTGGCGACGATCTGGGTGCCGACCAGCAGGTCGATCTCGTGGTCGGCCACCTGGCGCACGAACTCGGCCGCCGCATGCGGGCCGGTGACCGTGTCCGACGCCATCAGCGCCACCCGGGCGCCGGGGAAGCGGTGCGCCGCCTCCTCGGCGATGCGCTCGACGCCCGGACCGCAGGCGGCGAAGCTGTCCTCGGCCTCGCATTCCGGGCATTTGGCCGGCGGGCGGATGAAATGGCCGCAATGATGGCAGACCAAGCGGCCGGCCAGGCGGTGCTCCACCAGCCAAGCGGTGCAATGGGGACATTGCAGCCGATGGCCGCATTTGCGGCACAGCGTCAGCGGAGCATAGCCGCGCCGATTGAGGAACAGCATGGCCTGCTCGCCAGCCGCCAGGGTCTCCTCCAGCGCCTCGACCAGCTTGGGCGACAGCCACATACCGCGCGGCGGCGGATGGCGGCGCAGGTCCACCGGCACGATTTCGGGCAGGGCGGCGCCGGCGTGGCGGTCGGGCAGGTGCAGGCGGGCGTAGCGGCCGGCCTGGATGTTGGCCAGCGTCTCCAGCGACGGCGTCGCCGATGCCAGCACCGCCGGGATGCCGCCCAGGCGGGCACGCACCACCGCCATATCGCGGGCATGATAGGTGACGCCGTCCTCCTGCTTGAAGGCGCCGTCGTGCTCCTCGTCCACCACCACCAGGGCGAGATCCACATAGGGCAGGAACAGGGCCGAGCGGGCCCCCACCACCACGCGGGCCTCCCCGCACGCCACCGCCCGCCAGGTCTCGCGCCGCTTGGCGTCGGACAACTCGGAATGCCACTCGGCCGGCGGCACGCCGAAACGGTTGACGAAACGCTTCAGCCACTGGGCCGACAGGGCGATCTCGGGCAGCAGCACCAGGACCTGGCGCCCCTGCTTCAGCGCGGCGGCGACGGCCTCGAAATAGACCTCGGTCTTGCCCGAGCCGGTAACGCCGTCGATGACCTGGACCGAGAAACCGCCATCCAGCGCCGTCACCAGGGCATCGGCGGCGGCCTGCTGGCCGTCCGACAAGGTGGGCGCGGGGCGGCCCAAATCGGGTGCCTGGAAGGCGGGCGGGCGGCGGATGTCCACCTGCTCCAGCAGGCCGGCCTCCAGCATGCCCTTGACCACCGCCGGCCCCACCCCGGCCTCGCGGGCCAGATCGGCGGCGGGCAGCGGCGGCAAATCGGCAGCGGCGACCAGCACCCGGCGGCGCGCCTCGGTCAGCTTGGCCTGGGGCGGATCGGCGGCCAGACGACAGGCATGCAGCGCACGCGCCGGCTCCAGCGCGCTGGGCACGCTCATGGCCATCTTCAGCACCGCGCCGGGTGCCGCCAGCGTATAGGCGGCCACCCAATCGACGAACTTGCAGGTCACCTCGGGCAGCGGCGCGCAAGTTAGCCGGCGGGCGATGGGGCGCAGGCGTTCCAGCGGCACGTCGCCACAGCCCTCGCCCCACACCACGCCGACCACTTCGCGCCTGCCCAGCGGCACCACCACGAATTCTCCCACGCCGACGGGCTGGTCGCCCACGCGATAGTCGTAGGCGCCTGCCAGCGGCAGGGGCAAAAGGACGGCGACGCGGCTTTGCGGAGAAAATCGCGCGGCGGGGTTGGCGGCGGAGGAAAGCATGTCTAGACTGTACATTCCCTGTCCGAGAAGCAAAAGCCGAGACGCTGAATGGCGCACAAGCGCGACGATGCAGCCCCCGCCAAGGCGGGCCACGCCGAGACCGAGCCCACCGAGGCCCAGGTGGCGGCCTACCTGCGCCGCCACGGCGACTTCCTGCTGCGCCACCCCGACCTGGTGACCAGCCTGTCGCCGCCGTCGCGCTGGACCGAAGCCGGCGGCATCGTGGACATGCAGGCATTCATGATCGACCGCCTGAAGGAAGAGGTGCACCGCATCAAGGGGGCCGCCGAGGACCTGATCCTCACCTCGCGCTCCAACATGAGCACCCAGAACCGCACCCATCAGGCGGTGCTGGTGCTGCTGTCGGCCGACACCCTGGAGCAGCTGGCCCAGGCGGTGGCCGACGACCTGCCGCCCATTTTGGATGTGGACGTGGCGACGCTGTGCTTCGAGCAGGGCTTCCAGCCCCGCCCCGCCCTTGAGGTGCCGGGTGTCCAACCCATTCCGCAGGGCAGCGTGGACGTGCTGATGGGCGGCAAGGACCGCAATTGCGCGTTGAACGAGGAAATGCCCGGCGACCCCGCCTTGTTCGGCGGCGGTGCCGGTCTGGTCGCCTCGTCCGCCCTGGTCCGCGTCACTCCCGGCGACGGCCTGCCCGAGGGCTTGGTGGCCCTGGGCTCGCGCCACGGCTGCACGTTCCACGCCGGCCAGGGCACCGAACTGATCGCCTTCCTGGCCCGCGTGGTCGAGATCAGCGTCAGGCGGTTCCTGACCTAGGCGATGCCGCCCGCCCCCATCCATTTTGCCGCCCGCCCCGATTTGGCCGCTGCCATTCAGAGCTGGCGCGACTGGCTGGCTGGCGAGCGTAGGGCCAGCAGCCACACGCTGGACGCCTATGCCCGTGATTTGTCCTCGTTCTGCACCTTCCTGCTCACCCATCTGGGCGGCGAGGCCGACTTAGGCGCGCTGGGCGGCCTCAAACCGGCCGATTTCCGCGCCTTCCTGGCGGCGCGCCAGGACGAGGGGCTGTCGCGCTCAAGCATGGCGCGGCTGATGAGCACGCTGCGCGGCTTCTTCAAATATCTCGACCGCCACGATCTGGGGCACAACCCGGCCATCGGCGCGGTGAAGTCGCCCCGGCCCCCGAAGTCCATCCCCAAGCCGCTGGCCGCCGACGAGGCGTTGGAGGCGCTATCCACCGCCGGCGAGCTGCACGACGAGCCTTGGCTGGCGGCGCGCGACGTGGCCCTGTTCACCCTGCTCTACGGCTGCGGCCTGCGCCTGGGCGAGGCGCTGGGCATGGCCAAGCGCGACGTACCCAAGGGCGACACCATGGTCATCACCGGCAAGGGCCGCAAACAGCGCATGGTGCCGGTTCTGGCGGTGGTCCGCGAAGCCATCGCCAAATACCTGTCCCTGTGCCCCTATGCGCTGGCCGCCGAAGGCCCACTGTTCGTCGGCGCCCGTGGGGCCAAGCTGAACCCCGGCGTGGTCCAGCGCCAGATGCGGCGGCTGCGCCTGCTGCTCGGCCTGCCCGACACCGCCACCCCGCACGCGCTCAGGCATTCCTTCGCCACCCACCTGCTGGCCGGCGGCGGCGATCTGCGCACCATCCAGGAATTGCTGGGCCATTCCTCGCTGTCCACCACCCAGCGCTACACCAAGGTGGATGCCGCAAGGCTGAAGGGCGTCTACGACGCGGCGCATCCCCGGGCCAAGGCCCAAGGGCAATAAAGCTACCCCTTATTGGGCATTTGCACCCTCCCCCAACGCGGGATACAAGCGAGGGATGACGACCACGCTGACCCTCGATTTGCCTGACGAGGCCGCCACCCGTGCCCTGGGCGCCCGCCTGGCCGAGCTTGCGCGGCCGGGCGACGTAATTCTGCTGTTCGGCAATCTGGGCACCGGCAAGAGCACGCTGGCCCGCGCCTTCGTGCAGGCGCTGACCAGCGAGGACGAGGAAGTGCCCAGCCCCACCTTCACCCTGGTGCAGGCCTACGAGGCCGAGGCGGCGGACATCTGGCACTTCGACCTCTACCGTCTGGACAAGCCCGAGGACGCCTACGAGCTGGGCGTCGAGGACGCCTTCGTCGACGGCATCAGCCTGATCGAATGGCCGGAACGGCTGGGCGCGCTGACCCCGCGCCGCCGGCTGGACGTGGCCTTGGCCGCCGGAGAGGTCGCCACCTCGCGGCGTGCCACCCTGACCTCCCACGCCCAGTGGGACGACCGCATGAAAGAGCTGATCCCATGAACAATCGCGAAGCGCTGATCAGCGCGTTCCTGGCCGAGGCCGGCTGGGGCGACGCCCAACGGGGCCGCCTGGCCGGCGACGCCAGCTTCCGCCATTACGACCGCCTGAAGCGCGGCTTGGAGCAGGCGGTGCTGATGGACGCGCCGCCGCCCAAGGAGGACGTGCGCCCCTTCGTCCGCATCGCCCGCCACTTGGCTCAGCTGGGCTATTCCGCCCCCGGCCTGATGGCGGTGGATGAGCAGAACGGCCTTTTGCTGCTGGAAGATTTGGGCGACGCCACCTACACCCGGCTGCTGGCCAAGGGCCACGACGAGACGGCACTGTACGCGCTCGCCACCGACGTGCTGGCCGATCTGCACGCGCAGGCCCATGCCATCCCCGCCGGCCTGCCGCCCTATGACGACGAGCGTTTGCTGACCGAGGCCTGTCTGCTGACCGACTGGTACATGCCGGCGGTGGTTCGCCCGGTACCGGAGGCCGAGCGGGCCGAATACGCCGCCCTGTGGACCGCCCTGTTCCCCGTCGCCCGCTCGGTGCCCGACACCATCGTGCTGCGCGACTTCCATGTGGACAATTTGCTGCTGCTGGAGCGGCCGGGCCTCAAGGCCTGCGGCCTGCTGGACTTCCAGGATGCGGTAGCCGGTCCCGTCACCTACGACCCCATGAGCCTGCTGGAAGACGCCCGGCGCGACATCGATGCCAGCCTGATCGCCGCCATGAAGGAGCGCTATCTCGCCCGCTTCCCCGGCCTGGACCGCGACGCCTTCGAAGCCTCGTGGGCGGTGATGGCGGCCCAGCGCCACGCCAAGGTCATCGGCATCTTCACCCGCCTGTGCAAGCGCGACGGCAAGCCCATCTATCTGGGCCACATCCCGCGCGTCTGGCGGCTGCTGGAGCAGGCCTGCGCCCATCCGGCCCTGGCCGAGATCCGCCGCTGGCTCGACACCCACATGCCCAAGCACCTGCGCACGGTTCCCGCCCCATGAGCATCCATCCCACCCACGCCATGGTCCTGGCCGCAGGCCTGGGGCTGCGCATGCGCCCCATCACCGAGCACACCCCCAAGCCGCTGGTGGAAGTGGCCGGCCGCACCATGCTGGACCGGGCGCTGGACCATCTGGCGGTCGCCGGCGCCAGCCATCTGGTGGTGAACACCCATTGGCTGGCGGACAGGATCGTCACCCATCTGTCCGGCCGCCCCGGCATCACCCTGTCCCACGAAGAGGTGCTGCTGGAAACCGGCGGCGGCGTGGCCAAGGCGCTGCCGCATTTGGGGACGGCACCGTTCTTCGTGGTCAATTCCGACATCATCTGGACCGATGGAGGCGCGCCTGCGCTGAAGCGGCTGGCCGAGGCCTTCGACGAGTCGAAGATGGACGCGCTGCTGCTGCTGCAACCCACCGCCACCGCCATGGGCTATGAGGGCAAGGGCGACTTCTTCCTGGACGCTCGGGGCACACCGCGCCGCCGCCGCGATCCCGAGGTGGCGCCGCTGCTGTTCTCGGGCGTGCAGATCCTCACCCCCCGGCTGTTCCGCGACGCACCGCCGGGCAAGTTCTCGCTGAACGTCCTTTACGACCGCGCCCTGGAGGAAGGCCGCCTGTTCGGCATCGTCCACGACGGCCGCTGGTACCACGTCGGCACTCCGGAAGCGCTGCCCGAGGTGGAACAGGCCATCGAGGCGCAATGACCGCCCGCACCCTCTCGCGCTTTGGCGGGAGAGGGAAATTCATTATGCTACCGTCATGACCATCGCAGCGGGCAAAGTCTTCACCATTCCGCCGGGCTTGGCGTTCGTGGACGCACTGGCCCGACACCTGCTGGCCGAGGCCGGCGGCGATCCGTTGCGGCTGGCCGAGATGGAAGTGCTGCTGCCCAACCAGCGCGCCCGCCGCTCCTTGCGTGAGGCCTTCCTGCGCCTATCGGGCGGCAAGCCGCTGCTGCTGCCCCGCCTGCGCACGGTGGATGCGGTGGACGAGGGCGACACCCTGCTGTTCGCCGACGGCCCCCTCGATTTGCCGCCCGCCATCCCCCCGGTCGAGCGCCACCTGCTGCTGACCCGGCTGGTCATGGCCATGGGCTCGGGCCGAGGCGGCCACGCTCCCTCGCCCGATCAGGCGGCGCGGCTGGCCGCCGAGCTGGCGGCGCTGCTGGACGCGGTGCAGATCGAGCGCGTCGGCTTCGAGCGCCTGAGCACCCTGGTGCCCGAGGACTACGCCGCCCACTGGCAAGTGACGCTGGACTTCCTGAAGATCGTCACCGAGCACTGGCCCACCCTGCTGGGCGACCGCCTGGATCCGCAGGAGCGGGTGAACCGCATGCTGGGTGCCCAGGCCCGGCGCTGGCGCGAGACCCCGCCCGACACCCCAATCATCGCCGCCGGCTCCACCGGTTCGCGCCCGGCCACCGCCGATCTGATGGCGGTGATCATGGGCCTGCCCAAGGGCAAGCTGGTGCTACCGGGGCTTGACCTTGCCATGGACGAGGCCACCTGGGCGGCGCTGGACGACAGCCATCCCCAGGTCGGCATGAAGAGGCTGTTGGACCGGTTGGGGGTGCGCCGCCGCGACGTGCGCTCACTGCTGCCCGCCCCCGACCCGCGCGCCGCCCGCTCGGCCCTGCTGGCCGAGGCATTGCGTCCTGCCGCCACCTGCGAGGCCTGGCGCTCCTTGGGCGAATTCCCCGTCGCCACCCTGGACGGCGTGTCGCGCCTGGACGCCCAAGGGCCCCGCGAGGAGGCCGGCGCCATTGCCCTGTTGCTGCGCGAGGCATTGGAGACCGACGGCCGCACCGCCGCCCTGGTCACTCCCGACCGCACGCTGGCCCGCCGGGTCGCCGCCGAGTTGAAACGCTGGAACCTGGTCATCGACGATTCCGCCGGCCGGCCGCTGACCAACAGCGAACCGGGCGCATACCTGCGCCTGCTGGCCGAGATGGTGGCCAACGACTTCTCGCCCCATGCCACCCTGGCCTGCCTCAAGCACCCACTGGCGGCGGGGGCCGAGGATCCTGCCCGCTTCCGCGCCATGGTGCGTCGGCTGGAGATCGCGGCCTTGCGCGGGCCCCGCCCTGCCGAGGGCATCGCCGGCCTCAAGGCGGCCGCCCAGGACGGCAAGCTGCGCGACTGGCTGGACGGCATCGCCGCATTGCTGGAGCCCCTCGTCCGGGTGATGGCGGCCGAGACCGCCTCGCTGGCCGATCTGGTGCGTGCCCACATGGAGGCGGCCGAGGCCCTGGCGACCGACCACATGCTGCAAGGCCCCTTGCGGCTGTGGCGCGGCGAGGCGGGCGAGGCCCTGGCCCAGTGGGCGGCCGAGCTGGCCACCGCCGCTCGTTCAGTGGGGGGGCTGTTCCCCGCCATTCCGCCCCGTTTCTACCCCGCCTTGTTCGACCAGTTGTTGTCGGGCCAGGTGGTGCGCCAGTCCTGGGGCAGCCATCCCCGCCTGTTCATCTGGGGCCCCATGGAGGCCCGCCTGCAACAGGCCGATTTGATGGTGCTGGGCGGCCTGAATGAGGGCACCTGGCCGGGCGAGGCCGAGGCCGATCCGTGGATGAGCCGTCCCATGCGCCAGTCCTTCGGCCTGCCTGCGCCTGAGCGCAAGATCGGTCTGGCCGCCCACGACTTCGCCCAAGGATTCGCCGCCCCCCGCGTGGTGCTGTCGCGCGCCGTGCGCGTGGACGGCACCCCCACGGTACCGTCGCGCTGGCTGATGCGCCTCGACGCGGTCATGACGGCCGCCAAGCTTTCCTTCGGCGAGGATGGCGGTCAGTACCTGGATTGGCATGCCCTCATGGACCGCCCCGAGGCGTTCGAGCGGGTGGGCGCCCCGGCGCCCCGGCCGCCGGTCGAGGCGCGCCCGCGCAGGCTGTCGGTCACCGAGATCGAAACCTGGATGCGCGACCCTTACGGCATCTACGCCAAGCACATCCTGGGCCTGAAGGCGCTGCATCCCATCGACGAAGACCCGGGCGCCGCCGAATACGGCAGCCTGGTGCACGAGGCCATCGAGCGCTTCCTGCGCGACCATCCCGGCAAGTTGCCGGACGATGCCGAGGCGCGCCTGCTGGCCATCGGCGAAGAGGTGTTCGCCGACGCGCTGTCCCGCCCCGGCCTGTGGGCCTTCTGGTGGCCGCGCTTCCAGTCGGTGGCGCGCTGGCTGGTGGCCCATGAAAGTGAGCGCCGCGCCCGCATCGGTCGCACCTTCTGCGAGGTCAAGGGTGCGCTGGAAATCGACGCCCCCGGCGGCCCGTTCCTGCTGCACGCCCGCGCCGACCGGGTGGACCAGATGGCTGATGGCTCTCTGGCCCTGATCGACTACAAAACCGGCCAGCCGCCCAGCGCCCGCGAGGTGGCCGCCGGCTATGCCCCCCAATTGCCGCTGGAAGCCGCCATCGCCCGCTTCGGCGGCTTTGACGGCGTTCCCCCCGCCGAAGTGGGCGAGATGCTGTACTGGCGCCTGAAGGGCGGTGAGGCCGGCGGCGAGGAGAAATCCGCCGGCGACAATCCCCGGCAGCTCACCGACGAAGCCATCGAGGGCCTGAAAGCCCTGGTCGCCACCTTCGACGAGAAAGACACCCCCTACGCCGCCCGCCCCCACCCCGAGCGCGCCCCAAAATACAGCGACTACCAGCACCTGGCCCGCGTGCGCGAATGGGCGACGGCGGGCGAGGAGGCGGAGGAATGAGCGCCGTTGCCCCTCCCCCCTCCGCCCTGCTGGCCGAGGCCGCGTCGAAGCAGCGGCAGGCCGCCGATCCCGAGGCATCGGTGTGGGTGGCCGCGTCGGCCGGCACCGGCAAGACCAAGGTGTTGACCGACCGGGTGCTGACGCTGTTGCTGGCGGGGACGGCGCCGCATCGCATCCTGTGCCTGACCTTCACCAAGGCCGCCGCCGCCGAGATGAGCAACCGCATCGCCGCGCGGCTGGCGGAGTGGGCCATCGCCAGCGACAGCGAGCTTGCCAAGGACTTAGGCACACTGCTGGGCGTCATCCCCGGCGAGGAGCTGATGGTCGTTGCGCGGCGCCTGTTCGCCCGCGTGCTGGACGTGCCCGGCGGCATGCACATCGAGACCATCCACGCCTTTTGCCAGTCGCTGCTGCGCCGCTTCCCACTGGAGGCCGAGCTGGCGCCCCACTTCCAGGTGATGGACGACCGCGATGCCGGCGAATTGCTGGAGGAAGCCAAGGAAGAGGTGCTGATCCGCGCCCGTGGCGCCGCCGACACCCAATTGGCCGCCGCACTGGCCGAAGTGACCGGCCGGGTGCACGAGACCGCCTTCCCCGACCTGATGGGCGAACTGGCCGCCGAGCGCGGCCGCCTCAAGCGCCTTCTGGAGCGCGAAGGCGGCGTGATGGGCGTGATCCGCGCCGTTCGCGCCCGAGTGGGCTTGGAAGAGGGCTATACGCCCGAAACCATCATTGCCCGCGCCTGCGATGAATCCGCCTTCGACGCCGACGGCTGCCGCCATGCCATGCGGGCGCTGCTGGCGGGCAGCAAGACCGACGCCGAGCGCGGCCAGGTGATGGAGCGCTGGCTGGCCGACCCTGCGGGCCGTGCCGCGGGCTTCATGACCTATCAGCTCGCCTTCCTGACCGCCACCGACGGCACCATCCGAAAGACGCTGTGTACCAAGAAGCTGGCTGAGATGCCGGGGGTGTTGAGCGCCCTAGAGGCCGAGGCCGAGCGCGTCCTGCGGATCATGGACCGGCTGAAATCGGCCACCATTGCCCACACCACCGCCAGCCTGCTGATCCTGGGCGAGGCCCTGCTGGCGTCCTATGAGAGGCGCAAGCAGGCCCGCGCGCTGATGGATTACGACGATTTGATCCTGGCGGCGCGCGACCTGCTGGCCAAGCCGGGCGTGGCGCCGTGGGTGCTGTTCAAGTTGGATGGCGGCATCGACCACGTGCTGATCGACGAAGCGCAGGACACCAACCCCGACCAGTGGGCGGTGGTGGCGGCGCTGACCGAGGAATTCTTCGCCGGCCTGGGGGTGCGGGAGCGGCTGCGCACGGTGTTCGCCGTGGGCGATGTCAAGCAATCCATCTATTCGTTCCAGCGCGCCGATCCCAAGGCGTTCGAGGCCATGCGCCGGCGCTTCGCCGAGCATGTCCCGACGGCCGACCGCAAATGGGCCGAGATTCCGCTGAACCTGTCCTTCCGCTCCACCCGCGCGGTGCTGGACGCGGTCAACGCCGTGTTCGCCCCCGGGCAGCCCGCCCGCGACGGCGTCGCCGGACCGGAAGAGGACATCACCCACTTGGCCTTCCGCTCGCATCAGGCCGGCATGGTGGAAATCTGGCCGCCGATCGAGCCGCGCGCCGCCGACGAGGTGCCGCCGTGGAAGCCGCCGATCGAGCGCATCAGCGGCGATAGCCCGCGCACGCGGCTGGCCCGGCTGGTGGCCCGGCGCATCCATGCCATGGTGGGGCACCAGCCGCTGGCCTCGCAGGGACGCCCGGTCCGGGCGGGCGACGTCATGGTGCTGCTGCGCCGGCGCGGGTCGTTCGTCGAGGATCTGGTGCGCGAGTTGAAGGCGCTGGAGGTGCCGGTGGCCGGCGCCGACCGCATGGTTCTGGCCGAACAGATGGCGGTCATGGATTTGATGGCGCTGGGCAATTTCCTGGTGCTGCCCGACGACGACCTGACCCTGGCCACCGTTCTCAAAAGCCCGCTGGTCGGCCTGACCGAGGACGAACTGTTCCGGCTGGCGTGGAACCGGGGCGAGGCACGGCTGTGGGACACCCTGCGCCGCCGCATGGGCGAGGAAGCCAGCTTCGCGCGGGCCTACGAATTCCTGTCCGATCTGCTGGGCAAGGCCGACCGCCTGACCCCGCACGCGCTTTACGCCCACGTGCTGGGGCCGCTGCGCGGCAAGGAGCGGCTGGTGGCGCGCCTAGGAATCGAGGCCGAGGACCCGCTGGACGAGTTCATGGCGCTGACGCTCGCCTTCGAGCAGGGCCGCGCGCCCAGCCTGCAAGGCTTCCTGCACTGGCTGGACAGCAGCGCGGTGGAGATCAAGCGCGACCTGGAGCAGGGCGGCCGCGATGCCGTACGCATCATGACCGTGCACGGTTCCAAGGGCTTGCAGGCACCCATCGTCTTCCTGCCCGACACGCTGCAGATGCCGACCCAGGGCTCGCGCCTGCTGTGGCTGGAGAACGACCTGCTGCTGTGGCCGCCGCGCGCCGAGATGAACGACGAGGTGGCGCAAGCCGGGCGCGACGCCCAGAAGCTGGCGCGCGAGCGGGAATACCGCCGCCTGCTCTACGTAGCCATGACCCGCGCCGAGGATCAACTGATCGTCTGCGGCTGGCAGACCAAGAAGGCGCCGCCCCAGGGCTGCTGGTACAATCTGATGCGCGACGCCCTGGCCCCGCAGGCGGAAGAGGTGGAAGACCCGTTCCTGGCGGCGCAAGGCGAGACCGCCGACGGCCGCATCCTGCGCCTGACCTGCCCGCAGGAGGCCGAGCCCGATCGCAAATCCGCCGCCCAGGCCGCGCGGCCACCCTCGGCGCCGCTGCCGTCCTGGGTGCACATCCCACCCGAGCCCGAGCCGGCGCCGCCCAAGCCGCTGGCGCCGTCGCGGCCCGACGGCGAGGAACCGGCGGCGCGCTCGCCGCTGGCCGGCGCCGATGGCCGCCGCTTCGCTCGCGGCAAGCTGATCCACAAGCTGCTGCAAAGCCTGCCCGACCTTCCCGCCGACAAGCGGGCGGCGGCGGCCGTGCGCTTCCTCGCCAAGGCCGGGCCGGAATTCGACGCCGCCGAGCGCATCGCCATCGCCAACGAGGCAAGCGCCATCCTGGACACCCCCGCTTTCGCCCCCCTGTTCGCACCGGGCAGCCGGGCCGAGGTGCCCATCGTCGGCCTGATCGGCGAGGCCCGCGCCATCAGCGGCCAGGTGGACCGGCTGGTGGTCACCGACACCGACGTGCTGGTGGTGGATTACAAGACCAACCGGCGCCCGCCGTCCGACGCCGCCGACATCCCCGACATCTATATCCGCCAGATGGCCGCCTATCGCCTGGCGTTGGCCTGCGTCTATCCCAGCCACCGGGTGC
>Ga0306923_10000685_pt1 | contig 27388 bp, 26 predicted proteins | sample sta12Can44000108_FD_203841 | JGI IMG/M metagenome (GOLD analysis project Ga0306923, IMG submission 203841) | Lab enrichment of tropical soil microbial communities from Luquillo Experimental Forest, Puerto Rico - statanox.12C.anox.44.000.108 (v2)... | ecosystem: Environmental > Terrestrial >... | reverse complement strand
TCGCCAAGTGCGCAATGTGAACCTGCGGCCAGCACTCGACTGACGTGAGGATGCTCGGATCGGAGGCCGGAGATAGCCAGCGCGCGCCGACCGCGACGCATTCCGGCCCCGTCAGCTTGGTTGGTGGCGCGTCCCGGAACGAGGAGCCCAACGGCGTCGAAGGGCCGATCAAGCCGCCTGCCGCGACCAGGATGACCCCGCGCACAATCGCAGGATGGTCAGCCGCCAAGCAGCGCGCGATCCGGTTACCGAAGGCATGACCGAGGATGTGCACAGGGCCGCACTGGAGAGCCTCAAGAACTCCGGCAACGTCCGAGGCAAGATCATGAAGGGTCGCATTGTCGAGCGGCCCCCGGCTGGCTCCGACCCCTCGCATGTTGATGGCAATGATCTGTGATCTTGGGAGGCGCTCGCCAAAGCGCTCCAGATAACCCGTGCTGCATCCGGCGTTGGCGAGCACGACAAGCGGATCACCCGATCCGTTGACAGTGCATTCGAGGCTTGCCGCACCAACACCGATTGTTTGAGTCTGCGGCATTCTGAACTCCCGTATCTCGTCCCTACCGAGGTGCTTTCTCCCGGCTAGAGATAGCGAGGGCGTTGGAGCGTTGCTCGCCGGGACGGGACTCCATCCCCTGACGGCGCTCTGGGTAGTCGCCGCGGCATGGTACGGTAGCGCCGTGATGCCGATGGATTTTGCGGAAGATGTCGATGGATTTTGCGGAATGCGATCGCGCGCGCGTTGCGCGTGATTCCAGCTACGACGGTCGATTTTTCACCGGGGTCCGGACCACCGGCATTTATTGTCGACCAGTCTGTCCCGTTCGCCCGGCAAGGTCGACTAACGTTCAGTTTTTTCCGTCCGCCGCGGCTGCGGAGGCGGCGGGATTTCGGCCTTGTCTGCGGTGCCGCCCCGAGACCGCGCCGTTTTCCAATGCCTGGATCGGAAGCCGCGCAACCGTCGAGCGTGCGGTACGGCTTATCGTCGAGGACGGCGCTCTCGACGAGGAGGGAGCGTCGGTCGAGAAACTTGCCGAGCGCCTCGGCATGGGGCGCCGTCAACTTGCTCGCCTATTCGCCCGACATCTAAAGGCCAGTCCCAGCGCGGTAGCGCGGACGGCGCGCGTCCAACGGGCGAAACGGCTCATCGATGAAACCGATAAGCCGATGGTGGAAATAGCTGTTCTCGCGGGTTTCGGCAGCCTGCGGCGCTTTAACGCCGTGTTCGCGGACGTTTATGGACGAGCCCCCACGGAAATCAGGCGGGGCCGAAGTTCGAGGCGAATACGTCATGAAGTCAACACGGTCGGAAGAAACGAGGATAAGCGTACTCGACGACTACTTGGCTAAGAGTCCGACTAGGAGTTGAGCCAAGCGAAGGTTCGTTCGACCACCCAGCGGCGCGTCAGGACACGCGAGCCGGCACAATCGGACCGTTTGACGATCTCGATTTACCACCGGCCGTGTCCGGTCAGTGCCGAGGCCAGCTTATCGCGGGCATAGCCGCCATCGGGAAAGACATGGCGCAACCAAGGGAACAGATACCGGGATCGACGCCAGCAGGCCCGGTGCCATCGCGCGCTCGCAAGACGACCGCCCGCAAGCCCAACCGCCTCGTCAATGGATGAAATCCGGATTCCTTGTCGCGCTGAGGTCGGCTCGCGGCGCCGATGGGACCCTTTGGGGGACTACGAACGACTGACGGCTTTCCACCCATTGTTGCCATTCACGGGCGGAACCAAACGTCAGATTTCATCCACTAGACTAGAGCCGTTTCGCAGGCCGAAACCGTCGCTTATCCGGCTCGATGAGATCAAGTTCGTGCGTTGGCCGGCGATATCACTAAACCGTCCAACAGAAGTCCGTACAAGCTTGCATCACCACACGTGGCTTCACAAGTATTAGCTCGCTGCGAGCTCACGCCGAACGATCGCGGCGCCCTCGGCGAGCGCCCTCAATTTCGCGAAGGCGAGATTGCGCGGGATGTATTTCATGCCGCAGTCGGGGGCCGGGATCAGGCGCTCGGGCGGCAGGTGCTTGAGGGCTGCACAGATGCGAGCGGCGACGGTCTCGGGTGTCTCGGGCTCGGGGTCGCCCATGCTGATCACGCCAAAGATCACGGTCTTGTCGCCGAGGCCGTCGAGGGTCGTGAGATCGAGGTTGGGCTGGGCGGCTTCGATCGAGATCTGCTCGACCTTCGAGCCCGTGAGCTCCGGTAGGAACGCATAGCGGTTCGGCTTGTCGCGGGCGACATAGGCGTAGCCGAAGCAGAGGTGGAGGGCGGTCGGCCCGGCGATGCCGTCGAGCGCGCGGTCGATCGCTGGCAATGCCAGGCGCCGCGCCTCCTCGGCGCGCGCCTGCAGCCAGGGCTCGTCGAGCTGGATCACATCAGCCCCGGCCGCCTTCAGATCGCGGATCTCGGCGTTGACCGCCGCGGCGTAATCCATGACCAGCTCTTCCTCGTCCTTGTAGAACTCGTTCTTGGCTTGGCGGGACATCGTGAACGGGCCGGGCAGCGTGATCTTGATCGTATGGTCGGTGTTGGCGCGCAGGAATTCGACGTCGCGCACCTCGACCGGCCGCAACCGGCGGATCGGCCCGACAATCCGCGGCACGACGACGGTGCCGCCGGTGCGCCCCATGACCTTCGCCGGGTTGTCGAGATCGACCCCTGACAGCGCGGTCGCCAAGCGGTTCGAATAGCTTTCGCGGCGGATCTCGCCGTCGGTGATGATGTCGATGCCGGCGCGTTCCATGTCGCCGATCGCGAGCCGCGTCGCATCGTCCTGTGCCGCTTCGAGCCACGGCTCGGGCACCCGCCACAGCTCTTGGGCGCGCACCCGCACCGGCCCCTGATGGGTCAGCTTGTCGCGGTCGATCAGCCAGTCGGGCTGCGGATAGCTGCCGACCACCGTCGTCGGAAGAAAGGTCTCGGTCATGATCGGGGCCTCGCGGATGCGGCGCAGAGGCCCGAGCATATCACGGTGAAACGGAGATCGACCGGCCCACCCTGCTCGCCCCCTGTTACCCCGATTCGGCCCCCTGCAAGGGGCTCAAATTCACCCTGCTCGATTGCCCGAGGGTATTTTCATAACACACTGAAAAATATAGATTTCTTGCAGAAGAGTCAAGAAATTTCGGGTGTGCAATTGGTTTTTCGCCCTGTTAGGGCGCTCAAAGCAGGGGAGGGAGGCCACTCAGATCGGAATGTCGACATCGAGCAGGGGGCCATGCTGATGCGCGCCATAGACGTCGGTGTCGCCGATGTCGCCCGCCGGCACGAGGCGCGGCAAAGTCGCCTTGAAGGCGAGGGCCGCGTCGTAGACCCTGAAAAGCACATCCTCGGCCCGCACCCGGTAGAGACGGGCGAACCGTCGGCGGCGACCCTAACACGGCCATGCCCCCACCCTAACTCTCCCCCGCTCGCGGGGGAGAGAGGGGGAGGGGTGTACGAGCCGGGTAGATTGGTAACAGAATTGACCGGGTAGATCGGTGACAGGTTTGAACTGTCGGCGGGAGGGGCCTGCCGATGCCATGGAAAGAGACCTGTCAGATGGACGAGCGGACACAGTTTATCGCTCGAGTTTTGGCGGGCGGGGATGAAATGGCAGCGTTGTGCCGCGAGAGTATGGGATCAGCCGCAAGACCGGCTACAAGTGGCTCGGGCGGTATCGCTGTGAAGGAGCAGCGGGCTTGCGGGAGCGCTCGCACGCGCCGTTGCGGCACGGCCAGGCACATGATGTCGCGGTGGTGCAAGCGGTGCTGGAGTTGCGCGAGCGCTGGCGACATTGGGGGCCGAAGAAGCTGCGGGTGAAGCTGGATGAGCTGCATCCGGAGCTGGCGGTTCCGGCGGCCAGCACGATCGGCGATTGGCTGCGGCGCGATAGGGCTGGTTGGGCGAGCGCGTCAGCGCCGGCATTGTCCGCCTTACACCCGGCCGGTTGCGGCGGTGGCGGCAGCCAATGACGTGTGGTGCACCGACTTCAAGAGCCTGCCCCTGGCCCGAACAGGGGGTGGTTCCGCACCGCGGACGGCCGGCGGTGCGATCCGTTCACCTTGAGCGACGCGCACAGCCGTTATCTGCTGCGCTGTCAAGCGGTGGCGCGCCCTGATGAAGCAAACGCGCGGCCGATCTTCGAGACGGCGTTCCAGGAGCATGGCTTGCCGAGGGCAATCCGTTCGGACAACGATCCGTTCGGACAACGGCCCGCCTTTTGCCTCGCCTGGGGTGGGCGGCTTGTAGCGGCTGGCGGTGTGGTGGATCAAGCTCGGCATCCGGCCCGAGCGGATCATTGCCGGCAAGCCGCAGCGCGGCGCTGTCGCAGGCATTGGTTAGTGGGCGGTCTACCGCTTCGGGCAGCCGCTCGCCAGCATAAAGGCGGCGGTCGGGAAGGACGTTCCCGGCCCGCGCATGCCCGTCCTCGCCACGGGCGCTTCGGCTGGGACCGCCGCAACGCGCGGCCCGGCTCGATGCGCGACGGCCGGCTTCCGGTGACGGCGCCGCCAGATCGGATCAATTGTCGAGCGGTTCGCCTCCCTAAACGGGAGCGCCCGCCGCCCGCCACTAGGCCCCACTACGGGCGCAGGACGAGTCCCTCCTGGGCCACGATGGTGCCGGGCCGAGCGATCGCCGCGTCGGCGGCGACTTGGTCCATGAAGTCATCGTCGTGACCCGGGTCGTGGTGGAAGATTACCAGGGCCTTAACCCCGGCCGCGTTGGCAAGGCGCACCCCCTCCTCCCAAGTCGAATGGCCCCAATCCCGGTGGGCAACGAATTCGGCGTCGGTATAGGAGGCGTCGTAGATCATCACGTCGGCGCCGTCGATCAGCTTTAGAACATTGGGATCGAGCCCGTCCGGCCGATGCTCCGTATCGGTAATATAGGCTACGATCTTTCCGCCGTACTCAACGCGATAGCCGGTGGCATGGTTTGGATGGTTGAGCGGTCCGGTGATGAGACGAATACCAGGGTGCGGGACCAGAACCTCGCCGGCGGTAAAATCGATAAAGTCGATCTTGGCGGTGAAGATCCCCATCGGGATCGGGAACAGCGGCGCGATCATCATGTTGTTGAGCACCGCTTCGATGCCTTTGCCGTTCAGGTGACCGGCCCAGATCCGTATTCTGCTCTGCGCATCGTAGCATGGGGCAAAGAACGGCAATCCGCAGATGTGGTCGAAATGAGTATGACTGTAGAACAGGTCCAGCTCGGCCGGCCGACCGCTGCCTGTCAGCTCGTTGCCCAGCAAGCGCAGCCCGGTTCCGCCGTCGAAGACCATCAGGTGCCCCCCGCAGCGGATCTCCACGCACGAAGTGTTGCCGCCGTAACGGACGGTATCGGGCCCTGGGCAGGCGATGCTGCCGCGTACGCCCCAAAACCGCACCGTGTAATCCGAATGGACCAAGGTCCAACTCCGCCGTGTTGCTGCACTATATCGTCGAGATTCAGGCAAAAGCTATACAGACGGGCCCCCTTCACCCGGCGGTTCGCGAAATTTTGAGGGTCTTTCTCTAAACCCGCCGTTAACCGATGCCGCGCTATCAAGGCCTCACCCCTCACTCAGACAGAGAGTTCCCCATGTCCGAGGCCGATTACGAAGCTGCGGTTGCCGCGTACCTTCGCACCAAGGGTGTCACACGTTGCCCGACTGTGTGTGTCGTTCCGACCCAGGCCACCATCGCCGAAGCCGACCGGGCCGCTTATCGCGACTATGTTGCGGCAAGAGAAGCCGCGCGGCTCGAAAAGCTGAAAACGCTCCAGCAGATCCTGCATCTCTCGCCGCCGCCTATGTAATGCTAAACTCCCCTTCCGGCGGCGCGACCAATCGGCCTGATGCGCCGATTAGGTAGAGGAGCGTTCGCGCGGGAGGGCGACCCGATGGGCGTTCGCGAGGTTTCGGTCCGTTGCTGCATTGCCGGAGGGGGCCCCGCCGGGATGATGCTGGCATTGTTGTTGGCCCGAGCCGGGATCGCTGTCCTGGTTCTCGAAAAGCATGGCGACTTCCTGCGCGACTTCCGCGGCGATACGATCCACCCGTCGACGCTCGAAGTCATGTATGAGCTCGGGGTCCTCGAGGAATTCCTGCAGCGACCCCATCAGGAACTCCGGACGCTCGGCGCGCAGATCGGCGACACCTTTCTGCAGGTCGCCGATTTTACGCATCTGCCGACCCATTGCCAGTTCGTCGCCTTGATGCCGCAATGGGATTTCCTGAGCTTTATCGCCGAGCAGGCAAAACGCTATCCGGGTTTCCGGCTCGAAATGGAAGCTGAGGTGACCGCTCTGACCGAGGAGGGCGGAGGCGTGACCGGAGTGCGCGCAGAGACCCCACTGGGCAGCCTGACCGTTCGCGCCGATCTGGTCGTTGGTGCCGACGGGCGCCATTCGATAGTGCGCGAAAAAGCAGGCCTCGAGGTCGCCGATCTCGGCGCTCCGATGGACGTTCTGTGGATGCGCTTGTCGCGGCGTCCGACCGATCCCGGACAAACCTTGGGCCGGGTCGATGCCGGCAGGATCTTCGTGATGCTCAATCGCCAGGACTATTGGCAATGCGCGTACGTGATCCCGAAGGGAGGGTTCGATCAAATACGCCAGGGCGGCTTGACGGCCTTCCGCGGGGAGATCACGCGTCTCGCCCCCTACCTCGGCGATCGCGTCGGCGAACTCGACGATTGGTCCGACATCAAGTTGCTGACTGTCGCTGTCGATCGCCTTGGGGTTTGGCACCGGCCGGGCTTGTTGTGTATTGGAGATGCGGCTCACGCCATGTCTCCAATCGGCGGTGTCGGGATAAATCTGGCTATCCAGGACGCTGTCGCCGCCGCCAACATCCTGGCCCCGCGCCTGCTGCAAGGATCCGCCGGTGAGGACGCTCTGCAGGCGGTCCAGCGGCGTCGGGAGTTCCCGACTCGCGCGACGCAGCGCCTCCAGCTGTTCGTCCAGAACCGGGTGATTGGGCGCGTGCTCCAGAGCACCGGAAGACCGTCGCCGCCGCTGCTGCTGCGGCTTCTCGGACAATGGCCGTTGCTGCGCCGTATCCCTGCCCGCCTGATCGGCATCGGGTTTCGCCCCGAGCATGTCAAGCTGCCAGCCGCGGTGTGATACCGGATAGGGGTTCGCCCTCCACACCGCATTGCACGCGATGTGCGACCGGATGCTCCCGCCCTTTGCCGTGGCGCTCGGTCTGTCCCCCGATTACTTCGCGCCGTATTTCGCCAACGAAGCCCACGCCAATCTGCGTTTTCTGCACTATCCGCCGCAGGATACCCTTGAAGACAATACGTTCGGTCAGGCGCCGCATACCGACAACAGCTTTATGACCGCGCTCGCACGAGCCGAGGTGCCTGGGCTTGCGCTCCGCCTGCGGTCGGGCGAATGGTTCGCCCCTCCGATCATCCCCGGGACCTTTCTGATCAATCTCGGCAACATTATGCGGCGCTGGTCGAACGACAGCTTCCTGTCGACGCCGCACGGCGTCATCGACGAATCCGGCACCGACCGCTATTCGATCGCTTATTTCCACAGTCCCAACCCGGTCGCGGTCGTCGAGTGCGTTCCCACTTGCACCGGCGCCGAGAACCCGCCCCGCTACCCGCCGGCCACTTACCGAGACCTTGTTCTCGAATTCTACCGGGCAATTATTTTCACCAGAAGGGTCACCGCTCCGCGGTTGCGGAGCGCGCCGTCGGGGCGGTCGCATAACGCCCAATCAACGGTGGCCTGCCTATGTTCACTCTCGATCGCTTTATCGCCGACTGCAGCACCGCCCTTCGCGCCGATCGCACCCACAAATCGGTGCGCGAGTTGGTGTCCCGCGTCGTCTCGGACCCGACCGCCGTCGTTGCCGGACTCGGTGAACCGCGGCGCGCCGAGGTGCAGAGGCTTTACAGTGCACCGGACCTGACGATCCTCAACGTCATTTGGGACTGCGAATGACGATCATGCCGCACAATCATCGGATGTGGGCGGTGATCTGCATCTACACCGGCCGCGAAGACAATATCTTCTGGCGCCGCCTGACGGACGAGCCGCCGGCGCACAGTCGCTCGGCAAGCGGGATCCCGAGCCGCTCGGACGGGACATCATCCATTCGGTGACGAACCCGTTGTCACGCCTGATGGGTGCGATCCATGTGTATGGAGGCGACATCTTTGCTGTGTCCCGCAGCGGATGGGATCGGGAGACGCTCCTCGAACGGAACTACGACATGGAGAAGAACTTGCGCCTGTTCGAGGACGCGAACCGGGCTTAATGCAATTGGAATCTCAGCTCGGTAAGTGCAGGCCTGTAGCTCTTCCTGGATGACTAGGATGCGAGATAGATAGATCTAAAGATGCGAATAATTCGGCAATACTGACTCCGTATATCGACACGCTTACGAGTTACTTTGTGCGTTTCCGGCCTCCGCATGATCACTGACCGCGATCCGAACGCGGTCCGAATCATGGAGCGCTTTTACTATGGCTATAATTGGAGTTGGCTGCGCTGGGAGCGATGAGAAAGACTGGTACCCTGCCTCCGGACTTGACTCACAGACGTCCCTATGTATGGCTCGGCGAGTATCCAAGTGGCAGTGCCAAGAATTGGCGGATGGTCGATTGTCTAATGTGAACGAATATTCGGCCGGAGAACGGAAATCGTACCTCAAAGTTGCGCGTCCTTGATCGGATTGAAAGATAACAAAACCGGCAGTTGGGAAATCGCCAGACACTTTCGCCGGTAGTGAATCGCACCTGTTATCTACCGTTTTTAAATTAAGTTTTCATCATAAAGTAGGATAACCCTAATGACGGACAATTGACGATCTTTTGACCTTGACCATCGCGGGCAGCGTAACATATTGTAACCATTGTAACCAAATGTAACTAAAAGGCCCCCGATATGTTACATTGGCCCCCGCAAACTCAAATCGGTACGCAACGGAACGCTCCAAGCGACGACCCCGAAGCAGCGGTCGCCGAATTTATCCGAACGAGAGGAGTTACACGCTGCCCGACCGCCTGCGTTCTGCCGACGCAAGGCCTGGTCGCAGCGGCCGACCGGGCTGCATTGGAAGAACACGCGATCGAACGCGAGCGAATTCGGCGCGCAAAACTTGCCGCTCGTTATCGTTCGTTTTGGGAGGCCGGCCTGCCGGCTCCGGACGAAAGATAGCCGATCGGCTGCCCGGGACAGCAAGGCGTGGTCTTCCCTCGGCCAGGCCTTCGTTCCCGGCGCCTGGTGTTCGTCGCGTTTGCCAAGCGACACAATTTCGGCATTTCGAGTGCTGTGTCTGATATCCGTGAAAGGAGATCAGAACATGCAACTCGGATGCTCGTTACCGGTGGCCGATACCGGAACTGGTCCCGCGGTACTGCGCGACTATACGCAGGCGGCAGAAGGGCTGGGTTACGCTCACCTGGTGGCACCCGACCACGTCCTCGGCGTCAATCCGAGCGCCGATCACGGCGGCCGCCGCGTCGGCCGCAAACGCCTATCACGATCCATTCGTGCTGTTCGGGTTTTTGTCCGGCTGCACCCAACGGATCGGCTTTGCCGTGGGTGTCTTGATCTTGGCACAGCGGTAGGCCGTCCTGGTGGCGAAGCAAGCGGCCTTAGTCGACCTGTTGTCGGGCGGCCGGTTCCGGCTCGGCATCGGCGTCGGCTGGAACGAGGTCGAGTTTATCGGCCTCAACAAGAACTTCCGCAACCGCGGCAAGCGCTCGCCGGAGCAGGTGCGGGTGATGCAGGCCTTGTGGGCCGAGCCGCATGTCCGCTTCGGCGGAGAATTTCACCATATCGACGACGCCGGCATCAAACCGCGCCCGGCGTCGGGCGCGTGCCGATCTGGTATGGCGGGCACGCCGAAGCGACTTTCCGGCGCTGTGCACAATATGGCGACGGCTACATGCCGCTCGCTTATCCCGCGGGCGAGGCCGCACTCGCCGCGTTCGCCAAACTGCGGGCATAGACGCGCGAGGCCGGGCGAGACCCGTCAGCGATGGGGCTCGAAGTTTGGGTCTCCCCCGGCGCCGGCACCCGAACAGGATTGGCGGCGCGAAACCACGTTCTGGAAAGAGGCCGGGGTCACCCATATCACGGCCCACACCAGCTGTGTCAGCGGACACCGCAAGCGGATCCCCGGCCGCGGCTTTGTCGATCATTTGACGGCGATCACCCGCTATCGGGAGGCGGTGGCCGATCTGCTGTGGCTGCACCGCCTCCGTGCGGATTATTCCGGAAGGCGCGTGGACTGCCAGGCCACCATCTGCCAGCGTCCGCCTTTATTGGCGTAGACGTCGGTAAACCTGACGCCGAAGCTGTTGGGGCGGCCGCCGGACATGACGCTGATGCGACACGATCCGGTCAGCACCACCGTATCGCCGAGGTCTTGCGCCTTGACGTCGGACGGCTCGATCGCGGTGTAGACGGTGGCGCCGGATTCCATATTGCCGATCAGACTCTGCTTGGTGTCGAGCCGCGCTGTAGAGTGCGTGTAGACGAGGTCGTCGGCCAGCAGCGCATTCAGCGTGGCGACGTCCTTTTGCGCCATCGCAGTCATGCGCTTCTTGTCGAGATCGATGATCATCTGCCGGTTGTCTGCCATGGGTTTCTCCTCTTCTCGGAATAGGACGATGCTTTGGGTCAGCGCACCATCAGCACCAGCTTGCCCTGCAAGTGGCGCCCCTCGCTGACCCGGTGCGCCTCGGCGGCGTCGGCGAGGTTATAGCGGGTGATCGCCGGCGGCCAGACCGCACCCGCACCGTATAGCGCCAGCATTCGTTCGAGATGCGCGCGGTTGCGCTTGACGTTCGGGCGCAGCAATTGGACATCCTTGCGGGTCGGTTGAAACCCCGCCGGCGCCGCCGCAATCCAGACCAGCCGCCCGCCGGGTTTCAGCACGGCGTAAGACCGGACTTGGACCTCGCCGCCGACCGTGTCGAATACGACATCGCAATCGTGCACTGCAGCAGCGAAATCCTGAGTGTTGTAGTCGATTGTGCGGTCCGCCCCGAGGCTGCGGACATAGTCGTGATTGCGGGCGCTGGCGGTCGTGACCACCGTGGCGCCGAGGTGCTTGGAGAGCTGGATCGCAAAGCCGGCAACGCCTCCGGCGCCGCCTTGGATCAGAATCGTTTCGCCGGGTTTGAGCTTAGCGGTATCCTCGACCGCCCACAGCGCGGTCAGGCTGGTCAGCCCCATCGCCGCCGCCTCGGGATGGCCGAGCTGGTCGGGTTTCTTGGCGATGATCGCGGCCTTGATCGCGATTTTTTCGGCGTAGCATCCTTCGATCCCCTGATCGGTCACTCCGAACACCGCGTCACCGACGGCAAAATCGGTGACGCCCGGGCCGAGCGCGCTGACGACGCCGGAGAAGTCGCGGCCCAGGATATGTGGGAGCTTGAGATTATGGCCGTGGCCGCCCAATCGCACCTTGTAGTCGGCCGCATTGATGCTGGCCGCATGAATGTCGACTACGACTTCGTCGGGGCCGGCGGTCGGGTCCGACACCTCGCCGACACGCAGCACTTCCGGACCGCCATGTTTCGTCAACAGCACCGCTCTCATCGTCTCCTCCTGCCTCTCACTGCCGTTGCAGAAACTCGATCATGAGCGCGCTCACCCGCTCCGGCTGCTCCTGCTGCACCCAATGGCCGGCGCCATCGATCAGATGGCAACCCAGCATTCGCGTGCACGCGCTCTCTTGCATCCGCTCGAAATTGCCGGGCCGCTGGTAGGTCCCCCAATCGCTTTTTCCCGCAATGAACATCGAGGGCACGTCGATGGTCCGGCCGGAGAACAATTGCAGTTCGCTCTCGTATCTGCCCTCGGTCCGGCTCCGGTACCACTGCAGTCCGCCCTGGAACCCGTTCCGCTCGTATTCGGCGCTGTAAACCGCGAGCTCGCTCTCCGGGAGCCACCGGCAGGCGGCGATCTGGGCGGTGGACGGCATCTCGGTTGCCACGGTTTCCGCCATGTTCTTTTTCAACTCCATGATGTAATAGGTCGGCATCTTGGCCAGCTCGCCCGCCGTCCAGGATTTCAGTCGAAATGGCTTGTTGTCGGTCCAATCTGCGCTCTTGTAGTGAAAATACCCGCGCAGAAAGGCGTGGACACCCTGCGGACAGTCACGCATATCGGCATTGGCCTGACGGGTCGAGTAATACCACTGATAGTGCTTGCGCGGCCGATCGAGTCTTGCCAGCTCCTGATGGATGCTGAGAGCTGACGTGGTCTGCTGCGGCGGATTGTTTGCGGTGTCGAACGGTAGTGGCGGTGGCCCGGCGAAGGGCGCGCTCATCAGCGCAACGGAATGGAACACATCGGGTCGCGCGAGCGCACACCACGCTGCAACCGACGCTCCGAAATCGTGCCCGGCGACCAACGCGACGTCGCGATAACCAAGCGCCGAGACGAGACGTAGAGCATCCCTCACCGCGTTTAGAATCCTGAAGGAAGCGAGATCCCCATCGTAGTCTGCGTCCCATCCGGTGGTGCGGCCGTAGCCCCGTTGATCGGGCGCCACGACGTGGAACCCCGCCGGAGCGAGCGGCAACATCACCTTTCTCCAAGAATAGGCGAGCTCCGGAAAGCCATGGAGGAGCAGGGCCAAAGGCCGGCCCGGCGAACCATAGCCTGCCTCCAGCAAGTGCATGTCGAGGCCATTGATGTTCCACACGAAGCGGGAATCGATACCGGGCGAAAGCGCAGCACGTTCCAGGGGCGCGATATCGGTCATGCCCGCCTCCTTCCGGATGGATCGACCACCCAGCCTAGCGAAAACCGCCGGGAATGAAAGGGCCGGGTCGGGTGTACCGATCAGCCAGCGGCAGCGCTCGCCAGCTGCACCGTGACATTTGGTGCGGCAAAGCGGATCTGGGCCTCAGCGAAGGCGTCGATCAGGCGGCGCAACGCCTGGCGCTGCAGATAGGTCGGACGCGACGGTGTTGCGGTAAATTTGCAGCGGACGACGAGTGCGGTCTGCAGCACGTCGACGACGCCCTGCATCTTGAGCGGTTGCATAAATTCGGCGCCGATGTCGGGATCGTCGACCAGTTCCTCGCCCACTCGTTTGATGGTCTTGCGCACCGTCTCGATGTCGGCGGTGGGTTCGAGGTGGAGATTGAATTTCACGACCGACCAGTCGCGGCTGTAATTGGTGACCGACAGGACCTGCCCGAACGGGATGGTGTGCACCTGACCATTCTGGTGGCGCAGCCGTACCGAGCGCAACGACATGCCTTCGACGGTGCCGCGCAGCCGGCCGGTATCGATGTATTCGCCGACCCGGAAGGCGTCTTCCATCAGAAAGAAGATGCCCGAAATCACGTCGCGCACCAGGCTCTGCGCGCCAAAGCCGACCGCAATGCCAAGGACGCCGAGCCCGGCGAGAAGCGGGCCGATGTCGAGACCGAGGGTCGCCAGCGCGACAATGACCGCGACGACCGCGAGCGCGATCAGCAGGGTGTTGCGCACCAGCGGCAACAAGGTGTCGAGCCGAGAGGCCGAGCCGGGGATCTCGTCCTCGTCGCCGGGTGCGGCAGGCGGCGGCATTTTCTCGTCGATGACCGCGCTGAGCACCGTCCACAAGATCCAGGCGGCCACGACCGTCGCCGCCGCTTCGAGGGCCGGCCGAACGAACAGCCGCTCGATGGTGCCGGGCTCCGGGTCGACAAGGTCGAGACCCCAGGTCACGCCTAGCCAAGCCGCGCCCAGGATCCATATGAACGCATCGACCAGCCGGCTGAGGGCACGGTGAAGCCGCGCCCGGCGCAGGGTCCGCCTAATGTCCGTCCCGTCGCAGGCGCAGAGCCGCGAAATCAGGTTGTGGCTCGCCTGCCCCACAACCGCCAAGACGACGACAATGCCCTGCGTCGCCGTAGCGGCCCGCGCAACCCAGGCGCCCTTTCCGAGCGCGAGTTCGATCGCCGACCCGAAGAAAATGCCGAGCGACAAGGCGATGAAGAACCAATGCCAGGATGCCGCAACCGCTTGCCGAACCGGGCCGGGCTCGCCGCCGGTCGCCGCCAAGATGGCGCGGGCGATCGGGCGGCGGATCACCCAGAACATGACAATTTTGTAGGCCGTTATTACCAGCCCCAAAGTCACCGCCGCGCCGAAGACGGCTTCCTGTCCGAAGCCGAGCCGCTCGACGAGCCAGGCGACAAAGAAGTTGAACGGGGCGACCGCCAGATAGACCGAGAACCAGCGCGAACAAATCCGCGCATCGGCATCGTCGATAGCCAGCAGCCGGAGGTCCGAGCGGCGTGGCGAGACGACGATGATCAGCAGGACGATCGACAGCCGCCATTGCAGTGCGGCCCAGACCAGCCGATCGGCGGTCTCCGCGAGGACCGGCCGGCCCATCGAGACCGGCATCAGCGCAGCGCAGAACAGAAAAGCGAAAACGGCGAGACCTCCGGCCGCGACAAGAAACTTGATGAAGGCTGCACGCAGGCGGGGCGCCAACCCCGGCTCGACGACGAGCCGGCGATCAAACGCCGCGCGCATTCCCAACCCGATCAGCGGCGCCGCTACAAGCCCGGCGAGCGCGATGGCCCAAAACCGCAGTGCGGTATCGCGGGTGCCGCCTTCCGCCTCGACATGCCGGACCCAGACCTGCGGCGTCTCAAGCAGCACCGGTACCGCGCGGATTGCCTGTTTTGTGGCGGCCCAAATTCGCACCGTCAACTTCATGCCGGTCATCAACGTCGGAGGATCCACCGCGGGAGGATCGGCGGTAGGCGCCGTGGGCTGGACGCCCTTGGCGGCCAGACCGGCAATCAGGCCTTTGACCTGGTCGGGCGACATTGAGGACGGCAACTGCAATACGACGGTCGCGCCGGCGGGCTCGGCGGCCCACCCAGCCGGCGTCACGCAGAGCAGAAGCAACAGCGCCAAAACAAGAGATCGTGCTGGCATCGCCCGGTATTTAAGCTGAAATGCCTGGATGACCAGACCGCCCGGTCGAACGGCGAGTGATCCTGCCAGCTGCCCGGTGCTCTCGGCCAGCGATCGCGCTATTCGGTGTCGGGTTGCTTCGACGGGTGGGCATCGGCAAAAGCCGGGATCGCCATGCAGCTCTCGTAGACGCGCATGACCCGCGGATAGGCATCGAGCGGACAGTCGAAGGTCTTTGCCGGCGTCACCTGGGTGACGAGGCAGATATCGGCGACGGTCGGCCTGTCGCCATGGCAGAACCGGCCGCTCTCAGGGTGTTCGGCGAGCAACGCTTCGATTGCCTGCAGCCCGGCGCCGAGCCAATGCCGGATCCAGGCGAGCCTTTGCTCGTCGCTGACCCTCAGCACGTCTGTGAGATAATGCCGAACGCGCGGCACGATCAGCGGGTGCGAGTCTGCGGCGTTGATCAAGGCGATCCCGCGCACCCAGGCCCGCGCCGCCGGATCGGCCGGCAACAACGGCGGCTGCGGATATTTCTCATTGAGATATTCGAGAATGGCCAGCGACTGGAACAGCTTGACGTCGCCGTCGATCAGGGTCGGCACCACCATCTGCGGGTTGATCGCGCGGTATTCGGCGGCGAACTGGTCGCCCTTTTCGAGGTGCAAAAAGCTGTCCTCGCGCGCGAGGCCCTTCAGGTTCAGCGCAATGCGCACGCGGAAGCTCGCCTGCGAGCGGTAATAGGTGTAGAGCTTCATCCCTCCCTCCCCTCCGGTTACGGCCAATCGCGGCGACCACAAATAGCGGAGGTGCGATGCCCGAAAAAGGCCTGCCGGTGTTTCTCGACTACGACCAGGCTGCCCTCGACGCCGCCTATGACCAAGCCGCCTATGCGCCGAACCGGGAGCAGCTGATCGAGCGCCGCATCGGCGAGAGTGCAATGGCGCGCCGCCGCGTCGGCGAGCCCGAGCGCGTCGCCTATGGTCCGACCGAAATCGAGCGGCTCGACATCTACCGCGCCGCGCGCACCGCGGCACCGGTCTTCGTCTTCATCCATGGCGGCGCCTGGCGCAGCGGCCGTTCGAAGGATTACGCGGTTCCGGCGGAGATGTTCCTCGCCTCCGGGGCGCATTATGTCGTGCCCGACTTCGCCTGGGTGCAAGATGTCGGCGGCAATCTGATGGTGCTCGCCGATCAGGTCCGCCGGGCTGTCGCTTGGGTCCACGAGAACATCGTCCGTTTCGACGGCGACCCGAACCGGCTCTACATCGGCGGCCAATCCTCGGGCGGGCACCTCGCGGCGGTCGCGCTGACGACCGACTGGCGGTGCCAATTCGGCCTCCCCGCCGACATCGTCAAGGGCGGCATGTGCATCAGCGGCATGTATGATCTGACTCCGGTACGGCTGTCGGCGCGCAGCCGCTATGTCCAGTTTGACGACGCGACGGTCGCCGCGCTCAGCCCGATCCGGCATCTCGACCATTTGACGGCGCCGCTGACCGTCGCCTACGGCACCTGCGAGACCCCTGAATTCCAGCGCCAGAACCGCGATTTCGCCGTCGCGGTCGAAGCCGCCGGCAAGCAGGTGCGGCTCTTGGTCGGCAAGCACTACAACCATTTCGAATTGCCGGAGACCTTCGGCAACCCGTATGGGCTGCTCGGTCGGGCCGCGCTCGAGTTGATGGGCTTGGAGAGGGAAGACCCACGATGACCTGGATCGACCTGCGTTCAGACACGGTGACCCGGCCTTCGGAAGGGATGCGGCAGGCAATGGCGGCAGCGCCGGTCGGCGATGACCAATACGGCGAGGATCCGTCGGTCAATCGCTTGCAGGAACGCATCGCCGAAATGCTCGACAAGGAGGATGCCCTCTTTGTGCCGAGCGGCACGATGGCGAACCAGATCGGCCTCAAGATCCTGACCCGGCCGGGGGACGAAGTAATCCTCGGCGACGAGGCGCATATGGTCTGGCACGAATCCGGGGCCGGGGCGGCGAACTCGGGGGTGCAGTTCACCGTCGTCGGTCGCGGCGGACTGTTCACCGCCGCCGATCTGCGAGCGGCCTACAAGCCGCCCGGCCACATCGTCCTCCCGCCGACGACATTGGTCGCAATCGAGAACACCCACAACCGCGGCGGCGGCGTCGTGTTTCCGCAAGACGATGTGCTCGCGATTTGTGATGCGGCGCGCGAGCTCGGCATGGCGAGCTATCTCGACGGCGCGCGGCTGTTCAACACTGCCGCAGCCTCCAAGCAGAGCCTGGCCGAGCTCGCGGCACCCTTCGATGTCGTCTCGGTCGCATTGTCGAAAGGGTTGGGTTGTCCGGTCGGCAGCGTGATCGCCGGGCGCCGCGAAGTCGTTTCTCGCGCCGTACGCACCCGGCGCATGTTCGGCGGCGCGATGCGCCAATCGGGCATCCTCGCGGCCGCCGGTCTCTGGGCGTTCGACCATAACCTCGCTCGGCTCGTGGAGGATCACTCCAATGCGAGACTGTTGGCGGAACGGTTGGCCGGATTGCGCGGGGTCAGCCTCGATCTGGCGACAGTGCAGAGCAATATCGTGATATTCCGGATGGAGGAGGGAGCGCCCGATGCGGCGACGGTCGTCGGCCGCGCGCAAGAGCTGGGCGTGCTGGTCTCGGCGTTTGCCGCGCGTACGGTTCGCGCGGTTACGCATCTCGATGTCTCGCGCGCGGATTGCGAGCTCGCCGCGGATCGCCTTGTTCAGGTCTTGGGGGTAAGGTGAGCACCGCATTCAAGGGATCCGAAACCCGGCGGACGCCGCCAAATTTGCCGCTTGGGTGATACGGTGGCATGTGCCGGATACAGCTTACCGCGTCGTCCTGTTCGGGTCGCGCTCGGCCGGCGAGCGCTCCGACATCGAAATCGGGATAGATGGCCCGACCCCGGTCTCGCGCGCCGCCCTCGCGGCGCTACCGAGGAGTGCTGACTTCTGGGTTGCGCTCGCGAACGGGATCTTCTACTTGCCGGTCAGCACCAGTTTGGCGCGTTGGGTGCGGAGGTGGCCGCAAGGGTGACGACACCGATCGAGCGCTGCGGAAATACACTGCCCATCCACAATCATCCAACCGCGCAAGGTCCCGCGTTTGCCAACTTCTCCGCTGCCGAGAGCCTGCCCCCGCGAAGGCGCCGCGAAGACGGGGTCCGGCCAAAGCCGGGATATCGGCTCCCGCACGATCGACAGCGCGAGGGTGCGAACCTCAGCGGGTAGCCGATGGTTGCTGGGTTTGCCTCGGCGCTTGGAAAGCAGGCTCGCAGCGCCGTCCCGCTTGAGGCAGCGCAGCAGACGGAACACTTGACGCCGCTGCAAGCCGATCAGCCCACAGGCGTCGGTAACATGCAGACGACCCGACTGAACGCTCAACAGCACGCCAAGACGGTGGAACTCCTGCTTGATCATCGACAACACCGCCACGGCGCCCCCGGACCCAGTACCTGGAGGAGTGTCACTTCTATATTGCAGAGGGGTGTCATATCTATATTGCGCTTACAAAAAATGACCGATAACTGGCCTTATGGAAAATCGCTGTTGAGGTCAACGCCGAGAAAACCCGGTGTCGGGCGAGACTATTCCTCTTTTATAAAAGTCGATTAGGACATTGAGCAAAATTTTTTCACTATCACGCCCTTGCTCTTTCAGGAAACTAACTGAGTCTCGATATGCGTCCTCTAAGTCTTTGTCATCGTCTTCGGCAAGCTGAAACTCGTCCGGGTGACGGACGACCATCCAGCAGTGGAAGGCGGCCATTGTGGCGGTTTGCGTGCCTTGTAATGAGCGATAGAGCAGGATGCAGAAGCCGATGCGCCAGTCGTTTTCCTCTTGATGAAGAGAAGCCAAAATCGCGTCCGGGTCACGGTCGGCATGTTTTAAAAAATTAGCTGTGTTGGTTAGGTGCGACCAACCGATCTTGGTGAAGAAGGGCTTAAACTTTACGTCGTAATCGAGGTGGCGCGCAGCTGCAAGGTCATTCAATATTCCGAATGCCGCCATGACTAAGCTGTGCACCGCAAGCTCGTCTTCGTGTGCGGCGGTCAGTCTGATGGCGCACTCAAGCTGCCTCCGGGCGGCGTCGGTCTTATCGATCATGCTGTGTGATCGCGAGGGGCCGCGCGCCATCTCGCTATATCGGCCGAAATCTTTAGTTCACGGTCAAAGAACCTATCGAAAGCACGATTGAGGTCCCGAATCCAAATCTCACTTTCTTCTGTTTCGATAAACTCACGATGCTTGGAAGATAAAGGGTTTTGTTGGTAGTGGAATGTAGAATTCCGAAATCTCCGCAAGGCATCAACATATACTTTACGTGATAGCAGTGCATCCAATACGGGATCGTGAAGCCCAAGTTCCTGATAACCCTCTACAACAACAAAGAGGAGCGAGTACCAAACCGTTATGACCGATAGAAGAGACATCATCTTCCCAAGCTGCTCTATCGCTTCTAGCATTTCGGGGTCGGCGTCGTCAGGGAGACGGCGTGACCGCTTAAGATGATGGTTAACAGCGTCGGCCGTTGTCCAATGGCTGTGTAGAGCAATCAACTGCTTTCTGGTCGCCATTTCATACCTCGCGGCCCGCGCCTGATCAGCCTGGCGCAACCCTGAGGCCGTTCGATGGTGTGGTCGCGCGTACCGCCCCTATGACCGAAACCCCTTAAAAGCCGGATAATCAGCTTCGGGATATACCGCCTCTTAAATCGTCAGCCGGGAGATCGTAGCCCTGCTGACATTGTAGCTTTTGGCCAATTCCTGCAACGTAGCGCCCTGCGCGCGGCGTCTGCTGGCCTCCTTCTGTTGGGCCGGTGTCAGGGAAGGGGGGCGGCCCATGTGCTTTCCTTGGGCCTTGGCGCGGCTTCTGCCTTCTGCCGTCCGGGTGCGGATAAGATCGCGCTCAACATCGGCAAGCCCGCCGAGTACCGCCAGCATCAAGCGCCCGGTGCTGGTGCAGGTGTCGGCCCACGGTTCCGCCAAGGAGCGAAACTGCGCCTTGGCATCCACGATGCGCTTGACGATGGCGAACAGATCGAAGGTGCTGCGCGGTCAATCCGCGTCACCGTCACCACGTCGCCGGGGGCCAGCTTGCCGAGCATCCGGTTTAGCTCGCGCCGGTCGGCCCGCGCACCGGTCACCTTCTCGCGGTAGATGTTCCGGCTGCTGCATCCCGCCGCGCGAAGCTGGTCGAGCTGGGCGTCAAGGGTCTGCCCGTAGGTCGAGACGCGGGCATAGCCGATAAGCCGTTTTTCGGGGTGAGTTTCGGTCATATCTTATGCAAACCGTAACCTGTTGATCGAATTGGTGCAAGCGAAATGCACGAAAGTCTTGAAGCGGCAATGTGGGCTATCTGAGGTACTGCGGCTGGGTTTGCGTTCGCCTGTGGCTGTGGCGGCGGGCTATACAATTTCGGTGGGATTAAAAACGGAAGGTGCCCGCAAAGGATCGGCCCCCTCATGTCGGCGTTGAAGCCTAGATTGCCGTCGCTGGCTTGGTAATTAAAATTGAGGCGGCGATAGGGTGGGTCGGTGGCGATCGAACGCCACTGGTTTACGGTTGGCGTACCTGGCCGATGCGGGGCGGCTTCACCGGGGCCGCCACTCCATAGATCACCGTTATGCCCGCCCCACCGCCCCACGTCGAACTGGGGTAGGCTGGGACGGTGTCGAGCGCGGCCGCTGGGACATTCCAATTGTTCGCGGCCCAGACGTTGCCGGCCGGGTCGATCGATGCGTCAGTGAGCATCTGGATGCTGCCGCTTGAAAGACGTGGATAATGTCGCCGGTCTTGGACTCGGCCGAACGGCCTTTCGGCTCCGCCCCGGCCATCAGCACCACTGAACGACCCCAGAAGTTGCCGACCCAGACGTCGTCATTGCCGTCTATGTTCAGTCCCCACGGCACGCTGATCGCGCCGCCGCCCGTGAAGCCCGCCGGCACAGGCTGAGTGCCGTCGGGGCGGATCATATTGATCACGCCGGTGGATTTCCCGGGAGGAAGTTCTTTCACCATGTGCTGACCGGCGATCTGAAACTGCTTCATGATCGATGCACCGTCGGGAATCTGCGGCGGCGGGAAGTCGAGCGACATGTTGCTTGCCACCCAGACATTCCCTTTCGAATCCAGCGCGAGGGCGCGAACACCGATCCCGGCCCGGAAGGTCTCGACCTTCGAGGGATCGTCGGCGGGGAACCGCACGACGGTGTCCGACTGAGAGTTGCTGACCCAGACGCGATTCTGACCATCGATGACGATGTCGAAGGGGGGCTTCAGCCCTGCGACTTTCACAATCCGGCCATCCTTCACCCGCCCCCCAGGAAAGTGCAGCAGCTGATTGTCCGAGCCGTCGGCTATCCAGACATCACCGTTGACCGCAACGCCTATGCCCATCAGGCCAGTTAGTTTCTCCTTGAACGGGAAATCGGTTTCCTTACCGACCGGACGACCGTTGAAATCCATTACGAAGATCTTGCCGTTGAAGCTCGTGGCCCAGACCTCGTCGAGGGTCACGGCGGTGCCCCACCCGACCCCGTCCAAACCCATGCCGGTGAAACCGGTGATTGGCGGCGACAGAGCGGTCCCGTTGGGAGTGAACTTGACCACGCCGCCGCCAATGCTGTGGATGACGCCGGATTGCGAAGCCGGCATCCAGTTCTGGCCGCTCCAGAGGTTGCCGTCCGCATCGAACATCAACCGGCCTGCAGAGTATACGCCGCCACCCGCGAAACAGAGACTGAGGGCGAAGTCGGGCGGAGTGTAGGCGAGGTATGGCACAAATGGCGCAGCGCGCCGGGAGCCGTCCTTAGGCTGCGGGTAGGCTTCGTCGAACAACGCAAACAGGTCCTTCGGAGCGGCCCATGGACTGCTGGCGATGCCCGCCATCGCCTCGAGCGTGTTCTTGGGCGTCGCTCCGCCGGTGGGCGTCGCCGCCTTGAGAAAGCGGGCGCGCCAATTGTCGTCGCCCGTGGTAGCAAACGCCGTAATGAGCGAGCCGAGCGTGTCCAAAGTCGCAAGCGTCGTGGTCTGGGTGCTGTTAAGCGGATCGAGAAGCACCTTGCCCCACCCACCGGTCACGCGATCCACCAGGTTAGGCGCGTTGCCGGCGGCGATCCGCAGCCCAAGCGGGTTTCCGGAGATCGAATCCCCGTTGATGAATCGCGCGGCGGTGAACGCCGAGGCCACGGTGGTGAGTTCATTCACGACGACCGTGGCCGGTGGCTTGTTGCCTAGCACCGCAAGAAGGCCGATCGCCTTGTTGTTCCCGCCGGTCTTGTTGACTACGGGCTCGCCGCCCGCAGCGACGAGATAAAGGATCGCGTCATCGCCGACCGACTGATCGCTGTCGATCGCGAAGCGACCATCGGAACCCGTCTGCGCCTGTGCCAACATCTTCGGCGCGGCGGCGCTCGCAGCCCAGAGCGTGACGGCAGACTGAGTGACCGCCCCGCCGCCCACCTCGACTTGCCCGGTCAGGTGAACGGCGGCGAGGCTGGGGCCGGCGGTGACCGCGATCAGCAGTGTAACGAGTACAAGTGTTTTCCCCGCTCTTAGCACCTGTCTCTCCATTGTCACGGAACTGAAACAGCCATGTGCGCGTGCCCGCGCGGCTTCGACGCCCTCATCGGCTAGGGATGCCAAACTCGCACAAAGCGATAACATGGCAAAGAGCCGACGACGATCAACTGCTGCTCTGCGGAGCAAATCAGCAACTCAGGGGTTTAAGATCGTGATCGGGATGTGCGCGAATTCAGCCGTGCCGAGAGCCACCCAGACGCCAGCTACCACAGCCAGTATATCTCGACAGCCCAGACCCTTACCTGTCGGGCAGATTCGCGGTGCGCGCGGCGGGAATGTAGCGATAGAGCGTCGCGGGAGAAACGCCGAGACGGTGCGCGATTTGGGTGACGCCGATATCGGGATTGGCGAGCAATGCCCTGGCGGCCTCGATATCGTCGTCGGTGAGTTTCGGCGGACGGCCTCCTGTGCGGCCGGCGCGCCGAGCGGCGGCGAGGCCCGCTTGGGTGCGCTCTCGGATCAGGCTGCGTTCGAATTCCGCCAACGCTCCAAACATGTGAAAAACGAGCCGCCCTTGTGCGGTTGTCGTGTCGAGGGCTTCGGTCAGGCTGCGAAACCCGATACCCCTCACCCGCAGGTTTTCCACGGTTTCGATCAACTGCTTCATCGAACGCGCCAGCCGATCGAGCTTCCACACGATCAGCGTGTCGCCGCTGCGCGCGAATTCGAGGGCGTCGTGCAAGGCCGGGCGATCGGTAACTGCGCCCGACATCTGCTCGGTGAAAACCTTTGTGCATCCTGCCTCGGTGAGCGCGTCCCGCTGCAAGGCAAGGTTCTGGTCTACAGTCGAAACGCGGGCATAGCCGATCAGCATCGGTTTCGACGTGACGTGGCCGGCATCGGATGATCGCGCTCGCACGACCTTCGGTGCAGCCGGCCGAAGTCGCCTCTTCGCCCGCGCGGCTGTGTGAGCAGTCTTTGTCCGTTTGATCGTCATGACCCCTCTCGAAACTCAACCGTACCCTTACCTTTTGCGAGGCTGAAATCAAGAATGTGTTTTGAGAGAGGTTTAACTCGCTTTTGCGCGTAGGTTTTCCGCTTCGCCGATGACTCTCAAAAACCCTCGTTTTTGAGAGCGATTCCGGAGTTGCATAAATCTTGATTAATGCACCTTCAGGGTCGGCTGTGGGTGGAAAAGAGACCTTCGTCCGCTCGTGCGCGGCGGCTCGCTTCGGTATAGGATTACTCGATTAGGGGACCGCCACGCAGGTTTGATCGCCGCTGGCGGCGAGCGACGACATGACAGCGGTGTTCGAAGACGATTTAGCATCGGTTCGGCGGGCCAACGCCGAGTTGCAGCAGCGGTTGGACGAACGCACTGCCGAGCGGGACGAGGCGCTCGCCCGTGAGGCCGCAACCGCCGAAGTCCTGCAGGTCATCAACACCTCGCCCGGCAACCTGGCCCCGGTGTTCGAGTCAATTCTCGACAAGGCTCTGCGGCTGTGCGAAGCGACCTCCGGTGCGCTGGCGACGTGGGACGGCGAATATTTCAATCGGGTGGCGACACGCGGACCGTGGACGGACCCGGCCGATCCGACGCCGCGGCAATATCTAGAGCCTAGGCGAAAGCCTGCGCCGGGAAGCCTCGCTGAGCGGATACGCCGCGGGGAGAACATAATTTCCACATCTGACTTGACCCAATCCGACGCGTTCAACAGCAGCCCTGCATTGCAGTCAGCAGCACGCTTCGGCATGCGCAGCTGCGTCGTGGTAGCACTACGCATGGAACTCAATTATTGGGCAACATCTCGATCTTTCGCCGGGAGGTTCGGCCGTTTTCTGAGAAAGAGATCGCGTTGTTGCAGAACTTCGCAGCGCAGGCAGTCATCGCGATGGAAAACGCGCGGCTGCTGGACGAATTGCACCAACGCACCGATCAAGTAGCAGAGCTAAACCGTGGGCTTGAGGCGCGAGTCGCCGAACAGGTCGAGGAGTTAGGGCGGGTCGGTCGGCTGAAGCGGTTCCTTGCACCGCAGCTTGCCGAACTGATTGTCTCGCACGGCGACGAGAAAATCCTCGAAAGCCATCGTCGTGAGATCGTTGTCGTGTTCTGCGATCTGCGCGGATACACCGCCTTCACCGAGACCGCGGAGCCTGAGGACCAGCTCAACTTCCTGCGAGAATACCACGGCTGCTTGGGTCCGTTGGTGAACCAGTTTGAAGGCACGCTCGACCATTTCGCGGGCGACGGGATCATGGTGTTCTTCAACGATCCCGTGCCCTGTCCCGACCCGGCCGAGCGCGCGGTCAAGATGGCAATGGCGATGCGCGAGGTGGCGGGCAAGCTGATCGCTGCTTGGCACCGTCACGGCTGCGAGCTTGGTTTCGGCATCGGGATTGCGCAAGGCTATGCAACCCTCGGCCAGATCGGGTTTTCCGATCGCGCCGGCTACACTGCAATTGGTACGGTATGCAACCTCGCCGCCCGGCTTTGTGATGCGGCAAAGGACGGGCAGATCCTGGTCAGCAGCCGCATCGCTGAAGCGGTCGAAGCGGTCGCACGGCTCGAAGACCTCGGAAACCTGGAGCTGAGGGGTCTTCGCCGTCCGGTCGCGGCATTCAATGTGACCGAGCCGATTAGCGGGGCACCGGGACCCGCCTGATCTAGCACTTCCTCACACTGCCTGAGTTGCCTCGGGTTTTGCGGACGGCCAATGACCGGAAAAGGCCGGCATTGCTATATCGGTGGAAGCGAACGACAGCTTTGGGTCCAGGCTGTGTAAAAACAGCCCCCTACGATATGATTGTGACGCGATTTTCGGGGGGAGGTCGCGATGAAGCGCTTCGTCGAGGGGACGGATCGCGGGCAGTCGACGTTGTTACCCGAATGCCTGGATGATTGGATCGACGAGGACAACCCGGTTCGGGTGATTGACGTGTTTGTCGACGCGCTTGATCTCGGTGCGCTCGATTTCGGCGGGGTCGATCCGAAGGCGACAGGGCGCCCCTCATATCATCCCTCGATCCTCTTGAAGCTCTATGTCTACGGCTATCTGAACCGGGTCCAGTCGAGCCGCCGGCTCGAGCGCGAAGCCGGACGCAATGTGGAGGTGATGTGGCTGACCGGACGGCTTGTTCCCGATCACAAGACGATTGCCGATTTCCGCAAGGACAACGGCCGGGCCATCCGCCAGGTCTGCAGCCGGTTTATTGTTCTCTGCCGCACGATGGGCCTCTTCGCCGAAGCGGGCATCGCCATCGATGGCAGCAAGTTCAAGGCGGTCAACAATCGGGACAAGAATTTCACGCGCGCCAAGATGCAGCGGCGAATGACGCAGATCGAGGAGAGCGTCGCGCGCTATTTGCACCAACTCGACAGCGCCGACCGGCAGGAGCCTTCGCTGGCGCGCACGACGAAGTCCACTCGCCTCAAAGAGAAGATCGCAAAGCTGAAAGAGGAAATGGAGCGACTGAAGGCACTCGATGTGCAGATGCTGGCCACACCGGACCAGCAGATATCGCTGACCGATCCCGATGCCCGTTCGATGGCCACAAGCGGTCGAGGCTCAGGCGTTGTCGGCTACAACGTGCAGGTCGCCGTCGACACCAAGCATCACCTGATCGTCACGCACGAGGTGACCAATGTCGGCAACGACCGGTCGCAACTGGCCAGCGTGGCGAAGCAGACCAAAGACACACTGGGGAGGGAGAGCCTCGATGTCGTCGCGGATCGAGGCTACTTCAACAGCACGGAGATCCTGGCCTGCGAGGAAGCCGGCATTACAGTCACCCTGCCAAAGCCGATGACTTCGAACGCCAAGGCCGATGGGCGCTTCGGCAAGCAGGACTTCCGCTACATGGCCGGTGATGATCTCTACATCTGTCCGGCAGGTGAAAGTCTGACCTACCGCTACACGAACGAAGAACACGGGCTGGTCCTGCGCCGCTATTGGACCAATGCCTGCCCAAACTGCGCCATCAAACACAGCTGCACCCCCAGCAAGGAACGACGCATCACGCGCTGGGAGCATGAGCATGTTCTCGAAGCTGTGCAGCGCCGGCTCGACGAGCATCCGGAAAAAATGCGCCAGCGGCGCGAGACGGTCGAGCATCCGTTCGGGACAATCAAAGCGCGGATGGGAGCAACCCATTTCCTTATGAAGACGTTGCCACGCGTCGCCACCGAAATGGCGCTGCACGTGCTCACCTACAATCTTACCCGCGTCATCAACATCATGGGGTCCGGACCGCTGATCGCAGCGATCAGGACGTAGCCCCGGCTGTGAGAATGTCGCTTTTAACACGGTTCCATCCTCGAAGTGCCGACCGCACACGCGCGAGCCGTCGAGCCGCTACAGCGTCTGTAACATGCTGAACTCCTGCGACCCGAACAGCAGATACCCTCGGCCGCTCGCCACCTCGCGACCAACTTTTTTGCACGGCCTGGACCCATTGCGGCCACGCAGCCTTCGCGCCATCAGGTGTCTAATGCGCCCGCCAATCCGGCGGGTAAAGCTGGACCAGCAACGCCTTTTCGTCTTCGGTCAGTGGAAAATAATGTTCGGTGGTGGACTGAAACTCCAGAGGCCGGCACGGCGCCGGGCGACCACACATCAGCTTGGTTGGATCGGCGTTGTGAGCAAGGCCGATCGCATGCCCAAACTCGTGCGCGATTACGTTGCGCGCGACGTTCGGAAGGGTCAGCGGATAAGCGTGCCCGGTCTTGATCGCAACCAAGCCCTTGCCGTTTGCCCAGTGCGTCGAGAACGAGATGAAGTCAACGTTCGACAGCGCGGCGACGATGTCACCGGGGATCGATGCCAACTCGGGAGGAAACTCCGGCTTCGTGCCGCTCAGCACGCTCCGGCTCATTCCAGCGATGACTGCATCGGGGACACCTTCCGGGCCCTGTGTAATTGCCCCTAGGCGGAAGCCAGATCCGAGGGCGGCCAGCGTGTCGTTCCAGAAGGCGACGGCGTCGCGGA
>Ga0306923_10000684_pt1 | contig 27398 bp, 29 predicted proteins | sample sta12Can44000108_FD_203841 | JGI IMG/M metagenome (GOLD analysis project Ga0306923, IMG submission 203841) | Lab enrichment of tropical soil microbial communities from Luquillo Experimental Forest, Puerto Rico - statanox.12C.anox.44.000.108 (v2)... | ecosystem: Environmental > Terrestrial >... | reverse complement strand
GCCGCTCGAGCTGCTTGGACCATTCGCCTGCAGCGGACAGACCGGCGCCGGCGCCGTGCTCAACTCCATGCAGCCAAGGGCCGGAGATTCGTTTGCCGTGTTCGGTGTGGGCGCGGTCGGCTTGTCCGCACTGATGGCGGCCAAAATAGCCGGATGCGACCCCCTCATTGCCATTGACGTGCACGACGCCCGTCTGGCGCTGGCAAAGGCGCTAGGCGCCACGCACGCGATCAATCACAAAGGTCGCACCGACGTTGTCGCGGAAATCCGCAGGATCACCGGCGACGGCGTGCGTTTCTCGCTCGAGACCTCCGCGCAGCCCGCGGTCTTTCGCGAGGCGGTCGAGGCGCTGATGGCGGCGGGCACCTGCATCCTTCTCGGCAGCGCGCGCAGCGGCACCGAAGTCTCATTCGAGATGCCGTTCCTGCAGTTCGGCCGCGTGGTCCGCGGCGTGATCCAAGGCGAAAGCCATCCGCAGCAGTTCATCCCCAAGCTGGTCGATTTTCTCATGCAGGGCCAAATGCCGGTCGAGCGGATGATGACCTTCTACCCGCTTGCGGACATCAATCGAGCCGCGCTGGACTCTTCCCAAGGAACGACGATCAAGCCGGTGCTGCGCATGCCGAATTGAGGTACTCGGGACGGGCATCCTGCGGCTCGGGCGGCGACGACAGCGACTTTTAAGCGCGCAACGCCGTCCACGCGGTGCTGTACGGTCAAGCTGGTCCAAGTTGTGGTATCTTATGGCGTGGAGCTTGTTTGGCCACCGGTTGGGCCGTGACGCGACGCCTTCTTTGCCTTGCTCTCATGGTTGGCACCGCCCAATTGGGCGGCGGGGTAAGCATCGCGCAAACGCCGCCGAGCGAGCGGGAGCTGCGCATCTATGCCGGACTCCACGACGCGGCCGCGCGCGGCGACGCTGCCGAGATCGAGCAGCTGATCGGTCAGGGCGAAAAGCCCAACATTCAGGATGCCAACAGCCGAACGCCGCTGCACGTCGCGGCATTTCTGCGCCGCCATGAAGCGGCCCGGGCGCTTCTGCGGCTCGGCGCCAATCCGAATGCCCTCGATGCTCAGCGCTATGACATCGCCACGATCGCGGCGGTGAACAACGACCTCGAGATGCTCAAGATCGCGCTCGCGGGCAGCGGCGATGCGCGCGCCATCACCGGCCCGTACCACGACACCGCGCTGATCGCGGCCGCTCATCGCGGGCACGTCGACATCGTGCGCACCCTGATCGCGGCCAAGGCACCGCTCAACCACGTCAACGATCTCGGCCGGACCGCATTGCTCGAGGCAGTCGTGCTCGGCAACGGCGGCCGCGACCACACCGCCACGGTCGAGGCGCTGGTCGAGGCGGGCGCCGATGTCACGCTTCCCGATCGGCACGGCACCACCGCGCTCCAACATGCCCGTACGCGCGGCTATTCGCAGATCGCGCGCATTCTGGAAAGGGCTGGGGCGCACTGATTGACCGCGCGCGGCGGCTGCCGTCCACACTTGATTACGCGCATCACAACTGCGCGCGAATGAAGGCGCCGGCCGACGCGATCGCACGGCGGCCTTCTTCCAGCTGCGCCGCCCACAGATGCCACGCATGGATCATATGCGGCCAGATCTCGAGCTTGATCTGCACGTCGGCGGCCCCAGCCCGCCGCGTGATGCGAACCGCATCGTCGAGCAGCGTCTCGGCGGAACCGACCTGAACAAGCAAGGGAGGTAATCCGGCAAGCTCTGCTTGCAGCGGCGAAGCCAGCAGATTGGCCGCATCGGTGCCGGCCAGATAGGCGGATGCCAGTTCCTCGAGGTAGGGCTTGGAGATCAGCGGATCGACCTGCGCCTTCTCGGCAAGGCTCGCGCCGGTCATTTGCAGATCGACCCAGGGCGATACCAGCCAGGCGCACCGCGGCAGCGGCTGTCCTGCGTCGCGCAGCACCGTCATGAGCGCCAGCGTGAGGCCGCCACCGGCGCTGTCGCCGCCGATCGCTACCTTGGAGGGAGCGATCCCCTGATCGAGGAGAAAGCCATAGGCCGCGCGCGCGTCCTCGAGCGCCGCTGGGAATGGGTGCTCGGGCGCGAGGCGATAGGCGACCGCAAGCGTGCGCACCCCGGCCGCGCGACCCGCTTCAGTCACCATGCCGCGGTGGCTCACGATGGAGCCTGAGCAGTAGCCGCCGCCATGCAAGAACAAAAGCACGCGGGAAGCATCACTGCCCGGCACCAGCGACCATTCAGCCGGCACGCCGTTGGCGTCGATCGGCTCGAGGTTGATATCGCGCGCGAGCGGAGCGCTCGAATCAATGGCGTCGAGCCGTTCGCGGCGCTCGGCAAATCCCGCGGGCCTGGGCTTGGAGCGCAGCAGTTCGCGGATAGCATCGATCTCGCTGCGGGACATGTGCAGACCCTGCGTGTGGGCGACGCGCTCTCCTACGGACGTCCCTTATCGCGGCTTACTCCAAACCGCTCGTGAGGCGCGGCACGTCGCGGGCTTGGTGCCGGCGCAACGGTGTGCCTACTCTTGTCTCTAAGGAACGTCCTCGCCCCGTTCGATGCGACGCATCAGCCGCTCGAGCTTCTCCGAAGGCTTGGTGCGAAGATCGGCGTCGTACATACGGCGAAGCTGTTCAGCGATTGCAAACAGGGTCTCGGTCCCCAAGCTGACAACTTTGTCCCTCGCGTCGTCCTCGGGCATGGACATTTCGGATCAGCTCACCTCGGAACGCATTAGCAAACCGTTTGCCGGAAGTTGCTAACGCCGACGTCGGACAGAAGGTTCCCATGGCGAAGCTGGACCGGCACGAAGACTGGGCCCCTCTAGATTGGCCGCGCGATTTGACGCTCGCAAGCACGCGCCGCATGGTACGTGCAGGCGATCATAAGGCGTCGAGATCGAGAGGACAAATGAGTGCCGGACGTATTTTATTGGCCGCCGCTGCCGCGCTGTGCCTTTGGCTCGGCAACGTTCCGCCAGCATCCGCGGAGCTTTATCCCGCGCGGCCGATCAAGATCATCGTTCCCACGCCTGCCGGCGGTCCGGTCGATGTGATCGCCCGGCTTGTCGGCAATTATCTCAATTTCGCCCTTGGCCAAGCCGTGGTTATCGACAATCGCCCCGGCGCCGGCAACACGCTCGGCTCGAAAGAAGCGGCGCAGGCCGAGCCCGATGGCTACACACTGCTCTATTCGAGCGCGAGCGGCCTCGTGCTCGCTCCCATGCTGCAAAAGAACGCCGGCTACGATCCACTCACCAGCTACGACCCAATCGTGTTGGTGGCGCAGAGTTCGAACATCCTGGTCGTGCATCCATCCGTTCCGGTGAACTCGGTGCAGGAACTCGTCGCTTATGCCAAGACCAATCCGGGCAAGGTGAACTTCTCGTCGGGCGGCATCGGTGTGCTGCCGCATTTGATCGGCGAATGGTTCAAGTCCGCGGCCGCAATCGATATCGTGCACGTGCCCTACCGAGGCGGCGGCCCTTCCATCAACGACCTAGTCGCCGGTCAGGTGCAGATGACGTTCGAGGGCACGAGCGTGCTGTTGCCGCTGATCCAAAGCGGCAAGCTTCGCGCGCTCGCCACGACCAGCTCAAAGCGCATCACCGAGTTGCCGGAGCTTCCAACCATGATGGAGAGCGGTTTCCCGGGCTTCGTCTCGACCAGTTGGACCGGGCTGCTGGCGCCGGCGCACACGCCGCGCGAGGTGATCGAACGGCTCAATGCCCAGGTCAACGAAGGTCTGAAATCGGCGGAATTCAAATCCGCGCTTGCCAAGCTCAGCAATCAGCCATTGGGCGGAACGCCACAGGACTTCACCGACCTCATCAAGAACGACATCGGCAAATGGACGCCGATCGTGCAGGCGCTCGGCCTCAAGGCCAACTGATCATTCGCTTTGCGGTGCCGCCTAGGCTGGACGACACGAGGCCCGAGCTTGCAGACTAGTGACCGGGCCTAGCCGCCGTTCTGGTCGCCCTCTTCGCTGATGCGCTCGACCGAGACCACGCGCTCGCCTTCCGCGGTGTCGAACACGATCACGCCCTGGGTCGAGCGGCCGGCGATGCGGATCCCCTCGACGCGGGTGCGGATCAGCTGGCCGCCATCGGTGACCAGCATGATCTGGTCCTCGTCCTCGACCGGGAACGAGGCGATGAGCTTGCCGGTTTTCTTCCTGATGCTGCCGTCGCGCTCGCGCACGTCCATGGCGACGATGCCTTTCCCGCCGCGACCAGTGACGCGGTACTCGAACGACGAGGAGCGCTTGCCGTAACCGCGTTCGGAAATCGTGAGCACGAACTGCTCGGCCGCCGACATTTCCACGTAGCGCTGCTCTCCGAGCTCGATCGCGTCCGCGGATTCTTGCGTCTCCTCGGCGTCGAGCGCCGGCTCTTCGCCCTCGACGCCGTTGAGACCGCGCCGGACCGCGCTTGCGCGCTTCAAATAGGCAGCGCGCTCCTCGGCGGTCGCGTCGATGTGCCGGAGGATGGACAGCGAGATGACCTTGTCGCCTTCGGCGAGTGCGATGCCGCGCACGCCCATCGAGGTGCGACCCTGGAAGACGCGCACGTCGGTGACGGGGAAGCGGATGCATTGCCCGCCCGCGCAGGTGAGCAGAACGTCGTCGCGCTCGGTGCAGATCTGAACGTCGACGATGCCCTCCCCCTCGTCGAGCTTCATGGCGATGATGCCGGAACGGCGCACGTCGACGAAGTCGGAAAGCTTGTTGCGCCGTACGGTGCCGCGGGTCGTGGCGAACATCACGTCGAGCTGGCTCCAACTCGACTCGTCCTCGGGCAGCGGCATCACGGTCGTGACCAGCTCACCCGTCTCGAGCGGCAGGATGTTGATCAGCGCCTTGCCGCGCGCCTGCGGCGCCGCCTGCGGCAACCGCCACACCTTCTCCTTGTAGACGCGCCCGTGCGAGGAGAAGAACAGCACCGGCGTATGCGTAGAGGCCACGAACAGCCGCGAGACGAAATCCTCTTCGCGGGTCTGCATGCCGGCGCGGCCCTTGCCGCCACGCCGTTGCGCCCGATAGGTCGACAGCGGCACGCGCTTGACATAACCGAGGTGGGAGACGGTCACCACCATGTCCTCGCGGTGAATGAGATCTTCCTCCTCCACCTCGCCTTCCTGCTCGAGGATGACGGTGCGGCGCGGCGTGGCGAACTTCTCGCGCACGGCTCTGAGCTCGTCCTTCACAATGCTCTGGATGCGCGCCCGCGAGCGCAGGATGTCGAGATAGTCGGCAATCTCCACGGCAAGCTTGTCGAGCTCCTCCTTGATCTCGTCGCGGCCGAGCGCGGTCAAGCGCTGCAGGCGCAGGTCCAGGATCGCTTTGGCTTGCTCGGCCGAGAGCTTGTAAGTGCCAGTGGTCGACACCTTGTGGCGGGGATCGTCGATCAGCGTGATCATGGCCTCGACGTCACGCGCCGGCCAGTCGCGCGCCATCAAGGCCTCGCGCGCCGCATTGGCATCGCTGGATCCGCGAATGAGCTTGATCACCTGATCGATATTACTGACCGCAATGGCGAGCCCGACCAGCACATGGGCGCGATCGCGCGCCTTGCCGAGCAAATATTTGGTGCGCCGCGAGATCACCTCTTCGCGGAAAGCGAGGAAGGAGGTGAGCAGGTCCTTGAGGTTCATCACCTGCGGACGGCCGCCGTCGAGCGCGACGACGTTGGCGCCGAAAGTCGATTGCAGCGGCGTGTACCGGTAGAGCTGGTTGAGCACGACATCCGCCATGGCATCGCGCTTGAGCTCGATCACGACGCGATAGCCCTCGCGGTCGGACTCGTCGCGCAGCGCGGCGATACCGTCGATCTTTTTATCGCGCCATAGCTCCCCGATCCGTTCGACCATCGCCGCCTTGTTCACCTGATAGGGAATCTCGCTGACGACGATCGCCTCGCGCTCGCCGCGCAGCGTCTCGATCTCGACTTTGCCGCGCATGATGATCGAGCCGCGGCCTTGCATATAGGCGCCGCGAATGCCGGAGTGCCCGAGAATGATGCCGCCGGTGGGGAAGTCGGGTCCGGGGATGATGCCGATCAGCTCCTCGACCCCAAGAGCGGGGTTCTCGATCAGCGCGATGCAGCCGTCGATCACCTCGCCAAGATTGTGCGGCGGAATGTTCGTCGCCATGCCGACCGCAATGCCGCCGGCGCCGTTCACCAGAAGGTTGGGGAAGCGCGCCGGCAGAACCACCGGCTCCTTCTCGGTGCCGTCGTAGTTAGGCTGGAAGTCGACCGTCTCCTTGTCGATGTCGTCGAGCAGTTCCATGGCCGGCCTGGCCAGCCGGCATTCGGTGTAACGCATTGCCGCCGGCGGATCGCCGTCGACCGAGCCGAAATTGCCTTGCCCGTCGATAAGCGGCAGGCGCATGGAGAAATCCTGCGCCATCCGCACCAGCGCGTCGTAGATCGCCTGATCGCCGTGCGGGTGGTATTTGCCCATCACGTCGCCGACCACGCGCGCAGACTTGACGTATTTCTTGTCGGGCGTGTGCCCGTTCTCATGCATCGAATAGAGGATGCGCCGATGCACCGGCTTGAGGCCGTCGCGCGCATCGGGCAGCGCGCGCGCCACGATCACGCTCATGGCGTAATCGAGATAACTGCGCTTCATCTCCTCGGTGATGGAGACGGGGCGAATATCGGACGGACCGGCCGCTTCCGGCTGTTGGTCGTTGTCGTCGGCCAAGGGAAATTCCCGTGGGTGAGGGGTTGCCAGTGCTTAACTGATTCAGCCGCGGCGCGCCACCCAAAAACGCGCGCGGGCCAAGGGTATTTTCATATGGGGATTCAGAGACTTATCGTCAAGCTGCGAGGGCCGCGCCGAGCGCCCAGGCGCACCGCGTTTTGCGCCCGATTTGGCGCGGTTTTTTATTGCCCGAACAACACCGCATGCATGATGCGGCCGGGCCAGAACGTGAATAGGCCGGCGACGACAAGCGCGCCGACAAAGATGGCGATCATGGCCTTGCGGTGCTTTTCGACCCGATGCCGCCGCGCATGCATGGCCGCAAGCGGCAGCATCGCTAGCGTATAGATCGAGAGCAGATGAATCGGGCTCCACGGGCCCCAAACGCGCAGTTCGTGGATCCAGAACGAACTCCCGGCCACGATCACCATGAGCGTCACCCAGGCCCAGCCGACGGCGCGGTGGGGCAGCGTCCCTTTGGGAGCGGCAAGCTGGGCCGCGCCGAGCCCGAAGGCGGCCAGGGCGGCAAAGGCATGCAACTGGATGGCGGGAGCAGCGTTCAACAGCGGCGCGAGCGACACGGCCCTTTCTCCGGCTCACCTCACGCCGCGCTTGCGGGATTGCCTGAATTGAGCCGCAAGGGCGGCAGCGGAATCCGGCACGCGCCCGTCAAAACGGAATCTCGTCGTCCATGTCGCCGCGCTTGCCCGCCCCGGCCAGAGCCGGCTTCTTCTCGCGCGCGGAGGGGCCGGAGGACCCAAAATCATCCTCATCCGCGCCCAAGTCGCCGCCAGCGCGATCCCCGGCCCGGTCGAGCATGGTGAGCTGCGAATTGAAGTTCTGCAGCACCACTTCGGTGGTGTATTTGTCCTGGCCCGACTGGTCTTGCCATTTGCGCGTCTGCAATTGCCCCTCGAGGTAGACCTTCGAGCCCTTCTTCAAATATTGCTCGGCAACCCGGCAAAGTCCCTCGTTGAAGATGACGACGCGGTGCCACTCGGTCCGCTCGCGGCGCTCCCCCGTGGCCTTGTCCCGCCAATTGTCCGATGTCGCCACGCTCAAATTCACGATCGGCCGGCCGTCTTGCGTGCGCCGGACCTCGGGGTCTTTGCCGAGATTGCCGACCAGGATCACCTTGTTGACGCTACCAGCCATGACGCTCTCCTGTTCTCTCGATCCCAGCACCCTAATCCCAACCTCGGGACGAAGTCGCCGCCCTCGCCTCTGCCATCAGGCTTTTCCACAGCGGGTGGCGGGGGCGGGCTACAATGTTCCCTTTTTGTTCTAACACCGATTAGCGGCGAATGCAAATGCTACGAAGCCGATTTCGCAGCTTTACTTGGCGGCCTTCTGCGCCGATTGCAGCGGCGCCGAGCGGTGCTGCAGCCAGAGAAATATGAAGCCGGCGATCGGCAGCAAGACATCGCTGTAAAAGACGGCACCGGCATTGCCGGGTGCGAAATTGTGCGCCGTGATCATCTGGTAGATGTGGCCGCCGGCAGCACCCCATAGAAAGCAAGCAGGCCCGACGATGGCCGCCAGCCGCAAATCGAAGCTGCCCTTGAACGCCAAAAATCCGATCGCGGCAAAGCCGAGGCTCGCAAAGCCGACCTCCAACTGGAACGGGCTGTCCTCCCATCCGATGAAGGACGCAGCCAATTTCCCGAAGAAGACGTGCATGACGAAATTATAGAGATAAGAAAATCCGATCGAGAACAGGAGGAGATACGCGAACAATTCCTCGACGATCAACGCAGAGCTGCGCGGCGCAGGCGCACGCCAAATCGCGATCGCGGACGCGACGAGGCCAATGACGAAGAAGGTCAGCGTGAAGTTGCCGAGGATGAAGGCGACGATGTCTCGCATTGCGCTCTCCGAGCGACCACGCCGTCGCGCGCGGGCTTGACGGCCCAATCGCATTATCCGATTTGCCGGCATAAGAAAGCCCGTACGGGAGCAAGCGGCCCGGCCACCCCCGGGCACTGTCGCGCCTGCATGTTGTCCACAGTTCCGGGCCGGCGGCGACTTTGCCGCTCAGCGGACTGGCGAAATGCCCTTGTTCTCACTACGTTCCGTCAGGGTTTCTGCGCGAAGAGCGGTGCCATTCTTGACCTCGCGCGTATGACCACCTTGGCTTCACCGATGGGATCGCGCTGACGGATCGCATGAACGACCTTTTCGACCAGAGCCGCCGCCGCGCGTCGAGTGAAGCCGGACGCGTTATCGCGATCCGCGGCGCGCGTGAGCACAATCTCAAGAATATCGATCTCGAAATCCCGCGCGATCGGCTGGTGGTGTTCACCGGGCTGTCGGGCTCGGGCAAGTCCTCGCTCGCCTTCGATACCATCTACGCCGAGGGCCAGCGCCGTTACGTGGAGTCGCTCTCGGCGTATGCGCGCCAGTTCCTGGAGATGATGCAGAAGCCCGACGTCGACCAGATCGACGGCCTCTCGCCCGCCATCTCGATCGAGCAGAAGACCACTTCACGCAACCCGCGTTCGACGGTCGGCACCGTCACCGAGATCTACGACTATATGCGGCTCCTCTGGGCGCGTGTGGGCGTGCCCTATTCCCCGGCCACCGGCTTACCGATCGAGAGCCAGACAGTGTCGCAGATGGTCGACCGGGTCATGGCGCTGCCGGAGGGCACGCGGCTCTATCTGCTCGCTCCGGTCGTGCGCGGACGCAAGGGCGAGTACCGCAAGGAACTCGCCGACTACATGAAGCGCGGCTTCCAGCGGGTGAAGATCGACGGCAAGTTCTACGAGATCGCCGACGCGCCAGCGCTCGACAAGAAATTCAAGCACGACATCGACGTGGTGGTGGACCGGGTGGTGGTGCGCAGCGATCTCGCGACGCGGCTCGCGGATTCGCTGGAGACCGCGCTCAAGCTTGCCGATGGATTGGCGGTGGTGGAGTTCGCAGACGCACCGCCTCCGGGGGCGGATCGCACCGAGCAAGCCGGACCGACAAAGAAGACGGCAAAAATTCACGACCAGAGCGGACCACAGCGCCTCATCTTCTCGGAGAAATTCGCCTGCCCGGTGTCGGGCTTCACCATTCCGGAGATCGAGCCGCGGCTGTTCTCGTTCAACAATCCGTTCGGCGCCTGCCCCGCCTGCGGTGGGCTCGGCGTCGAGCAACATATCGACCCGGATCTCGTGATTCCCGATCCGGACAAGACCTTGCGCGGCGGCGCGGTCGCGCCGTGGGCGAAATCGAGCTCGCCCTATTACACGCAAACGCTGCTCGCGCTGGGCAAGCATTATAAGTTCACCCTCGACACCAAATGGAAGGACCTGCCGAAAAAGACCCAGCAAGCGATTCTCCATGGCTCGGGTGAGGATACGATCCGCTTCGTCTATGACGACGGGCTGCGCTCGTACGAGACCCGAAAACCGTTCGAGGGCGTGGTCACCAATCTCGAGCGGCGCTGGCGCGAGACCGAGAGCGACTGGGCGCGCGAGGAGATGGCGAAATATTTCACCGATATCCCATGCGCCGCGTGCAACGGCTACCGGCTCAAGCCCGAGGCGCTGTGCGTCAAGGTCGGCGGCCTGCACATCGGCGAAGTCGCGGACATGTCGGTCAAACGTGCTGGCGAATGGTTCACCCAGTTGCCGCAAGCGCTCAGCGCCAAGCAGAACGAAATCGCCGTCCGGGTGCTCAAGGAGATCCGTGAACGGCTCAAGTTCCTCGTCGATGTGGGCCTCGACTATCTTACGCTCGCGCGCGCCTCCGGCACGCTGTCGGGCGGCGAGAGCCAGCGCATCCGGCTCGCCTCGCAGATCGGCTCCGGGCTGACCGGCGTTTTGTACGTGCTCGACGAGCCGTCAATCGGCCTGCACCAGCGCGACAATGCGCGGCTGCTGGAGACGCTCAAGCGGCTGCGCGATCTCGGCAATACGGTGATTGTGGTCGAGCACGACGAGGACGCCATCCGTACCGCCGACCACGTGCTCGACATCGGCCCGGGCGCCGGCATCCACGGCGGCCACATCGTTGCGCAGGGCACGGTCGATGATCTCATCGCGACGCCCCCATCGCTCACCGGCAAATATTTATCGGGCGAGATGGCGGTCGCAATCCCCGAGCGGCGGCCGAGAAACACGCGCCGCACGCTCACCCTCGTCAACAGCCGCGGTAACAATCTCAAGAACGTCACCGCGGAAATTCCGCTCGGCCTCTTCACCTGCGTCACCGGGGTCTCGGGCGGCGGCAAGTCGACCTTGCTGGTCGACACGCTCTATAAGGCGATCGCCCGCAAGCTCAACGGCGCCTCCGAAGCCCCTGCCCCGCACGACCGCATCGACGGCCTCGAGCATTTGGACAAAGTGATCGACATCGACCAGTCGCCGATCGGGCGCACACCGCGCAGCAACCCGGCAACCTATACCGGCGCCTTCACGCCGATCCGCGAATGGTTCGCCGGTCTGCCGGAGGCGAAGGCGCGCGGCTACGAGCCCGGCCGCTTCTCCTTCAACGTCAAGGGCGGACGCTGCGAGGCTTGTCAGGGCGACGGCGTCATCAAGATCGAGATGCACTTCCTGCCCGACGTGTACGTCACCTGCGACGTTTGCAAGGGCAAGCGCTACAACCGCGAGACGCTCGAGGTGCTGTTCAAGGGCAAATCCATTGCCGACGTTCTCGACATGACCGTCGAGGAGGCGCTGGAATTCTTCAAAGTGGTGCCGCGCGTGCGCAACGTTCTCGAGCTCCTGCACCGCGTCGGTCTCGACTACATCCACGTGGGCCAGCAGGCCACCACGCTCTCCGGTGGCGAGGCACAGCGGGTCAAGCTCGCCAAGGAGCTCTCCAAACGCGCGACGGGGCGCACGCTCTACATCCTAGACGAGCCGACCACGGGGCTGCATTTCCACGACGTGAAGAAGCTGCTCGACGTGCTGCACGAGCTGGTCGAGCAAGGCAACACGGTGGTCGTGATCGAACACAATCTCGAAGTGATCAAGACTGCCGACTGGATCATCGATCTGGGCCCTGAAGGCGGCGACGGCGGCGGCGAAATCGTGGCCGCCGGCACGCCGGAGGATATCGCCAAGAACAAGCGCAGCTATACCGGGCAATTCCTGGCGCCGGTGTTGGCGCGGCGCGACGCCAAGCGCAAGCCGCGCACGGAAGCGGCGGAGTAACTCATAGCCGCGGCAGCGGGCGCTTCGATTTCGTGGCGGACGGCACCTTTACCCACGCCTCACCGTCGAGCACGATTTCGTCGCCGACCTGGCAGCTGCAGGCGAGCCGCGCGCGCTGGCGGGAGGGAATGAGCTCCGCCACCGTCACGGTCACGTCCACCTGATCACCGATCCGCACGGGCGCGCGGAAATTAAGGGTCTGCGAAATATAGATGGCGCCGGGGCCGGGAAGGCGCGTGCCCAGCACCGCCGAGATCAGGCTCGCGGTGTAGAGGCCGTGCGCGACCCGTTTGCCGAACTGCGTCTTGGCGGCGAAATGCTCCGAGAGATGGATCGGGTTGCGATCACCGGTGAGCTGCGCGAAGCCGACCACGTCGGAGGACGAAATGGTCTTCGATAGCGTCTCGGTCATGCCCACCGAGAGATCCTCGAAATAGAGAATGCGCAATTCCAGGATCATCTGCTGCAACGGTAGCCTGGATTTTGCGCATGCTCCATTAGGCCAACGGCTAAGCGGGCACCGCGCGGTCTGCGCGATGCCCTTCAACAGATCAGCAGCTCACCTCACGCCGCGGCGAGTTCCTTATCCTTGGCTTCGGCGCGCTGCAGCGCCGGCCGAGTGGCAAGCCGGTTGGTATAGGCCGTGAACTCAGGACGCTCGGGCACCATTTTGAACATCATGCCCCAGCGCAGCGTCGAGCCGATGATCACGTCGGCCGCCGTGAACTGATCGCCCATCAGGTATGGCCCCTTCGCGACTGCCTTCGCCGTGACATCCATCGCGGTATCGAAATCGCCGTAGCCCAGCGCTGCGCGCCGCGCCTCTTCCTTGCGCGGGAAGGTGCGATCCATGATCGCCGCTTCGATGCAGCTCGGGCCGAAGAACAGCCACTTGAGATAGACGCCGCGGCGTGGAGTGCCGATGGGCACGTTGAGCTTGGCGCGAGGAAATTCGTCGGCGAGATAGGCGCAGATCGCCGCCGCCTCGGTGATGACGGTGTCGCCGTGCTTGAGCGTGGGTACCTTGCCCATCGGATTGATGGCGAGATAGTCGGGCTTGCGGTTATCGCCCGTGCCCAGATTCAAGAGATGGATGTCGTAGGGCTCCCCTACCTCTTCCAGCATCCAACGGGTGATCGACGAGCGCGAGGGAGCGGCGTGATAGAGCGTAAGCTTCGCCATGCGGTACTCCGGTGTTTGGTGATATGCATTCCCTAACCGAGGATCATGTCGGTTCTACGAACGTCTTGCAGCGAGCGTGAGGCAGCGATCACACAATGATGAAGACGCGGTATTTCTCGGTCGCAGCAATGCTGTATTACTTGCTCGGGCCCACGCCGGCCGTGGCTGCGCCGATCGCGACCGGCCGACAGGTCATCGATATCAACGGCACGCGTATGGTGGTCTTCACCTACCGCCCCGCGGGATGTTCCGATCCGACGCTGCTCATGGTCTTTCACGGCATCGCGCGGACCGCCCGCAGCTATCGCGACTATGCGCGCCCAATCGCGGACCGGCTTTGCCTCCTCATCGTCGCGCCGGTCTTCGACGAGCATACGTTCCCAACGTGGCGGTATCAGCGTGGAGGCATCGTCAAGGACACGGCGGTGCAAGACCCGCGCGACTGGACCGGCAGTGTGGTGCTCGATCTCGTCGCTTGGGTGCGCCGAGAGGAAGATCGTCCCCTCGCCTATTCCCTCCTCGGCCATTCCGCCGGCGGCCAATTTCTCGATCGGCTTGCCGCCTTTGTGCCGACCGACGCGAGACGCATCGTGGTCGCCAACGCGGGAAGCTACGTGTTTCCGAGCCTGGAGATCGACGCGCCGTACGGCCTCGGAAAGGCTTATTCTGGCGCAGACGGTGAGGCCGCGTTGTGGCGCTATCTGCAACAGCCGCTGACGATCTATCTCGGCCAAAGCGATACCCGTGACGACACGCGGAACGATTATCCCGAGGCGTTCGCCCAAGGGGCGTCGCGCTACCAACGCGGAGGCAACGTATTCAACGCAGCAAAAACGCTGGCGCGGACGCGCGGTTGGCCATTCCACTGGCGACTGGTCGAACTCCCCGGGGTCGGGCACAACGCCCGCAAGATGTTCTCCGCACCGCAGGCTGTCGAAGCTTTGTCGCCGTGAATACACGGTGAGCCACCATGCGACTCGCAATCGCCGCATCAACCATCGCGCTCATCGCGGCGCCCGCCGCCGGCGCTGATGCGCAGATCGAGCAAACGGTTGCACGTCACGTCAGCACGATAGTGCCGGCTGCTGGCGCCGGCGGCGTCGCGGTCGCGCTGCGCCTCGACGGCCGCGCTCTATTCTTCAACTACGGGTGGGCCGATCGCGCGACAAAACGGCCGATCACCAGCGACACGCTGTTCAATCTCGCTTCGCTGCGCAAGGTGTTCGAGGCCACGCTGCTAGCCCAGGCAGTCCACAACGGGGAGCTTACGCTCGACGAGCCGGTCGCCAAATACGTCAGCGAGCTGGAGCAAGCCAGCGATATCGGCCGCGTCACGCTAGGCCAGCTCGCCACCAACACGTCGGGGCTGCTGCTGCCGCAGGACCATCCGCCGTGGCCGGATTGGGGCTACACGCTGTCGGAGTTCATCCGCACCCTCAACGACTGGAAAGCGGACAAACCGCTCGGCACGCAACATACCTATACCCATGCCGGCTATATCTTGCTGCAGCTCGGGCTCGAGCGGCGCTACGGCTTACCCATCGACCAACTGATCGAGCAACGAATCCTGCAGCCGCTCGCCATGACCTCAACGACGCTGCCGCGGGGCGACAACAGTCCGCGCGGACGCCTCACCACCGAGGAGAAGCGCCGCGCGGTGCAGGGCTACACCGACGACGGCACGGTCCTCGGAGAACCCGGCAGCCAAGAGAGCTATTATCACTGGCCGGGCACGGGGCAGATGTACTCTTCGCCGCGCGACATGGCCGTCTTTCTCGGCGCCAATCTCGGCGAACTGCCGGTCGAACAATCGCTACGGGAGGCGATGACCTTGGCGCAGCAGGGGATCGTGAGCATCGGTCCGCGCAACCTGCAAGCGTTGGCATGGGAAATCTTATTCGGCGAAGCGCCGACCATTGTCGAGAAGTACGGCGGCCTTCAGAACGCATCGGCCTATATCGGGATGATGCCGCGCGATAAGCTCGGCATCGTGATCCTCGGCAATCGCGGCAATCAGTACCCCAATGAAGTCGGCCGCCGGATCATGCTCGACCTCGCCTCCGCGCGAAGGCGTTGAGCGTGATGGACTTGGTGTGCGGCTACGGCGAGGACGCTTGCCTGGGATCGGTGCCAAATCCGCTCACTTGCGCGGGACTGGGCGCAAGACGCGTAGAGCCGAACGGATTTGCCGTAGATCAATCGCGCGGCGGAGCCTCGTACTCGCGCACGCGCAGCTTACGCACGGTCAGCTCGTCCGCCTCCAACGCTTGAAAGCGCGCCCGCTTGACCGTCACGCGGCCAAGCGCGAGCCGGCCGATCGCCAGCGCTCCGACGGCGATGGCTCCGAACGCGGCTGCCCCGAGCGCAAGCGCGATCATGCTGGCGGCGGGAACGGCTTGGGCTCGGCGAACGATATCACGCGGCATCCATGCTCTCCGTCAGGCGGCAATCCTCGCCGGGCGCCCATTGACCTCGAACCTCATTATCCGACCACGGGCAAATAAACCATTGCCCTTCGCCCGCGGCGGGGGTGTCATTCCGAACTCACGGCATTAAGCCGAACACGTTTTCTCCGGCGGTGTTAATATAACCGCCGGGTCGCGGCACGGCATGACCAACAAATGGCGGCGCGACCCCGGTTGGTAGGGAGGTAGGACCATGGCGCAACTGCACGTTCTCATGGGTGCGGATACGATCCGCGCGCGTCCGGCAATCCGCAAGATCGGTCTTGCGGATCTCAAAGACGCGCTCGCGCGCGGCCTGGCCGATTTTTCCGCCATACCGAGCCACGCCGTATTCCTGTGCCTGATCTATCCCATCGTCGGTCTGGTCCTGGCGCGGGCGATCCTGGGCTATGCCCTGTTGCCGCTCTTGTTTCCGCTCGCCGCCGGTTTCGCCTTGGTCGGCCCGTTCGCGGCGATCGGTTTCTACGAGCTGAGCCGGCGCCGCGAGCAGGGTTTGGACATTTCCTGGGAGGACGCCTTCGACGTGCTGCACTCCCCCTCGCGCGACGCGATCGCGGCGCTCGGTTTGCTGCTGCTCGTGATCTTCGCCGTCTGGATCGCCGTCGCGCAAGCGATCTACATCGCCAATTTCGGCTATCAGCCTGCCGCCTCGATTCCGCACTTCATCCGCCAGGTCTTTACCACCCCCGCGGGCTGGATGCTGATCATCGTCGGCAACTTCGTCGGCTTCCTGTTCGCGGCGGCGGTGTTGATCATCAGTGTCGTGGCGTTTCCGCTGCTGGTCGACCGCGAGGTCGGCGCGGTCGAAGCGGTGCTGACCTCGGTGCGCGCGGTCGCCGCCAATCCGATCATGATCGCGATCTGGGGCCTGATCGTTGCCGCGCTGTTGGTGATCGGCTCGTTGCCGTTCTTCTTCGGTCTGGCGGTAGTGGTGCCGGTGCTCGGGCACTCGACTTGGCACCTCTATCGCAAGCTCGTCGAGCCGGACCTCAGCCCGCGGCAAGACCATCCGCGTCCGCAGCACAAGCGCCGCTATGCGGCACAGTTCCCGGCCGCGCTGTTCGCCGGCGAGGACAAGGAACCGCCCGCCCGCCCCTAGACCCACCCCCACGAAGGCATCCATCTCGGCCGCTCACGCCGCAAGGCTGCGCATGGACAATTCGCAAACCTGCGTCGCCGGCTGCGGCAGCGCGTCGGTATCCTGTTCGTAACCGACCAGCCGCATCGTGCCGTCGGCTGCGCACATCTCCACGGCCATGCGGGTAAATGGATTGAGCACGGGCGGCATCACCCAGGCGAAATCGGAGGCGCCGAACGGATGCGGCCAGGACGCGAGCGCCTCGCGCCGGGCGCGGCTGCGCGCTGTCGCCTCCTCGGGCGAACTCGTCAGCAGCAAATTGGCGCAGACCCGCGCCTCCCACGGCATCGTACTATGCAGCCAATCGTTGGCCGCGGAAGTATCCTCGACGCGGCTGGTAAAACCTTCCTCCGTTCGCTCGATCACGCAGCGCTCGCCGCGCTCGCATCCGATGAGCGTGAAGATCACCGGACGCGCCACCGGCACGGTTTCGAGCCGGTGTCTCGCCTCACCGAAATGTCGGCAGCTCTCGAACACCTCGCGCAGCAGATGGTCGGGCGGTCGGAAGCGGATCGGCCAGGTTCGCAGCGCATTCGCCGCGAGATCGTAGGGCCGCAGCCACGGCTTTCGGGTGCGGCGCCAGAGCGGCGCCTGGTTCATTGCCGCCGCAAACCGGCCAGTCGCACAGGCGGTCAACGTGCCGGCGTAGCCCGGCCAGGTGACGTTGAAGAACTCGCCCGCCGTGCCACGCATGCGCGCGATCTCGACGTGGCGGCCGAGCCCCGGAAACGGCCAATCGAGCGTGCGGGCGAGCCAAGGCCCGCCGTTCTGCTCCCGCGCAACCGCGGTGCAGCCCCATTGGTAGGTGCCGTTGAGAAACCAGATGCCGGGAAAGCCGAGCGCCGCGGCGATTGCCTCGAGATCTCCGATGTAGGGCGAATACGAACGCTTGAGCCATCGGCGCGTCACCGCATCCATGGCGGGAAGCAGCATCCGCGCCGCTCCCGGCAACCACGTCATGCAATCGTCCCGCAGCGCGCGGGCGCGGGCGCGGGCGTCGAGGGCGTGGCGAACGGGCCCGCCGGCGCGCACGTCGACGACGGGGATGGAAACGAGCTTGCTCATCACGCGCGATGCTTACGACAGTTCCGGGCGCTGAGCCATATCTGTGCACTGCGCGGGCGCCCGCGACCCCCTGCCGCGGCGCGCTCGGAATTGCTCATTGGCCGCTGTCGGGGCATTGTTTACACTTCGTGAAAGCCTCGGGATGGAGGGGTCCGCGGTGATGAAGGCTACAGGCAAGGTGTTGACCATCGTCGCGCTGGTCGCACTTGTAACGCCGCTCCACGCCGACGACGATTTCCCCATCGTCGGCACCTATACCGAAAATCAGGCCTGCAAGCCCGCTGACCCCGACTCCAGCGTTTCACGCGTGAAGATCACGCTGCACGACATCGAGTCCGTATTCGGCCTGTGCACGATCCTGAGTAAAAAACGCGAGGGCGCGACCTACGTGGTCCATGTCGAGTGCAAGAGCCCAAGCGGCAGCCAGATGTTGGGCGACGTCAATTTCACGCCGCGCGAAGACAAGACCATCGACTTTTCGGATCAGGACCAGACTTACAAGGCCGTGCTCTATCGCTGCCCCGACTGAGCGCTGCGTCTCGGTTGTGTCGTAACGGTCCAGCTCTCTTCAGCCCATCGCGTCGGTCTTGCCCCTAGGCCGGGAGACGGTTCTGTGTAATCGTGGCGCAGGCCATCAAGCAGGTGAGGAACGGCATGACTTATGAAAGCATGCTCGCGGAAACCGTCGCTTTTCGGGGCCATCGCGGCGATGTCGGCGAAGCCTACTATGCGCGCCCGCTCGGCGCTTCCTTGCCCGGCGTGGTGCTCATTCATCACATGCCCGGCTGGGACGAATGGATCAAGGAGGCGACCCGCAAGCTCGCCCATCATGGATTTGCAACCATCGCGCCGCATCTCTATTTCCGCGAAGGCCCGGGAAGTCCCGATGATGTGGGCGCGCGGGTGCGCGCAGCCGGCGGCGTCGCCGACGAGCAAGTGTTGGGCGATGTTGCCGGCTCCATGGAGTTCTTGCGCGCTCAGCCCTACGCCAACGGCAAGGTCGGAGTGATCGGCTTCTGCTCGGGCGGCCGCCATACCTATCTCGCCGCCTGCTCGCTCGACGGCATCGACGCGGCGGTGGATTGCTGGGGTGGCAACGTCATCGTCGACGATCCGAAGCAACTCAATGCTAAGCGGCCGGTCGCACCCATCAATCTCACCGCCAAATTGCTCTGTCCGCTGCTCGGCTTATCGGCAACGAGGATGAAAATCCCAACCGCGACCAGGTGAACCGCACCGAAGCCGTGCTCAAGAAGCTCGGCAAAACTTATGAGTTCCACCGCTACGACGGCGCCGGTCACGCCTTTTTCAACGCCGCGCGCCCCGCCTATCGCCCCGAGCAGGCGCTCGACGGCTGGAACAAGGTGTTTGCGTTCTTCCGTAAACATCTCGCGCAGGCGGCCGCGGCGCGCGCGGCCTGAAGCTTCAAGGAGACCCTCCATGTGCTCTTACATCGTCGAGAAGGCCAGGCTCCTGGGCAGCGCCAAAGGGCCGAACGGCTGGATGCGCATCGACACCGCCAATGTCTATTACGATCATCCCTTTCACGCGCCGCTCGATCATGCACTCGGTATCGACTTCATCTGTGAAGCTGACGGCGGGCGGGATCGCGTGGCGGTGGAACTGAGCGCGGCCTCCGCGCGCGAGCTGGTCGCGAAAATCCTCGCCGCGTTGGCCAATGGCGAAGTCGAGCACGGCAAGGCAGCGCACCACGCCGCGCCTGTAGCAGCCCAATAGCAAGAGCTCGGCGCGTGACGGCGGTTAGCGCGAAGGAGGCGTCCATGACTGTCGATACTCGAACACGCTTCGACGTCGTTCCCCTCAGTCGACATATCGGGGCCGAAATCCGCGGCCTCGATCTGCGCGAAAAGCCGGACGAGGACACCATCCGCGCCATCTATAACGCCTGGCTCGATCACCTCGTCATCATCTTTCCCGGCCAGAAGCTGTCACAGGAGGACTTGATCCGCGCGACCGGCTATTTCGGCGAGCTCAGCGAGCTCTCTCGGCCAGCGAAATATTTTCCCAAGGGCTATTCGAAGCTGCTGCCCGGTCTCATGATGATCTCCAACATCCGCGAGAACGGCGAGCCGATCGGCGCCTTGCCCGACGGCGAAATGATGTTCCATCACGACATGATCCACGCCGAGGTGCCGAGCAAGGCGACGCTCCTCTACTCAGTCGAAATTCCTTCAACCGGCGGCAACACGCTGTTCGCGAGCGGCTATGCCGCCTATGACACGCTCGACCCGGCAATCCGCGATAGCCTTGAAGGCCGCAAGGCCACGCACCACTACAACTACGGCTCGACCCAGCGCGGCGACAGCCGTGGCACCGCGGCTTTTGCCGAATGCGCGCATCCTGTCTTTCGTACCCACGAGGACACCGGCCGCAAGGCGGTCTACGTCAACCGGCTGATGACGGTCGGCATCGTGGACATGCCGCCGAGCGAAAGCGAGCCGCTGCTCAATGCCGTGTTCGACCACTCCGAGAAGCGCGAATTCGTGTACGAGCACGTCTGGCGGGTGGGCGACTTGCTGCTCTGGGACAATCGCTGCTCGTCGCACGCGCGCACCGATTTTCCTTCGAACGAACGGCGGCTGATGTTGCGCACTACGGTCAAGGGCACGGTGCGGCCGTATTGAACGCGACGCGGCCGCGCGGCGCCGACGCAGAGGCGCGACACTGCAGCTGGTCGCTCGCGCCGTAGCCGATCACGAGAGCGCCGTTTTCAGCACCGCGAACAATTTCTCGACGTCTTGCTCCGTGTTCCATACATGTGGCGTCACCCGCATGGCCTGCCCGCGGACGGAGACGTAGACTTTGGCTGCCGCGAGGCGCGTCGGCAGGTCGGCAGGGATCCCGCCGCTGAAACGCAGTCCGAGATAATGGCCCGCGCGGCGGTGGGCCGGTACGCTGCTGACGCCGAACTCGGCCTGCGCACGTTCGGCGATGGCCGCGGTACGCAGCCGCAGCGTCTCCAAGACCCGCGGTACCGTCCATTCCGATAACAACTTCAGCGAGGCTTCCGCCACCGGCATCAGCGCAAAGTTGCTGCGCTCGCCGACGTCGAAACGGCGCGCGCCGGCTTGAAATTGGCGGCTGTAATTGACGAGACCGGCAAAATTTTCAGAGTTCTCGCGTGCAATCCAATTGTGCTCGATGGGACGACCGCGTTGCCAGCGCGGCGCAATGTAGAGAAAACCGAGGCTGTACGGCCCGAGCAGCCATTTGTAACTGGCGACAGCGACGAAATCCGGATCGACGCGCTCCACGTCGAGCGGCAGCGCGCCAACCGACTGGGTTGCATCCACGCAGAGCGCCGCGCCGACGCGCCGGCATGCAACGCCGATCGCCTCGAGGTCGACGAGCCCGCCGTCGGTCCAATGACAATGCGGAACAGCAACGACCCCGGTCGATCGGTCGATGCAGGAGAGCAGCGCCGAGGTCCAGTCGTCATCGCCCGGCCGCGGCACCGACACGAACGTGGCCCCGCTCCGCTCGGCAAGATCCATCCATGGATACACATTCGACGGAAATTGCTCCGAGAGCGTCACGATCTTTTGCGTCTTTCCGATGGGGATGTTGTGCGCCGCCTGCGCCATGCCGTAGGAGACGGCCGAAGCGAAGGCGATGTCATCCGCGTCCGCGTTGATGAGAGCTGCAAACAGTTTTCTCACCGCCTCGCTCGCCGTGAAGAAATCGGCGGGCACAATGGTCCAGGGCCGCAACTTGCGCCGCAGACCTTGATCGCCGGCAATCAGCGAGGCTTTCGGCAGCGGCGAGATGTAGGCGCAGTTTAAGAATGCGACATCGTCCGGGATGTCGAAGAGATGGCGTTGGCTCGCAAGCGGGGACGCCGTGGTCAAAGCGGAATGTGTCATCGAGGAATTTCCGTCGACTCTGATGTTGATCGCGGCGTGCGCGGGGAAGTTCAATCTGATTTCTGGCGCCGAGCTACTGTAGTAGCGTGCACTGCGTTGACGCTCACAGCTTATCGAACACCATCACTTTCGAAACGAACGCGTTGACGTCGCGGACGTGCGCCAGGCCGCAGCTTGCAGCGATCTCGCGGAAATCTTCCCTGAGATAACTCTTGTAGTAGGGCTCGTGATAGTTGCGCGGGAAGAGTTCCAGCATGCCGTCATAGTCCGGTTCGTCGCCGATCTGTAGGGAATCCACGACGACGAGGCGACCGTGCCGCTTCAACACACGGGCAAACTCGCCAAAGACGATGCGACGCACCTTCGGCGGCAATTCGTGCAGCACGAAAATGGTCGTGACCGCATCCTGGCTTGCGGTCTTGACCGGCAGCGCTTCCCCGTTGCCGACCAGGAGGTTGATCCAGCACCATCGTTTCAGGTGCCGCTTCGCCTCCGCGACGTAAGCCTCCGACAAATCCACACCGATGGCCGGCAGGCGCGGCCAAGCCTGCTTGAGCGAATCGAGGAAACGGCCGGTGCCGCAGCCGACGTCGATGAGCTTCAGGCGGCGCTGATCACGCCCGGCGAAGATCTCGTGCAGCGGCACCAGCGCCTGGCGGCGCGTCGCATTGGCCGAGCCATTGAACAGCACCTCAACCTGCGTGTCGTAGCGCTGCGCCGACTCCTGCGTCAGCCAGCCGCCCGACTGGTAGTGGAAATTCTGCAGGTAGTAATTCGGCCGCCTGCCGCGCGTCTCCTCGGTCAGCACTTGGCGGACCGCGCGCCTCTCGCGGCGGCGATGGATGTCCGGCAGATCCTCGAAGAAGAGACGCGAGCGGGCGAGCAGGACCGGCAGCGTACCGTCATGATCGGCGGGCAAGGGATAGATGCCGGCCTCGACATTGGCGAGGTCGCGCTGAAACAGCACCGCCATATCCGCATAAAGGCGCCGACGGTCGGGCACGCCCACGCGCGCTTGCGGCCGCGGAGTTTGACCGGCGCGCTCGCGCACGGATTGGGAGAGGCGCCGCATCACCAAGCCGTGTCCGATGTACCAGGCAACCCGCGGCAGCTGCCGCGCGCCATAGGCGATGCGTGTGGCGAACTGGGAGACGGGGTCGGCCATGCCGTCGTTCCGTGGCAATGCTACGTCATACCAAGGGCGGCCGCGCACAAGTGTTCCGCCATTGCCGCCATGCGCTTGCGCATGCCGACGGCGCACTCACGCGCCGAGCTTGGCGGCGAGATCCTCGAGATTCGCCGCGGCCACGTCGACCGGCGCCGAGGGCGCAGCTTCTCCCCTGCCCGGCCCATGCTCATTCGGCCGCGCGACGTGGCCGGTGCGCAGCCCGCACTTCGCGGCCGCCACAAGATCGTCGGTGTGCGCGGCGACCATCATGCACTCGCCCGGCGGCAGATCGAAAGCCTCGCAGGCGGCGAGGTACACGCGTGGCTTGCGCTTATAGTCGCCGGCAATTTCCGCACCGAGGATCGCGTCCCAGGGAAAGGTGTTGCGACGGGCGAGATCGACCATCAGCGAAATATTGCCGTTCGACACCGGCGCCAGCAGGAAGCGGCGTTTGAGCCGAGCAAGGCCGCCGGGCGCGTCGGGCCAAGCCGGAAGGCGATGCCACGCGAGATTGAGATTGCGCGCCGCATCCTCGTTGAGATTGGAAACTCCGAAGCGCGGCAGGATGCGATCGAGATTCTCCCGATGCAGCAGGTCGAGCTTGCAGAAGGGCCTGCGGCCGGCGCGCACGTCCTCCAACGCGGGCTGGTACTCTTTGCGCCAGGCATCGGCGAAGGCGGACCAGTCGAGCTTATGCCCGGCGGCGCCGAGAATGCTCTCGGCCTCGCGCGCGACCCCCATGCGAAAGTCCACCAGTGTGCCGAAGACGTCGAAGAACAGCGCCCTGACGGTCATCGCCTGCATGCGGGTGAGTTGGCCGTTACGATCCCGCCGGCTCCATGCCCTTCGACTTGAGCACCTCGGCGGCAGCCGGGCCGGACAACGCTTTGAGCAAGGCCTTGGCCGCCTCGCTTTCCTTGGCCTGCGCGCCAATGCCGGCGGCGTAGACCGTGTAGTTCTGGATATCCGCTGGCAGCGGACCGACGAGCGTGACGCCTTTCACGGGAAGGATTTCGCTGATCTGGTGGATGCCAAGTTCGGCCTCGCCCTTGGCGATGTGCGCCGCCACCGCCCCGCCGGGAATCAATTTTGCCTTCGGCTTCACCTCGCCGGCGATCCCGAGCTTGTCGAGCAAACCCGCGACATAGATGCCGCTCGAGCCGCCAGCGGCGGGATCGATATAAGCAACGGACTTGGCCGCGAGCAGCGCCCGTTTGAATGCATCGACCGAGCCGATGTCGGGCTTCGGCGCACCCTCCTTGACCACGACGCCGACCCCGACACGGGCAAGGTTGACCCGGCTGCCGGCAACGAACTTGCCTTTGCCGGAAAGATCGTTCACCGCCGCAGGCGTCAGCACCGCGAGGTCGAACGCCTCTCCGCCCTCGATCCGCTTGCTCAGCGCGCCGACGGTGTCGTTTTCAAGCGTCACCTTGTGGCCGGTCGTCCGCTCGAAGTCGGGCAAAAGCGCCAGCAGCACCTGCTTGAAGGCGCCCGCGGTGAGCACCTTGATCTCCGCCGCCGCGGCGGGCCGCGACACCCCGGCACCCATGACCACCATCGCCAGCCCCAACAACATTATTCGCATCGCCTCCTCCATCGCTTGCCACATCTTACCCTAAGTGTCGCACGCACAACGGGTTCTTGCTCAGCACGGATCCGCTTATGCGGCCATTCCGGTGCGCAATGGTGCAATGCAATATTCACAAATGTGTCTTGGGGGCGATTTCGGTTTATACTTCGAAATCAAGGGGTTGATTCGCTGATGGGGCCAAATGCCCGCCCCTGCAGCGCATTTATCTACCATGCCGCGTGCGCAATTTGCGTTTGCAACCGGCGCTATCCGGGAACCAAGGAGAGTTTGCGTGATTTGACGATTGGCCGGGCCGGAACAACGAAGAAAGGGACGTAACCCATGCTCGGAAGCCTTGCACGGCTCGCGCTGATCATTGCCAGCTTCGTCTTTGTTGTTCCCAACACCTTAGCTCATGACAGCTGGATTTCCCGCGGCGGCCATCGCAACGCCGCCGGCGAATGGTGCTGCGGCACTGGCGACTGCTTCGTCGTGCCGAAGGAGCGGGTGATCATGACGGGCGAAGGCTACGTCATCATTCAGGGTCCGCTCGCAGGCATGGGCCCGGTCCAACACGAAGCGATCCCGTTCAGCGAAGCGCAGCCCTCGCCCGATGGCGAGTTCTGGCGCTGCCGACGACCGGATGGCAGCCGACGCTGCTTCTTCGCCCCGCCGCCGAGCACATAGTCGAACGATCTGCTCGTCCCCGCGCAAGCGGGGATCTCCCCACTTCCCTGCATGACGCGTTTACGCGCGTCCATAGCCCGTTGAAGACGGGCGCGAACGCGCTTGAGAAGGCATTATGCGCGCGAATGAACGGAAGAATGCGCGCGGAAAACTGGATCGCGCTAGCGCCGCGTTCCGCGACGCCGCCTGGGTGACACCGCACGGGCGGTGGCGGAGGATCGTGCGCTCTGTCGCAGGGCCGCCTTCAAATCGGTCGGTCGTCCGTATTTGCGCAACAGATCGCGGAATGCCTCATCGGCAAGTTCCTGGAACGTCTTCATCGAGTCACGCGCGAGCACGTCCAGGGCCTGCCAAGTCTCCGCATCCAATTCCACCAGTTTGCGCCGGGCTTCGGCTGGCTTTTTGGCCATGACGATCCTCCTGCCTCAGGTGGAACCGCCGCCGCGCCGGACCGTTCACCGCGCGACGATGGTCCGAGACAAAGGCGCCCAACCTCCACCTTACCCCGGCGAGAGGGCTCGCGGGGGGCGAAATCGTTTCGCGTCGCCCGTGGCAACGCATCGTTTTCATCTTCGGGCTCGCGCTGCCGGTCCTGCTGCTGTTGGCGCTGCTGATGCTGCGCTAGCGGCGCGCCGGTCGGTTTTGCGAAATGGAAGGATTCCCAGGTCGTGGTCGATCAGGGCATGGCCTCGCGCCAACCCAGCGACCTCGATGCCTTCTCCGCCAAGATCATCGAAGAGATCGCCGAAGGCCGCCACTCCAAGCGCAGCGGCCTAGCTTCATGCTACGGCAGGAGCGTTGTGGATAGTCCGCGAGCCGCGCACGTGCTACCCATCGCCGATGCCGGCATTGATCCTTCCCCTGGCCGAAGCGGTGGCGCATCTGCCGGCGCGCGGCGCGCTGATCGGGCTCGATCTCGGCACCAAGACGATCGGCATTGCTGTCAGCGATCCCGACCGGCGGCTGGCGGCGGCCGTCGAGACCATCGCACGCAAGACCTTCTCCGCCGATGCCGCGCGGCTCCTCGCACTGGCCGCCGAACGGCAGGCGGTCGCCTTCGTGCTTGGGCTTCCCATCAACATGGACGGCAGCGAGGGTCCGCGCGCGCAGTCGACGCGCGCCTTCGCCCGCAATCTGGCGCGGCTGACCGAACTTCCAATCGCGCTCTGGGATGAACGGCTTTCCACCGCTGCAGTCGAGCGCGAGCTGATCGCGGCGAATGTAACGCGCGCCCGTCGTGCCCGGGTGATCGATCAGCACGCCGCGGCCTACATCCTCCAAGGCGCTCTCGATCGGCTTTCCCGCGGGGCGCTGGCATTGTCAAAGCATTGAGCGCGCGGGTGCAGCGTCTGTTTCCTTGCGCTCCGGGCGGGCGACCCGTTGCTTTTTTGTCCTTGTCCGAAGATTCGTGTGAATGCGCGCTCAAGAAAGCCGTCTGCATTTCGGCGGTCGACCAAAGATGTCGCTGAGCGAACCAGGAGGGGTCCATGTTGGAAACAATGCGCCGGCTCGGTACTGCGACGAGTAGCCTGCATCGGGGCATGAAAGACAGCGTCGACACGCTCGGCGCGCTTTTGGTCGACGCGTTTCATTATCTCGCCCTGTTCGCAATCGGCGCTACGACCGTCTGGTCAGCGGTTGCAGCTTTCATGGGAATGGTCGCCCAAGGTCAGGCGAGCCTCGGAGATATCCTCCTCTTATTCATCTATCTTGAAATTGGAGCGATGGTCGGCATTTATTTCAAGACCACGCGCCTCCCGGTACGATACCTGATCTATGTCGCAATTACCGCTCTCGCGCGCGTGCTGATCGAAATCGTAGGCGCCGAGCATCGGACAGGCACTGACATATTGGTCATAACGGGCGCAATTCTCATCCTGTCATTCGCTGTCTTGGTTCTCAGGTTCGGATCGTACAAATATCCGTCCGAAAGGCCGGCAGCTGACCTAGCTCGATAAAGTTGATGCAGCGCCAACCCGGCGTTAGTCGCGCGCAGCGGTCAAGCTGCCGGCAGGGCGCGGTCGATGAGGCGGCGGGCATCGCCGTCGGATATCTCGCTCGTTCCATACATCGCGCCGTGGCGATGCTCGAGCCGTGTGCGCGCGAATAGGTTCGCGACCTCGGGCGCGGCGCTCTGCCGCAACGCGGCTACCGCGGCGAGCAGGGCGAGACGCTCGACTGCGATGCGCGCCTCGGCCTCGGCATCCTGCGCCGAAAATGCGCGCTCAAGGACCTCGAGCGCCGCGCGCGTGCCCGGCAGATCGGCTGCCTCCGCGCCGAGCGCGCCCAGCGCCGCGCGCGCGGCTTCGCCCTCGTGGGTGAGCGCGCGCAGCACATCCAGGCACATCACGTTGCCCGAGCCCTCCCAGATCGCGTTGACCG
>Ga0306923_10000679_pt1 | contig 27455 bp, 28 predicted proteins | sample sta12Can44000108_FD_203841 | JGI IMG/M metagenome (GOLD analysis project Ga0306923, IMG submission 203841) | Lab enrichment of tropical soil microbial communities from Luquillo Experimental Forest, Puerto Rico - statanox.12C.anox.44.000.108 (v2)... | ecosystem: Environmental > Terrestrial >... | reverse complement strand
ATGCCGGCGAAGTAGCAGCCCAGCAGGCTCGCGGCGATGAGGATCACCCAGGCGTCGGTCAGGCGGCACAGCAAGGCGGGAGCCTGCCTGACTTCCATGAACTCCCGAAAGATGATGCGCACCTTGACGGCTGCGATGACGATGACGCCCGACGTGACCGCCGCGCTGGCCTTCAGCCCACCGACGGAGTGGTCTATCAAAAGATAGGACAGCGTGAGCGACGCCAGCACCACCCAAACGACCAGCAGCCTCTTGCTGAATTTGATCACCGATCACCTCACGACGTAGAGCAGCGCGAAGATGAGCACCCAGAGGAAGTCGACGGTGTGCCAGTAGGTGGCGCACGTTTCGACGAGCTCCTGGGATCGCCGTGCCGGACTCCGCAGTTGATAAATGACGACACCGAGGACGACGAAGCCGATCAGCAGGTGGACGAAGTGGATCCCGGTGAGAAAGTAGTAATACGTGAAGAATTCGTTGCTGGAGAAGCCGTTCCCCATCTGGATCTGCGTGGCCCACTCAAACACCTTGGACACCATGAAGACCAGGCCGAAGAACGCGGTGAGGTAGGCGTCCTTCAACGCGGGCCGGTAGGCGCCGGCGCGGGCCGATTGGACGCAGCGCGCCACCGACCAGGAACTCAGCAGTAGCACGAGGGTGTTGAAAACCCCTATCCGAAGATCCAACTGGGCTTGCGCGTGCAGGAAGAGGTCGGGGCTTTGCGTGCGGTAGAACAGATAGAAGCCGAAATAGCCTGTGAATATTAGTGTTTCGAATAGGACGAAGGCCCACATGTCCGGCTGCCCGGGCACGAACTTGGCTGGCTTTTTCGCATCGCGCACCTCGGCAACGTCAGTCATCGCGCCGCCTTTACGAGCTCAGGCAGCGGGCCTGTACCGAAGTCCTCGCGTTGGATCATCTGCCTGAGCAGGAAGATGAAAACTCCGGTGTAGATGCCGAACACCACCATGTCTAGCCACCACGCGATCTGGCCGTTCGAGGCCAACACGCCCTGCCGGAAGATCCACGCGGGTGACACGACGATCTCCGTAAGGGCGTTGCAGAGATTCAAGTAGCCGAACCACTTAGGGAACACCCTGTTCTTGTCGATGAGAATGGCGAGCATCCACACCAGCGAGCCGATCAGGAACACCCCCATCGTTCCGACGAACGACAAGAAGGCGAAGTCGTAGATCCAACCAATAGCCCGGGGGTCGCGGTCGGGTCGCAGGGCCCCCACCGTCAGCGCGATGCACATCAGCACCATGCCGGGGATCGCGGCCAGCGAGTACAGGATGAGGTACGAATACGCGAATGCGCGACTGACCGACATGCGCCGCATCGAGTAGGCGATGAGGGCGTTGCTCATCGTCGTCATTCCAGTGATGACGAACATGATGGCGAACCCGGCAAGAAGCCCAAAGTGGTTGTCGTGGAACCACTGCACGACCCGCGGCGTGTCCCATGCCGGGCTCGGCGGGGGCTGAACTCGCGTGATCACGAAGAACACCAGAAAGAAAAAGTTGTAGAAGACGACGAGCGTCCACCAGGCCAACCACAGCTCGCGCTTGGGATTATGCCCGCCAGTCTGCGCGGCCAGCGCGCTCATACGGCGACCGGTTCTTCGACGCCCCGCGGGTGCTCGGTGCGCTCCCGGTAAATGGCCCTGCCCAAAACGACGCCCATCACAACGATCCAGACGGCGATGGCGATGTTCTTCAGCCAGAACGACAACGTTCCGTCCCATGCCAGGGGGCCGGTCAACGCCAGCCCGACGAACGCCGCCGGCACCGTCGCGGCCGCGACGAGAAGATTGAAATGCGCCACCCACCGGTCGAATACGGGACGCGGCTGATCGTCGAAGTAGATCGCCAGCGCCAGGATCATGCTTTGCGCGATGAGGAAGGGGACAACGGTAGTGAACGTGATCCACGCGAAATCGTTCAGCATCTGCGTCAACTCAGGGCTGCGCTCCGGGCGGAAGGCGGCCAGCAGCCAGCAGATGTTGGCGATGAGAAACAACGTGGGACCGCCCGCGACGCAGCCGAGCATGCAGTAGGAGAAGATCGGCGTGCGATGAGCCATCCTGCGGATCTGCATCACCATCAGGATCAGAATCGGGACGAGGCACACACCGAACCAGTTGAACAAGATCATGCTGTAGCGGATCCGCGGGAGGTTCGCCGGATCGCGATAGAACGCGGCAACCTGGTCGGCCGACATCGTCGGCGACATGGGCGGGTTGAAGCCCGGGAAAAGGAAGAACGCGCCGACCCAGATGATCACCGCCGCAGGCAATGTCCAGAGCAGCAGGACCTCACCGTCGATCCGCCGCAACACGGCTCGTGGAGATGGCGGGCCTTCGTATTCACCGATGTCGGACATCGGGACTCCTTTCCGCACCCGGAATCGTTGGCTGCGATCGGCTCGTGAGCGAAGCTAGCCGATCGGCTACCCGGCAGTCAATAGCCGATCGGCTACGCTCTCGGTGTGGTTTCGCCGCAAACCGGGAGCCGGTTTCGATTCATCACTCGCAGCGCCGCGCAGACACGCATCCTGGACGCCGCACTGCAGTTGATCGCCGAGCACGCCGTCGGCGGAACCTCGCTGCAGATGATCGCCGATGCCGTCGGGGTCACCAAGGCGGCGGTCTACCACCAGTTCAAAACCAAGGAGCAGATCGTCATCGCGCTCACCGAGCGCGAACTCGGGGGTCTCGAGGAGGCCCTGGAGGCGGCCGAGGCGCTCGACCACCGAACCGAGGCACGAAAGGTGCTGCTCGACCGGGTTATCGACCTTGCCGTCGAGCGTCGCGGGGCGGCGAGCACCCTGCAGTTCGACCCCGTCATCGTGCGGCTGCTGGCCGAGTACGAACCCTTCCAGCAATTCATCCAACGGCTCTACGGCGTGCTGGTCGACGACACCGCTGAGGATGCCCGGGTGTCGGCGGCGATGCTGTCGGGTGCCATTGCGGTCGGAGTGCTGCACCCTCTGGTCGCCGACATCGACGACGACACCCTGCGTGCCCAGCTGCTACGGATTACCCATCGTCTCTTCGACGCGGTTTAGCAGCGTGGGCCGGTAACACTTTGCGCCGGTGTCCTGCGGCCGCCTGGATGGGGACTTGTGACTGTGCGCTCAGGGCGACGCCGCGCGGAACCGCCATGGATTCACGCCCGACGAACAGGCAGCTACGTGTCGGCGCGGACCCAGCTCAAAATACCGTCATGGGCATAACAGATTAGGAACAGACCATCGGGCGCCTGCGCGACGTAGTTCTGGTAGTTCTGGCACGCGGCGCCTTCGTCCTTGATTCCCGCCATTGGCGGTGACCGGAACCATCGCGGCTGGTATCTCCTCGGCGAGCCGCAGAACATCAGCCGTCCGGGCTCCGAGGCGAAAGAAACGTAACCGTCGGCGACGCCGAAGGCGTAGTAGGTGGTGTTGTCACACGGCGCGCCTAGAACCTGATGCGGCATGATGCCCGGGGTGCAGGCGGGGTAGTCGCAGACAGTCGGCCCGGCCAAGGATGGCGGCGCCGCCACCACACCGACGCCGAGCAACGCGGCAACCAGGGCCACGATGAACCGCACCCGATTACTGTGCCACACCCGAAAAGAAAATTCTCCTGGTTGGAGAGGATCAGCTGAACCCAACAGCCGTCGGCGCCGGGCCACCCCGACGCCACTGGGCCCCGTTCCGTGGCGAGTGAGCATTTCCCCATGTGAGGACCACGAAGGCAGCTGCCCGATGACGCCGTTGAGTCCCGGCTGAAGTGATAAGCTCCTTCTCCGTGCACGATCTGGACGGGCCTGACGTCGACCATTGTGATGACCCGTTGACGTGACGGATCCCGACGAACCACAGCCGAGCCCAGGGGTCGACCTCGGCGCCACGGCGCCCGTCTCGGAAGTGGACGCAGAAGACGAAGTTGCCAAAGCTGAAGCGCGCGCCGAGGCGGCCCGGGCACGTCTCTTAAGGCTGCGCGACGCAGCTGAAGCCGAGGACGGCGCCGCCCATGATGCCGAGCAGCACCCCGCAAAGTCGCCACGGGCACGACTACGGTTGCCGCGGCGTCCCGGGCGACCACCGTGGCTCCGACGCCCGAGACGGAAAACAATTGCTGCCGGCGTCGGCATCGTGCTCGCCTCCGCTTCCCTCGCAGCGACCGGTTACATGGTTTGGCAGCACCGCACAACCGTGCACAAACAACAGCTCGCGGCCGAGTTCACTGCCGCAGCCCGGCAAGGGGTCACGGCGCTGCTGTCGGTCGACGCCAACCATGCCGAGGAGGACTTCCAGCGCATCATCGACGACTCCACGGGCGACTTCAAGAGCCAAATGTCAGCGATGTCAAGCCTGATGGCCAAGCAGACGGCGGAATCGAAGGTAAGCAGCAAGGGCACCGTCGAAGCCGTCGCCGTCGAGTCGGTGAGCGACAATTCGGCGGTCGTGCTTGTCGCGGCGAGATCCGATGTCACCAATGCAGACAACACAAATCGACCACCTGTCGTGTGGCGGATCAGCGTTGACCTCACGCGGGATGGTGGTCAGCTCAAAATGTCGAAAGTCGATTTCCTGCAATGACTGTCGAACATGGCTCGTCGCTGGACGACATGGAAACCACACCGTCCGACGAGACGGGGCCGCCACCGGCTTCCCCGGAATCGGCTCGCACCATCGGACTGGCCACGATCAAGCGCTGGATCCGCCGGTGTTTGGCGAGGTGGCGTTCGATAGTCGCGACAGTGTTGGTCGTTACCGCGGTGGGCGTCGCTGCCGGTTCGTTCTTCATTCTGTACCGGCCGGATCAGCAGGTCTCCGAAGCGGCGGCGCACCGGGCAATCCAGGCGGCGTCAGAAGGTTCCGTGGCGGTGCTGTCGTACACTCCCGAAAACCTGGACCATGATTTTGCCAAGGCGAAGTCATATCTCACCGGTAATTTTCTGGCCTACTACACCAAATTCACAGAACAGATCGCCGCGCTGGCACAGCAGAAGCACGTCACGGAGACAGCCCAGTTGGTTCGGGCCGCCGTTTCAGAGTTGCACCCGAATTCAGCCGTCGTACTGGTGTTCATTAACCAGACCGCCACAAGCAAGGAGAAGCCGGAACCGCAGACAACCGCGAACAGCGCCCGGGTGACGTTGACGAAGGTCAAGGGTTCCTGGCTGATCTCGAAGTTGGATCCGCTGTCGTGACCGCTGCCATTTATTGGTCAACCGGCCGCCGGTCGGTGGCGCCGGTGTTATTCTCATCGCGCGAGAACGCCGCAACCGATACCGAAAAGCTGCCGTAGGCACTGTCGAATTATTGCCGTCGAGGAGCACCCGATGCGTTCAGTTCGAACACTCACCACCGCAACGCTGGTCGCTGCCACTGTATTCGGCGGTTTGGGCACGGCATCCATGGCTCGGGCAAAAACCAAGGAAGAAGTGGCCGTCAACGGGACTTTCCGCGCCACCTCCATCGGCGATTGGGCCCAGCGGAACGATCAGTACTACGGCGAGCCGACGGTCATCCAGACATGGACGATCAGCTCGTCGTGTATCACGTTTCAGGAATGCCACGGCACGGTGACCAGCGACCAGGGATGGAGCGCGCCCCTATATATGAATGATGGGGAGATGTGGAAGGTTAAACGCGACGTGCCGGACTGGGAGCGGTGCGAGGACGGTACCGCGTACACCGGACAGCAGACCTTCTATTTCTATCCGGTGAACGAATACGGCGGATATCAACTCGGGTCGCCGACCTTCGCCGGAAAGGACAAGACGATCGGCCCGAGCGGCGCCTGCGGGCAAAACCAGTGGCTTGATATCACGATGCCGTTACGCCTGGACAAGCTGACCTAGGGCGTTCGTTACCTCAGGTGGGAAGCATGTCCTGCCACGTCTTGGGCGCTTTCGGGGCAACGAGATCCGACTGCTCGTACAACTTCCCGTCCGGACCGACATAACGACCCGTACGCGGGTCGTACCGGGCGATCGCGACGGACGGCACCCGCTTACCGGCCCCACCACCGAATGAGCTTGGAGCAGCCTGCGGCCCTCCGCCGCCGGCCATGTCGGGAGCTGCGGGATCGGGAGCAGTGGGCGGTGCCGGCGCGGCGGGTGGCGGGGGAAGTTCCCCCGCTGAAGGGACGTCGAGTGGCGCTATGGACGACAGGTCAGCCGACATTCTCGACATGGGCGCCAACGCGGGTCCCGACGACGGCACCGGCGGAACAGCCGCTCCAACCGTGCCGGGTGGTGGATTTTCTCCGCGCGGGCCCGCGGGTGTGCCGCGCGGCACCGCCCCCGGCGGCAGCGGCGTTCCCTGGACCGGGCCGAAGATTCTGTCGTTGGCGGTGACCCGGTCATCGGGCGGGACGCCCTGGGAGAGCAGGTTCGGATCGAGTGGGTACGGACCGAGAACGTGCTGGCGCATCGCCAGCGGCATGTACGGCTGGTCGCTGTTGCAGATTTCGACGGTGGGCGCGCGCTTGCCAGGGTGACCCATGCACGGATAGTTGCGGGCACCGCGAACCCCGATCGGTGAATCTTGCGGGAGTTTGCAGTACAACCCGTCCGGTGTGTCGATGTCGGTGAGGTCGTCCGGGGATCGCCATGTGTTGGGTGGCATGAAGCCGACCGTGCAAATAGGCGGATCGTCGATCGTGAGTGCGAAGTCGCCTTGGGCCGTACCCTCGGGATGGTTTTCCGCCTGGGCGGCCTGCTCGATAGCAACCGCCGACGGCAACAACACCAGCAGCTGCTCCAGCGAGGGGTGGTAGGTGACGCCGATCTGCCCGATGGTAGTCAGGTTGGCAAGCAACACCGGCAGCGTCGGTTTGATTTGTTCGAGAAGCCGGGACGCCTCGTTCGCGGCCTCTGGACCGTTCTGCAGCACGGTGCGAACCCGGGAATCGTCGTTCGCCAGCACATCCGAGATGCCGGCGAGGCTACGTGCCCACGTTCTGATCGACTCGGTGGTGCGCGCTTGCGAATCCAGCAGCGGCCCGGTGTCTTCGGTGAGGGTTCGGGTGCGATCGACGACGCCGCTGGCGTCGCGGGAAATCGTCGATGTGGAGTCGAACAGTGACCCGAGGTCGTAGCCGGTTCCGTTGAACCCCTGGAAGGACTCGTCGAGCAACTGGCCGAGTTTGGTCTTCGGGATGCTGGTGACCAAGGCACTGACCTGATCGAGCATCGGCCCGACCGGCTGCGGAATCGTGGTGTCGCGCGCGGCGATCACTGAGCCGTCGTGCAGGTAGGGCGGCGAATCGGTTCTGGGCCGCAAGTCCACGTACTGTTCGCCCACCGCGGAGACACTGAGCACGTTCGCTGTCAGGTCCGCGGGGACCTTGGGTGAAGTGCTAAGCGACAGCGTCGCTTTCGCGCCGGTCGGCGTCAAACCCACCGATGTGACCTTACCGAGCTGAACCCCGCGGTAGGTCACGTTGGAAAACCGGTACAGGCCACCGGCGGCCGGCAGCTCCAGCGTGACCGTCATCCGACCGATGCCCAGCAGGGTCGGCGCTTGGATGTAGAAGAGGACCATCGCGATCACGCCAATGGTCCCGACGATCGTGAAAATCGCCAGCTGGATCCGAACGAAGCGCGTCAGCATCTATCCACCGCCCCCCGCCGGTGCCGTTGCGGGCGGCGGCGTTTGACCAAGACCCGCGGCTGGCCCCGGTGCAACAGTCGGCGGAGGTCCGGGCAGCGGAGCCGCGGCAGGTGGAGGCCCGGGCAGCGGCAGCGCATTGGGATCGACCCACGGTGGCCTCACGGGGTCATGCATCGGATCGTGTGTGTATTGCAGGTAATACGGGTCCCCGGGCGCCGGCACCAACGGCTGGTCCAGCTGGCCCCAGTGGGTGCCCAGCAGCAGTCCCCGCTTGAGCCGTGGAATCGACAGGTCTAAATCGACGTGCAGGTTGAAGTAGTCGCCTCGGACCGCTCGGTCGACGAAGTTCTGGGTGAATGGGAAGACCGTCGCCGCCGCGATCGCCGTGCCGAGCTCCGGTCCGACGTCGGCGAGCCCGCGGAGGGTCGGCTCCAGGTTTTCGAGATTCTTGACCAGGTCGGCCTGGGAGTCGTTGATCAGCCTGGTGGCGGTGTTGCTGAAGACGCGAAGTTTGTCCAGTGCGGCCGTGAAGCGCGGCCGCTCCTTGATCAGCACATCGAGCGCGGGCGGTATCTTGCGCAGCGCCTGGGTGAGAACGTCACGTTGGTCGGCGAATGTCCCGGCAAGTCGGTTCAGCGCTTGGATGGAGGCGACGATGTTGTCCCGCTGTTGGTCGAGTGTTCCCACGAACGTGTCGAGGCGAGTGAGCAGATCACGTACGGCGCCCTCGCGCCCGGACAGCGCGGCTGAGAAATTGTGGATGATCTCCTCGATCTGTCCCAGTCCCCCGCCGTTGACGACCGCTCCCAGCGACGACAGCGTCTGCTCCGTCGACGGGTAGGCGGATGACCGGCTGAGCGGGATGGTGGCGCCCGGCTGCAGGCGCCCGGTCCCCGGTTGGCCGAGCGGCGTATTGAGCGCCAGATGCATCGACCCGAGCAGGCTCGTCTGACCGACGCTGGCTACCACGTTGGCCGGGATGACGACATCGGGCTTGACTGAAATCTCTACGTCGGCGTGCCAGCCTTGCACCCTCATCGTGCCGACACTGCCGACTACGACGTCGTCGATCATCACCGGCGAATTCGACTCCATCGTACCGACATTCGGGATCTCGACGTGGTAGATGTTGGCTCCCGGGCCGCGTCCGACGGCGCCGGGCAAGGGTAATGAGTTAAGGCCGTGAAAGGCGCATCCCGTCACGGTCAACATGACGCAACAGCCGATGGCGAACAGGCGCCGAGCCGCAACCCGGGCGATCATGGTTGCGGCCCCGGCGCCGGTGGTGGCGGTTCCATCGGTGTCGACGGCGGGGGCGGCAGCGGCATCGCCGCGCCCGGTATCCGCCCCGGCGGCACCGACCCCGGCGGTCCCACGGGATCGCCCGGCAGGCCGGTATAAGCCGACACCGCGGGCGGGATCTCGGGTGGTCCGGGTTTCGGGCCCTCGCCGCCGGGGGCCAGGCGCGGTTCGGTGTAGAGGATCTTGGAAGGATCTATCGACTTCTGCAGGAATATGTTGATGGGGATCGGCAGGTTGTTGAAGTTGAGCAGCCGCAAACCGGGACCGAGAAACAGGGAGCACAGCTTGCCCGTTTCGACCGCGGTGACGTTCTCGATGGCGCCGAGTGCCGTGCACCCAGGTACGGGCACCGGAAGCAGCAAACCTGAAAACGTGGAATTTGCGAAGTTGATGATCCCGAACCCTCCCACGATGGTTCCGGTGTCGGCGTTGTAGTCGTTGAAGAAGTTGCCGAGCGCGTTCGGCGAGGTGTGCAGAATGTTTTCCAGAGCCATGTGCTTATCGACCAGGATCTGCGTGACATCGGCCAACCGGGCAATCTGCTCGCTGGTCTGGTTGCGGGTCCCGGCGATGAATCGCTGCACCTCGCCGACCGCCGTCGACAGGTCGGTCAGGGCCGCGTCCAGGTCGGATCTGCTGTCGTTGACCACGCTGGTGAGCGTGGCCAACCGGTCGTTGAACTGGACGATCTGGGTGTTGCTGTCACGCAGCGCGGTGACGAAGGTCTGCAGATTCTTGATGATGTCGACGATGTTGCCGCTACCGTTGGCGAGGATCCGTCCCACCCCGGACAGTTGGGCCAGCGTTTGCCGCAGCTTGTCGCCGTTGCCCTCGAGTGCATTGGCGGCGCTGTCGATGAACCGGCCCACCGACGTTTCCGACACACCGCTCTTGGGTCCCAAATCCGTTGCCAGCCGCATCAACTGGGTTTTGACCTCATCCCACTCGACGGGTATCGCGGTGCGTTCGACCGGTATCACCGCGCCGTCCGCCATGACCGGGCCGCTGGTCCGGTAGGCGGGAGTGAGTTCGACATAGCGGGCGGCCACCAAGTTCTGTGCGACGATGACCGCTTTTGCGTCCGCCGGAATGGGCACGCCGTGGTCGACCTCGAGGGTCATCTTGGCCTGTGTGCCCTGGGGCTGAATGGATTTGATGTTGCCGACTTTCACACCCGAGACCCGCACCTCGTCACCGGGGTAGATCGCGGTGGTAGTCGTGAAATAGGCGGTGATCGTCTTCGGGCCGAAGAACGTATTGCGGATGAGCAACCCCGCGCCGGCCAGGACCAGCACTATCAGTACGACGGCGACCGCGAGCCTGCCGCGCGGGGTTCGCAGGATCATTGTGATCCCCCGACCCTGCCGCCCAAGGTGCAGCCAGGGCACACCGGAATACCGTTGTACGGCCAGGGAGTCAGCGCCCGAGGTAACGGCGAAGGGTAGCCGGGACCGCGAGCCGTGTCGAAGGTGCGGAATCCCCAGAGGTAGTCCATGATCGGTTGGAAGAGCTGCGGGGCAAGGAAGTTCGGGACGAAAGCCTGATAGGCGTACATGCTGGAGATGCCCTCTCCGACCGTGATCTCGAATTTGGCGAGGCCCGGCAGCGCTTTGGAGATGTTGTCGCGGTTCTTTTCCAGCATCGCGGTCACCGAATTGAGCCTCTCCAGCGTCGGCGCCAACTTGCTTTCGTTGTCGTGCACCAATGCCGTCAGCTGCTTGGCCACCGCCGACGTGTTGGCCAGCAGGTCCACTATTTCTTGCCGGCGCGCCACCAGCACTTGGAGCAGAGAGTCAGAGTTGAGGATGAGCTTGTTGACCTGCTGGCTGCGTTCGGAAAGAACCCCGGTGACGTCGGCGGCGCTCTTGAATAGGTCACCCAGGTTCTTGTTGCGGCCGTTGAGGGTGCGTGATAACCGGGTGAGTCCGTCGAAGGCCGGCCCCAATTTGGGCGCGATCTGGTCGAGCGTGGCCGACAGCGTGTCCAACGACTGATTCAGCGACGCGGTGTTGGTTCCGGCAGCGTCGGTTGTGAAGTCGCTGACCGCTTCAGTCAACGAGTAGGGCGACGACGTGCGCGAGACCGGGATGACAGCCATCGGATGCATCGTGCCGCTGCCGGCGGACTCCAGCGCCAGCATCCGCTCGCCCAGCAGCGTGCCGGTGCGGATGTGCGCGGTGGTCTCCGACCCGAGAAGAATGTTGCCCTTCATCGTGAACGTCACCAGAGCGTCGCCGTTGCGCAGCGACACATTCGAAACCGTGCCGACCTTCATCCCCGACACCGTGACGGGGTTGCCCACCGCAAGGCCGCCGGCTTCCGAAAACAGCGCCTGGTATCGAACCGCCGTCGCCCATGAGATCAACCGTTCCGGCGCCAGCCCCACTAAGATGACCAGCACGATCAGGACGGCGCCGATGAGTCCGGCCTTGATGAGAGCAACTCCGCGATACCTAAGCATTAGGGTTCCGTGCACCTTCCAGCATCTGACCTGAAGATGGGGGCCTTCACCGTCCTGCCCTGAAGATCCGTGCCGCGGATCTCTAACATGCACAGGTAGTAGGGGATGGTGGCGCCGTCCGCGCCGAGCCGGACCAGCTTGCGGTAGTTCTTTGGCGCCTTCCCGATCGCGGTGTCGAGGCGGTCCTTGTCGTTGTCGAGTATCGGCGCCAGCCGATTCAACTGATCTATGGTGCCCGACAGCGGCGGCCGCGCGCTGGTCAGCAGATCTGCCAGCGAGGCGGTTCCCCTGTCGAGGGCGTCGATGGCGGGCCCGATGGTGTCGCGGTCGTCCGACAGTCCGCTGACAAGACGTTCGAGGCGATCGATCGCGCCGGAGAACTTGGTGCCGTCCTTCGAAATCGTGCCGACCACGACGTTCAGGTTGTCGATCAGTTGCTGCACGGTTTGATCGTTGTCGGCCAAGGCGTTCGAAAACGACGTCGTCTTGGCGAACAGCGACTCGAGGGTCCCGCCCTGACCCTGGAAGACCTGCAGCAGTGCCGAGGTCAGCGCGTTGACATCCTTCGCATTCAGGCCCTGGATAACGGGTTTCAGTCCGCCGAGCAGCAGATCGAGGTCAAGCGCCGGCGCGGTGCGGTCGACGGGAATCTGACCGCCGGCAGGCAGGCGTTTGGTCGAGCCCGGACCATCGACGAGTTCGAGGTAGCGATCGCCCACCAGGTTGAGGTAGCGGACCGCCGCCCTGGTGCCCTCGGTGAGGACGATGTTGCGGTCGGCGTCGAACTTCACCACTACTTTTTTGTCCGGCCGCAGCGAGACGCTGTTGACCGTGCCCACCCGGATCCCGGCGACCCGCACCGACTGCCCCGATTTGAGACGCGACACGTCGGCGAACACCGCCGAATACCCGGTCGTCGCACCCGTCCGGTACTGGCCGAAGATGAAGAACAGAAAGGCGGTCAGCACCGCCATCACGACCGCGAAGATCGCGAACTTGATCAGCGTGGCGCGCGTCCTCATCCGGGTTGTCCGATCTGAGCGGAGTTGCGCGGTGGGCCGGCGATGGGCCCGTACAACAGCTGTTTGAGGAGATCGGAGTTGATCAGCAGCTGTGGGTTTCCGTACCCGACCGGGTCGGCACCGATATCGGTAATCAGTTGCTTCGGGTTCGTGTTGAACGGCAGCCTCGGCAGGCCCATGCACTGCGGGCCGCCCGTCGCCGCAACCTTGGGCAAGTTCGTCGGATATCGATAGCGTTCGCCGCCCCACGTGAGACTCGCCGAAATGTTGATGCTCGGTTCCGACAACGGCGAACCGTGGCTTATCTGTATGAGCCCGCCGAAACCGCAGGTGAACACTTCGTGGTACTCGTTGGTCAGATCCGTGGTCGGCACCAGCAGATGCAGCACATTCGTCAGCGGTTCGCGGTTCGTCGACAAGACGTCGCTGCCGACGTTGGCCAAGCCGATCGCGCTGATCAGCAATGCATCCAGGTTGTGCTGCTCATCGACGAGTGTCTGGCTGATCCGGGTCGCGTTGGCGACGGTCTTCACCAGGTCCGGTGCCGCGTCGGCATAGGCGTTGGACACCGCCGGTAAGGCTGTGAGGTCATGACTCAAGGCGGGCAGGCTCGGCTCCAGCCTGGCCAGAAACGAATCCAAGTCGCTCAGCGATTGGCCAAGCTTTGCGCCCCGCCCGCTGAACGCTTTTGCCAGCGCGCCCAACGACTCGTTGAGCTTCGGCGGGTCGATCTCGGCCAGCACCGACACCAGTTGCTGAAACACCGTGTTGATTTCGACCATGACGTGCTCGCCCTGCAGCGTCTGGCCACTGTGTAGCCGCTGCGCGGAGGGCTGGGCGGGCGCTACCAGCTCGACGAACTTGGCGCCGAACACCGTCGACGACGTGATGTCGACCAGGACGTTGGCGGGAATGAATTGCAACTGCGACGGGTACATCGCCAAGTGCAGAGCCGCTTGGCCATTCGACAGCGATTCGATCGAGGCGACCTTGCCCACCTGCACGCCGCGCAGCTTCACCTTGGCGTCTGGATTCATCACCAGGCCGGCGCGCGGCGACAACACGGTCACCGGCACGGTGGGCGTGAAGCTGCCCTGAAACAGCCCTATCGCGAAGGCGAAAATCCCGCATATGACGAGGACGGTGATCAATCCCATCAGGGGTGGCACGTAGTTGTGCGGCCCGCCCCGAGGGTTTGGCCGGACAGGGGCGGCGCTTGGGGGCCGGCCGGCTGAGCCGCGACCCGCCGGCACATTGTGCGTCACTGCCGTCCCACCTCCTCTGCCATCTCTGCTATCCGGACAGGTTGAAGTTGCCGTTCGAACCGTAAATAGCCAGCGAGACCAGCAGCGTTACGGACACCACGACGATGAGCGAGGTGCGCACCGCGTTTCCTGTCGCGTTGCCAACGCCGGATGGTCCGCCCGAAGCGAAATAGCCGTAGTACGTATGTATCAGCAAGATGGTGAGCGCCATGAGGACGGCTTGCAGGAACGACCACAACAAGTCGATCGGGTTCAGGAATGTGTCGAAGTAGTGGTTGTACAAACCGCTCGACTGCCCGAACAAGAATGTCGTGGTGAACTGGCTGGCGACGAATGACAGGATGACGGCGATGCTGTACAACGGTGTGATCGCGAGCATTCCGGCCAGGATCCTGGTGCTCACCAAATACGAAATCGGGCGAATGGCCATGGCTTCCAGCGCGTCGATCTCTTCGTTGATCCGCATGGCACCCAGCTGAGCGGTCACCCCGGCGCCGAAGGTTGCCGCCAGACCGATCCCGGCGACCACCGGTGCCGAGATGCGCACATTGATGAATGCCGCCAGAAAGCCGGTCAGCGCCTCGATCCCGATGTTGCCCAAGGAGCTGTAGCCCTGAACGGCCAGCGTGCCGCCCGCGGCCAAGGTCAGGAAGCCCACGATCACGACGGTTCCGCCGATCATCGCCAAAGTGCCTGCACCCATGCTGATTTCGGCGATCAGCCGGATCACTTCGCGACGGTAATGCACCGCCGCGAACGGTGCCCCGGCGATCGCCTTCCCGTAGAAAATGGTGTGATCGCCGATTCGGCTGAAGGTGCCGACGGGCCGCTCGAGTTGGCGGAAAAGGTTGGGATAGGCGGCTCGCAGCGTCATTGCATCTGCCCCATCACTTCGCCGTCATCTTGATGCCGATCGCGGTGACGACCACGTTGACGACGAACAGGGACATGAAAGCGTAGACCACGGTTTCGTTTACGGCGTTGCCGACAGCCTTGGCCCCCCCGCCGCTTATTATCAGGCCGCGATAGCAAGCGACCAAGCCCGCGATGAGGCCGAAAAGCAATGCCTTGACACAGGAAATGATCACCTCGGGCACTCCGGTGAGCAAGGTGATACCTGCGGCGAACGCTCCGGGATTGACGTCTTGCACGAACACCGAGAAGGTGTAGCCGCCCAGGATGCCGATGATGCACACCAGGCTGTTGAGCAGCATCGCCACCAGCCCGGAAGCAAGCATGCGAGGCGTGACCAAGCGTTGCACCGGGTTGATGCCCAGCACCTCCATCGCGTCGATTTCTTCGCGAATCGTTCGCGACCCGAGGTCCGCGCACATGGCGGTGGCACCCGCGCCCGCCACGATCAAAACCGTGACCAAGGGACCGACCTGGGTTACCGCACCGAAGGCCGCACCGGCACCCGACAGATCCGCGGCACCCAGCTCGCGCAAGAGGATGTTGAGGGTGAAGCTGACCAGAACGGTAAAGGGAATGGCTACCAACAATGTGGGGGCCAGCGAGACTCGCGCGACAAACCAGGACTGCTCCAGGAATTCCCGCCAGTGGAACGGCCGGCGGAACGCGAACTTGATCGCGTCCGCCGACATCGCGAACAAACCCCCGATCGACTGCATGGGCCCGGAGAGGTTTCTCAGTCTCAGCGCGGGCAGTCCCGGTGACCAGCGATCGTCGCGCTTATCTGCCATGGGACGCACACCCTTCCGGCACCGCGAGACTGGTAGTCTGAAAAGTCGGCTGAGCCGACCACCGCGGGTGCTTGCTGTGGGCGGCGAAATGCGCAGCGGGCAGCCACATTCCGGGAGTTATGCCCGGCGTGACAACCGCTACCATCCTCACGCCACTCCTCCGTTCCGTTGCGTGAGTTGGCATTCCCAACGCCCGGCGATTATGACTCATGCCGCGTCCAGGCGGAGCCAAAAATGCAGAACCGTTATCGGACAGCGCATCGCGGAAGCGCTAAGGTAACGCGGGTAAGTCGCACCGGAACCGGCGTTCGGCTCAGGCATTTCAGACGCTCCGGTCCCTGTAGTACTCAAGTGACGGCGCCAGCCGTCTTGAGTTCGATGATGCGGTCCCAATCGAGTCCGATCTCCATCAGGATCTCGTCGGTCTGCTCGGCGAATCCGGGCGCCGGCCCGGTGTGCGGCGCCGCCACATCGAACTGGACGGGGTTGGCCACCAGGTCAAGCTCGCCTGCACGAACCAGGTACTCGTTCGCGCGGATCTGCGCGTCGTCGACCGCCTGCAGCGTGTCCTGCACCGGCGCCCAAGGGCCGGCGAGCGTGGCAAAGCGTTCGCTCCACTCGGCAAGCGTGCGGGTCGCGATCACCTTGGTCAAGACCTCCACCGCCTCCGCCGTGTTGGCGGCGATCTTTTCGACGGTGGCGAAGCGCGGATCGTCGGCCAACTCCGGTAGGTCGACGTGCCGGCACACGTCGGCCCAGAACTTGGTGGGCTGCATCATCACGAAGGAGATGTAGCGGCCGTCGGATGTGGTGTACAGGCCCACCAAAGGGTTGTTGGGCGCCCCGTGCACGCCGGGCGGCGGCGCCTCCAGCCGCTGGCCCAAATGCTTCGTCAACGCCACCGTGTGCCCCATCGACCACAGGCCGCTGCCCAGCAGCGAGACGTCCACGACCGACGGTTCGCCGCTGCGTTCGCGCTTGAGCAGCGCCGCAGCGATGCCACCGGCGAGGTTGGTGCCGGAGATGGTGTCGCCATACGCCGGCCCCGGCGGCGCGATCATGCCCGGCATCCCCGCCGGGGTGATGGTGGCGGCCGTCCCGGCCCGGCACCAGAAGGCGGTCATGTCGTAGCCGCCCTTGATCGCCTCTTCGCCGCGCGGGCCGAGCGCACTTCCGCGGGCATAGATGATCTTCGGGTTCACCGCCCGAATGTCGTCGACATCGATGCCGAACTTCTTTCGGGCGTCGGGCAGAAAACTCGTGAGGAACACGTCGGACCGGCGTGCCAGCTCGTAGAGCACCTCCTTGCCCTCGGGCACCGACATATCCAGTCCGATGCTGCGCTTGCCGCGGTTGGCGTGCTCGATGTTGGGGTTGGGGTCGCCTTCGACGCGCAGCATGCCGGTCTGCCGGAGCCCGCGCTGCGGGTCGCCGGTGACGGCGTGCTCGACCTTGACCACGTCGGCGCCCCATTCGGCCAGCACGGCACCCGCCGACGGGACGAACCCGTACATGGCGACTTCCAGGACGCGGATGCCCTCCAGCGGCGTCATGCGTCACCTCCTTCAGCCGGAACGGCTGGAATAGCAAAAGTCTTGCGCTCCATGAATTCCTCCAGTCCGTCGACACCCATCTCGCGGCCGATGCCGGACTGCTTGAAGCCCCCGAAAGGGCTGTCCGCACCAAAGTAGTTGCCGCCGTTGATGGAGAACGATCCGCTCCGGATCCGGCGCGCCACCGCCAGCGCCCGGTCCTCATCGCGGCTGAACACCGCGCCGGCCAGTCCGTAGATCGAGTTGTTGGCGATGCGCACCGCGTCGTCGTCATCGTCGAACGCGATGACGACCAGCACCGGGCCGAAGACCTCGTCCTGGGCGATCTCACTGTCGGGATCGACGTCGGTGAGCAGCGTGGGCGCATAGAAGTAGCCGGGATCCAAGCGCTTGCCGCCGGTGACCAGGGTCGCCCCCGCAGCGATGGCCCGCTGGACCATGGCGTCGACCTTGTCCCGCTGGCGCTCGTTGATCAGCGGACCCATCAACGTTTTCGGATGGCCCGGATCGCCGTGGCGCACCCCGGCGAAGTTCTGCGCGATCAGCTCGACGATTTCGTCATGGTGCGACCTGGGCACCAATAGCCGAGAAGTCAAAGCGCACCCCTGGCCGGCGTGGGTGACCATGCTGAACGCCGCGAACATGCCGGCTGCTGCGAAGTCGGCGTCGTCGAGCATGATCACGGCCGACTTGCCGCCCAATTCCAGGAAGACGCGCTTGACGGTCGCGCTCGCGGCGGCCATGATCCGGCGGCCGACCGCCGTCGACCCGGTGAAGGTGACCACATCCACGTCGGGGCTGGTGGTCAGCGCCGCCCCGACGGACGCGTCCGACGACGTGAGCACGTTCACCACACCGGGCGGGATATCGGTGTGGTTGGCGATCAACTCACCCAGGGCCAGCGTGATCAGCGGAGTATCGGGTGCGCCCTTCAGCACCACGGCGCAGCCCGCGGCCAGCGCCGGGGCGAGCTTCGCCAGCGCGAGCTGGTTCGGATAGTTGTAGGCGATGATGGCGCCCACGACCCCTGCGGCTTCCTTCTCTACCCACCGGTGATGCCGCATCCCCCGCGATTCGATCTCACCGAGATCTTCGGACATTGGATAGGTGCGGAGCAGGTCCGCGTAGAACCGCACGATCTTGATCGGCTCGTCGAGTTGGGCGCCCTGGGTGAGCGCGCGGGTGGCGCCGACTTCGGCGATGGTCAGCTCACGCAACTCCTCTGCGTGGTCAACGAGGGCCTGATGCAGCTGGTCCAGGCAACGGATGCGCAGCTCGACATCGGTGGGCCAGCGGGTGGTGTCGAACGCGCGCCGGGCCGCGGCGATCGCCGCTTCGGCCTCCTCGATGCCGGCGTCCGGGGCCTGCCCGATGAGGCCACCGGTGGCGGGGTTGATCGAGGGGAACGTCTTGGCGGCGGTGACCAGCCGGCCATCGATCAGCAGTCGGCGGTCGACCCGAGACTCGGGCGCGGCGTCCGTGACCCACGCCGTGTCCTGCGCTGGCATTCCGTACCCCTAATGTGCTGACGGCAACGAAAATTTCATTCTCTTCCCCGGCGAATCTTACATTCGAGTCTCGATAATTCAAGAAAGTCTCAGGAATGGGATCGGCCTGCTGACCAGCGGCGGGACAGCTCAGAGGTTGCGGCACCACGCCTTTCGGCGCAGGCCGCGCGCGGTTTCGCGCCCATGTTGCACGCCGCTCGGGCGCGAGAGTAAGGTTCTCATAATTGTAAGGGAGATTCTTTGTGACTGAGATCGGCCCGTTTGGACCAGAGGCCTCGCCGTGAAGACCGCGGTCGTCACCGGCGGCGGATCCGGCATCGGTCTGGCCGTCGCGCAACGGTTGCGCGCCGACGGTCTCGACGTCGCCACCGTCGACCTCAGACCGTCGGAGGCCGATCTGGCTTTCACCGCCGACGTCACGGACCGGTCGCAGGTGGATGCCGCGCTGTCGGCGATCCGCGCCCGGCTGGGGCCGGTGACGGTTCTGGTAAACGCCGCGGGCCAGGATGGCTTCAAGCGTTTCAACAACATCACGTTCGAGGACTGGCAGCGGGTGATCGACGTCAACCTCAACGGCGTTTTCCACATGATCCAGGCCGTGCTGCCCGACATGGTCGAGGCCGGCTGGGGACGGATCGTCAACGTCTCGTCGTCGAGCACGCATTCCGGCGCGCCCTACATGAGTCACTATGTGGCGGCCAAGTCCGCGGTCAACGGGCTCACCAAATCGCTGGCACTCGAGTATGGGCCCAGCGGCATCACCGTCAACGCCGTGCCGCCGGGTTTCATCGATACCCCGATGCTGCGCGCCGCCGAGAAGAACGGGTTCCTCGGCAACATCGAGGAGACCATCGCCCGGACCCCGGTGCGGCGGATGGGAAAGCCGGAAGACATCGCCGCGGCGTGCGCCTTTCTGGTGTCCGAGGAAGCCGGCTACATCACCGGCCAGATATTGGGCGTCAACGGCGGCCGAAACACTTAGAACCACGTGACACCCCGACATAAAGGAGAAACCGTGGCAGACGGCGCACAGGGGCGCGTCAAAGGGAAGGTCGCCTTCGTCACCGGCGCCGCGCGCGGCCAGGGCCGCAGTCACGCGGTACGGCTCGCCGAGGAAGGCGCCGACATCATCGCCGTCGACCTATGCCGCGACATCGACACCATCGGTTACCCGATGGCGGGGCCCGAGGATCTCGACGAGACCGCCCGGCTCATAGAGAAAACCGGCCAGGGTGCGGTGATCGCCCAGGCCGACGTGCGGGATGCCACCCAACTGCGCGCCGCGCTGGACGACGGACTCGCCGAGTTCGGCCGGCTCGACATCGTCGTCGCGCAAGCCGGTGTGGCCGGCATGAAGGGACGGCCGCCGTTGCAGGCGTGGTGCGACGTGATCAACACCAACCTGATCGGCACCATCAACGCCATTCAGGTCGCGTTGCCGCACCTGGGCGCGGGCGCGGCCATCATCGCCACCGGATCGACCGCCGCGCTGATGGACACCAGCAAGAAGGATGCCCCCGGCAACGATCCGGGCGGCATGGCCTACGTCCACTCCAAGCGGGCGCTGGCCAACTACGTCCACGACTTGGCAACCGAGCTTGCTCCGTTGGGGATTCGCGCCAACGTCATTCACCCGACAAACTGCAACACCCCGATGCTGCAGAGCGAGCCGATGTACCGCTCATTCCGGCCGGACCTCGAACGCCCGACACGAGCCGACGCCGAGCCGGTCTTCGGCGTGCAGCAGGCGATGAAAATTCCCTACATCGAACCCGAGGACATCAGCAACGCCGTGCTGTGGTTGGCCTCCGACGAGGCCAGGTACGTCACCGGTATGCAGCTGCGCGTCGACGCCGGCGGCTACCTCAAGTGGTACGACTACCACCACTAGATCCCTAAGGAGACGCCGTGAAGGTCTGGGTTGATTCGGAACGCTGCCAGGGCCACACCCTCTGTTCGATGATCGCTCCGGATTCCTTCCAGCTCAGCGACATCGACGGTAGTTCGTCGGCGATCGACGAAGTGGTGCCGCCCGACCGGGAGGATCAGGTCCGCGAAGCCGCGCAATCCTGTCCGGAGCAGGCCATCATCATCACCGACGAAAGATAAAGGGAGACAGCGCCTTGAGCGTCGACGACGTCGTCAGCGACAGCGATCGCAAGCGAAACCGGTATCAATTCGATCGGCACACCGCGGAATACCGCTCGCAGTTCAAGAAGATCACCGAGGAGATGCACGCCCAGTGCCCAATGGCCTGGAGTGACACCTACGGCGGGCACTGGGTGGCGGCCGGCAGCCACGAGGTATTCGAGCTCGCGCGCTGCCCGGCGGTCTCCAACGATCACGATGTCAACAACCAACGCAGTGGCTACAAGGGCATCTCGATCCCGACGGCCAGCCGCATCAACGGCGTGCGCGGCGGCATCCTTGAGATGGACGACCCCGAGCACCGCACCTACCGCAACGTGCTCAACCCCTATCTGTCGCCGGCCGCCGTCAAGCGCTGGGTGCCGTTCATCGACGACGTGACGCGCGCCTGCCTCGACGAGAAGATCGAGGACGGCGGCATCGATTTCGTTGACGATCTGGCCAACGTCGTGCCCGCCGTTCTGACGCTGGCGATCCTGGGCATCCCGTTGAAGAGGTGGAAGATCTACAGCGAGCCAACGCATGCCGCGATCTACACCCCCGAACACTCCCCGGACATTCAGCGCGTTACCGAAATGCACCGGCAGATGGGGCTGGACCTGGTCAACAGCATGATCGAGATTCGCGACAACCCGCGACCCGGCGTGGTCAATGCCCTGGTCGGGATGCGGATCGACGGTGAGCCCGCCCCGGATCTGGAAATCCTGGGCAATCTCGGTTTGGTCATCGGTGGTGGCTTCGACACGACGACGGCGCTGACCGCCCATTCGCTGGAATGGCTTTCGGAGAACCCCGGCGAGCGAGAACGCCTGCGGCGCGATCGCGACACGTTGCTTGACCCCGCGACCGAGGAGTTCCTGCGCTACTTCACCCCGGCGCCCGGTGATGGCAGGACGTTCTCCGACGACGTCGAAGTCGACGGTGTGAAGTTCAAAGAAGGTGAGCGGCTGTGGATTTCGTGGGCCATGGCCAACCGCGATCCCTCGGTCTTCGCCGAGCCGGACAAAATCATCCTGGACCGCAAGGGCAACCGGCACTTCAGCTTTGGCATCGGTGTGCACCGGTGCGTCGGCTCAAACGTCGCGCGGACCGTATTCAAGTCCATGCTGACTGCGGTTCTCGACCGGATGCCCGACTACCGTTGCGATCCCGACGGCACCATCCACTACGAGACCATCGGCGTCATTCAGGGCATGCGCAAGCTGCCGGCCACCTTCGCGCCCGGCCCCAGGATCGGAGCCGGGCTGGACGAGACGCTCGACAAGCTGCAACGGATCTGCGACGAACAAGAACTTGCCAGGCCCGTCACCGAACGCAAGGAAGCCGCGGTCATTGACTAGGTGGGATTGAGCCGAGTCGCCGCCGCCCGTTGACTGCCCCGATTTTTCCGAGTACGCGTGGTCGGCGTGACCGCGCCTTATATTTAGCCCAAGCGCGTATGCGGAGATGGGAGACGCATCGGTGAAGATTTTCGCAGTGAGCCTTGGGCTTACCATGGCCGCGCTGACCCTTGCGCCGACCGCCCACGCGGACATGCAGGTTGGCAACTACAGGCTGGACACCAACCGGGATCCTGGCCACGCCTGGCTTTGGCTGATTCGACCGTGCGTTTCTCACGACGAAGGATGCGTACGCGTCCAAGCGATACCCCAACCCAACGGGCAGGCGGCGTGGTACGCCGAGGACGCTCACCTGTCCAACGGCCGCTACAACATGACCGTCGACGTCCCGGATGGTGTGCGCTGCGTGGTCCAGTTCTTTCCCTCACATGACGTCTATTCATGGGATCCGGTCTCACTGACCGGTCAGGTGGTCTCCACATTCGACACGGGATGCGGCGGCGGACCGGGGGGCACCAACACTTATCCCTTCTCGCTCGCGCGATGGTAGCGGCGCCCACCGATTCGCCCGCAGTTCTGATCTCAGGAATGGCCAGTACAGTGCGATCGATGATGTTGACGGGCGGCCGGCGCGATGACTGAGGCGAAGGAGCCGCCGGAGCATTCGGCCACTTCGAAAGCCGAGGCGATGGCGTTGCTCGAAGAAGCCGAGGCAGAAGCCGCCGAAGCCGAAGCACTCGCCGCCGCCGCGCGTGCCCGCGCCCGCGCCGCCCGGCTGCGGCGCGAAGCGCTGGCCGAGTCCGAGGCCGAGGCAGAAGCCGAGGCCGCCGAGACCGAGACCGAGACCGCCGAGCCCGCCGACCAACAACCACCGGACGCCGACGAAGGCGTGGACGACACCGTCGAAAAACTCGATGAAGAGACGGATGAGGAGGCACCCGAGGAGACCATCGAGGCCGTCGAACCGGAATCCAGGCCGGCCAGATGGCGACCCGGGTTGCCGTCCCTGTCCGCGACTGCCAAAGTGGCCGCGATCGTCCTCATCTGCGCCTTTGCCGTGGCCAGCGGAATCATGGTGTGGAAAGACCACGACGCCGCCGAGCGGGCGCAGCGCGAAGCGAGCTTCGTCGCGGGTGCCCGGCAGGGCATCGTCAACATGACCTCCTTGGATTTCAACCGAGCCAAGGAAGACGTCCAGCGATTGCTCGACAGCTCGACCGGTCAGTTCAGGGACGACTTCCAGCAGCGTGCAAAGGATTTTGCGTCAGTGGTCGAGCAGTCCAAAGTGGTCACCCAGGGAACGGTCACCGCGGCGGCCCTCGAATCTATGGACGAGCACTCTGCATCCGTGCTGGTTGCGGCGTCATCGCGGATCACCAATTCCGCGGGCGCCAAGGATGAACCACGCATGTGGCGGATCCGCGTAACCGTGACTGAAGAAGGCGGACAGTACAAGATGTCGAAAGTGGACTTCGTGCCGTGACCGATGACACCCGCGACGTCGAAACCACCGAGTCCGCGGAGGCGGTCGAGGACGTTGTAGGCGCAGACGAAACCGGGGTCGACGACTCTGCGACCGAGGTGCACGCCGAAGTCGATAGCTCCCCCAAGCGGACCGAACGCGGTCGGCGCGGCTGGTCACGCGCGCTGCGCAACGTGAAAGTCGTTCCCGTGATTCTGGTCCTGCTGCTGCTGATATCGGGCGGTGTGACGGCGTGGCTGTACTTCGAGCGGTATCAGCCGAGACAGCAGACCGACCCCAGCGTCGCGCGGGCGGTGGTCAACGCGGCCTCCGACGGAACGGTTGCGCTGCTGTCCTACTCACCCGAGTCGCTCGACAAAGACTTCGCTAACGCGAAATCACACCTTTCCGGTGATTTCCTGTCGTACTACAACCAATTCACGGAGGAGATCGTGGCTCCGGCGGCCAAACAGAAGTCGCTGAAGACCACGGCTCGCGTGATGGGGGCCGCGCTGAAGGAGTTGCACCCGAATTCGGGCGTGGTTCTGGTGTTCGTCGACCAAAGCACCACGAGCAAGGACAGGCCCGATCCGTCGATGTCAGCCAGTAGCGTGCTGGTGAGCATGACCAAGGTCAACGGCAGCTGGCTGATCACCAAGTTCGACCCGGTCTAAGGTCCGGCGAACCTAGCCGCGGGGCAGGCCCAGCACTCGCTGGGCGATGATGTTGCGCTGGATTTCCGAGGTGCCTCCGGCGATCGTGCCGGAAAAGCTTCGGGCGTAACGCTCAAACCAGCTGGCGAAGTAGTGATCCAGGTTCATGGGTGCGTAGGGGCCGGTCTGCCCAGGGTGGATGAGCCCATCGGCTCCGGCGGCCGACAGGGCGTGTTCGGTCCCACGCAGTTCCGCTTCGGAGCCAAGGAGCTTGAGCACCGAGATCGCGGCCACGTCGTCTTCGCCGCGGGCGGCGCGGGCCAACGCGACCGAACCCAAAAGGCGCAGAGCCTGTTTGTCCATGATCAGGGTGGCGAATTGATCGCGCTCGAGTTCCGTGGCGGGACGCCAATCGGCGATCACGTTGTCCATTCGATCCGCAAAACCCAGCCACATCATCGTGCGCTCGTGCCCGAGGGAGCCGTTGGCCACCCGCCATCCCTGGTCTAGCTCGCCGACCAGGTTCTCAGCCGGCACCCGCACGTCGGTGAAGAACACCTCGTTGAAATCCAGATCGTCGGCCGCGCAGATCGACGGGAATGGGCGACGCACAACGCCAGGGGTGTCGGTCGGAATCAGTAATGCACTGATTCCCTTGTGCTTTGGCGCCTCCGGGTTGGTCCGCACGAAGGTCAACAACACGTCGGCGTCGTGGGCCCCGGAGGTCCAGACTTTTTGCCCGTTGACCACGAAGTGGTCGCCGTCAAGCACCGCTCGGGTGCGCAGCGACGCCAGATCCGATCCGGCGCTGGGTTCGCTCATCCCAAGCGAGGCCGTGATCTCGGCCCGCAGGATCGGCACCGCCCAGCGTTGCTTTTGCTCGTCGTTGCCGAACGACAACAGCGACGCCGCAACGATGTTCACCCCTTGCGGGTTCAGGCTGTGGTAGATCCGCCGGCGGCACAATTCGTCGAGATGGACGAACTGCTGGACGACGGTTGCGTTGCGCCCGCCGAACTCCGGGGGCTGACCGGGAAGCAGCCAGCCGTTGTCGAACAGCAGCCGCTGCCAACGACGCGCCCACTGCGGCATATGGGAAACCGACCGGGGGCGCTCCAGGGTTTCGCTTGCGGGAGGCAGGTTTTCGTCAAGGAATGCCGCGAACTCCGCCCGAAACGCCTCGACGTCGGGATCAAAAGTCAGCTGCACGGTACTCCTCTGCGATTCGCGCCCGATGCTCCGCGGTGCCACCGAGCATCAGCTCACCCGCCTTGGCTCGCTTGAGCGCGAACTGCAGGTCGTTCTCCCAGGTGAACCCCATCGCGCCGAAAAGCTGTAAGCCGTGCCGGAATACCAGTGCCTGGCACTCCCCCGCCGACGCCTTGGCCATCGCCGCCGCCAGCCGGCGCCGGGGATCGTCCGCCGCGATCGTCAGGGCGGCGAAGTATGCAAGCGCGCGGGCGCGTTCCACCGCGACGTGCATGTCGGCGGCCTTGTGCTGGACGGCCTGGAATGAGCCGATCGGTACGCCGAATTGCTGCCGGCTGCGGACGTGGTCGAGGACCAGATCGAGGATGCGTTGGCAGGCCCCGACCATCGTGATTGCCATGCCCGTCAACGCAATATGGCGCGCACGCTCCGCGTCGACGGTCAGGCGGGCAGTGTCGGGCACCCGGACCTCACCGAACGACAGGTCGGCGACATGCAGCACGGGGTCGAACACCGCCGAGCGACGGGGGGTGACTTGATTGGACGCCACGACGAACACCCCGGCGTCGGTCACCACCGCCAACCGGTCGACACGATCGCCGTCGAGGACGTGGCGCGCCGTACCGTCCAACACCCAGCCGTCGGCGTCGCGGTGCGCCGATACCCCGTTGTAGGCGGCGGTACCCGTCTGGTGCGGGTCGAACAGATCTGCGGCCAACGGCGCGAACTGGCTCATCGTCGCCAGAAACGGGGTGGGATCGGTCGCGTGCCCCAGCTCTTCGAGCACGATCGCCAGCTCCACCGCGCCGGCCGGGTCGTTCAGCTCGGTCCAGCCAAGGTCCACGTAGGCCTTCCACACCGGGCTCGGGTCGACGCCATCCTCGGCCACGCTGCGCACCAGTGAGGGCGGACACTGTTTGGCGACAACATCGCGCACCGTGCTCTGCCACAGCCGCTGATCAGCATCGAACTCCAACAGCATCCGGGCCGCCTCCTGTCGTCATCGCCACAGCGAGAATATCATTCTCTTTGCCGGAAGTAATAATCTCGGAAAGCGGTTATGAGCTCACCAATTGATTCGGCAGCTCTGCCTAGATGGCGGCGACCAAGTCGTCGGCCGGCCCGTCCCAGCGGTCGAGGTTGACGAACTCGGCAAGGGGTCGACGGCGAAGGGGCCCGTGGTTGCCCTTGGGCCAACCAACCACAACGTGGCCGGCAACCAACCAGTCCTGGGGCACGCCTATGGCTTCCCGCAGCGGCCGCTCGCCACCGTACGAAGCCCAGCTGGTGAGGCAGGCCCCCAGACCTTGGGCGCGCGCGGCCAGCAGGAAGTTCTGCATGGCCGGAAAGATGGATCCGCCGAGCAGAAGTTCGGATGCCGTCGGATAGTGCTGTTGCGCGAACAACACCGACGTGAACTCGCCCGCGCGATCGTGCAATTCGTAGGTCGCGCGGTAGGTCCGGGCGCGACGGCTGTTGTCGTCGTCCGCGGGTCGGCTCATTCCGTAGACCGGCTCGATCACTTCCAAGGCGTGGGCCGCGGCCTTGGCCACAACAGCCCGCTGCTCGGGCGATCGCAGCACGACGAAGCGCCATGCTTGCGCGTTGGCGCCCGAGGGAGCCCACCTGGCAGCTTCGAGGCAGCGCGCCAGGGTCGCATCGTCGACCGGCTCGTCTGTGAACCGCCGCATCGTCCGCGCGGTCGACATGACCTCCCACACGTCGCTGCTCGCTCCGGTCATGGCTCATAACTTATGTGATCGATGCGATGTCGTCGTCGCCCATCCAGTGGACGAACCGCTGCAGCGGGTACATGGCATCGTGTGGGCTGCCGAGGACGTGCGCGTTGGCAGTTCCCAAGCGGCACAGGCGCTGAGCCCCGGCGCCGGCCAGCCGATCCCGCAGTTGCGCCTTACGCTCGTACGGATAAACGCCGATGGTTTGCGTTGCGACGTTGACGTAGCGGACCGCGTCGTCGAGGGCACCGACCATCACGACGTTCGACGTCTTGTTCGTGGGTTGAAACTCAACCGGCCGGTCCGACAGGATCACCAAGCCACGGCCGTCGAAGCCGCCCCAGACCATGAAGTCACCCATCGCCTCCATCACCTGGATCTCTTCGCGTAGTTCCGTCGACAGTGGTGGGCTCGTGGCCGACGCGAAGTCGCGGTCCACGTTCAGCCGCTGCGCCAACTCGGCGCAGAACGACTCAATCTGG